>WNFT01003508.1_pt1 | contig 13598 bp, 9 predicted proteins | sample 5400191 | NCBI WGS metagenome assembly WNFT01 (sample SAMN13153359, study PRJNA577476) | soil metagenome | isolation source: 80 cm saprolite under Madrone tree | place: USA:California | collected 2016-06-14
GAGGCAATTGTACGGCAGAATAGGGAAAAAGGACTTGCAGGCACTTTGAGAGCTGCGACTTCTTTGGAGCAGGCGTCGCGCTCGAGTGTCGGCCGGCATTGACTTTGGTCTTGGCATTGACTTTGGTCTTGGCATTTACTTTGGTCAGGCATTTACTTTGGCATTTACTATGGCATTTACTTTGGCCTTGACACTCACAAATCTCGACGCTAGGCTTCGCTAGTCTTTCGGGAACAAATGAGAATCCCTCAATCTGCCACACTCGCAGGTTTTCGACGCTCAGTCTTCTATATTCCCCCCGTACTTGTGCTGGCGCTTCTAGCCAGCTTTTCTGTGCCAGCATCGGCAGCAAAAAAAATTATCTTGGACACCGATCCGGGAACTGACGATGCGCTGGCGCTGATGCTAGCTCTCAACTCGCCCGAACTGGATGTGCGTGCGATCACCGTCGTGCCAGGAAACGTCACCGCGGCAATGGGCCTGGAGAACGCGTTGCGCATGGTCTCGCTGGCAGACCGGTGCGACATTCCGGTAGCGCGGGGCGCGCAACATCCTCTATTCCAGAAGTTGATCACGGCCGAGTTCTGGCATGGCAAGAACGGACTGGCCAACATCGAATTGCCTCCGAGTAAATGCAAGGTTGATTCCCGCTTTGGTCCCGACGTCATCATTCAACTTGTCCACGCCTCGCCCCATGAGATCACTCTGGTTCTAGTTGGTCCGCTCACCAACATCGCACTCGCGGTGGAAAAAGATCCCTCCATCGTGCCACTGCTGAAAGAAGTCATCCTCATGGGAGGGTCGATCAGCGGTGGCAACGTGAATGCCGCCGCTGAAGCCAATATCTACAATGATCCCGAGGCCGCGCAAATCGTCTTCCAGGCGGGATGGCCGTTAACCATGGTGGGTCTTGAAGTGGGCGATAAAGCGCTCTTCACGCACAAGTATCTGGATCAACTCGGACAAACTCACGGCCAGATCAATGACTTCATTTATTCGGTTCTGAAATTCCTGGTGAACCTTTCGGGAACATTTGGCGCTCCCGGATCCCCAATGTACGATCCGTCCGCGGTCGCAGTGGCGGTCGATTCAACGCTGGTCAAAGTGCAGGAGATGCACGTAGAGGTCGAGACTCGGGGAGAGTTCACGCGCGGCGAAACGGTGGGAAATCGCCGCGGACAAGTTGAGCGCAATGTCCTTCACGGAGACCGCTATGTGATCGAGGGCGTCGACAAGATTACGCCCAATGCAAAAGTCTGCGTAGATGTTGACGGTGACCGCTTCTTGCAGCTTTTTGTATCGAGAATTCGCGGTAAGTAGGTCCGACGATTTCGCACACTTCGCAGAGAAGTGAGTAGCAGCGTTTCCCACACCAACCGCTCAAGGAGAAACGATGTTTACACCGCATAGTCTGGGCATCGCTTTGATGATGATGATCACCAGCGCCATCTGCTGGGGCTCATGGGCCAATACTTACAAGGGCGTCAAGAATTATCGCTTTGAGCTCTTCTATTGGGACTATGCGATCGGCATCTTTCTGATTTCTCTGATTCTGGCGTTCACCATGGGAAGCATGGGCGATCCGAGCACAAGTTTTCTGGCCAACGTGCGCACGGCAGATCGCAGCAACCTGGTATATGCGCTGATCGGGGGCGTGATCTTCAATGCGGCGAATCTGCTGCTAGTTGCTGGGATCGAGATGGCAGGCCTGGCGGTGGCCTTCCCCGTAGGTATCGGGATCGCGCTCGTGGTTGGGGTCGGGTTGAGCTACGCTCTGCAGCCGAAAGGAAGTCCTCTTCTTTTGGGGCTTGGAGTGTTGTTCGCCATAGTGGCCGTAATCATGGATGGCAAAGCGTACGCTGCTCTGGGTTTGGCGGGGCGGGTGACCACGCGGAGGAGCATTGTCATCTGCGTAATTTCCGGCATTTTGATGGGGCTTTTTGCACCCTTCGTGACGCGCGCTCTCACCACCGGCAATGCTCTAGGACCTTACAGCATCGCTGTATTCTTCACCTCGGGAGCACTGCTCTCCTGCTTCGTCATTAACGTGTATTTTATGAAGCATCCGCTGGCCGGGCAGCCCGTGCAGTTTGCGGACTTCTTCAAAGCTTCCGGACGCGATCACCTTCTCGGCCTTCTCGGTGGATTCATCTGGGGCACGGGCACAGTTTTCAATTTCGTCGCCGCCAGCTTTACGGGTGTGGCGATATCGTATGCGATTGGGCAATCCGCGCCCATGGTAGCGGCTCTGTGGGGCCTGTTCGTGTGGAAAGAATTCGCCGGTGGTGGCGCGAAAGCGACGAAGTACCTAGCGCTGATGTTCCTCTGCTACGTTCTCGCCATCGTGCTGGTGGCGCGGGCGTATACAACTGCGTCTTGAGCTGGGCTTGCTTATCCTGCTCTCTTTATTCTTGTGATGGCGTCTTCCCTGCTCTCCTTTTCCCAAGCTCGCAGTCGGCTTATCATGGTGTCTGGTAATGCCCGCCCGTCAGCGCGGAGCGCAAGAATTACACAAGCTTCCTTGCTTCAAGAATGCTAAAGGCCTTCTAAATCAGTGAAGTACATGTTTGGCATTGTCTGTGCTCACTAGGCTGCTAACACCCATACATTTCCATGACCCGAGATGGGGCACAACCTGCCAAGAGTTTTGTTGCAGATGCTGCCAAACTCTTGTGGAAAAGCGCCGCAAGCCAGCGATGGAAGTACAATGTTCTCAGGGAATGGTAGCCGAATGGTCAGCAGCAAAATGAAGCTAACTGGCATCAAATGGGCGTCGGGAAAAAGTACGAGGCACAATCACTTTTGAGAACTGGCCAGCTTTTTAGATAATGCAATAGCGGGGTGGGTAAACTGGGCGCGTGCACTGCTCGCGTGAATCGCCGATTACTGCAGTTCCCAGACCCTTGTGGCCTTTGCCAGACGGATGCCGCTAGCCCGTTTGGAGGAGCTGTCGCATGCGACTGTTGAGCGCTCGGCTAATAGTCTCTCTCATTATCGGCGTGACGCTAGTGTCGCTATCGTCCTCGTACTACGAGGTCTTGGTGCAGAAGCAGAGCCTGCGCAGAGATCTTCAACGACGCGCTGAGGTGTTGGGGGAGAGTCTGGCGCGGAATGTTGAGCGCGAACTCGACAGGGATTCAATTCAGGCCCTGCAACGGACGGTGCAGCGCTTCGGAAACCGTGAACACTTGCTGGGCCTGGCTGTATACGATCATCAAGGCCGCCTCATCGCAATAACCAAAGATCTCGCTCCACTCATGCCCACTGCTCCACCCGTAATGTCCCAGGCGTTGAACGAGAATCATGGAGCTGACGTCTTCCAGCGGTTGGGAACTGCCTCGGTGAACATCTATGCTTTGCCCCTGCATCGTCAGGAGGACGTCAGGGGCGTTCTGGCGATCGTGCATGATGCCGGCTACATCAAGGATCAGAGTCTTCGTATCTGGCGAGAAACATTCCTCAGCGCCCTGGCCCACGTATTTCTCATAGTCCTCATCACCTTGTTGATAGTCCGTTGGAGCATCGCAGGACCAATCGCCCGCACTGCGCAGTGGATGCGAGCCCTTCGTACCGGTCGCGCATCTTCGACGCGCATCAAGGTGCCGGACATGGAACTCTTCCGCCCGCTGGCACGTGAGGTCGCAACCTTTGCGGAAACGCTGACCACCGCCCGATCCGCCGCGGAAACCGAGGCGCGGCTACGCGAGGAGGGACAATCCCAGTGGACGGCCGACCGGCTCGCCGTTCATATTCGCTCCCGTTTGGGAGACGGGCGACTTTTCGTGGTCTCCAATCGTGAGCCCTATATGCACACCCGGCGTGGCAAATTCCTGGAAGTTAGCGTTCCGCCCAGTGGACTGGTAACCGCACTCGAACCGGTGCTCTGCGCCTGCGACGGAACATGGATCGCTCACGGCAGCGGTGATGCCGACATGGAAGCGATTGACCACCATAACCGTTTGCGCGTACCGCCAGAGGATCCGCAATACACGCTGCGGCGGGTATGGCTCACCAAAGAGGAAGAGGAAGGCTACTACTACGGGTTTGCCAATGAGGGTCTTTGGCCTCTCTGCCACATCGCGCACACCCGGCCGATCTTCCGTGCCAATGATTGGCAACATTACCAGGCTGTCAACCACAAGTTCGCTGACGCTTTGCTCGAAGAGATGGAAGGCACGATAAACCCGGTCGTTCTGGTGCAGGACTACCATTTCGCGCTGCTGCCCCGGCTTATCAAACAGAGACGACACGATGCTCGGGTGGCAATTTTCTGGCATATTCCTTGGCCCAACCAGGAGGCATTCGGCATTTGCCCTTGGCAGCGAGAACTAGTGGATGGACTCCTGGGCGCCGACCTGATCGGTTTCCATATCCAGTCGCACTGCAATAACTTTCTCCAGACAGCCGATCGAATTGTGGAATCGCGCATCGATCGCGAACGTTTTTCCGTACAACGCCACGGTCATCTAACCATGGTGCGGCCATTCCCGATCAGCGTGGACTTCGTCGCGGACGCAGGTGGAGAAACTGCGCAGGAGCCAGCCTATGTGGAGCGTTCGGCCTTGCTAAAGGCATTGGGAATTGAAGCCGCGTTCGTGGGTGTGGGCGTCGACCGTTTGGACTACACAAAGGGCATTTTGGAGCGCTTCCTGGCTATCGAGCGGTTTCTCGAGAAGTATCCACGGTATCAGGGCCAATTCACGTTTATCCAGATTGGCGCTCCGAGTCGCAGTCACATCAAGCGTTACCACGATCTGCAAGCTGAGGTCGAGGCAGAAGCCGACCGCATCAACTGGCGCTTTCGACTCGACAGGTGGAAGCCGATAGTCTTACTGAACTGGCAGCACAGCCATAAGGAAATTCAGGCTTACTACCGGGCCGCCGATCTCTGCCTGGTAACCTCGCTCCACGATGGCATGAATCTAGTGGCGAAGGAGTTTGTGGCGGCACGGAGCGACGAGCGGGGGGTTCTGATCCTTAGTTGCTTTACCGGTGCGGCGCGAGAATTGACCGACGCGTTGCAGGTAAACCCCTACGACATCGACCAAACGGCAGAGGCCATTCACGCCGCCCTGGAAATGGAACCGGAAGAGAAGCAGTTGCGCCTCCAGCGTATGCGGAAGATAGTCCGAGAGCGCAATGTCTACCACTGGGCGGGAACTCTGATTGCGGATCTTTGCGAACTCCGTTTGGACGTTCCTGAAAAGGCCCGCAAGGCTCACCGGGGCGCATCGGTCGGATGACTGTGAGGAGGAGGATGTTGTTGAGCACTGTTGATGAAAACGAAGTTGAACCGTTCCTGCGCTCTGTCGCGCAATCGCAGAATTCTGCGCTGCTGTTGGATTATGACGGTACGCTGGCGCCATTTTCTATTGATCGCAAGCGGGCTCTTCCCTATGCAGGGGTGACAACCCTGCTTCAAGAACTTGTGGATACTGGCCGTACTCGCGTTGTGATTATCAGCGGCCGCAATGCTTATGAGGTGGGTCCTTTACTTGGCGTCAAACCGTGTCCCGAAATCTGGGGGTCTCATGGCCTGCAACGCTTGTTGCCCGATGGAACCTGTGAGATGCCGGAGATAGATCAGGACGCCATGCAAGCCTTGGCTGATGCGGGTCGCTGGTTGACGTATCAGGGACTGCAGCAAATGGCAGAGCCCAAGCCGGGAAGCATCGCGGTCCACTGGCGCGGACTCGACGAACCATCGGCGATTAAGCTTCGTGGAAGAATTTTGCTGGGCTGGTCCCCTCTGGCGGACCGCGCTTCGCTCACTCTTTTGGAGTTCGACGGCGGGGTTGAACTTCGTGTTCCCGATCGCGACAAAAGTGATGCGGTTCGAACCATCCTTGATGAAATTGGGCCCGACGCTCCAGTTGCCTACCTGGGGGACGATGCCACTGACGAACTTGCTTTCCAAACTCTTCAGGACCGGGGCTTGACCGTGTTGGTGCGGCCTCAGCGTCGGAATACCGCAGCCCACGTGTGGCTCAAACCCCCGGCAGCATTGCTGGAGTTTTTGTTCCGTTGGCTGGAGGCATGCCATACCGGTGAATTAGAGGCGAGCGCAAATTTGAGGTAAGAGCCATGAGCACGGAGCAGAGGCAACCAGCGCCTCCTCGCAAGCCCGGAAAACCCTTCTACTTCAATACCTCCGAACACCTGTTGCGCATCGGCCGCGAGCGAGCCAGCACGCTCTCCGAGTTATTGGAGACACTGCGCCAGTGTCCTGATGATTCGATCTTTCAGCACACCTTCAGGACGCTCCAAGAACATCACTTTATCCGCCAAGGCTTCTCCAATGATTTTGCGCATTGGAGTCTCTTCGCCTGCCACGAACCGATTCTGGCCGAGCAACTGGCCAGTGTTGATGTTCGGGACTTTACTTCCATTGAAGGCCTGCGAAGACAGATGGTGGAAATGGTAGACGAATTTCTTAAGGAACATCCGCGGGCGGGCAGCCGGACTGCTCACGAACCGTTCTATTTTTGCGCCGCCGACATCGTTGTTTTGCCGACGTCGTTTGCTCCCGACTCGCTTCCGGGTTTTGTGGAAGGTCTGCGGAAAGTCAGCATCCATTCTATCCATCACCACTTCATTGAGGCTCGCCTGCGTTTACGGCTGATGTCCAATGACTTCTCTCAATGGCTGGACGAGGCATTGGGTATGACGCAAGCCGCCCAGTCGATCGAACGCATTGACATCTATACGAACACCATGGAAGGGGTGCGCTATCAGATCGCCCGGATCGTAGAACAAGCGCAGAACTGAATTTAGGTTATGAAATCTGCCCAGAGGCGCACTTCAGAACAGGCTCCCGTTACCCAATCGAAGACTGCGAATGAGGTCGTGCCAGAGCAGCGAGGCTCTGCACCGGTTCTGCCTGCCGAGGCCCCGCCTTCTAACGGCCGAGGGCTACCCAGTAGCGTTTTGACGCCGCCTGCGCCGTCCCCCGCTGCGCATTTGGATGACTACGAGAGCGTCATCGGTCAGGGTGAGGTGGACGCCCTGCGCTTTCTGGCACATGAACTGAAAGGCAAGACGCTTAAGATGGTGAACTCGACCGCGGTAGGAGGCGGCGTTGCGGAGATGTTGAATGGCATCGTTCCACTCCTTTCCGAGCTCGAGGTGCCCGCCCATTGGGACGTGATCACCGGTGGCAACGATCTTTTTGAAGTCACCAAGGCTTTTCACAATGCGCTTCAGGGTACTCCGTATCAACTCACCAAGCATGCTCAGGAGATTTTTCTGATGTACAACGAGCAGAATCTGCAGCGGATGCAATTTGATGAGGAGTTAGTAGTAATTCACGATCCGCAACCCGCCGCTCTCATTCAGGCCCGCGACAACAGCTCCGCCAAGTGGGTGTGGAGATGCCACATCGATCTCTCCAATCCCAATGCTGGGGTTTGGGATTTTCTTCGTCCCTTTGTCGAACAATTCCATGCCGCGATTTTCTCGTCGCAATCGTTTGCCCGCCAGCTTCCGATCCCGCAATATCTCTTTTATCCCTCTATCGATCCGCTTTCGGAAAAAAACAAGCATCTCGACGACTCCGTCGTGCAGAAGGTGTGTGACCAGTTCGGAGTCGACCGCTCCCGGCCGGTCGTGACCCAGGTGTCGCGGTTTGACCGCCTCAAAGATCCGGTGGGCTTGATACGAGCCTACAAGCTGGCTAAGAAATACGTTGACTGCCAACTTGTATTGGCGGGCGGCGGAGCTACGGACGATCCCGAAGGTGCTGCAGTCTTGCAAGAGGTCAAAGAAGCCGCAAGCAGCGACCCCGACATAATCATCCTCGATCTTCCCCCTTGGTGTGCGCTCGAAATCAACGCCCTTCAGCAGGCCTCCACGTTGGTGATTCAGAAGTCTCTAAGGGAAGGATTCGGTCTGACAGTCACAGAAGCATTGTGGAAAGCAAAACCCACAATTGCAGGGGCCGTAGGAGGCATTCCTAACCAGATCATTCACAAGCTCACCGGTGTTCTGGTGCACTCCGTGGAGGGATGCGCCTTCCAGATACGCTATCTGCTTACGCATCCTGAATTTGCCCGCCGCATCGGCATGAATGGCCGAGAACACGTAAGAGAGAATTTCCTGATTACCAGTGACGTAAAACGCTGGCTGCTTCTATTCCGCACTCTCTGTGGTCAGCAACCGGCGTGAGCGACGATGGACGCGGCAACCGGATAGACAATTTCTTCACCGAGCTGACGTCGTCGATTTCTTGGCAATTCCTTCCCCGCTTCAGAATAGTCCCTCGGTCTCCCTTTCGACTGGACAAACGAAAGAAAGCGATATAAAAAGAAATGGCAATCAAAAGTCGCGTTGAATTCCGAACAATCCTGTCCTGAAGAATAATGTGCTAAACGAAGAGCGCCGCCGTGCCATTCTCGAGATGCTTGGTCGCAATGGGCGGGTGCTGGTGACGGAGATGGCGCACCAGTTCGATACCTCTCAGGTCACCATTCGAAAGGATCTCGAGGCTCTGCACGCTCAAAGACTGGTCCATCGCACTCATGGGGGTGCGCTACCGGCCCGCGAGGGCGCTCTTGAAGATCCAAGCCTTCGAGAAAAAGAACAGCTCCAGCGACAGGAGAAGCTCCGGATCGCTGCGGCTGCGGCACGTCTGGTGAAAGAAGGCCAGGTTGTGATTCTCGACTCCGGTACCACCACGACCGGCATCGCCAGAGCTTTGCGCAACTTTCATAACATTACGATCATCACGAACGCCGTAAATATTGCCGCGGAGCTGTCAGGAGCCCCTGTGGAAGTCATCCTTACAGGTGGTACGCTTCGCAAGAATTCGTTTTCTCTGGTTGGTCCGATCGCGGAAGAAACCCTCCGTCGGTTGAACGCCGACATACTCTTCCTCGGCGTGGACGGTTTTGACGTCCACTATGGCTTGAGCACGCCCAACCTTCTTGAAGCCAAAGTCAACCGGGTGATGGTTGAAGTTGCAAAGCGAACCGTGGCGGTCTGTGACTCGAGCAAGTTTGGCCGTCGAAGCTTATCTTTGATCGTTCCACCAAACGCCTTGCAGGCAGTTATTACTGATCGCGGCGTCCCTCAGTCAGATCTGCGGGCGCTCAAGAAAGTCGGGATAGAGGTAAACCTTGTCTAATCGAAAAGGCACGAACTCCTTAGTTTCGGCCCCTGGCGCGCATTCCCTCGCCGAGATACTTTCCCAGGCACAATTCTGGAGTGGTTGCATAACTGAGCTCGAGCGCAGCGGTACGATGGCAAACCTGCGCCAGGACTTCGGATCCGCAACTGAATGGCTGTTCATTGGCTGCGGCTCCAGTTACTACATCGGCCTCGCAGCAGCAGCAACCTGCAGTGCCATCACAGGAAAAAGAGCACGCGCCATTCCAGCATCTGAGCTCCTGTTGTTTCCGGATATCGTTCTTGCGGGTTCACAGGAGATTGCAGCGGTTGTAATCTCTCGTTCCGGTCGCACCTCCGAGACGTTGAAAGCGGCCCAGTTTCTGGAGCGCGAGAAAGATGTGCGTACTCTTGCCATCACCAGCACTGTTGGTCAACCTCTCGAGCAGATCGCCACCAGCACTCTCCCGCTGCTTCCTTCTGAGGAGGAAAGCACGGTAATGACGCGTTCTTTCACTTCCATGGTGCTGGGGTTGCAGTATCTGTCAGCTTTCTTGGCGGACGATCACACATTTTCCAAATCGCTTAGCGCTCTGCCTGCATTGGCGGATACCGCCCTGGTAGCTTTGCACCCACGAATCCGAGAATTTCTCAGCGCGCGGCAGTTCGCCGACTATGTCTGCCTGGGGCAAGGCCCTTTCTACGGCTTGGCCTGCGAAACTGCGCTCAAGATTACCGAGATGTCAGCCTCTTACGCTCAGAGTTTTCACACTTTGGAGTTCCGTCACGGGCCGAAGGCTATTGTGAGTCCCGAGACTCTTGTGATTTTTCTGCTCTCCGAACGAGGCTACGACGCCGAGTGTGACGTGTTGGAGGAGATCAAGAGCTTGGGTGGAACCACTTTGACGCTCACCAACCAGGCGGATGGGCGCGCCCGGGCTGCATCCGATCTGCTAATCGAGTTTGGCTTCGAACTACCCGAGCTGGCGCGGATGGCGCCGTACGTTTTCGCAGGGCAACTTATAGGTCTGTATGGGGGGCTGAAGAAGGGCCTCAATCCTGATCATCCACGCAATTTGAGTCGCGTAGTCATCCTCAACGAATAGGATTCGCGGAGTGCGACACACCATTTCAGGGTTTAGGTCGATTCCCGGCGAAGTAAATCCTAGTGCCGCTATCTTGACACTTCCACTAGCAGATGGTCCTTGAAATCGGTTCTTAGTCGTGGTGCGTTGTCGGCTGTGGCCTCGACTGTACCCAAGTCTTTGCCGTTCGCGTAGTCAATCACGTGATATGAACCGGGTGTGAGGCCGCGCAATTCCACTTCGCCTCTCCATTGTGCAGCGGTAGGAGCGAAGAACGCGTAATACATCTTGCCGTCCTTCTCAATCGCGTACCCCTCGGGCAGGTCATAACCGTCGACGTAAAGATTGCGGAAGATGCCTTTGGAAAGCATCTTTTCGTTGTAAATCCCGATCCATTTCTTCCAGTGAGCTTCTTTATCGGCGGTCAGCAGCACAGGTTTATACTTCGGGCCGGGATCAGGCCACACGAATTTTGTTCCCACCACACCGCCAGCCCCGATAGTCGAGGCAAAATCGCTGCCGTGCTCTGACCACTCGTTGCCCACACGAGTCATCTCTGAAAGCTCCACATGATCGCCGTATACAGCCGCTTCGGGTCCGAGCAGCGCTTTGTACATCTTGATGCGGCGACGCACCTGCACGGCGCCGACCGGGTCAGCAGTCACTGCCTGGTCCATGTAGGGCAACCAGGCCAGGGATGGCGGAGTTCCACAAGGGCAGCTTTGCGTCACACTCTCAGGTTTTATTGAGCGCGTGGTCTGAAAAATGACTTTGTACACGTCAGCCATTGCATTAACTGAGTCCTGCGGCGACTTGTGATGATGCGCCGGGTTGTAGCACATGGGCACGCTGTAGATGTTGTCCAGCTTGGAGCCGTCGAAACCCCAGTCGCGAATAAACTTCTCCGTCAGCTGCCTGTAGTAGGCCTGTACCTCGGGCACTGCCGGACACAGCGCAGCCAAGTTGCGGGTCATGCGGGCACGCTTGCCGTTCTTGTCGAGGATGAACCAATCGGGATGCTCCTGTGCCACCTTTGAGACGACATATTTGTGCGACTCCCACTTGCCCTGACCGTCTTCGGCGGCCAAAGGCAGCCACCACAATTGAACCAACTCTCCCTGCTTGTGGAAATCGTCGGTCATCTTCTTAATGGAATCGCCCGGAAATGTGTCCGGTCGCGGATTCCAGTCGCCATAGGTGTCGAACCAGCGGTCATCCAAGGTTGCCCACTTGATGCCGAATTCTTTCAGCTTAGGCACAGTGCCCAACATTTGTGCCGGTGTAACATTGAATTCGTATCCCCAGCCGCACCAGCTCACGTTGTATGCCTCGCTCGACGGCTTAGGAATTTCCCAGCCTTCCTTTTGCAGAACGCTTGACCACAGACGCAACGGCTCATAAAAGTCCCCGTAATAGACCGCAACGAAACTGCGCGGTGTCGAGTAGCTCTCACCGGGCTTGAGGGTTGTGTCCGCTGGAATACTAACGGCCGTGCTTACTCGTCCGTCGCGCTCCACTTTGACCGGCAACGAGAGCGATAAAGGAAGCTTTTCGACGTGGCCAATGGCTTCTCCGACCGATGCTGTCCAGAACGCCACCACTGGAATGCCCCCGCCGTAACCGCCCTTTACGATTCCACCCATCAGGTTTGGCTGGGAGAACCGGCTCGTGAGCTTGACAACGTCGTCCTTGCCCCATTCGTAGCTTGAGCCCTGATACGACCACATATCATATGGATGCTCTTTCACCATGTGGGAATTGAACCTGTGTTGCTGTTCGACGATGTGGTCAAGGTGATACTCGGAGTTTCCCGTGTCAGTGTAGGCGACACTACTGAGCAGAATATTTGGGAAGTCGTCATAGACTTCGACATGCAATGTCCGTCGAAGACTTGTGCCAGAAGGCCCCATGGGCTGGGCTGGAATTTCTACATGCTTCCCGCGTCCGAGCTTCCCGATAGCTTCGGTAATTCTTGTTTGGCCGAAATCCAGTGTGAAATGAATTTCTTTCCCCTCCTGCACCAGGTAGTCGCTCTCCTCGGGGTTGCCCGGGCGCGGGTCATCGAGGCTAAGTTGCTGTCCACCTTTCAACAGCCAGGCTTGGATATATCCAGAGGGCAAAATTTGGAATTCGGCGGTGCTGGTGGTTAGCACCACCGGACCGCCGGGTGTTACCACGGCCGAGATCTTGGACGGTTCTGAGTGAGGTTCAGCCTGCTTCTTCGCTGTCCGGGTGCAACCCGCGAGCAGCAACATCGTTCCGACCGCGACAACGATGAGTTTCCGCGAGCCAGCGCAGCGTTTAGTCCGATAGTAGAGCTGTTTCATTGGGTTGCCTTTCGTTCTTGTGCCCCGCCTCTAAACTGGTGGAAGAGCCGTTCCGCATTCAGGTGATAAACTTTCTCCAGCACGCTGTCAGGCAATGCCATCCCGTATATTTTCCACCGCCCCTGTCCGGGATATCCCCAATAGTCAAAATATTCATCTGCTGTTTCCAGCCAGCGAAAGTGGTTTCGGTACATTTCTTCGTCCATGCCATTGTCGGTGCCGAACATGATCCGGTCCTGATACTTCAAGAAAAACTCTCGCGCCCTCCGCGGTTGCCGGCCTAATTCCGCCTGGCGCGCGCCGAATTCGACCATCATATTGGGATATCGGTCCAGTTCGGCGGAAACGTAGTCGAGATTCTCGGGCCAGTTGGCCATGTGCAGTGCCACGAACGTGGTATGCGGATGCCGCGCAAGGATACGATCCCGCGCCTCTAGAATCGACAACTTGCTGGGAAACTGTGGGCCGTAGAAGCTCCAGTCGGGATGCTCGATCAACTCCTCGTACCGCTCGTTGGTGTTGTCGATGGGATGGAAAAATGCCTCAGGATCGCTGACGTGGAGTGATACCGGAATGCCGAGCCGACCGCACTCTTCCCAGACGGGATCTAGCCGAGGATCGTCCACCCGGATCAGCTTACCGGTTTTATCCTTCACCCCCAGACCTAGATCTTTTAAGATCTTCAGGCCGCGCGCGCCTCGCGATACAGCGTCATCAAGCTGTGCTACCATCTCCTGGCTGAAGCTGGGATCGTCTATTTTTGACCAGTCGATCTGCGAGAAAACGACGAAGCGCCCAGGATAGGGCTTGACCATCGTGTCCAGCACTCTCTGAAGTTTCTCGCCCCACATACCGGTGAGAATCACAACCGTTTTAACGTTGCTGTTGTCCATTACCTCAATTACCCGTCGTAGAGGCATGGGATCCTCGATTCCCTGCGCGTCGTTGACATGATTGTGTACGTCGATCACGTAATATTTGGCCCGCTCGACTTTGTGGGCAGCGGCGTGCAGCATCGAAGTCGGGTTAAAGTCTTTCAGGAGCAGCGTCTTTTTCTGATTTGCATCGGCAGCAGACTTGTAAC
>WNFT01003511.1_pt1 | contig 13595 bp, 12 predicted proteins | sample 5400191 | NCBI WGS metagenome assembly WNFT01 (sample SAMN13153359, study PRJNA577476) | soil metagenome | isolation source: 80 cm saprolite under Madrone tree | place: USA:California | collected 2016-06-14
TGAGCGGCCCAGCGCTGAGGCCTGGGGGATGGGGAAGCCTGAAGGCAACTGCTCCCTATGTTGCCTTCAGGCTTCCCCATCCCCCAGGCCATGCGAACCGGCCAAGCTCACCTCCGTTTCATACGCCGACTTCGCTGCGTCGATCTCGTTGATCAACGCGTTGCGCTCGCTCGGAAGCATGGCCCGCGAGTGCCCCCGCGGCAATTCGCGCGACAGGTGCACCGGCCCGAAGCGCACGCGCATCAAGCGGCTCACGATGATGCCGCGTGCCGCCCACCAGTGCCGCACCTGCGCGGAGCGAGTGGCGCGCACCGTCACGTTGAGCCAATGATTGAATCCTTCTCCATACTGCGCGTCCGCGCGCAGTATGCTCATCGCCTCACCCTCGCAGTCCGTGGCGGCGCGAAATTCCTCGACCAGTTCATTGCTGAGCGGCCCGCGCATCCTGAGCACGTAGTCCACGGTGAGCGCGTGCACGCCGCGCGACACGCGGTGCGCCCAGGATCCATCGTCGGTCAGGATCTCCAATCCCCCGTCGACCGGCGGCATGGGCTGGATCGCCAGCCAGCGGCCCGAGGAGCGCGGCAAGTTCAGATGTTCCGCCGCGCGGGAAGTAGCGGCCTTCAGATCGAGCGTCTCGCCCGGCGAGCGATGAAACAGCAGCACGTGCAATTCCTTGACCGCCGGCGCATGCAGCCTGACCGGCCGGCCGTCGAGCGTGATGCGGTCGCGCGGCGCGAGCTTCGCCCCCAAGGCCGGTACCTCACCGTTGACTTGCAGACGTCCCTCGCGAATCCAGCGCTCCACTTCGCGGCGCGAGCCGACTCCCGCCGCCGACAGCAGCTTTTGCACACGCTCCGTCGGCGGCTGGTCCTTTCGCGGCGGTAATTGCTTGCGGGGCGGCCTGGGTCGCATCAAGTCGGGTCGTCTTGCGCACCGCTTGCGACCAAACCATGCGGCTGCGGCGCGGCGCAGTCCTCATCCTGCCCGCCGTCCGAGCCCGCCGCACTGACCGACTCCTGGTCATCATCGTCGCCTGAAGACTCGGGCGCCTCGTCGGAGTCGGCCTCAGCGTTGGCATCCGCGTCGGTGCCGGTTGCGACCTGCGGGTCCGCGCCCGGCAGAGTCAATTGCACCCGCAGATCCTCGAGTTCCTTCAGCTGCGCCAGGGTCGGCAGGTCATCGAGTTTCTTCAAGCTGAAATAATCCAGGAATTCCCGGGTCGTGCCCAGCAGTTCCGGCTTGCCGGGGACGTCGCGGTGACCGACCACGCGGATCCAGCTGCGCTCGAGCAGCGTCTTGATGATATTGGGGTTGACGGCAACGCCCCGGATTTGCTCGATTTCGCCGCGCGTGATCGGCTGGCGATAGGCGACCAGCGCCAAAGTTTCCAGCAGAGCGCGGGAATACTTGGCGGGGCGCTCCTGCCATAGCCGCGCCACCGGCTGCGCCACGCCGGCCCTGATTTGAATCCGATAGCCGCTCGCCACTTCGAGCAATTCCAGCCCGCGCGTCTCGTAGTCCGCGGTCAGCGCCGCAATGGCGCCGCGCACTTCCTCGGCGTTGGAGCCATCCCGCTCGTCGAATACGTTCACCAGCTCGTCCATCGTCAAAGGCCGGCCGGCGGCGAGCAGCGCCGCCTCAACCACATTCTTCACGTATTGATCGTTCATTGGGTACTCGCTTGGGTCTCGTCGTTGGCGGCATCGTCGGTGACCAGTTTCAGGTGACGGGCCGGATTGCCGAGGCGCACGTGCAGCGGTGCGTAGGCTTCCGCCTGCGCGATCTCGATCAATCCCTCCCGCAATAGTTCCAGTATGGCGACGAAGGTGACCGTCACTCCGCGGCGGCCTTCTTCGGCGCGGAACAACTGCACGAAATCCACGAACGCGCTCGCCGTCAACGACGACAACACGTCGGTCATGCGCTGCCGCACCGACAAAGGGTCGCGGTGCACGTGGTGATGGGCGAACATATCGCTGCGCGACAGCACTTCCTGGAAGGCCAGCAGCATTTCCTGCAAGGTGACCTGCGGCGGGATGCGCACGACTTTGCGGTCCACCAGATCCGCCGATGCGACCCAGGTGTCGCGTTCCAGCCGCGGCATGCGGTCGATTCCTTCGGCGGCGCGCTTGAAGCGCTCGTATTCCTGGAGACGACGCACCAGCTCGGCGCGAGGATCCCCCTCTTCCGCGGACTGCTCGTTGCCCACACGCGGCAACAGCATGCGCGATTTCACTTCCGCAAGGGTTGCCGCCATCAGCAGATACTCGCCCGCCAATTCCAATTGCAGCACCTGCATCAATTCGATATAGCGCATGTACTGGCGCGTGATCTCGGCGATCGGAATATCGAGGATGTCCAGATTCTGCCGCCGTATCAGGTACAGAAGCATGTCGAGCGGGCCTTCGAAGGCCTCGAGAAACACCTCGAGGGCCTGCGGCGGGATGTACAAGTCTCGCGGCATCTCGGTAATGGGCTGACCCTCCACCACCGCAAACGGCATTTCACTCTGCGCAGGTTTCTGCGCGGTGACCGGTGGCGTCGCCGCAGCGTTCTGCACAAGCGTCAATTCAGGTTTCATCGGTAATCCAGGCCCAAGGCTTGACGAACCGCATCCAGCGTATCGCGCGCCGCCGCGCGCGCGCGCTCGCACCCCTCGGCGATGATACCGCGTACCAGTTCGGGATTCTCTTCGAACTCCTGCGCCCGTTTCGAGATCGCGGACACTTCCTCGACGATCTTTTCGATCAGCGGCGCCTTGCATTCCAGGCAGCCGATACCCGCGCTGCGGCAACCCGCTTGCACCCAGGCTTGAGTGTCGGCGTTTGAATACACTTTGTGCAGGTCCCACACCGGACATTTGTCGGGGTCGCCCGGATCGGTGCGCCGCACGCGCGCCGGATCGGTTTGCATTGCCTTGAGCTTCTTGACGATCGAATCCGGGTCCTCGCGCAAACCAATGGTGTTGTTGTAGGACTTCGACATCTTTCGTCCGTCCAAGCCCGGAACTTTGGGTGTTGCGGTGAGCAGCACCTCCGGCTCGGGCAAAATGGCAATGCCGGTTCCTTCGAGAAATCCGAACAGGCGATCGCGGTCGGCGACGGTCAAACGGGCGTTCGATTCGACCAGCGCACGCGCCCTGGCCAGAGCGTCCGCGTGTCCCTTCTCCTGAAACTCCTTGCGCAGGGTGCGGTACATGGCGGAGTTGCGCGAACCCAAGCTCTTGATGGCTTTCTCGGCCTTCTGTTCGAACTCCGGCTCGCGGCCGTAGATGTGATTGAAGCGCCGGGCCACCTCGCGGGTGATCTCCACGTGTGCAACCTGGTCCTCGCCCACCGGCACGTATTGGGAGCGGTAAAGCAATATGTCCGCGGATTGCAGCAAGGGGTAGCCCAGAAAACCGTACGTGCTCAAATCGCGGTCGGCAAGCTGCGTTTGCTGATCCTTGTAGGAAGGGACGCGCTCCAGCCATCCCAAGGGTGTGATCATCGACAGCAGCAGATGCAGTTCCGCGTGCTCCGGCACCTTCGATTGAATGAACAGCGTGGCGACGCCGGGATTGAGGCCCGCCGCCAGCCAGTCGATGGCCATCGTCCAGACGTACTCCTCGAGCTTCGAGGTATCCTCATAGCCCGTGGTGAGCGCATGCCAATCGGCGATGAAGAAAAAGCATTCGTACTGGTACTGCAGTTCGATCCAATTCTTGAGAGCGCCGTGGTAGTTGCCCAAATGCAGCTGGCCCGTGGGCCGCATGCCGGACAGCACGCGTCGGTTTTGTATCGGACCGCTCATGCCTGCGATCCGAACAAGGCGTTGATGATCCGTCCGACCATCCGTAAGGCCGGATTGAACAGCCATCCGAAGAGTCCCAATACGGACAGTGCAAGCGCGATGAAAGGGCCCACCGGCTCGATCTTTTCCAAGCGAACGCTCAAGCGAGGCGGCAGCAACGCCGCGAGAACCCGCCCGCCGTCGAGCGGAGGAATGGGCAGCAGGTTGAATAGCGCGAGAACCACGTTGCTCAAGATACCCGCCTGCGCCATGAGCGTGATCCAACGGCCCAAGGTCTGGTTGCCGTTGATCCGCAGGATCGCTCCCAGCACCGCGCACCACAACACCGCCATGAGGAGATTCGCGGCCGGGCCGGCAAGCGCCACCACAAGCATCGCGCGGCGCGGACTGCGCAGCGCGCTGGTCGCCACGGGCACGGGCTTCGCCCATCCGAACAGCAGTCCGCCGACGGCAAGCAGGAGCCCGGGAACCAGCACGGTACCGATGGGATCGATGTGGCGCAGCGGATTCAAACTCAGGCGTCCAAGCATCTCGGCGGTGCGGTCACCGAAGTATCTGGCCATCCAGCCATGAGCCACTTCGTGCAGGGTGATTGCAAATAGGAGCGGGATTGCCCAGATAGACACCTTATATAAAAATGCAAATAAATCCAATGCTTACACTCATTACTTAAACTAAATACGAACTTTATCGCCCGCATTGCGCCGGCATTATACGGTTGCGGAGTCCGCAAAGGGGCTTAACAGGCCGCGGCCCGCGCGCACCACGATGGCGCGGTCGGTGGACAGGTCGATCACCGAGGTAGGGATGAGTCCGCAATTGCCGCCATCCAGGACGAGGTCAACGCTGTGTTCGAGCTTCTCATAGATCTCCTTGGCATCGGTGCGCGGCAGCTCCTCGCCGGGCAGCAACAGCGTTGAACTCATGACGGGCTCACCCAATTCGCCCAGCAGCATGGCGGTTACCGGATGATCCGGAACGCGCAATCCGATGGTGCCGCGTCTTTCATGCTTCAAGCGCCGCGGCGTTTCGCGCGAGGCCTTGAGCAGAAAGGTGTACGGACCCGGTGTGTGCGCACGCAACAACCGGTACTGCCAATTGTCGACCATTGCATACTTACCGACCTCGGCGAGGTCGCGGCATACCAGGGTGAAATGATGATTCCTATCCGTCTGCCGAATATCGCGAATGCGCTCCAGAGCCGCCTTGTCGCCGATATGGCAGCCGAGCGCGTAGCAGGAATCGGTGGGATAGACGATCACCCCTCCGCCGCGCAGAACCTCGACGGCTTGGCGCACGAAGCGCCGCTGCGGGGAGACGGGATGCAGTTGCAGGTAGATACTCATTTCGTCGGCTATGATACGCGGATGAATCAGTTACTCGAATGGCTGCCTCTCATCGTATTTTTCGTCGGTTTCAAGCTGCTGGGCATCTATTGGGCCACGGCGGCCCTGATGATCGCCTGCGTGCTGCAGCTCACCGTGCACCGGTTTCGCACGGGGACATTCAAGACCATGCACATCATCACCGTGGCGGTGGTGCTGGTGCTCGGCTCCGCTACTCTGCTGCTGCACGACCGCCGTTTCATTCAATGGAAGCCCACCGTGCTGCTTGCGCTGGCAGCGGCGGCTTTTCTCGGCAGTATGTTCATCGGCAAACAGCCTCTCGCGCGGCGCTTGTTGGAGGCTGTGTTCAATGAACCTCTGCCTGTCTTGCCGCGTACTTGGCTGTTCATCAATTCCCTGTGGGTGGGCTGGCTGGCGCTCCTCGCGGCGGCAAATATCTACGTGGCGTGGAACTTCGATGAGAGCATCTGGGTCAATTTCAAAGTGTTCGGCATCACGGTGGCCATGCTGATTTTCATGATGCCGCAGATCTTGTGGCTGAGCGGCAAGACCAAGACCGCGCAATCGGAACGGGGCTAACCGGGGGCGTATGAATCAACCAGCCGCCGGCCGCGAGCAGCGCTTGCGTCAGCGCCTCGAGAGCCGTTTTATGCCGACGCTGCTGACCATCGAGGACGAGAGTCACTTGCACGCCGGTCATGCGGGGGCCGCGGGCGGCCACAGTCATTTCCGCATAACCATAGTGGCCGAGGCGTTCCGCGGCGTATCGCCCGTGGCGCGTCACCGGCTGGTATACGCCGCGGTCGACGATCTGTTGAAGACCGACATCCACGCCTTGGCGATCAACGCCTCGCCCCCGGCGGATACCTAGAAAGAGCATGGATTGGGCGGTTTTTCCGTCAACGCGGAGGCAGGATGCCGAAGCAGACGCCCGCAGGGCGCCCGAAGGGCGCGGGCCCACGATGGGCCCGCGTCAACGCGAGGCAGGATGCCGAAGCAGACGCCCGCAGGGCGCCCGAAGGGCGCGGGCCCACGATGGGCCCGCGTCAAATCGCATCGATAATTGGAGAGATGGCGCGGTAAAGGCTAAACTGCCGCCCCCGGGCGCGTCGGCCATGTCGGCCATAGCCGCCTTTTTTCGTGTATAGAGGACCCAAATGACTCAATTTCTCAGTACACAGTGGACCCTCCGGTCCACCGTGGCAGCGATCGCCCTACTGCTGGCGGCCTGCGGCAAGGGACAACAGGCGGCGGTGCCGCCCACGGCCGCCGACAAGCCGACGACCACGCCGGCGGTCGCCGTCGTCGACGGCACGCCCATTTCGCGCGAGGCCTACGACGATTACCTGAAAGGCCTGCTGCGCGGCAAACCGGCGACCGACGTTACCGCGGAAGAGAAGAATCAAGTCCTCGACCAGATGATCAACATGCAGCTCATCGCAGTTCAGGCCGAGAAGGACGGATTGGATAAGGATCCGGAAGTCGCCACTCGCGTCGCTCTGCTGCGCACGCAGATTCTGGCGGACGCCGCCGCGCAGAAGTACGTGAAGGGCAATGAACCCTCGGATCAGGACCTGCATGCCGCGTACGACGCCGCCACCGATAAGACGGAGTATCACGCTTCGCACATCCTGGTGCCGACCAAGGAAAAGGCCGATCAGCTCATCAAGAAGATCAAGGGCGGAGCAAAGTTCGAGGACCTCGCGAAAGCCGAATCCACCGACAATTCGAAGACGAACGGGGGCGACCTCGGTTGGTTCACGACGGCGCGCATGGTCAAACCCTTCGGCGATGCAGTCAAGGGCCTGAAGAAAGGCGACTTCACGACCGACCCCGTGCAGACCCAGTACGGCTGGCACATCATCAAGCTCGTGGACACGCGCGACGCGCCGTTCGACCAGATGAAGCCTCAGCTGACCAACGCCCTCATGCAAAAGAAATTCCAGGAATATATCGAAGGCCTGAAGAAGACCGCCAAGATCGAAAAGAAGCTCTGATTGACGCGGGCCCATCCTGGGCCCGCGCCCTTCGGGCGCCCTGCGGGCGTCTGCTTCGGCATCCTGCCTCGCGTTGACGCGGGCCCATCCGGGGCCCGCGCACTTCGGGCGTCTGCTTCGGCATCCTGCCTTTGCGTTGACGCGGGCCCATCCGGGGCCCGCGCCCTTCGGGCGCCCCTGCGGGCGTACAAAATCGCATCCTGCGATTATGTCGCTATTTCTTCAGCAATTTGAGAAACGCAGCCTCGTCGAGCAGTGTGATGCCCAGTTGCTGGGCTTTTTTGAGTTTGGAACCCGCGTCCGTCCCCGCCACCACGTAGTGCGTTTTCTTCGACACGCTGCCGCTCACCTTGCCGCCGAGCTGCACGATGGCCTCCTCCGCCGCCTCGCGCGTCATTGCCTGCAGCGTGCCGGTCAGCACGAAGGTCTTCCCCGTCAGTTCCGAATGGGCATCAATCGGCGCCGGAGCGGGCCACGTCATGCCGCTGGCGAGCAGCCGATCGACGATGGCTGCATTGTCGGGATCGTGGAAATAAGCGGCGACATTCTTCGCGACCACCGGACCCACGTCCGGAACCCGCTGGATCTCGTCCTCTCCGGCTTGGCGCAGCGCCGCCATATCGCCGAAATACCGCGCCAGCGCGAGCGCGGTCGCCTCGCCCACATCGCGTATGCCGAGCGCGTACAAAAATCGCGGCAAGGTCGTGCGCTTGGAACCCAAAATGGCGGATTGCAATTTCTGCGCGGACTTATCGCCCATGCGCTCGAGCGTCGCGAGCTGCTCCTCCTGCAGGTCGAACAGATCCGCGGGTGTTCGCACCCAATCGCGATCCACCAGCTGTTCGACGAGCTTGTCGCCCAGTCCCTGGATGTCCAGGGCGCGGCGCGAGGCAAAATGCTTTATTTCCTCCTTGCGCTGCGCCGCGCATATTCGTCCTCCGGTGCACCGCGCGACCGCCTGATCGGCCTCGCGCACCACCGGCGATCCGCACACCGGGCACACGCTGGGCAGCGTCACCAGCGTCGCGCCCGCAATCCTGCGCTCGGGCAGCACGCTCACCACTTCCGGAATGACATCGCCGGCGCGGCGAATGACCACCGTATCGCCCACTCGAACGTCCTTGCGGGTCAATTCGTCCATGTTGTGCAAGGTTGCATTGCTGACGGTGACGCCGCCGACGAACACCGGTTCGAGCCTCGCCACCGGGGTCAACGCGCCCGTGCGGCCTACTTGAAATTCGATGTCGCGCACCGTGGTCAGAGCCTCTTCGGCGGGGAATTTGTGCGCGACCGCCCAGCGCGGCGCCCGCGAAATGAATCCCAGCTGCCGTTGCAGATCGAGATCGTCGACCTTGTAGACCACGCCGTCGATCTGGTACGGCAGCTTCGGGCGCAGCGCCCCCATCTCACGGTAGTAATCCAGACAGCCGTCGGCCCCTTCCACGACGCGCGATTGCGGGCAGATCTTGAATCCCCAATGGCGCAATGCTTGCAATATCGCGCTGTGATGAGTGGGCAGGTCGCCGCCCTCGACGATTCCGAGGCCGTAGATGAACAGGTCGAGCGGACGCGCCGCCGTCATACGCGGATCGAGCTGGCGCAGGCTTCCCGCCGCCGCATTGCGCGGGTTGACGAAACTCTTCTCGCCGCGCGCAATCGCTTCCCGGTTGAAGCGTTCGAAGCCGGCCAGCGGCATGAATACCTCGCCCCGGACCTCGAGCACCGGCGGCGGTCGAGCGGCGCGCAGTTTCATGGGCAGCGCCTTGACGGTCTTGAGGTTCTGCGTGATGTCCTCGCCGGTTTCGCCGTCGCCGCGCGTCGCGCCCTGCACGTACACGCCGTGCTCATACCGGGCGCTGACGGCCAAGCCGTCCAATTTCGGCTCGGCCGAATAGCGAATGGGTTCCTCGAGATCAAGCCGCTCCCGGATACGGCGGTCGAAGTCGCGCACCTCCTCGTCGCTGAAGGCGTTGTCCAGCGACAGCATGGCGAGCCGATGCCTCACCGTGCCGAAAGCCGCAACCGGCGCCGCGCCCACCCGCTGCGTCGGCGAATCAGGGGTCAGCAACTCCGGATGCTGAGTTTCGAGCGCGCGAAGTTCGAGCATGAGCCGGTCGTATTCGGCGTCCGGGACCTCCGGATCATCGAGAGCGTGATAGCGATAGTTGTATCGGTCCAGCAGACCGCGCAGTTCCGCGGCCCGTGTTGCCGCCTTCTTGGCCGGACCCGCTGCCTTCTGCGCGCTCATGCTTGAGTCAGTTCCCTGGCAGCGAGGCCTGAAAACGCGCAATGTCCTCGCGCAATGCGGCCGCGCGCTGCGGCGACAAGGGCATGCCCTTTGCGTCCTGCACCATCCCGGACAATTCCTCCGCCAGGCCGCGCGCGGTACCCAGCAATTCGTCCATGGTTTCGAGCGGCTGGATCGGACCCGGCAACACGGCGAACAAGGTTACGCCCCGATACTCTTGATCCGCCATCTCGGCAATGTCGAAAGTTCCGGGCTCAATGAGACTGGCCACGCAAAACAAGCTGCGGCCGTCGGCATGCTTGCGGTGAAACACCTGGTAGCGCCCAAATGCGAGTCCGTGCAATTCGAGCGCAGCCATCAATTGGCTCCCGGACCAGCGCGCCTCGCCCACGGCGCAGACGCGAACGGTCACGATCCTCTGCAACTCCGCCGCATTGGGAGCCTGCGGCGGCGCCGCGGCGGCGCGGTCGCTCTGTTCGGAAATCGGCCCCGTGGTGAACATCGGGCGCATCGCGGGCGGCGGCGTGGGCGCGCGCGCGGGTGCAGGAGCGGGTGCGCGTACCGATCCGGGGGTGGGCGCGGGCTCGGTACCGGCCATCATCGGGGCATCCAATACCGGCACATGATCGAATTCGGCGGTGCGGATATTGAGCGGCTCGAAGGGCGGAACGCCCCAATCCCTCGGCGGCGGCGCAGGCTCAGCCGGCAGATCGTCGCCGGAATCGGCATGCCGCGGAGGATCGACGGAAGGCGTCGGCTCGCGCAGCTCTGAGTTGCCTGGAATCTGGCCGGCGCGGCGCGCGGTCCACCACCATATGCCGGCGAGCAGCGGCAAGCTGAGGCACAGCAATATCCAGCGTAGCTCGGCGGCCACTCGAGAGCTCTACATCGCCGCCATGCGCACGGCCTCGTCGACATCCACCGCTACCAAACGCGACACACCCGGCTCGTTCATGGTTACGCCCACCAATTGCGATGCCAGCTCCATCGTGCTCTTGTTGTGGGTGATGAAGATGAACTGCACATTGCGCGACATGTCGCGCACGATGTCGCAAAAGCGGCCGACGTTGTTCTCGTCGAGCGGCGCGTCCACCTCGTCAAGCAGACAGAACGGCGCCGGATTCAAATCGAATATCGCGAATACCAAGGCGACGGCGGTCAGCGCCTTCTCGCCGCCCGAGAGCTGGCTGATGGTGCTGTTGCGCTTCCCGGGCGGCCGCGCCATGACGGACACCCCGGCCGCCGCACCTTCTTCGCCCGTGAGTTCCAGGTATGCGTGACCGCCGCCGAACAGGCGCGGGAATTTCTCTTTGAGGCCGGCGTTCACCTTGTCGAAGGTATCCTGGAACCGCGTGCGCGTCTCGCGATCGATTTTGCGCATCGCCGACTCGAGAGTTTCCAAGGCATCCGTCAGATCCTTGCACTGCCGGTCCAGATACTCCTTGCGCTCGGATTGCTCCTTGAACTCGCCGATGGCCGCCAGATTGACCTGGCCCAGGCGCTCGATCTTGCCCCGGGTCTCCTCCAGCTGCGACTCCCAGCCCCCGATCGTGGCATCCTCCGTGAGTTGCGCCAACAGTGCGGCGAGTTCGAAATTCGTCGCCGCCAGCTGCTCGGCTACGCTCTCACGGCGAACGCGCACCTGTTGCGCGGCCAATCGCGCCTCGTCCAGGCCGGCTCGCGCGCCGTCCACCCGCTGCTCGACGGCCAGGCGCGCGGCATCACGATCGCGCAGCCTGGCGTCCAACTCGTCGTTCGCAATCCTAGCGGCCTGCAGCTCACGATCGATTTCCGCGCGTATCCGCAGTGACTCCTCGAGCTGAGTCTGCGCCGCCGCGAGCGGCGCCTCGCCGTCCGCGAGCTGGGTCGCCAGCTCGTTGCGCCGCGCTTCCAAACCTTCCAGCTGCTTCTCGACTCGCGACAGCGTCGTGGACAGGGAGCTGTGCGACGAGCGCCGCGACTCCACCTGCAGCGCCAATTCCCGTGCGAGTTGTTGCGCCGACAGCGCCGCCGCGCGGGCAGTGCCCACATCCGCGCGCAGCGCCTCGCGTTCCTGTTCGAGCGCGACGCGCTGCGGTTCGAGGGCGGCCAATCTGTCGATGGCCTCCTCCATGCGGCCCCGCGCTGCGCGCAGATCCGTCTCCGCGCGCTCGAGCTCGGTGCGTATGTCGGCGAGTCCCGTGTCCAGCTGCGTCATGCGCCGCGCCGCATCGGCGCTGCGAGCCCTCGCCGAATCCAGCTCCGCGCGCCGATCGACGTGCTCGCGATGCAGCCGGTTCACGTCCGCCTGAGCGCGGTCGCGGCGATCTTCGTGCTCACGCACGCGCTCGCGAGTGAGCTCCAAGCGGCGTTCGAGTTCCTTGACCTCGTCCGCGAGTCCGCTCACCTGCGCGCGGATCCCGCGCAAAGTCTCCTCACGCTCGATCACACCCGTGCGCGGATCCGCATCGCGCGACAGACGCAGCCAGTCCGATCCCAGCCATATTCCATCGCGCGTAACCACCGAGTCGCCCGCGCCCAATCGGCTTCGGAGCCCTATGGCCTCGTTCAAGGTTTCGGCGGTATGCACCGACGACAGCACCGACCCCAGTACGGCGGCGCCCTGCACTTTCGCCTGCAGCGAGGTCGCAGCGCGGGGGACGGCCGCCGCTTCACCCGTGCTCACGACGGCCAAATGGCCGCCATCGAAGCTCGCCAAGAGATCGGTGACGCTGTCCAGACCGTCGACGCACACAGCCTCGAGGTACGATCCCAGCACTGTTTCGACGGCCCGCTCCCAGCCGCGATCCACACGCAGCTGCTGCGCGACGCGCGGCTGGCGGTCGAGCGACTTCGACTTCAGCCACTCGGTGACCTTGCCGGAAGCCTTGCCGAGCGCCGCCGTCTGCAGCGCTTCCGTCGATACCTGCGAGCCCAGCGCCTCTTGCCAGCGCGTGCGCAGCGCGTTGAGGGCCTGCGACTCCGCCCGTTCACGATCGCGCGTAACCGAGATCTCCTGCAGCAGTTCCTGCAGCTCGGCCGCAGCCTTCTGACCCGCATCACGGGCCAATGTCATCCGGCTCTCCAGAGTTTCCAATGCAACCGCCGGCTGCAATTGGGCGAGCGCCGAGCGCTCGCTCTCTTGCCGCTCCTGCTGCTGCAGAAGGTGCCTCTGCTGACTTTCCAGCTCCTCGATGCGCGCGCGTTCCACCCCCGTCTCGCGCTGGCCGAGCGCGACGGCCTGGGCATGGGCATCCCAGGCCTGCTGCCACGCCGCCAGCGCCTGCTCATGGCTCTGCAGTGCCTGAGAGGTGCGAAGTTCCTCGGCGTGAGCCGCGTCGAGACCGGGCACCATGCTCGCCAGTTCCTGCGACAGCGCCTCCAGCTGGCTGCGATCACGCTCCAGAACCTGACCCAAGTCGGCGACCTGAGCCTCGGCCTGTTCCAAGTCCGAGCGCTGCCGCTGGCGCAGCTCGCGCGTGAACTGAATGCCTTGTTCGATCCGCGTAACTTCGGCGCCCGCCTCATAGAAGCGGGCCTGAATCGCGCCGAGGGCGTCCGCTGTCGACTGCTGATCGGCGCGAATGCGCTCGATGTCCGCTTCGACTTCCCGGAGCTCGGCAAGCACGGCGTGCATCGCGGTCTCGCAGCTTGATGCCGCGGCGTCGCGCACTCTCGCCTCGGCGTCCAAACTCTGCATGCGCAGGGCCAGCAACTCGGCCTGCAGCTTGCGCTCTTCTTCCTTCAGGGCCTGATAGCGCCGGGCCGTCGCGGCTTGGCGCTGCAAGTGGCGAATCTGCTTCTCCACCTCTTCGCGCAGGTCGTTCAGCCGATCCAGATTTTCGCGGGTATGGCCGATCCGGCTCTCGGTTTCGCGGCGCCGCTCCTTGTAGCGCGAGATGCCCGCGGCCTCCTCCAAGAATGCGCGTAGATCGTCCGGCCGCGCCTCGATCACGCGCGAGATCATGCCCTGCTCGATGATGGCGTAGCTGCGCGTGCCCAAGCCCGTGCCGAGGAACAGCTGCGTGATGTCCTTGCGGCGCACCTTGGTGCCGTTGATGAAGTAGTCGGACGTGCCGTCGCGGCTCACGGCGCGGCGCAGGGCGACTTCGTTGTAGGCCGCGTACTCCCCGCCGATCTTGCCGTCGGAATTGTCGAACACCAGTTCGACCGATGCGGCGCCCAAGGGCTTGCGCGCGGCCGAGCCGTTGAAAATGACGTCCGCCATGG
>WNFT01011851.1_pt1 | contig 13595 bp, 9 predicted proteins | sample 5400191 | NCBI WGS metagenome assembly WNFT01 (sample SAMN13153359, study PRJNA577476) | soil metagenome | isolation source: 80 cm saprolite under Madrone tree | place: USA:California | collected 2016-06-14
AGCTGGGCACCGATCATATCGATATCTGCCTGATGCATTGCCTTATAGAGGGTGATTGGACTGAGCGCTTCAAAGGCGTGATGGAGGTCCTCTCCGAAGCCAAGGAAAAAGGCATTATTCGCGCTCATGGCTGCTCCTGCCACAGCATCGAAGCGCTTCGCGCCGCCACAAAATCTCCCTGGGTCGAGGTTCATCTCGTGCGCATCAATCCCATCGGCTCCTATATGGACTCCGACCCCACTACCGTTGTCAGCGTCATGCGTGAAATGCGCGCCGCCGGCAAGGGCATCATTGGCATGAAGATTTTCGGCCAGGGCGACCTTCGCCACCGCCAGGACGAAGCCCTCAATTTCGCACTGGGCCTCAATCTGCTTGACGCTTTCACCATCGGCGCCGAATCCCAATCCGAGCAAGAAGACTTAATCCGGCGCATCGCTGCCGCGTAGGGAACTCCTCGATCCTTCGCGTTGATATTTTGGGTTGACATCTTACCCAAACGTTTCCATACTCAGGTTATATGTCTACCCAAGAAACCAAAGAACGCCTCGAATTGCTCCAGGGCACCCTGGATCTGCTGATCCTCCGCACGCTGATCTTTGGCTCCCAGCATGGGCAAGGGATCGCCCGCGCCATCCAGGAAACGTCGGAAAAAGAGTTGCTCGTCGAGCATGGCGCTCTCTATCCCGCACTCCAGCGCCTGGAAGAGCGCGGCTGGATTTCCGCCAAGTGGGGAATTTCTTCAAACAACCGCAAGGCGCGGTTCTATTCGCTGACGGCAGCCGGCCGCAGACAACTGGTCAAAGAAACCAATAAGTGGAAGCGATTGACGGGAGCCATCGCGCGGATTCTAGGAGCGCAAGGGGCAAGCTGAAGCCATGTTCGGGCGCAAACGCAAACTCGACGACTTCACCTCCGAAATCGAGGCTCACCTCCAGCTCGAGATAGAGCGCTTGCGCGAGCAGGGGCTGAGCGAAGAAGATGCCCGGCCAGCCGCGCGCCGCTCTTTCGGCAACCTCATGCAAGCCGAAGAACGCTTCTACGAATCCGGCCTCTGGCTTTGGTGGGAGGACTTGTGGCAGGACGTCCGCTACGGTCTGCGTATGCTGCGCAAGTCTCCCGGCTTCACCGCCATTGCGGTCTCAACCATTGCCTTAGGCATCGGAGCCACAACGGCCATTTTCAGCGTGGTGGACGCCACGCTGTGGCATCCTCTGCCGTATCCACAACCGGAGCAGCTCGTAAGTATCCAGGATGATCTACCCGGCGTCGGCGCGCAGGATGCGGGAATGTCCGAGCCCGAGTGGCAGGATCTCCATCGCTCAGGAATTTTCGAATACGTTTCGCCGACGTGGTTCGACGAAAATAATCTCACCGGCTCATCTCAACCGGCGCGCGTCCGCTTGCTTATCGTCGCGCCGAATTATTTCGCGCTGCTGGGCGTCAAGCCGCAATTGGGCCGCGCCTTCAATCCCGAGGATCACTCGCCCGGCTTTGTGCTGGAAGTGCTCATTAGCGACGGTCTTTGGAAGCGGGCGTTCGGAGGCGACGCGCATATTTTGGACCGCAGCATCCGGCTCGATACCGACCTGTACCGCATCGTTGGCGTCATGCCAAAGGGTTTCGACGCGCCGGGGCGAACCACGGAAGAAAGGAACATAGAGGCCTGGATCGCGACTAGTTTTTACGGCCCGCCTATGTCTGATCACCCGCTGCGTAGCGGGAGAAACCTCCCGACAGCCGTCGCCCGATTGAAGCCTGGATTGACCATTGCGGCGGCGCAAAGCCGCTTGGACGCGCTTGTCGCGGCTTTGCAGAAGGAATTCCCGGACGATTATCCGAAGCAGAGCGCGTGGACTGTGCGCTTGCTGCCGCTCAAGGAAAGAGTAGTCGGCAATAATCGGCGATCGCTGATTCTGCTCCTTGGCGCCGTGGGATTGGTGCTGCTGATCGGTTGCGTGAACGTCGCGAATCTGCTGCTCGCGCGCGCCAGCGCAAGAGGGCGCGAAATGGCCCTTCGCCAGGCGCTCGGGGCCGCGCGGAAGCGGCTGGTGTCACAGCTACTGACGGAGAGCGTGCTGCTCTCCCTGCTCGGCGGAATCGCCGGCTTGGCGATTCTTTTCTGCACTAAAGGATTTTTGCTGCGGCTCCTGCCCGCCAGCCTGCCGCGGCTCAATGAAATTTCGATTAACTCGCCCGTTTTGTTTTTCGCTCTCGGCGCCTCCGTTGTCACTGGCGCGATTTTCGGCTTGGTGCCCGCTTTACAAGCGGATCGCCTTGATCTGACTCATATGCTTAAACAGGAAGGGCGCGGCTCGACCGGTTCCGGGGAGCAAGCGCGGACTCGCCGCGTTCTGGTGGTAATCGAATTTGCGCTCTCGTTGGTGCTGATGGCTGCTGCCGGTCTTCTGCTGCGCAGTTTCCGGGACCTAGTGAATGTGCAGCTCGGATTCACTCCGCAAAATGTAATGACCGTCCGCACAAGGCTGCCTGATCCCAATGATCCGAAAACCGACACCTACCTAACCCCTGCGCAGGAGGCGCCGTTCTTTCGTGAATTACTTCGCCGCAGTAGAGCGCTGCCGAAAGTCGAAGAAGCAGCCCTCGGAGATACTGCGTCTATTCCGTTAGACGAGAGTCTGCGGGATCTAAAACTAATATCCGAGGGCCAGTTCTTATTCACCGTCGAGGGGCGCGACATCCGGAGCGGCGAGCCCGCGGTCGCAGAACGGTCCAGCGTTACGCCGGATTATTTTCACTTGCTGAAAATACCTTTGCTGCGCGGTCGCTCGTTTGACGAATCGGACAATGATACGGCGCCGCAAGTCGCGTTGATCAATGAAGCCTTCGCGCGGACGTACTGGCCAAACCAAAATCCTATCGGCAAGCGTTTCAGGAAAACCAAAGCGAATTCGCCCTGGATTACCGTAGTCGGCCTGATCGCCAACGCCAGGACAGAATCGCTGGCGGAAGCGGGCGTTCCCAAAATCTATCTAGACTTGTATCAGACCGGAGGAAAACGCCTGGCGATATTTCTGCGAGGAAATTTGGACGCTGCTGCGATTCCAAATGAGGTGCGCGAACAAGTGCAATCCGTCGATCCGACGCTTCCCGTTTCCAGCGCACGGACGCTCAACGAGACTGTATCCGCGTCGCTCGCCGAGAGGCGCTTCTCGATGGAAATAGTTGCGTTGTTCGCTCTGACCGCTTTGCTGCTCGCTGGACTTGGAATTTACGGAGTGATTTCCTACATCGTAAGCGCGCGCACTCACGAGATCGGAATTCGCATCGCGCTGGGTGCGCAACGGCGGAACATACTGCGTATCGTTGTACGTCAAGGATTGGCATTCGCCGTCGCTGGTGCTGCAGTTGGGCTTGTCGGCGCCCTTATCGTTTCGCACTTAATGGCAGGACTGCTTTACGGCGTGAAGCCGACAGATCCTCTGACCTTTGCGGGAGTTGCGGTTCTCCTCGTCGTCGTTGCTCTATTCGCATGTTACATTCCGGCGCGGCGAGCCATGCGTGTTGACCCGATGGTCGCGCTGAGACACCAATAGTTCAAGCCACGATGGCAGAGAAGCGAGGCCATGTTCGAACGCAAGCCAGGAGAGTCTCCAATGAAACAAATACGGATCTTTTTGCTGCCGGTAGTTCTCATCTTTACCGTGGCCTCCTCGGGAAAACGCATACGGAGCGCCGCAGGCGCGAGTACGCTTCCGGCACAACAGTCGCAGCAATCTTCGCCAAGTGTAGCTTCCATCGTGGATCGCGAGATCAGCACGGTCGAAAAGCAGATTGTGGAAGCCGCGGAAGTCATGCCGGAAGATAAGTTCAACTTCTCTCCTGCCAGCTTGAACATTCCAGGGAGCGAGTACCAGGGTGTGCGCACGTTTGCCGTGCAGGTCAAGCATGTCGCCTCTTCCAACTATTTTATTTGGTCGCCGCTTACCGGCGATAAGGTGCCCGAGAGCATAAAGGATGGGAATGGTCCTCCGGACTTAAAGAGCAAAGCCGACGTCATCAAGCTCCTAACGGATTCTTTTGCCTTGGGTCACAAAGCCGCTGCTACGTTGACAGCGGAGAACATGCTGCAGACCGCGGGGAACAGCAAGTCGACGCGCCTGCACTTGGCTGAGTTTGGCGTTGCCCACGCCTATGATCACTACGGGCAGATGGTGGAATATCTGCGCATGAACGGAATTGTGCCGCCAGCCAGCCGGGGAAAGTCAAATTGACCGCCAACCCGCAGGAGGAATTTATGACCAAGCAGTCTTCGAAGTGGTCCGGGCTTGCACTCGCTGCGGTCGCGCTGCTTGCCGTCGCCGGAACGAGTCTTTGCAATCAAGGCCAGACGCAGAGTCAGGCCCCGCCCACTGCGCGTTCCCGGGCAGACGAGACGCTCGAGTGGTGGAACCAGATTGGCAATAAGCTGATCGCCATGGCTAGGGATTTCCCCGAAGACAAGTACGATTTCAAAGTGCAGAAAGACCAGCGCACCTTTGCCGAAAACCTTCTGCACGTCGCTGCTGTCGATTACGATCTCATCAGCAGGGTTTCCGGATTGAACCTTGGCCCCGACTTTGGCAAGGATAAGCACAATCCGTCCCGGGACGCTTACAAGACAAAAGCCGACGTCGTGAAACTCATTGAGCAGGCCGTCGCCGACGGGGCGGCGGTGATCAAACAGCAAGGCGATGCCGGTCTGGACAAAACGACCCCATTCGGGTGGGAAACTGGGAAGCACGTCGTCCATAACTCCTATATCTGGATCACCGCCATCGAGCACAGCACCGAACACTTCGGCCAGCTGGTCGTCTACTACCGCGCGAACAACTTGGTGCCGCCGGAATCGCGGCGGTAATGCGGCAATAAGGCTTTTGAAGGGAGGACTACTGCGATGTTTCGACGCAAGCGAAAGGTAAACGACTTCACCGCTGAAATCGAAGCACACCTACAGCAGGAGAGCGAGCGCTTGCGCGAGCAGGGGTTGACGGAAGAGGACGCCCGGGCCGCCGCGCGTCGTTCCTTTGGCAACATCATGCAAGCCGAAGAACGCTTTTACGAATCCGGCCCCTGGCTATGGTTGGATCGCCTCGGCCGGGACGTTCGCTTTGGCGCGCGGATGTTGGCGCGCAACCCTGGCTTCACCGTTACCGTAATTCTCACTCTTGCGCTTTCGATTGGTGCAAACACTGCGATTTTTTCGATTGTGAATGCGCTCCTGCTGAAAGATCTTCCCTACGCTCGGCCGGAACGCATGGGAGCAATCTATGCCAGAACCACGGGACCCGATTCCTACGACATGCGAAGGAATATAGACGGCGAACAATGGGAGCTGCTGCGCGACAACGCGCCCTCTCTGATTTCCGCTGTTTCCCACGGAAGGACCTCCGGGATGAATCTTCAAGCGGGGTCCCAGGTGCAATATCTTCAAGCGGGACGCGTTTCGGCACACTATTTCGAGGTGTTGGCGCTCCATCCGGTTCTTGGGCGCAATTTCTCGGAGGACGAGGATCGTCCGCGCGGCCCCAAAACAGCCATCCTAAGTTATTCCTTGTGGCGCACGGTTTTTGGCGCAAGTCCCAATGCCCTGGGACAAGCCATGCTGCTGAAGGGCGAGCCGTACACGATTATTGGTGTGCTTTCAGAGAGCGCAACCACTCCTTTGAACGCCGATCTATATATTGCCCTCCAGCCAAGCCGGGAAGGCGAAGGCGTGGGAACAAACTTTCAAGCAATTACACGGTTGCGAGACGGCGCAAGTTGGCAACAGGCAGATGCCGAAATGAATCGCGCGTGGTTCCGGAGCCTCCGGGTGCAGCATTTTGTCGAGAGCAATCCTGGCGCGAACATCACCTACTACTCGGTGCCGCTGCAAAAAGGTGAAACGGATACTTTGCAACCCCAGGTCCTGGCTCTAATGCTCGCGGCGGGATTCATTTTACTGATTGCCTGCGCGAATCTCGCTGGGTTGACTCTGGTCCGGATGGTGCGCCGCACCGCCGAGATAGCGACCCGCGTAGCGCTGGGCGCATCTGGCTGGCAGATTCAGAGGCAGCTTTGGATTGAAAACTTGCTGCTCGCCCTCTTGGGAGCAACCGCCGCTTTAGGCCTGCTTCGGCATGTTGCCTGCCCTTACCACTAGGAAAGTCGACTTGCGGTCTTCTTTTGCAAGCCGCGGCGTCATCGGCGGGGGCAAGGTTCGCCTTCGGCAAGGATTGATTGCCGGAGAAGTTGCGCTTACTGTCGTGCTCTTAGCCGCCTCCGGGCTGCTGCTCCGCACCCTCGTCCACTTGGAAACCATGCCTCCAGGCTTTAACCCCAACGGCGTGATGACTGCTAAAGCCTCTCTCGATCATGTCCGCTACTACGAGTCTGCAACTTTCCGAAAGCTGCTCGATGCCAGTCTGGCTGCCATGCGGAAGATTCCCGGCGTGCGGAACGCCGCTGTCGGATTGTCCTTGCCCTACGAGCGCGCCCTGCTTTCGGGAGTCATCCTCAGTGACGGCAAGGAGGCCGGCCAGGAAGTTACAACAAACGAGGTGTACGTCACCCCGGGATATTTCGACACTTTGCAAATTCCCGTACTTGCGGGCCGAGCCTTCGCCGATTCGGACACTCCGGATGCGCAGCCTGTCGTTATCATCAACCAGGCATTCGCGCACAAGTTCTTCTACGGGACGAATCCCGTGGGACGCTCCCTGCTGTTGCCGTTTCTCAACCAAGCCAACAAGAATAAGTTGATCGTGGGAGTCGTAGCCGATACCGTCCTGTCCTCCGCCTCCAAATTGAACGCGGGGTCGGCGCCGCTAACGCGCGAAGAGGCCATCTATCTCCCTGCTGCGCAAATCACCGATGGCAAATCCCTCTCCGTCGTGCACGCCTGGTTCCAGCCAAGCTGGATTGTCCGCACCGCCGGCCCAGTGGCGGGTTTGACCGCTCAGATGCAGAGTGCTTTGGCCAGCGCCGATCCTACTCTGCCTTTTTCCGGCTTCTACGACATGAAGGATCTTATGGCTGCGACGCTCGCGACACAAAGGATCGAGGTTGCGCTGCTCGCTGCGATGGCATCGCTCGCCCTTTTACTGAGCGCGGTCGGCATTTTTGGGCTGGTGGCGAACATGGTTGCGCAAAGAACGCGCGAGATCGGCATCCGCATCGCTCTCGGCTCGACGCTCCAAAAGGTCATGATCCACGTTGGCAGGTCCGGAGTTGGTGCCGCAGCTCTTGGATTGGTTCTAGGACTGATCCTCTCCGCTGGCGCGCTCCGGGCCATGCGCAGCGTTCTCTATGGCGTGGATGTGTACGACCTGCCGACCATCTTGGTCGTCGTCCTGACACTCTCTTTGGTAGCCCTCCTCGCGACAACTGTGCCTGCGCTCAGAATTGCAAGGATCGACCCGGCAAAGACCCTGCGTGAAGAATAGCGGCCTGGACGCCGCTAATTCCTATAGCTTCAGGGCACCCGTTCAAGGTACAATCTCGTCGTTCAAGTTAATGTCCGTCGAAATTCGGACATCGGGCGCAGTCGACACACAAAGACGGCGCCAAGGACAACGCTCATGTTCGTCCCGCAAATCGCTGTACTCATCTAATCCGCCGCCAGCGCGGATCTGATCTTCTCTCCCGTTTCTACTGCTTAATTTCCGCAACCGCGTCAGGGCATCTGTATCCTGGGAAGCGCTCACGCAGATCGTAAAGGTCTCTATGTCATTGGAACAAACTGCTGTTACCGCGCCGCCGCCCGCGTTTTGGAGCTCCATCCGCGAAGCTCTCCGCGGCTCGCACCAGGACTTCACCACCGGCAATCTCAATCGCGCCATTCTCCTGCTCGCCATTCCCATGGTCATGGAAATGGTGCTGGAATCTCTTTTCGCTGTCGTCGACGTTTTCTGGGTCGGTCGTCTCGGCGCGGACTCCATCGCTACCGTCGGCCTCACTGAATCGCTCCTCAGCCTCGTTATGGCTATCGGCTTCGGCCTCAGCCTTTCCACCACCGCCATGGTCGCTCGCCGCATCGGCGAAAAAGATCCCGCCGGCGCCGCCGTTGCCGGCGTTCAAGCTATCGCCATCGGCCTCGCAATCTCCGCGCTCGTCGGCATTCCCTGCTTCTTTTACGGGCCGGATTTGCTTCGCCTGATGGGTGCTTCCCCGCAGGTTGTTGCCGTCGGCTCCGGTTATGCACGCATCACCCTTGGCGGCAGCGCTGCGATCATGATGCTCTTTCTCAACAACGCCATCTTCCGCGGCGCCGGTGACGCCGCCATTGCCATGCGCTTGCTCTGGGTCTCCAACATCATCAATCTCGTCCTCGATCCTTGCCTCATTTTCGGTTGGGGACCATTCCCCAAGCTTGGCGTTACCGGTGCGGCTCTCGCTACGCTCACCGGACGCAGCATCGGCGTGCTCTACCAGTTTTATCGTCTCCTCCGCGGCACGGAGCGCATCCGCATCTTGCGCAGCCAGATTCATCTCAACTTCACTGTCTTGCTTCGTCTCTTGCGTGTCTCGCTCACTGGCATCCTGCAATTCCTCATCGCGCATACCAGTTGGATCGGCCTCGTGCGCATCGTCAGCATCTTCGGCTCCGCCGCGCTCGCCGGCTACACCATCGCCATCCGCATTCTTATCTTCGTCCTCATGCCGAGCTGGGGTCTCAGCAACGCCGCCGCCACCCTCGTTGGCCAAAACCTTGGCGCCAAGCAGCCCCAGCGTGCGGAAACTTCCGTCTGGCGCACTGGCCTTTACAACATGATCTTTCTCGGTCTCATCGGCTTGTTCTTCGTGATCTTCGCCGAACCGGTCATTCATCTCTTCACCAGCGATCCGCTGGTCGTCCCGCTGGCCGCTTCCTGCTTGCGTATTCTCAGCTACGGCAACATCGGCTATGCCTACGGCATGGTCATGCTCCAGGCCTTCAACGGCGCCGGCGACACCATCACGCCCACCATTGTGAATTTCTTCGGCTTCTGGCTCCTGGAAATTCCTCTGGCCTACTTCCTGGCGATTCCCGCCCGTATGCACTCCAGCGGCGTCTTCTGGTCCATCGTCATCGCTGAAGGCTTCATTGCCGCCGTCAGCGTCGCGCTCTTCAAGCGCGGCCGATGGATGCGCCAACAAATTTGAAGAGCCCCCAACGGTAGGGGGCCAGTTTGTCAAACTGACATACTTCACCAGATTCTTCCCTATTGACGAATATAGATATCGCGTGATATAGATATCAACATGACTGAAATTGATCCCAAAGGGTTTATTCCGCTGAAGACCCAGTGGTTTCACATCCTGTTATCGCTTGCGGGCGGAGAGCAGCACGGTTACGGAATCATGCAGGAAGTTCTCAATCGCACCACCGGAAAAGTGCGGTTGTGGCCGGCGACCTTGTATGGATCGATCAAGCGCCTAATCGAAGCGGAACTGATCGAGGAATCCGACGACCGCCCCGCCCCGGAATTGGACGACGCGCGACGCCGCTACTATCGCCTGACGGCCCTCGGCCGGCGTGTGCTCGACGCCGAATGTGAGCGCCTGCAGGAATTGGTTCGTACAATTCGAGTGAAACAAGGAATGGTGACCGAATGAATTTCGCTTTGTGGATCTACCGGCGGCTGGCGCAAGCTTTTCCTCACGAATTCAAATTGGTTTATGGCCCAGAGGTGATGCAACTCGGGGAAGATGTCGTCGAAGAGATTGCCAAAAGGCATGGAGCCGGGGGCCTGATCCGGTTAATCGCGGACATCGCCATGCGCGTCCCGCTCGAATACCTTAGCGAAATGCGCGGCGATATGCGGTATGCGTGGCGAGCGCTGATCAAGTCACCCGGATTCGCGCTGGTCGGCATCATTTCCATGGGACTCGGAATTGGGCTGACAACCAACGTTTACAGCTCGAAATGGGCGGTGTTATTTCGGGATCTCCCGGCCGCGGCGAATGCCAAAAAGTTGGTGATGCTTCAACAGTCGGCGGATGGTGATCTCGCCGCTGTGTCGTACTACTACATCGAACAGTTTCGGGAGCAAAAGAGCCTTTTCACCGGAGTCGCTGCCTTCGAGACCGGCGTTCCATTTAATGTCACGTTCCAGGGCGCTCTGAATTCCAAACCGCAGCGCGTCTTTGGGCAGCTTGTGTCTCCCGATTATTTTTCCGTGCTGGGTGTTCAACCCCGGCTTGGACGAGTGCTCAGCCCCGAACTTGACAAGCCCGGTGATGCGCCCGTTGTGGTGATTAGCGAACGCTTCTGGCGGAATCGCCTCAATTCCTCTCCCGACGCCATCGGGCAAACGCTTCGCCTGAATGGGCAAATAGCGACCATCGTGGGAATCGCGCCCAAGGATTTCAATGGCGCCCTTTCCATCAACCCTTCCGAGCTGTTCGTTCCTATCACCGTCCCCGCCGCTCTTGCTCCGGAGCTCGCCAACGACGTGCTGCATCAACGCAGCGCCAAGGAGTTCCTCGCAATGATGTGTCTGGCGCCCGGCATCACGATTGACTCTGCAGAAGCGGGTCTCGACTCGGTCACTCGTCGTCTCGACGAGGAGGGTTCTTCCTCGTCTGCGCGCAGTGACAAAGGCAGACGCGTCACCTTGCTTCCAGCTGGCACCAGCATACCGATACCCAGGAAAGTGAAGCCCGCGTTAATCGGATTCTTGGTCGCGCTGATGGGCCTGGTTATCACCCTGGCGTGTATGAATCTGGCCAACATGCTGATCGCGCGCGGCGCTAATCGCCGAAAAGAGTTGGCCATTCGCCTGGCGGTCGGCGCCAGCCGTTTCCGGCTGGTCCGGCAGATGATGAGCGAAGGCACTTTGCTTTCGCTGCTGGGCGGGATTGCAGGATTCGCTCTCGCGTACGGTCTGGGGGTCTTGAACTCGCACTTCACCCCGCCCATGATCGTGCCCCAAGAATCCGATTTCTATTTGGATTGGCATGCAGGCGTCTTCGCCTTTGGCCTCGCGATCTTGTGCGGCGTCGGATTCAGCTTGGCGCCCGCCCTGCAAGCCACGAGAGCCGATCTGACCCCGGCTCTCAAAGAGGGCTCGGCGCTTCAGTTACCCGGTTACCGGCGCTTTGGTCTCCGCAACTTGCTGATGGTGGCCCAGGTCGCGGCATCGCTCATGCTGCTGCTATTGACAGGGTTCCTGGTGATGGGAATTAGCAAGCAAAGTAACATCCAAACCAAATTCGACGCAAACGCGATGGTTCTCTTTTCCCTCGATCCGGTGCGTGACGGCTCCGCGCCCGAAAAAGCGCAAGCTCTGTTCGAGAAACTTCCCGGTCGGCTCCAAACAACCAGCCCGGTGCGTAGCATCGCCCTGGCGGCGCACCCGCCCTTTACGAGCGAGGTTGAACCCACCCAACTGTCTGCGGAAGATTCGCCGGGATCCTCGCAGGTACTGAGGCCCGTCATCGAGGAAACCGTGGGCGCGGGCTACTTTGCCACGCTTAGCGAGCCGATGCTGGCCGGCCGGGAGTTCGCGGAACCGGATCAACGAAGGCAGGCAGACGGCTCGCAGACTTTGCCCGCCATACTCAATGAGAGCGCCGCACGCGGATTTTTCGGAAATGGAAATGCCCTCGGCAAGCGCGTTAGGGATGACCAGCAGTCCTATGAAGTGGTCGGCCTGGTGCGCGACCTGAAGGATGTGCTGGGATTCAGCCAACCCATCATTTACTTGCCTCTGACTCCACGCAATTTTGCGCGGCCCCCGGCCGGCGGCATCACCATTCTGGTGCGGTCGGATGCGGGAAAGGATGCGCTGAGCGCGATTCGGAACGAAATCGCTCTCATCGATCCCGATCTGAACATTCTTAATATGCAAACTCTTGACGCTTACCTTGACCGCAGCCAGTCTGCGATGCGGTTTTCTGTCCAAACGTACGGTGGAATGGGAGTCTTTGGCTTGGTGTTGGCCGCCATTGGGCTCGCGGGGATCACCGCTTACTCGGTTGCCCAAAGACGCAAGGAGATCGCCATCCGCACAGCCCTAGGTGCCAGCAGGGCGCAGGTACTGGGGCTAGTGCTGCGCGAAGGCGCGGCCCTGGTTGCCGCCGGAACGGTTCTCGGATTTTTGGGCGCGATCGGGCTTGCGAAAATAGTTTCTGCGCTCGCGAATATGTTTGTCGACGCCCTTAAGGTCGGCACGAACGATCCGCGTCTGCTCGTCGGCGCGCCTTTGCTGCTGGCAGCGGTGGCCATGCTCGCCTGTTACGTGCCGGCGCGTAGATCGGTTCAAATCGACCCGCTGAAAGCGCTTCGCGAAGAATGAAGCGTTTTTCATTCCTAACGCGGGATGTCCCGAGGAATCTTCTCAAAACGATAGTTATCAAAATATTGAGCCCTGTCCCGATTCTTTAAAATGTCGTTCGCCCCAGAATGATTCAACATGGATGTCGATGTTTACATTCTTGAACTTGTGAAATGCGCCAACTGCTAATCTCTGGTAAATTTACTTTGACAACATACCTTCGCTTTGCTACCGTCCCTTTCCTGAAATTCCGGGGTACAAAACCCACGGGACAGAAGGCCCGGGCCTCGTTTTTCTTGAGCCCAAGAGATTCGCCGATCCCATCCCCTTCTCACCTGTCTAACTCTCCCTTTCCATTCCTGCCCCCGGAATCGAAAGGAGCCTATGGCAAATTACAGAGAACACGTCCCCCTCAAGGGAAGTGAAAGAGTAGTTGCTTCCGGTGCTAAAGCGATTGGCTCGGCCAATCCTGATGAAAGTCTTCAAGTCACGGTGCTCTTGCGTTCACGGGTACAAGCGGAAGACGCCAAGGCGCGCAACACCAAGGCCACGGACGGCGAAAAAGCTGCCGTGGAATCCTTGTTGCAAAAGCGCGCTGCGGAAAGACAGCATCTAACGCGCGAACAGTTCCTGGCGCAGCGGGGAGCTTTGGAAGAAGACATAGGAAAGGTGGAAGAGTTTGCTCACGAGTACGGACTGAGCATCTCCGATACCCACCAGGCGAAGGGTTCGGTAATGCTAGCGGGCACGGTAGCGGACTTCCGGAAAGCCTTTGACATCGAGTTATTGAATTACGAGTCTCCCAGCGGGCCGTACCGCGGCCGCAGCGGCCCCATTCACATTCCCTCGGAACTGGATGGCATCGTCACCGCCGTCCTTGGTCTCGACGACCGTCCGCAAGCAAAGCCCCATTTTCGCATCCACCACTCCCCCATGACCCCACGTGCACGCGCACAGCAGCAACAGCCCGCCGGCACCTTCACCCCGGTGCAAGTTGCCCAGCTCTATGACTTCCCCGCAGGTGCGGATGGCTCTGGCCAGTGCATTGCCATCATCGAACTGGGCGGAGGATTCCGCGCGCGCGACGTCAAAAGCTACTTCAAAGCCACTTTGAAGATGATCCCGCCTAAAGTTGTAGCCATCTCCGTCGACCACGGCCATAACAAACCCACCGGGGATCCCGGTGGACCTGACGGCGAGGTTATGCTGGACATCGAAGTCGCCGGTGCCGTCGCGCCCAAATCGACGCTCGCCGTTTATTTCGCCCCCAACACCGACCAGGGCTTCTACGATGCCATTGCCTCCGCCGTTCACGACACCCGCTACAACCCCTCGGTGATCTCCATCAGTTGGGGT
>WNFT01003512.1_pt1 | contig 13594 bp, 12 predicted proteins | sample 5400191 | NCBI WGS metagenome assembly WNFT01 (sample SAMN13153359, study PRJNA577476) | soil metagenome | isolation source: 80 cm saprolite under Madrone tree | place: USA:California | collected 2016-06-14
TGCTGTTCAGGCAAAATTGCGGAATCGACACGAGTGCCGCAGCAAACAAGTCTGAATATTAGCTGCGCTTAAGCATTTCCGTCTGACTCAGTGTTAGCAGTACGGTCTGAGCCAAGCGCTCAAGCACCGCCAGATCGCCCTCGTCAAATGCAAAAGACTGCGAGGAGAAAACTTCCATCAATCCGACGCTCTCGCGTTCGTACCGAATGGGCGCGGCCAAGATCGATCGGACACCAAGCCGGCGGCAAGCCTCCGCGTCAGCTCGGGAGTCGGTTTCGGAGTCATCGCAGCGCAAGGGTTTTCCGCTACGAATGCACTCGCCGGATAAGCCAGAATCGACGTTCACCCGCGTGCCCAGTGGTGGTCCGCCGCTGCCCACGCTGGCCCGGCACATCATAGGGCCGTTGTCGACGAGCGCGATAGCAGCGCCAGTGCCGCGGATGAGCGAACGCGCGCGTTCGCTGATTGTCCGTAGCGCAGCATTCAAATCTGAGCCCAGCGAGTTGAACTCATACTGGATTGTGTTCGAGGCAGCGGGTTGATCGATCGTCGCCGAGGTGCCAAGTTCCGGCTCCAAACTTATGGATCGAGGCTCACGAGTTCCGCTTCCTGAAGAGTTGCTTCCGACGGCGAGCCAGGGTGATCTGTCAAAGATGAGTTTCGGCGCCGTGCGGCTGGGCGCGGCGTCATTGAGCGTCAGCCACTCATCAAGCCGCTGGCGCGCGTCCTCGGGCAATTCGGAGAATCGCACCCCGGCACGGCCGAGAGCATCTGCCCATGCGATATAGCCCGTGGTCTCCAGGGATGCAGCGCAACCGGGCAGATCGAGGCGTAGATGGACCCGCCCATCGGGCACTACGGGTACATCGGTTTGCATGGACAGGCCTTGCTCGCTGAGATCAAGAATCACGCCACCGGTGACACCGTCGAAGCTGGCAAAGGCGGGACCGTGAACCTTATGCCGCAGGCAGCTCCGTCTATCCACAATCATCAATGATCTCCTCGCCCCCATTTGGCGCGGTTTCGCGCGCTATCTCGCCGGGGCATCGGGATGACGGCAACGTGGGGTGCCGCCGACAATTCGCTTAACTCTCGAGACTCCGCAAAAGATTTGCCTTCTCCAATGATGTGAGCAAAGAGAAGTGAAGGGAAGTACATGAACAGATTCCCCCGCATGGTCAGCGCCCCAGCTGTAGGCTTGCGCACGTAGGGCCAAGATGGGGACTCACGACCAGGTGATCATTAAGTGCGGCAAGGTTCATCACTCGACCGCCTTTGGCGGCCAATGTCCGGATAACAACACGGGCCAGCACGTCTACGACACGGAAAGCAACCTGTTCTCCATCAGCCTAGGCAAATGATCACACCACGTGCACAACTCCCGCATGGTTTGACAATCTTTTTGCAACCGAACAGGAGAAGACTGACACTCCCAGGCGCGTACAATCTGAGGATTCCCGAGCAGATAAAACCCGTCGCTTGGAGGTGACCGTCAGCGGTGCAGCGCGGGCAGCGATTATATATGGATAGATTGTCCACGAACGGTGTGGCCATCGAATTTCGCGACGTTTCCTATGTCTCTCCTACCGGCCAGGAAGTATTGTCGGGACTCAATCTGGAGGTTCTTCGAGGAGAAACTTTCATCCTGCTGGGGCGCAGCGGCTCCGGCAAAACCACGACCCTGAAGCTGGTCAATCGCCTGCTGTCACCGAGCGCAGGGGAAGTTCGCGTGGACGGCGCGGCGACTGCTGGAGTCGATGTGATTGCTCTGCGACGCAGCATCGGCTACGTGATCCAGGACGTAGGTTTGTTTCCTCACTTCACCGTGGAGCGGAATATTGGCTTAGTGCCCAGGATCGAAGGCTGGGCCGAAGATCGAATTCGGGAGCGGGTGCAAGAACTGTTGCAGTTGGTAGGGCTGGAACCACAGTTGGCGGCGCGGTATCCACGACAGCTTTCAGGTGGGCAGCGGCAACGAGTGGGAGTGGCGCGTGCCTTGGCTGCCGATCCCGCGGTTCTTTTGATGGATGAGCCCTTCGGGTCGCTCGATCCCCTGACCCGAGACGAACTGCAGCGCGAATTCCTGCTATTGCAGCAGCGATTGCACAAAACCGTGGTGTTCGTCACCCATGATGTGGGCGAAGCGTTGCGGTTAGGATCACGCGTCGCCTTAATGGAGGCGGGACGGCTGGTTACGGTGCTTGCTCCGCAAGAATTCTTGCGATCTAGCGATCCCTGGGTGGCCGCTTATGTAAAGGCTTTCAAAGCTGGACTGGACTCGGCTGCGAATCGAGGCACGGAATGAACGTATTTCAATTCATGGTGCAGAACCATGATCAAGTGCTGGAACTCACGCTGGAACATCTTTGGCTGGTTGGGATATCCACGCTGCTGGCAGTGCTGATCGGCATACCGCTGGGCATTGTTATTGCGCACTGGCCTGTATTGAATAAGCCCGTGCTGGCGAGCGCCAACATTATTCAGACCATTCCGAGCTTGGCACTTTTTGGTTTTCTGCTGCCTCTGCCCTGGCTGGGCGAGCGAGCCGACCGTCTGGCAATTCTGGCTCTGACTTTGTATGCGCTGTTGCCGCTGATTCGGAATACGTACACGGGAATTCGGGGAGTGGATCCTGCCGTGGTGGAAGCGGGCCGCGGCATGGGGCTCACCGATCGTCAGCTTCTTTTTCAGGTGGAACTGCCGCTGGCGGTGAGTGTGATTCTCTCGGGAGTGCGGGTGGCGGTGGTGATCTCGGTGGGACTGGCGACGATAGCTGCCGCCATTGGCGCCGGAGGACTGGGAGAATTCATTTTTCGAGGACTGGCGATGGTGAACAATCAACTCATTTTGGCGGGGGCGATTCCGGCGGCGGCGCTGGCCTTGTTCGCCGACACCAGCTTGGGTTGGCTGGAGAAGCGTCTGCGGCCGCAATGAAAATCTGCCGAAATCGCCGAGAGGCAAGGAAGATCGCGACGCTGCGAGCCGGATGTTTTCGAGCTGGCCATTCGTTTGTTTCGGTTCTCGTCGCTGCTGTCCTATCCCTGTCGTCATGCGCACCCTCTCACTCTGACCGCATCGTCATCAGCTCCAAGAATTTCACGGAGTCGCTGATTTTGGGCGAGCTCATGGCGCAGGAGATTGAAGCCCACACTTCCCTCAAGGTGGAACGCCGCTTTTACCTCGCCGGAACTTACATTTGCCATCAGGGAATGCTGGCGGGTCGAATCGATATTTATCCGGAATACACCGGCACCGCTCTGACCGCCATTCTGAAACAGAAGCCGGAGAGCGACCGCACCCAGGTTTACCAGCGTGTGAACAGTGAATATGAGAAGCGGCTGGGACTCACGCTGGGACCCGCTTTCGGCTTCAACGATACGTTTGCGATGGAAATCCGTGGTGAGGAAGCACGCCGCTTGAACCTGAAGACGCTGTCGCAAGCCGCCGCCGCCGCGCCGCGATGGCGAGCGGGGTTTGGTTATGAGTTCATGGAACGGCCCGATGGCTATAAAGGCTTGGTAGCCGCGTATGGTTTGCATTTCGCGGAGGCGCCGCGAATTATGGATCTGGGTCTGTTGGCTCGGACCCTGCATGAAGGTCAGATCGACCTGGCCGCGGGGAATACGACCGACGGATTAATTCCAGCACTCGATTTGTTTGTCCTCGAAGACGATCGCCACTACTTTCCTCCTTATGAGGCGGTGCCAGTGGTTCGCCGCCAGACGCTCGAACAGCATCCCGAAGTGGCACGCGTTCTGGCCGAGTTTGCCGGAAAGATCTCGGATCAGGAAATGCAGCAAATGAACTATGCGGTGGATGGACAACATCGTGACGTGAAAGAAGTGGCGCGGGAGTTTCTCCGAAAGAAGCAGTTGCTGCAAGGTTGATGCGTCAAAGTGACATGGATCCTTCGAGCGTTAGGACCGCTTTCCCCTTAATCATCACTCGCTCGCCAGAGAGTTCGCACCAAAGTTCTCCACTGCGTGCGGAAGCTTGGCGAGCATGCAATTCTTTTTTGCCCAGCCGTTTCCCCCAATAGGGCGCCAGCGAACAATGAGTTGAGCCGGTAACGGGATCTTCGGGAATCCCGTAACTGGGTGCAAAATACCGCGACACGAAGTCAGCGTGCTTTCCCGGAGCAGTAACGGCGACGCCGAAGGGGTGAAGTTTTCCCAGCAGAGCAAAATCGGGAGCGATGCGCCGAATCGTTTCCTCTGATTCGTAAACCACAAAATAGTTGTCTTTGATTTCGAGAACTGCCGACGCCCGCGCTGACGCTTGCAATCCTTCAGCGAGCTCCGCGGGCGGATCCGTGCACGCCCACGGGGGGAGGGCCGGGAAATCCATGGCAAGCCGCTCTGCATCTCGCGAAACCGTCAACCTGCCGCTGCGGGTTTCGAAGCGGACAGATTCTCGATCCGGGTGGAGGATGTTTAGGATGACGAATCCCGAGGCGAGCGTCGCATGTCCGCAGAGATTCACTTCGCACGTTGGAGTGAACCAGCGCAACCCGAAGTTGTCGCCTTGGGGGACGAGGTACGCCGTTTCAGAGAGATTATTTTCTGCGGCGATGGCCTGAAGCAGTTCATCCTCCGGCCAACTGGCTAGGGGACAGACCGCCGCAGGGTTGCCCGCAAAGATGGTGTCGGTAAACGCGTCTACCCGAAACACAGATACATGCATAACAGTATTTTTCCTGAACCGAAAACCCTGCACAATAATCTAAGTTTGGAGCATGGTAAAAGCGCTGCCTTGGCCCGGCATGGAGGCCAACGTCCAATGATAGCCTCCGGAGCTTTGTAACGGCTGCAGTCAGGAAGCGAATGGGAACTCTTCAATCCGATTTCGATATTAGCAGCCGCCCCGCTCTCCTGAGACGTTGGGCGGATGCTCGCCGGCGCAGCGATGAAATCTTCGAGATGGTGAAGGCCGACTCTGTTTACGAGCGCCCGATTCCAGAGCGTCATCGCATCATCTTCTATATCGGACATTTGGAAACATTCGATTGGAATCTTCTCCGCGAACGGGCGCTGAGCCTGAAAAGTTTTCATGCCGAGTTCGACCGGCTGTTTGCCTTTGGGATTGATCCCGTCGGTGGCGGTCTGCCTAACGATCAGCCTTCAGATTGGCCGTCTGTGGCTGCGGTCAGGGACTACGTGAACCGGATTCGGCAGGCTTTGGATGAGAACCTATCCCGCAAAGATTTCGAGGCGGCGGCGAACGCCGGCGAGTTTTCTTTGAACACGTTGCTCAACGTAGCCATCGAGCATCGCCTCATGCATGCGGAGACGCTGGCTTATATGCTGCACCAGTTGCCGCCAGATCGAAAGGTGCGGGTAGCGGTTCCTGCAATTCCTGCCGCACGCCCGGTAACGCCGCAGATGATTGAGATCCCGGCGGGAGCGGTCACGCTGGGGCTTGAACGCGGCAGCGACAGTTTTGGTTGGGATAATGAGTACGAGGCCCACCCGGCGCACGTCCCCGCTTTTTCCATCGACCAATACAAAGTAACCAATCAGCAGTATCTCGAATTCGTCCACGCGGGCGGGTACGAGGCGCCTTCTCTTTGGACTGCTGACGACTGGAGTTGGAAAATCGGGTACAACATTTTGCATCCTATTTTTTGGAAACGAGTTGGAGACGACTGGCTATATCGCACGATGTTCGACGAGGTGCCGCTGCCGATGGACTGGCCGGTGTATGTGAGCCAGGCTGAAGCCCATGCATATGCGCGCTGGGCAGGGAAGAGGCTACCCACCGAAGCGCAATGGCATCGCGCGGCGTATGGTACCGCCGACGCCAGCGAACGGAACTACCCGTGGGGAGATGCAGATCCAAACCCGAAGTTCGGCAATTTTGCTTTCGCTGGCTGGAACCCGACTCCGGTGAATGCGTTTCCTGAAGGCAAGAGTGCTTTTGGCGTCACGGATTTAATGGGCAATGGATGGGAATGGACTTCCACAAAATTCGGGCCGTTTCCCGGCTTCGAGCCGTTCCCCTTCTATCGAGGTTATTCTGCGGATTTTTTTGATGGCAAGCACTTCGTCATGAAGGGTGGTTCGGCTCGTACCGCGGCCTGCATGCTCAGGCGCTCATTCCGCAACTGGTTCCAGCCACACTACCAATACGTTTATGCCGGATTCCGTTGTGTGAGTGGCTAACCGTCCGAAGGAGGTTCGACGAATGCTGACGCATGCGATCACCGCTAATCCCACCTACGAGTTTGCCGCGGATGTGCGTGCCGGACTCACTAAGCCGGGACAAAAGGAATTGCTCTCCAAGTATCTGTACGACGACGTGGGCTCGGCGCTTTTTGAAGTGATCAGCGTTCTTCCTGAATATGGTCTCACGCGGGCTGATGAACGGCTTCTGCGGCGGCACGCTCGCGATGTCGTCGACCGTCTGCCGATGCCCATTGCTGTGGCCGAACTGGGCAGCGGCAGCGGCAAAAAAACGCGCTGGATTCTCGAGGCGCTGGGCCGTCGCCAGCGGACTCGTTATTATCCCATTGAAATCTCGTCTACTGCGCTCGCGATGTGCGAACGCGAGCTGCGTGACATTGATTCGATCAGCATCTTGGGTTGCGAGCGTGAATATCTGGATGGACTGCTGGAAGTCGCGGCTGACCGGCGGCGGGGACAGCATCTTCTGATCCTTTTCCTGGGCAGCACCATCGGAAACTTCGATCGTCCAGCGGGAGTGCGTTTCTTGCAGGAAGTGCGCCATATTCTCATGCCGGGAGACGCAATGCTGCTCGGAACGGACCTGGAAAAATCGAACGCGCAATCGCTCGCGGCATATGACGATGAACTTGGCGTCACCGCGGCGTTCAATTTGAATGTCTTGGCCCGTATCAACCGGGAACTCGGAGCTGATTTTGCTCTTGACCAGTTCGAGCATGTTGCTCGGATCAATCGCGAAGCTCGGAGTGTCGAAATGCATTTACGCTCCCAGCGTCGCCAGACGGTGACCATAGCTGCTTCGGAGCTTATGGTGGAATTTCAGGGAGATGAGACTATTTGGACTGAAAGCAGCCACAAATACTCCTCCGAAGAAGTCTTCCAGCTGGCGCGCGATGCCGGTTTCCGCTGCGAAGCGCAGTGGGTCGATCAGCAGTGGCCTTTCGCAGAGAGCTTGCTGGTTGCCGAATAGCGGCGATTTCAGCTCTCCATCTACTCTTCACTGCCCGGGATATTCATGGCCAGGACTTGCTCACGGTAAAACTTTGTAAATCATCACTTCCCCTCTCCGCAAGCAATGTAAATTAGATGAAGAGGCTATGAAGAAGGTAATAGCAGCCGCTTTTGCCGTTGCCTGTGTCGTGACGGGTTCCGCCACGTCACTCGGTCAAGCGCAGGGAAGTGCAGAGCCGGCGGGGGCAGGATCGGTCGCGCGGCGCATCGGTTCTATCAAAGCCATCGCTGGTGGCAACATCCTATTGACGCCTGACTCGGGTCCCGAAGTAAACGTCACGGTCGATCCTACCACTCAGATTCTGCGCATCGCGCCGGGCGAAAAAAATCTGAAGAACGCCACGCGCTTGCAATTTGAGGATCTTCAAGCTGGCGACCGAATTCTGGTTGCCGGGAAGCCGGGCAGCGACAGTCATTCGATTGCGGCTTCTTCCCTTGTAGTGATGAAACATTCTGACGTCGAAGCCCGTCAACAACATGACCGTGAAGACTGGCAAAAGCGAGGATTAGGTGGATTGGTGCATGCCGTGGAACCGGCAAGCGGGACCATCACGATCTCCATCTCTGGCTTCACCGGCAACCAAACCGTAATCGTCCATACCTTGAAAGACACGGTGATCCGCCGCTACGCGCCGGATTCAGTGAAATTTGACGACGCAAAGTTGAGCACACTCGAAGCAATCAAGCCGGGCGACCAGTTGCGCGCGCGGGGCAATCGCAGCGACGATGGGAGCCAATTGACCGCAGGTGAAATTGTTTCCGGCAGGTTTCGCAACATCGTGGGCACGATCAATTCGGTTGATGCCAGCACTGGAACCCTCAGCGTTCAAGACTTGCTGACCAAAAAGCCTTTGCGGGTGAAGGTCGCCGCGGAATCGCAGTTGCGCAAATTACCGGCGCCGGCGGCCCAACAGATCGCCATGCGCCTCAAAGGGACGCCGGGGACGGAGACCAATGCAGGCTCGGCTAGCTCGGCCCCCGGTGCATCGGGGAGTGAAGGCGGTATGGAAGGCCGCTCCCGATTCAGAGGAGCGCCCGACTTTCAACAGATGCTCGGACGAATGCCGGCCGCCTCCCTTGCGGACCTGCAAAAAGGGGATGCCGTGATGATGGTTTCGACTGAAGGTACGGCATTGTCCGGGGGAACTGTGATCACGTTGTTGAGCGGCGTCGAACCCATTTTGCAGGCTGCCCCTAGTGCGGGCCAGGCCACGATGCTAACGCCGTGGAGTTTAAGCGCTCCCGGCGGAGATGCCGCTAATCAATAGAACAGCGATCACAATTTCAATTGAGTCATTGTTGCAGTGTGCCGGCCGATTCTGTCAGCGGAGTGGAATGATCGGATGAAGTTTTGTAATCCCCCCAAGTGCTGCCCTCTCGTAGTCATCTTTTGTTTTGCCTTGTTGTTTACCAGCGTCGTGAGTGCGCAGGATAAGTCGGTTGTTCTGCGCGGCCAGGTGACAGATCCGTCCGGCGCAGCGATTACGAATGCGAATGTCGTGATCACTCCAGTAGCGGGCTCGCCGGTGACGACCGAGACCAACGCCCAGGGAATCTACGCGTTTAAAGGCTTAGCGCCGGGAAAATACACGCTAAACGTCATCGCTCAAGGCTTCGCCACTTACGAGAACGACAGCGTAGTGATTACGCAGGGTGGAGCTCAGACGTTGAACGTCTCCCTAACGATTGAGGTGGAACAACAAAAAGTCCAGGTATCCGATAGCACTCCCACCGTGGATGAAAATCCTTCCAACAACGCGGGAGCCATTGTAATTTCCGGAAAGGCACTGGAGGCTCTACCCGACGACCCGGACGAGCTGCAATCTGATCTCGAGGCCTTGGCCGGGCCTTCCGCCGGACCCAATGGCGGACAGATGTATATCGACGGTTTCACCGCCGGCCAGCTTCCCCCTAAGGCTTCGATTCGCGAGATCCGGATCAATCAGAATCCTTTTTCGTCGGAATACGACAAGCTGGGATACGGACGGATTGAAATTTTCACCAAGCCTGGGACGGATAAATTTCACGGACAGTTTTATGTGAGCGGCAATGACTCTGCATTTAACTCACCCAATCTCTTCGCGGGCGCGGAGCCACCGTACGAATCGACACAATTCAGCGGAAACCTCAGCGCTCCCATCAGCAAAAACGCGTCCTTCTTCGTCAATGCGGAGAGACGGAATATCAATGATCTGGCCGCCATCAACGCTCTGACGCTCGATCCCACTACTTTGCAGCCGGCAACAATCGTCCAGGCTGTCCCGAATCCACGGCGTCGCACCAACATAAGCCCGCGCCTCGACTACCAGCTCAGCAAAAACAATACCTTGACCGCTCGCTACCAATACTACCGTGACACGCAAAACAACGCTGGCATAGGCCAGTTCAACCTGGCTGCACAAGGCTATAACCAAGAATCCACCGAGCACACTCTGCAGATCAGTGACACCCAGGTCTTCGGCTCGAAAATCGTGAATGAGACGCGCTTCCAATATCTGCGGGAACGCGATGGCCAGTTCGCGCTCAGTACGGCTCCCGCAATTGATGTGTTAGGAGCATTCACTAGCGGTGGCAACAACCAAGGCACCATCATTGACCATCAAGACCACTATGAGTTGCAAAATTACACTTCATTGATTCACGGCAACCACATCCTCAAGTTCGGAGGACGTGTGCGTGCCCTGCGCGACGCGAACAGTTCGTCTTCCGGCTTCAACGGCACATTCATATTTTCGTCTCTTGATCGGTCCTCGGATACTCCCGCCAACTGCACACCAGGCGGCAGCCCGATTCCTTGTCCGATTTCGTACTTGTACGCGCAGCAACAGCTTCAAGGCGGAGCTGCGACCACATATGCAACGCAACTTTCAGTCACGACAGGGATTCGCAGTGCCGAAGTTAAAACCGTCGATGCGGGCCTCTACGCGCAGGATGATTGGCGTGCCCGTCCGAACCTCACGTTAAGTTACGGTTTGCGCTTCGAGACACAAAACGATATCCACGACCATGGCGATTGGGCGCCCCGGCTGGGCGTCGCATGGGGAGTTGGCGGGAGCAAGAGTTCCGTGCCCAAGATTGTGCTGCGTGGCGGTTTTGGACTCTTCTACGACCGCTTTCAGGCGGAACAAATCCTGCAAGCTGAACGCTTGAACGGCGTTACCCAACTGAAGTATGTGGTCAACAACCCGACTTGTTTCCCGGTTCCAAGCGCGTGCAGTTTGTCAGGCGCCGTCAGCACACCGACGATTTATCAGATTAGCCCCAGGCTGCGTGCGCCCTACACTCTACAGTCGGCTATCAGCGGCGAGCGGCAGCTTACCAAATCGGCGACTTTGTCGGTTACGTACCTGAACTCTCGCGGCTTCGATCAACTGCTTACCATCAATGCCAACGCGCCTCTTCCCGGGGCACCTGGCAGTAAGCAGCGCCCCAATCCCAGCGCGGGAAACATCTTCGAATACGTTTCCGAAGGCAACTTTCAGCAGAACCAACTGATCCTTAATACGAACGTGCGAGTGGGGTCGAAGATCCAACTGTTTGGTTTTTACACGCTCAACTACGCCAACAGTGACGTCTCGGGGGTTTCCAGCTTTCCTTCCAATTCTCATAACATCAGCCGCGACTACGGCCGCGCTTCGTTCGACACCCGCCATCGGCTATTCTTCGGCGGCACCTTCGCGCTTCCCTATGCCTTTCGACTCAGCCCGTTCATGGTGGCGAGTTCAGGTTTGCCATTTAACATCACCTCGCCCAATGATCTGAATGGCGATTCAGTGTTCAATGATCGTCCTGGATTCCTGACAGCAGCGACCTGCTCCAATGTAGTGTCGCCGCCTCCGTCTTCGAATGTATACTGCACACCTCTGGGGACGCTCGATGCGAGGCCGGATCTGGCATCGATCCCTCAGAGAGCTCTCCCCGTCAACTATGGTACCGGTCCCGCGCACTTCACCTTGAACCTGCGACTTACCAAGACTTTTGGATTCGGCCCCAAGGCGCAAAACAAAGCGACTCCCAGCGGCGGGGCCATTGAGGGCGGACGCCTAGGCGGCGGTGGCGGCCATGGCCACGGTCCATTATTCGGAGGCGGTCCTATGGGAGGCATGCCGACCGCGAGCGACCGTCGGTACAGTTTGACGCTTGGTGTTTCAGCGCGGAATGTATTTAACAAAGTGAACTTGGCGAATCCCAGCGGCATTCTGGGCTCAGCCTTCTTTGACCTGCCGAATGCACTTCAGGGCGGGCCATTCTCCAGCGGTTCAGCGAATCGTCGCATCGACTTGCAGGCGACTTTCGTTTTCTGATTCCAACTTGTTAGAGATTGGCTGTGGCGTTTTTGTGCCCAGCATCCCAGTGCAACCAGTTTCACATCGTGCAACCAGTTTCACATCGAAGCCCTGCCCACCCGCGGCATGCGTTGCAAACACTGACAAACAAGGGATATATTCTCACTCCTCCTTGGCCCTCGGCTTGCCCATAGAGGTTCTGGGTGAGCTTGAACCCCCTTCAATGGAGGGTGCGCTGGTATGCTTCCACGCTTCTGGCCGGTGGTTGTGCTTCTGGTTGTTCCTGCGATTTGTGCAGGCTCACGGAGTAATTCTGCCGCGCCAGCGAGACGGATCTCCCTGGCGGAGAACGAGAAAAAAATCTGGAGAACCCCAGCCCGTGACTCTCAGTTCGACGATGTGCTGCATGCAGACGCGCGCTCGCGATGTGAAGATACGCAGCCGCCCGAAGCCCTGGCCACTCCCAACCCACTGCTGCCCGCAGCGAAAGACGGCACCAAGGTGAAAGTCAGTTTCATCATCGGGATCGATGGACGGGTGCACAGTCCACTCATACTGGAGAGTGCTGGGCCGACAGGCGACCGCAACGTATTACGAACCGTCCGCTTCTGGAGATATCGTCCCGCAACCTGCAATGGCGTGCCGACAGAGACCGAGGGCAAAATCGAGTTTTCCAGCCGTTGAGCCGCCCCGGTTTGGGCTAAAATGGCGGAAGGAATGGGTACAGTGGATGGGTACAGTGGATAAGGATAAACAAGTTCGTGACGAGCCAAGTTTTCCGCCGTCGCGGATGGCTTCGCACGGCAGTGCCAACCTGGGAGACATGGAAAAGCGGTCGGCTCCCGAGATGAGACGACCTAAACCTAGGCAGGATTCTATTGCTGCCGCGCTGCAGGCGGTTCAGCGCTTGGCGGCCGAGACCGATGTCGAGGAAAGCACGGAAGATGCCGCAACGGAATTTAGCCGGCATGCGGTAAGCGGCCTCTGCGCAGTTTGCGGATATCAGAACCGTGATGGTAATAAGTTCTGCGCCATGTGCGGCCTTCCGGTAGACGTGATCGAAGAATCGAAACACGAAGTTCCCGCGAGCGAAAGAGAGCACTCGTTTGCACCATTGGAAGCCCAACCAGAAGCAGCGGCCCCGCGAATGCCCAGATCTGCAGAAGCGGCCCATGGCACGCACCACTATCACCATCACTATCACCACCATTATTTCCCAGCCGGACAGGAGAGCGCGCTCGTTCGTCCCCCATCCGAAATTTCCCGCGAAGCTGACAAACTACGATTGACGGCCGCCGGCAAAGGCGAGTCGATGAGCCGCGCTGAGGCAGCAGTGCGCCGCCTTACCCAGGAATGGGTTTTGGCCTGCAATACCCGGCAGCTCGATGATCTGCTCGATCTCTACATCACTGACGCGCTGGTGCTGCGCTCTAACTTCCCGCCGGTCAGAGGCGCAGCAGCGGTTCGTGAATTCTTCTTTTCCGCGCTTGATACCGGCTTAGGAGAGGTTGAAGTTGAACCCACACGCGTGGAAGTGGTTGGCGACATGGCATACGAAGCTGGCCGCTGCAACGCTTTAGTGCCCTCGGCCACGGGTAAGAGACGCGAAGAGCGTGGCAAGTATCTGTGGGTGTTTGCGCGTCAGAGTAACGGTGAGTGGAAGCTGGCCGCTGATTGCTGGTCCAGCGATCTGACGCTCGCTGGTCAGGAGTCTGATATTACAACCGCCACCAGTGCTTCCGGTCAGGGATTGAAGACCAACCTGCCACGAAAGAGCGCGTAAAAAGCTCAAGCGCCGATAAGATCTCAAAGATGTCCTAGAACGCCCGCCCAGTAAGGGATTCAACGACTTGCCTCGGCTGCGCCGCGTCTCGCTCCGCGGTACCGTTGGCCTCGAATACTTCGCTGTTCACGATCAGCCCATTGCGATTCTCCCCCAGCAGGTTCCCACAGTAACTCAACTTGGCCTCCTTGTATCGCGCGACTTTGATAATGTCCCCATGCGGCGACATTAGAAATGTCCCCTTTTGGGGGCGTTACGACAATAGAAATGTCCCCTAATCTGGAGGTCTCCACAGGAGGCCAGATTGGGAAGGACAGCGATGAGCGGTAAGG
>WNFT01016685.1_pt1 | contig 13592 bp, 9 predicted proteins | sample 5400191 | NCBI WGS metagenome assembly WNFT01 (sample SAMN13153359, study PRJNA577476) | soil metagenome | isolation source: 80 cm saprolite under Madrone tree | place: USA:California | collected 2016-06-14
TCGGTTCGCCCCAATGCATTTATTGCCCGCAGCCGGAATATTCCGACGAAGCGCGCAAGGCCAAATATCAAGGAACGGTGCTGCTCGACGTGACGGTCACAGCCGATGGGCGCGTGATCAACCCGGTCGTCATCAAGGGGCCCGGCCTTGGCCTGGAAGAAAAGGCCCTCTCGCAAGTGCGGAACTGGAAGATGCGGGCGGCGATTGGCCCGAGCGGGAAGCCCGTCAACTGCCGCGTGCAGATCGAAGTCACCTTCCACCTCTACTGATTCCTTTCATTGTCGCGACGCTTTTCCGCAGCGTTGGTGTCTCTTTTCGATTTGATTGGCCGCGTGTCCGGGCAACCAAATCTGATGGGCTCCGCTTCTCATCACGCATTCGCCGTTCGCCTCCACCCGGCATTCGGCCAAACTCGGAGGCGTGCGCGGAGGCCAGCCCATGCGCGATCCGCTTTCGCGGTCCTTCTCTTCCTTTCATTCATCACAAGAATCCTGGCTCAACCGGGTGCGGGATAACTTTCACCAACTCCTCATGCCCATACGGATTTCGCCTTCTTCCGCGAACGGCGCACTGTTTTACCTCCTGAAGCCCGATCCCTCTGCGCGGCGCGGGCGCGCACAAAGCTTCTCTTTATTGACACACGCGGCGATCATCGCCACCTTCGCGGTTCTGGCCATGCATCCTCCCCGGGGAACGCCGAATCGTATTCCGCAAGGGAAGGAAGCGATCCACGCCATTCCCTATCCAATTTCACTTCTGGATCGATTGCGCTCATACCGCCCCTCGGGAGGCAGAGGAGCAGGTGGCGATCAAAATCCAATCCCGGCCACTCGAGGAAACCTGCCGCCACTTTCTTCGATCGAGTTGGTAAAACCTTCGCTCCCGCCAAAGCAGGAAACTCAGCTTCCCGTTCCACCGACCATCTTTGAGCCAAAGGCGGCTGCCGTTCTAACGCCCACTGACCACCTCGGTCTACCCTGGATGAAGGACATTACGGACTCTCCTGGTCCAGGCAAAGGTCACACCATCGGGAATAGCGATGGTTACGATGGGTGATTCCACGAATGGTCCAGGTGGTCAAGGCAGCTCGCAAGTGCCGTATCAACCGGGCGTCACTCTGCCGAAGTGCGCGTATTGTCCGGACCCCCAATACACGGACGAAGCCCGCGAAGCCAAGTTACAAGGTACCGTGACGCTGCAGGTGTTCGTCGGCACCGACGGGCGCGCCTCGCAAATCCACATTGTCAAAGGAGTTGGTTTGGGCCTCGATGATCGCGCCGCGCAATCCATTCGAGGCTGGAAATTTATGCCGGCACGGGACGCGGCGCACCGCGCGGTTCCCGCCTGGGTCACCATCGAGGCCGTCTTCCGGCTGTTCTAGACAGGGAGGCGGCGGCGCAGTAACATTTTCAGTCGTGGGTTACGAATTCATGGAGTACGCGCAAGAACCGGAACCGCAGGCGTCCTCTGCCCGAGGCGGCGGTCCACCTTCCAGATTCACCGCGGCTGGCGTGCTCGATCCTCCCGTGCTCCTCCCGTGCCGCCGAAAAGGCCGCCCGGACCCATCCCTACAACCCCGGCTTCCTTGATGTTCCGTATGCTTGCGGGACTGCTCCTTGCGGGGCTGGCGGCCGCAATTCTTTTCATGCTATTCGCGAAGCACTAATCAATCCAACAAGCGAGATTCCGGCCCTGCTGCATCGACTCCAAACAATCTGCTACGATTCCGGCATGAGAAAAGCGGCGACTTTCACCATTGGCACCATTGGCATCACGATGTGTGTTTTTTCCATTGTGTGCGGGGCGCGGGCGCAAAGCGCCGCGGGCACGCTGGAATTGGCGGCGCGGATTACGCCGACGGCGGCGCGGCCGGAACCGGTGCGCCAGTTTACGTTTTACATCCTCACCAGGAGCTACGCGGAAATCGTCAAGGAAGTAGGAGAGAAAGACGCACCGCCCGCGCGGAATGAATTCATCGACGGCCTGAAGGTTTCTTCCGAGCTGCGCGCCTGGTTGAAGGGCCATGACGTTCTCGACCTCACAACGCCGGACATGGACCAACTGCTCACCCCGGATGACATCATCCATACGCCGGAGTTTCTACTGGCCTACCAGCGCACGAACAGCGGCGGCGTGACCAGCGGCATCCCCAAGCCAAAATACTCTGATGCGGATAAGACGGAACACCCGGAGAAATACGAAAAACAAAGACAAGACTATCTCACGGCACTCAAGAAATTCATCCAGGCACGCCCGGAGACGGTCTCGGGCGTCGAATTGGAGCTGGAAGGCGTCAACCCGCAAAGGAAGTGGACGGCGCTGCAGAACGAGCGCAACAAGCGCGTCGAACGGCTCGCGCCGGACGTGGCACAGATCAAATACCTCGCCACAAAGGCGGACACTGACTTGGAGGGCCGGGCCTCGGTGGCGGGTCTCGCTCCAGGAAGCTATTGGATCAGCTCGCTCAACCTCGACGCCGCAGCCGGGGATACGCGGCTGCGCTGGGATGTTCCGGTAAAAATCGAACCGGGAAAAACCGCCCGCATAGAATTGACGAACTTGAACTCCACCGACGCGCGCGGCTACAACCCCTAGCGCGTTCGCGCTGCCGCTATGGGCACGCCCATCCGCTGGTTTGCGTTCAACCTGTTCATCCTGGCGGCACTCGCGCTGGACCTAGGCGTTTTCCACCGCAAGGCGCACAAAATCCGCCTGAAAGAAGCTGGACTGTGGAGCGCCCTGTGGATTACGCTGGCGACCGTCTTCGGCATCGGGGTGTGGCACTGGTTCGGGGAACAACGCGGCCTGGAATACTTCACCGGGTACCTCATTGAAAAAGCGCTGAGCGTCGACAACCTATTCGTCTTCCTGGTGATCTTCCGCGTTTACCAAGTAGAGGAACGCGTTCAGCATCGGGTGCTGGCCTGGGGAATCATCGGCGCGCTAATCATGCGCGGCATTATGATCGCCGCCGGCGCGGGGCTCATCTCAAGATTTCAGTGGGTGCTTCCCTTATTTGGCGTGTTCCTGGTGTACACCGGGCTACACATGCTGTGGACCAAAGAAAGAGACGTGCGTTGCGAAAAAAACCCGCTCTTCAAGTTTGCCAACCGACACTTGCGCGTTACAAAGTCCTATCAGGGGGAACGATTTCTCATTAAAGAAGATGGCAGAAGATTCGTTACACCTTTATTCTTGGTGCTGCTAATCGTCGAAATTACCGATGCGACGTTCGCCATCGACTCGATTCCGGCGATTTTCGGCATTACGCGGGACGCGTTCATCGTGTATACGTCGAATGTGTTCGCCATTCTCGGCCTGCGCGCGCTTTATTTCCTGCTTGCCGACCTGCTTGAATACTTCCGTTACCTGAGGATCGGTCTCGCGGCGGTTCTGATATTCATCGGAGGGAAAATGGCGGCCGACCCGTGGGCACACATAGCGATCACGATTTCACTGGGAATCGTCGCGGGCCTCTTGATGCTGGCGTTGCTCTTCTCGGTGTTGTGGCGGCGGAAATCGCGCGGCTAGCGAACCAGTTTCATTCGAACATCAGATCGTCGATATAACACCACATCCAGTTCTCGCCCGGCTCGTGAGACCGGATGACGGGATGATTGGTGGCGTGGAAATGTTTTGTGGCATGTTTATTTTTCGAAGAATCGCAGCAGCCCACATGTCCGCAGGTCAGGCACAGGCGCAGGTGCACCCAACTGTCGCCAATCTTTAGACACTCTTCGCAGCCCTTGGTCTTTGGCTTCACGCGGCGAATCTGATCGAGATGGGCACATTGGTCGGCCATGGTTTTCTCCTGCAGAATCAGAGCGCGGCTTGAATCGGGATGCGCACCTGGAAGCGAGTGTCACCCGGGACGGATTTTACGGTAATGAGACCGCGCATTTTCTTCACAATGCGGTGAACGACATCCAGTCCAAGGCCGGTTCCCTCGCCCACACCTTTTGTCGTGAAAAACGGCTCGAAGAGGTGCGATTGCACTTCGGGAGGGATGCCCGGGCCGTTGTCCGCGATTTCCACAAGCACGTATTCATTTTCGCGAGCGGCGCGGACGGTAAGCTTTCCATTCTCTTTCATAGCATCGACGGCATTGTCGATCAGGTTGGTCCAGACTTGATTGAGCTCGCTGCCGTAGGCCATCACTTTCGGCAAGTCCGGGGCGTACTCCCGCTGGACGGAAATGCCGCGCTTCAGTTTGTGATGCATGATGGTGAGCGTCGTTTCCAAGCTCTTCTTGATGTCGACTTCCTGCAGCGGCGCCTGGTCCATGTAGGAATATTCTTTGATGGCCCTGATCAAATCCGATATGCGGGCGGTGCTCTGGTCGAGTTCGGCGGCGATGCGCTCCATTTCCAGAAGAGTGCCGAACCGGGTCAGCTCGGAGCCGAGGGAAGCTCCGGCGGCAACCGCAAAACTTTCGAGATGCGCGTCGGTCAAGTTGGCATCGGCAAGAAGCGGCGCGAGCTTCCAGGCTTCAGCGACCTGATGAGATTCGAGCCACGCCTGGATCGCTTCTTCGCGCTCGACGCGCGCAAATTCGTCCTTGTATTCAGCAGGCTTCAAATCGGCACGAATCTGCTCCTCGCGCTCGGCGAGTAAGCCGCAGTCGTCGGGCCCTAGCTTCGAATCGCGACCGACCACGCGCAGGCGCTGGAGGCAATCTTTGAGCGCGGCGGCGGAACGGCGAGCGGCGGCGGAAGGATTGTTGAGCTCGTGCGCGAGGCCTGCTGACAATTTTCCGAGCGCGGCGAGTTTTTCCCTTTGCTGTTCGTCGCGGGTGACGCTTCGAACGCGATCGGTCAAGAGACCAACGAGGCGCTTCGAGAGCTCGGGCATGCGTTGAAAGAGTTCGGGAAACTTACCGGAAGGAAACGCGAGAGAACGGATGGGAAGCACGGCGCGGCCGGTGACGGCGAACGTTTTCATTCTGGAAAAGGGTAAGACACCGGTGACGTCTCCGGCGCGGGCGGTAAAAACTGGGCCGTCCTGCGGACCGTTCTCGCGCCGGGCCCGTAATTCGCCCTCGAGCATCACGAACATCGTGTCTGCGGGAGTGTCTTCCTTCACGGTAATGCCGCCGACCTCCGTGCGGCGCTCCTCCGATTGGGAGACGAACCATTCCAAGTCGGCTTGCCCCTGGTCCGCAAAGGCGGGAACTCTGCGCAACTCGGCGATCAGGGCTGAGATGTGCGATGGATCCGTCGTTCCGCTCATCCGCGCACCATTGGAATTGCGGCTCCGTTCATTGGACCTTGGCCAGATACTGGTGGATGAACTGTACAACAACAGCGCCTTCGCCGACGCCCGAGGCCACACGCTTGACGGAACCGTGGCGGACATCGCCGACGACAAAAATTCCGGGGACATTGGTTTCGAGCAAGCCAGGATCGCGGTCGAGGGTCCATGACTGCGGTTTCTTGCCGCCGATGAGGAGATCGGGGCCAGACAGAATGAAGCCACGGTCGTCACGCTGAATCAAATCGCCAAGCCATTCCGTCCGGGGTTGCGCGCCGATGAAAATGAAGAGGCTAGTGGCGGGCAGCTCTTTGGTCTCTCCCGAAGGAGAACACTGGATGGTGATCTCGCTGAGGCGCGATTCGCCGTGAACCGCGATGACGCTGGCTTGGGGCCACACTTCGATGTTGGAGGTTTTCTCGATTTGCTCGATCAAGTAATGGGACATGGTACTGGCGAGGGAAATGCCGCGAACCAGCATCACGACCTTTTCCGCGAATTTCGAAAAGTGCATGGCGGCTTGCCCGGCGGAATTCGCGCCGCCAATGATGTACACGGTTTCACCCTTGCAGGCCAGGGCTTCGGAGGTTCCGCCGCCATAGTAAACGCCGGCGCCCTGCAAGCGCTCAATGCCCGGGATGTCGAGAGTGCGCCATTGCACACCCATGGCGAGAAGAAGCGCGTGGCAGGAAATTTCGAAGCCATCAGCGAGTTTCAGAAAGCGATAGGGGCCTTCCGCCCGGATGCCAACGGCTTCCTGCGGAGCAAGAATCTCCACGCCGAATCGCCGTGCCTGAGCCACGGCGCGGCGGGCGAGATCATTGCCGCTCAGCCCCGAAGGAAAACCGAGATAGTTCTCAATGCGGGAGCTGAGCCCGGCCTGACCGCCGGGCGCTTCACGTTCGATCATCACCGTGTGCAGGCCTTCGCTGGCACCATAAACGGCGGCAGCGAGCCCCGCAGGGCCACCACCAACAATGGCGAGGTCGTAGAAGCTGGTCTGCGTGTGCGTGCGCAGGCCGATCTTGTCAGCAACGGCGGGCAGAGGAGGTTCGGCAAGGCGCGCGCCATCGGGGAAAAGAATCAGGGGAAGCGTTTCTGCTTCTGGCCCGAGCGAGGCGACTAGGCTGCGCACTTCTGGATCGCTCTGGCTCAGCTCGACATCGATCCATTGGTAAGGAACTTGATTGCGCGCGAGAAAATCGCGCAGCTCGTAAGAGCGCGTCGACCAGCGGGTGCCGAGGACGCGAATGCCTTCATAGGGTGGGCGGAAGGTCGCCGTCCAGTCGTGAAGTAGGTCGTCGAGTGCCGGAAAGAGCTTTTCTTCGGGAGGGTCCCATGGCTTCATTAAATAGTAGTGGACGCGGGCTTCATTGATGGCGTCGATGGCGGCGCTGGTATCCGCGTAAGCGGTGAGGAGTGCGCGCTTGGCGAGTGGATGCATTTCCATGGCTTCGGAGAGGAAACCGACGCCGTCCATCTGCGGCATGCGCTGGTCGGCCAGGAGCAGGGCCACGGGATTGTTGCGGGCCTTGAGTTCACGCAGAGTGTCGAGGGCGGCGCTTCCGGAATTCGCGCGCATGACGCGATAACGGTTGGAGTACCGGCTGCGCAAATCGCGCTCGATGGCTCGGAGAACCTCGGGATCATCATCGACGGTTAATAAAACGGGCTTGGGCATACTCCTCAGATGAAGGAGAGTTTGATTTCGTTGCGTACTACATGGTCGTCGTCCGGTTACGGCTTCTATTGGGTCGGGCCTCACGCTACAATGCCGGCATCTCCATGTCCAGTCCTCTCGCTCAATCCATCGCCGACCTCTCGTCCGCCGATGCGTCGAAGAGGCTTGCGGCCGCGGGTGAAATCTATCGGTTAGGCCGGGCGACCGCAGGATCTGCCATTTCTGACTGGTGGGCCGAAAGCGAACTCTGACCCAATCCCGCCATAACGGTTGGGCTCGCGGTGCAGCGCGATACGTTTGGGAAAATTCGAATTGCTAATGGCACTCCCAGGCTTGCCCAGGTTCCCCCAGACCAGGATGCCGAGGAATTCGAACTTCATTTCGCCGAGGGAATTTCCCTTGACATTCTGACCACGCGCGAGCCAGGCGGCTTGGGCGCCATCGCAAAATACCTGGCCAAGTTTGGAGAGGGCAACCAACAGGTGGAATATCGTTGTGCAAACGTCGACCGCGCCACGCAACTACTCAAAGACAAATTCGGAGTTACTCCTGTTTATCCTACACCTCGGGCTGGCGCCGATGGTACGCGAGTCAATTTCTTTCTCGTCCCCTCTCCCGATGGTGATAAGGTGCTTATCGAACTTTACGAATGGCCATCTCGTAGCTAGAGGTTCGAATTCGGCGGTTTCAAATTCTCCTAACGGATTCCTGGCTCACTTCCTCCCGATATTTCCTTCCAAGAGCGGAGGACTTCCGCGACGGTCCAGGCCTGGGCGATGCAGCCGCGCGGAGTGAATGGAGGGTCGCCATCAAAGATTTCACTGAGCGTGCCGAGGCCACTCGAATAGATTTGACGTCCCAGGGGCTCAAGGAACCGCAGCGCAGCGGTGCGGTCGCGGTAGACGCGATAGTGAGCAAGAGCGAAGGGGCCGAGCAGCCAGCCCCACACGGTGCCTTGATGATACGCGGCGTCGCGATCACGCGGGCTGCCGCCGTAGTGCCCGGTATAGCCCGGCTCACCCGGAGCGAGGCTCCGCAATCCGTGCGAAGTGAGGAGATTCCGGGCGCAGACCTCGACGACAGACTTTTGCTGTTCGAGCGAGAGCGGGCTGACGGGCAAGGAGACGGCAAGAATCTGGTTCGGCCGGAGGGAGGCGTCATTTCCTATTCCGGGTGAATCGATCACGTCGTAACAGCAGCCTCGCGCCGCGTTCCAGAATTTGTGAAAGCTTTTCCTGGCTTGCGCCGCAAGTGTTTCGTAAGCATCGCCGCGCTTGGCGAGCAATTTTGCAAATACGGCCATCGTTTCAAGCGCGTTAATCCAGAGCGCGTTGACCTCCACGGGCTTCCCGATGCGAGGAGTGACGACCCAGTCGCCGATTTTTGCGTCCATCCAGGTGAGTTGAACGCCGGGCCCGCCCGCATAGAGAAGCCCATCTGCCGAGTCCACGTGAATGTCGTAGCGCGTGCCCTTCACGTGCGCGTCGATTATTGTCGCGAGAACAGAGAAGAGTTTTTGAAGAGTTACGTCATCCTGCGTCGCCGCGAAATACTGACGAATGGCTTCGAAATACCAGAGCGTCGCATCCACAGTGTTATATTCCGGCTCGCCGCCGGCGTCCGGGAAATTGTTGGGGAGCATGCCTTCGTGGACGTAACGTGAAAAGGAGAGAAGAATTTTCCTCGCAACATCCGGCCGACGCGTTGAGAGCGTGAGTCCTGGGAGCGCAATCATGGTGTCGCGACCCCAGTCGCCAAACCAGTGATAACCGGCGATGATGCTGCGGCCATCCGGCTCTTCCGGAAGGCCGCGCTTCACGATGAATTGATCCGCCGCAAGGATGAGCTGCCAAAGCCAGGAAGGCGCTTCTGAGACGAGGGCTTCGCTCTTTTCCTGCCAAAGCTGAAATAATTTTGCTGCATGGTTTTCGTGCTCAGCCCGCACCGTTTCGCCGTCGAGCGATGCATTCGCCTCCGTTGTCGCAACGAACGTAACCGCAGCGCCCACTTCCAGTCTTGCGCGGAACAACGCTGCAAACAGGTGGTCTTCGCGGTCATCAAGGCCACGGGCGGCTTCTTCGGCAAGGTAGCAGTCGAGGTACCACTCGTGGCGAGGCTCGCACGTTGCCGCCAGGCTTCTCAGATAAAAGGGAGTCGCGCTTTCGAATGCCAGCACCTTGACACCGTGCTCGACTTGCTCGATCCTCATGCGCCAATCGCGCGCATGGGTCAAGGAATGGAAGTCGCGGTAATTCACGAGCGCTTTCAGTTCCATTTCCATGGCGCTGCTTCCCCGCACGAGCGTGTATTGAATGTAAGTGGTGTTCTCGCCCTGGCGCATGAAGATACGTTTTTCCAAGAGGGCATCGGCGAGCGCATAAGTCCAGACGGGTATGGTGCCTTCGAGATGAAAGCTTTCGAGATGCAGGAAGCCTCGCGGATCCACCGCGCCGCTGGACCAGCGATGCGTTGCGAGAGAGTAGTCCGTTTCCGAGTAGTGAGCGATTTCGTCGATTGCCGAGACGAGTTGTGTGCGGCCTACAGGCGGCTGCAGCGCGGCGATGAGCAGTCCGTGGTAGCGGCGCGTCTGGCTTCCTGCAACCGTGCCGGAAGCGTAGCTACCGATTCCGTTGGTGACGAGCCATTCGCGCGATTCGGCGGCAGCGAGGTCGCCACAAATCTCGCGGCCGAACTGAATCTTCGCCTGTTCCGACACTCGCTGCTCCTTTCTGCCTGACGGCCACACTCAGCTCGGCAATCAACACGTGCCCGGTTCAGATTCGTTTCTTGATGGAAAGTTTCAGCTATCCCCAAAAACTGGGATTGCCGCGCCGCGAATGACTTTGGCTTCCTCGCTGCACAAAAACAGGATGACGCGGGCGATGTCCTGCGGTTTTGGCCATTTCAAAAAATCCGCTTTGGGCATGGCCTTACGATTTGCTTCCGTATCAATGATGCTGGGGAGAATTGAATTCACCCGCACGCCAGTACCCTTCAAATCCGCGGCGAGAGAATCGATCATGGCAACCGCCGCGGCCTTGGAAGCGGCGTAGGCGGCGGCGCCGGCAGCGTGATCCAGCGCCGCCTTCGATGCAACGTTTACGATCGATCCGTGGCCCTGTTTCAACATGGCCCTCACCACGGCACGGGAGAGCGCGTAACCGGAGCGCAGGTTTAACGCGAGCATCTGGTCGAAAACCTTCGTCTCCAATTCCCAGAGCTTCATGCCACCCGCGTAACCGCCGACAGTGTTCACAAGGGCGTCCAAACGGCGGTGCTTGGCGAGAATTTTTTCGATGAGCTGACGCACGGCACCTTCGTCCGTGACATCAACGGCAAATGCCTCGAGACGGCCGGCAGCGGCGCCCGCCGCGATCTTCAGAGCGTCCAACTCTTCCTGCCCTCGATAGGTGACGATGACCGTGGCGCCTTCCTCGAGGAACGCCAGACTTACGGCGCGCCCCAATCCGCCGGTTCCGCCTGCAACCAGCGCCACTTTCCCTTTGAATCTCGAATTCATAGGAGACCTCCGTGCTCAATCTCTTTCCCCGGTAAGCCATGGCGTCATTAAGTAGCGCTGGTGATCTTTGTAACGGGCACTTCGGCAGAGCTCCAGCGCAGCGACAGTATCAGGCGAAACTTCCCTTTGAATAGACCTACGTCACCCGCCGCTTTGTTCGATGAGTTTGGCGACCAGACCGGTCCAGCCAGTCTGATGGCTTGCGCCGATCCCGGTTCCATTGTCCCCGTGGAAGTACTCGTAGAAAAGAACAAGGTCGCGCCAGTGGGGATCGCTCTGAAAAACCTCGGTTGCGCCGGCGACCGGGCGACGGCCGTGTTGATCGCGCAGGAAGATGCGGATGAGCCGCCGGGAAACTTCCGTGGCCACCTGCCAGAGGTCGCATTCCTTGCGGGAATAGGTGGGGCACTCCACTTTGAAATCTTCGCCGTAGTAGTGATGAAATTTCTGAAGGGATTCCACGAGGAGATAATTCACGGGAAACCAGATGGGGCCGCGCCAATTCGAATTGCCGCCGAAAAGACCGGTCATGGATTCCGCAGGCTCGTACTCGACGCGGTTCACAGTCCCGTTGACGTACACTTCGTAGGGATGGTCTTTGTGGTAGCGCGACAAGGCGCGCACGCCACAAGGTGAAAGAAATTCCGTTTCGTCCAGCATGCGCGCGAGCACCCGCTTGAGCTGTTTGCGGTTGACGAGCGACAGGAGCCGGCGCACACCTCGCGCGGAACGCTGCGTCATCTCAATGTGCTCGGGTACGTCGGGATGATTGTCAATGAACCACTGCATGCGGCGCTTGAAGCCGGGGAGGCGATCGACGATTTCCGGTTCGAGCGTCTCCACGGCGAAAAGCGGGATGAGTCCAACCATGGAGCGGATTTTAAGGAAGTGCTCCTCTCCGCTGGGCAGCTTCAACACGTCGTAAAAGAAGCCGTCCTCGTCATCCCAAAGCGAGCGTCCGCCGAGGCCAAAATCGTTCATGGCACGCGCAATGTAAACGAAGTGCTCGAAGAACTTGCTGGCGACATCTTCGTAAGCGGGATCCTCTTTGGCCAGTTCGAGAGCGATGGCCAGCATGTTCAGGCAATACATGCCCATCCAGCTTGTGCCGTCGGATTGCTCGAGATGGCCCCCGGTGGGCAGCGGCGCCGAGCGGTCAAATACTCCAATGTTGTCGAGCCCCAGGAATCCGCCCTCAAAAATGTTTGCGCCGTCAGGGTCCTTGCGGTTGACCCACCAGGTGAAGTTCAGAAGGAGCTTGTGAAAGACCCTTTCCAGGAATCCACGATCCGCCACGCCGCGTACGCGGCGCTCGATTTTGTAAACGCGCCACGCGGCCCAGGCATGGACCGGCGGATTCACATCGCCGAAGGACCATTCGTAGGCGGGCAGTTGCCCGTTTGGGTGCATGTACCATTCGCGCACAAGAAGGATGAGCTGCTCTTTCGCGAAATCGGGATCGACGAGCGCCAAAGGAATGCAGTGAAACCCTAGGTCCCACGCGGCGTACCAGGGATACTCCCAGTTGTCCGGCATCGAAAGGACATCGTCGTTGTAGAGATGCGTCCAATCCTTGTTGCGGCCGTTCCAGCGCTCCGGCGGAGGCGGGGGGCCGGCGGGGTCTCCTTCGAGCCACGTGCGCACGTCGTAGTGATAAAACTGCTTGTTCCAGAGCATCCCCGACAGGGCTTGCCGCATGACGGCCTTAGCATCGTCAGACAAGTCCTTCGGGATGCGGGAAGCGTAAAACTCTTCAGCTTCTTTCTGGCGCGTCGCGAAGATGCCGTCGAATCCCGCTCCAAAGTCGTTGGTGCCGGGAACACCTTCGGCACGTTCGGCATGCGCGGGCGAAGTGATGGTGCCAACCTTGGGCGATTCAGCGTCCATTCCGCCGAGAGGCTCAATATCCGTCAGCCGCAATTTCAGAGTCGCGGACTCGCCGGAATCAAGATGTAACGGGTAATGCGGCGCCACTTTGGTTCCCATCTGATCAGGGTTGACGGCCGCCTTGTTGCCGTGAATCAAGTAATCGTGAAATGCATCTTTCACATACGGCGAGCGATTTCTGCCGCTGAAAAGGCGCGCGTTGTTGGTTTCGTTCTCCGTGAAAAGCAACTCCGGCTGCCCCGCGCACAGCAGCCAGCGCTTGCCGTACTGCCAGTGCTGCAACTCAATACAGGAGCTTCCGGGCACGCTCGTGGCTTTTCGCGCGACGGGACGCCGAAGGTCCTTTCCCCAGGACCAGGTATTGCGAAACCAGAGCTGCGGCAGGACGTGCAACGCGGCGGTTTCCGGCCCGCGATTCACGACGGTTATCCTGATGAAAATATCTTCGACTTCCGCTTTGGCATACTCCACAAAGACATCGAAATAACGGTTCTCGGAAAAGACGCCGGTATCGAGGAGTTCAAATTCCGGCGCGCCACGGCCGCGGCGCTGGTTTTCTTCGAGCAGCAACCGGTAGGGGAATTCGGCCTGCGGATATTTATACAGCATTCGCATGTAACTGTGAGTCGGAGTTGAATCCAGGTAAAAGTAATACTCCTTCACATCCTCGCCGTGATTGCCCTGATTTCCGGTCAGGCCGAAGAGGCGCTCCTTGAGAATGGGGTCGCGCCCGTTCCACAAGGCAAGCCCAAAGCACATCATCTGGTGACGATCGCTGATGCCGCCGATGCCATCTTCTCCCCAGCGATAGGCGCGCGAACGCGCGTGTTCGTGCGGAAAGAATTCCCAGGCCGTGCCGTCCGGGCTGTAGTCTTCGCGAACCGTGCCCCACTGGCGCTCTGAGAGGTACGGCCCCCATCGCTTCCAATGCTTCTTACGGGTACGCGCTTCTTCAAGGCGGCGGTCTTCCGTCGTCTGGATTCGTGGCATGGTCGGGTGGTCCTCTATCTGATGGTTCAGGTCATGGTCGCATTTTTCTCAAACGACAGCAGGGCCGGTCTTCGCGCGGGTGGGCCGTCCCAGCACTTCCCACGGACCCCAGAACGGCCATTCCATTCGATGCGCCCTAAACTATTCTGACTATGACTTTGTGAAAGTTATTGCAGTCGAGGACACTTTACAACTGCTGATTTTGCGGCGAAACCACACGGTTATAGCATTCGTTGTACTCTAGGGATTCGCTGGCGCATCCAT
>WNFT01003516.1_pt1 | contig 13590 bp, 9 predicted proteins | sample 5400191 | NCBI WGS metagenome assembly WNFT01 (sample SAMN13153359, study PRJNA577476) | soil metagenome | isolation source: 80 cm saprolite under Madrone tree | place: USA:California | collected 2016-06-14
ACATTCCAGCCCGCCCGAGCAGCGCCGCACCACGCCGCCCTCCTCGCTCGCGACCTTGGTCTTGAGAGGGCATGGGCAGTGCGTCGGGAACTCGAATTTCTCCGTCTTCTTCGGCCGCTCCTCCGGCACGAAGCCCAGCACCTGCGGGATGACGTCGCCGGCGCGCTGGATCATCACCATGTCGCCCACCCGCACATCGAGCCGCTCGATCTCGTCGGCGTTATGCAGGGTGGCGCGCGCCACCATCACGCCGCCGACATTGACCGGCTCGAGTTCGGCGACCGGCGTCAGCGCACCGGTGCGGCCGACCTGGATATCGATGCCGAGAAGCCGCGTGCGCGCCTGCTCGGCGGGGAATTTGTGGGCGATCGCCCAGCGTGGCGCGCGGCTGACGAAGCCCAGCCGCTCCTGCCAGTCGATGCGGTCGAGCTTGTAGACCACGCCGTCGATGTCATAGGGCAGCGACGGCCGCGCGATGCTCATCTCGCGGTAGAAGTCGCGCACCGCGGCCGGCGTGCGGCAAAGCTGGGACAGCGGATTGACCTTGAAGCCCCATTCCCTCAGGAGCTTGAGGTACGCGCTGTGGGTCTTCCATGAGCGCGGCTCGGCCTCGCCCCAGGCATAGGCGAAGAAGCGCAAGGGCCGGGTGGCGGTGATCGCGGGATCGAGCTGGCGCAGCGACCCGGCCGCCGCATTGCGCGGGTTGGCGAAGGTCTTTTCGCCGGCGGCTTCCTGGCGCTCGTTCATCTGCTGGAAGGCCTTGCGTTCCATGTAGACCTCGCCGCGCACGTCGAACGCTTTGGGCACCCCTTTGCCTTTCAGCTTGTGCGGGATGTCCTTCACGGTGCGCAGGTTGGCGGTGACGTCCTCGCCGGTCGTGCCGTCGCCGCGCGTGGCGCCGACGACGAATTCGCCGCCCTCGTAGCGCAGGCTGATCGACAGGCCGTCGATCTTGGGCTCGCAGGCAAAGGCGATCTCGGCGTCGGGCCTGAGATCGGTCTCGCGCTCCAGGCCGCGACGGACGCGGTCGAAAAAGCCCTGCAGCTCCTCGTCGGTGAAGGCGTTGTCGAGCGACAGCATCGGCCTGGCATGCCGCACCTTGGCGAAGGCGGTGGTCGGCGTCGGCGCCACCCGCTGGGTCGGGCTGGACGAGTCGATGAGCTCGGGCAGCCGCTCCTCGATCGCCTTCAGCCGCTGGCGCAGCCTGTCGTAGTCGGCGTCCGAGATCTCCGGCGCATCCTGCTCGTGATAGAGCTTGTCATGATAGGAAATCTCTTCGCCAAGCCGTTTGTGCTCGGCGCGCGCCTGGCGCTCGGTCAGCTCGTCGACGGCAATCGAGGCAACGACTTTGGCGGCACGCGACATCGAACTCTCCTAGCCCGCCGACGCCAGCAGCCGATCGGCGGCGGCGCGCGCTTCGGCCGTCACCTCGGCGCCCGACAGCATGCGCGCGATCTCCTCGCGGCGGCCCTTGGCGTCGAGCGTCAGCACGTCGGTGCTGGCGGCATGGCGCGTCGTCGTCTTGCGGATCAGCCAGTGCCGGTCGGCCACCGCGGCGACCTGCGGGGAATGGGTGACCACCAGCACCTGGACGTCCTTGGCCAGGCGCTTCAGCCGCTCACCGACGGCGGCGGCGGTGGCGCCGCCGATGCCCGAATCGACCTCGTCGAACACGATCGTGCCTGCGTCGCCGACCTTGGCGAGGCAGACCTTCAGCGCCAGCAGGAAACGCGACAGCTCGCCGCCCGAGGCGATCCTGGCGATCGGCGCGGGAGGCGTGCCGGGATTGGTGGCGACGGTGAACTGCACCCGGTCGGTGCCGGCTTCGGACCATTCGGCCTCGGGCAAGGCCGCGATATCGGTGACGAACTTGGCCTTTTCGAGCTTGAGCGGTCCCAGCTCGGCGGCGACCGCCTTGTCCAATCGCGCCGCGCCTTTGCGGCGGGCGGCGGCCTGCGCCTCGGCCGCCGTCACATAAGCGGCGCGCGCCGCCTTGGCCTCGCCCAGCAGGCGTTTCAACCCGGCCTCGCCGTCGTCGAGGGCGGCGAGCTGGGTCCTAAACGTCTCGGCAAGGTCGGCAAGCTCGGGCACCGCGACATTGTGCTTGCGGGCCGCGGCGCGCAGCGCGAACAGGCGCTCCTCGAGCTTCTCCAGCCGCGCCGGATCGAACTCCAGCGCCTCGCGCGCGGCTTCGAGCTGAGCCTGCGCCTCGGTCGCTTCGCTGAGCGCGCGGTCGAGCGCGGCCAGCGCCGCATCGAGGCGACCCGCGGCCTTGTCGATGTTGCGCTCGATCAGGCGATGAGCCGCGCGCAAGGCCGTGACGGCGCCGCGGCCCTGCTCGAGCTCAGCCAGTGCCTGGCTGAGCGCCTCGCCCAACGCACTGCCGGCGCGCAGCAGCTGGCGTTGCTCGGTCAGGCTCTCCTCGTCGTCGGGCTTGGGCGCCAGGGTCTCGAGTTCCTTGACCGCATGGCGCAGGAAATCCTCGTCGCGCCGCGCCGCGGCCGCCGCCGCTTCGGCATCGGCCCGCGCTTGCTCGGCCGACCGCCAGGCCTGCCAGGCGACGCGCACCGCCTCGCCCAGCTTGTCGAGCCCGGCGAAGGCGTCGAGCGCGGCGCGATGGGTCGCCATGTCGAGAAGGCCGTGCTGCTCCATCTGGCCCTGGATCTCGACCAGCGAGTCGCCCAGGCGCCGCAACAGCGCCACCGACACCGGCTGGTCGTTGACGAAGGCGCGACCGCGACCGTCGGCGCCGACCAGGCGCCGCAGGGTCAACACGTCCTCCTCGTCGAGCGCCTGCTCGGCCAGGACGGCGCGAGCGGGATGGTTGGCGGGCAGCTCGAACGAGGCCGCCACCGATGCCTGGCCGGCGCCGCGGCGTACCGTGCCGGTGTCGGCGCGAGCGCCCAGCGCCAGGCCGAGCGCATCGATCAGGATGGACTTGCCGGCGCCGGTCTCGCCGGTGAGCGCGTCCAATCCGCCGCGCGCGCCAACCGAAAAGTTGAGATCGAGCTTTTCGATCAGCACGAAGTCGCGGATCGAAAGCGAAACGAGCATCGAGGTCTAGAACAGGCCGAAGAACCAGCCGGACTTCTCGTCGGGCGGCCTCGAACCCTCGCCGGTCATCAGGAAGTAGCTGTCCTGGTACCAGTCGCTGCCCGGGAAGTTGAAGCCCAGCACCGCCGCCGCTTCCTGGGCCTCGCTCTTGACGCCGAGCGACAGGTAGCTCTCGACCAGGCGATGCAGCGCCTCCGGCACGTGGGTGGTGGTCTGGTAGCGCTCGATCACCACGCGATAGCGGTTGATCGCGCCGACATACTGCAGGTTCTTCTGATAGTAGCGGCCGACCGCCATCTCCTTGCCGGCGAGATGGTCGATGGCGAGCTCGACCTTCAGGCGCGCATCGCGGGCGTAGGGCGATTCGGGGAAACGCTTGACGACTTCCGCCAGCGCATCGAGCGCCTGCTGGGTGATGCGCTGGTCGCGGCCGATGTCGGAGATCTGCTCGTAGAAGCACAGCGCCTTCAGATAGTAGGCATAAGGAATGTCGCGATGGCCGGGATGGAGCTGGATGAAGCGGTCGAGCGCGATGATGGCCTCGTCGTACTTGTTCGACTGGTAGTAGGCGAAGGCCGCCATGATCTGCGCCTTGGTCGCCCACACCGAGTAGGGATGCTGGCGGTCGACCTCCTCGAAGCCTTTGGCGGCGACTTTGTATTCCTGCTGGCCCAGCGCATCGAGGGCGCGGTTGTAGAGCTGTTCGACGGGCTGCTCGACATAGTTGGTGTCGTCATCCGACGAGCCGCAGCCGCCAAGTCCGAGCGCCATCAAACACAGCGCTAGCCCGGCGATCGCGCCCCGAGCCCCAGCTGAGACCGCTTTCGACATGCCTCTCCCGTCAAACCGTTGTTCCGTCACGTTATATCACGGCGACGCGAAAAAAAGAGGGGCCGTGCGGCCCCTTGAGAAGATGCGTGAAGAGTGAGACCAGCGTCAGTTGGCTTGCCGACGCAGGAACGCGGGTATTTGCAGGTCGTCGTCGTCCCGCGCGGGCTTGGTCCGTTCCGTGACATCGAGGCTGATCGAGGTCTGAACCGGCGCCGGCCGGGCCGCCGGCTTGGGCTGAACGGCAACGACATTCTCCGCCGCACGGGCGGCCGACTCGGTCACCGGCGGCGCGATGGCCGTCGCAGGCTTGGGCGTTGCGAAGGCGCCGGTGATGCGCTGGAACAGGTTCGGCGACCGGCTTTCGCTGGCCGCCCGCGCGGCAACGGGTCGCGTGAGAGACTCGCCGGTCCGCACCGGCGCCTTGGGCACCGGACGGCTGACGCGCCAGTCGTTCTCGTCGACCAGCGGCCGCTGCGCCGCCGCGGCAGCCGGCGGAGCGGCGGGGATCGGCGCGGCCGCGACCGGCGCCGTTGGCGCGGCAGCGGCGGGCGCCGGCGGCGGAGCGGCCGGCGCTTCGACCGGCGCCGTCGCCATGATTTGCGCCGGGATCGGTGCTTCGACGACCGGCGCGGGTGCCATCGCCATGACCGGCGGCGCGACGGGCGCGGTCATCGGGGGGGCGATCGGCGGCGCCATGGCCGGTGCGGCGGCGATCGCCGGCATCGGCGCGGGCGGCGCCATCGTCGGCGGCGCGGCCGGCGGCGCTGCCGGCACGGCGGCCATCGGCGGCGGCGCGGGCATAGCGACGCGACCGACCGGTGCCGCCGGGCGGCTGAGCGCCGGCTGGCCGGTCTGCATCGGCCGGTTCATGTCGAGCGACAGATAGTTCGGCGCCGGCTGCTGGGCGGCGATGGCGGCGATGCCGGTGGCGACCACCGACACGCGCATGCGGCCCTGCATGGTGGCGTCGAAGGTCGAGCCGAAGATGATGTTGGCGTCGGCGTCGACTTCCTCGCGGATGCGGTTGGCCGCCTCGTCGACCTCGTGCAGGGTCATGTCGAGGCCGCCGGTGATGTTGATCAGCACGCCCTTGGCGCCCTTCATCGAATGGTCTTCCAAGAGCGGGTTGGAGATCGCGCTCTCGGCCGCGACGCGGCTGCGGTCCTGGCCCTCGGCCTCGCCGGTGCCCATCATCGCCTTGCCCATTTCGCCCATCACCGTGCGGATGTCGGCGAAGTCGAGGTTGATCAGGCCCGGCATGACCATGAGGTCGGTGACGCCGCGCACGCCCATGTGCAGCACGTCGTCGGCCATCTTGAAGGCGTCGGCGAAGGTCGTCTTCTCGTTGGCGATCTTGAACAGGTTCTGGTTGGGAATGACGATCAGCGTGTCGACCACCTTCTCCAGTTCCAGGATGCCCTGCTCGGCCGACTGCATGCGGCGGCGACCCTCGAAGTGGAACGGCTTGGTGACCACGCCGATGGTGAGGATGCCTTGCTCGCGCGCCGCCGCGGCGATGACCGGCGCGGCCCCCGTACCGGTGCCGCCGCCCATGCCGGCGGTGACGAACACCATGTTGGCGCCGTCGAGCAGTTGCAGGATCTCCGGCAACGCTTCTTCCGCCGCCTGGCGGCCGACCTCGGGCCGCGCCCCCGCCCCCAGGCCCTGGGTGATGGTGATGCCGAGCTGGACGCGGCGGTCGGCGAGCGACTGGCCGAGCGCCTGCGCGTCGGTGTTGGCGACGATGAATTCCACGCCTTCCAGCGCGGCGCTGATCATGTTGTTGACGGCGTTTCCGCCTGCGCCACCGACGCCAATGACGGTGATACGCGGCTTAATCTCGGACTCCTTTTGGGGGAGACTGAGGTTGATTGTCATTAGGCTTCTCCACGCAAACGAGGGGGTTATCTGCTCGGAGCGACGGCGCGGGCCGTTTCTAGAGAGACCCTTCACCACCACCGGCTTTTCTTACTTCTTATCTCAACAGCCTGTGGGGACTGCCTATCCCCACACAACATATTGCCTAAAAGTTCTCCCTAATCCAACTGCCAATCCGCCCGATTCGACTCGATGGCGCCTCCATAGCGACCGGTTGTGCTTGCGCGGCGGCATGATGATGGAGCGCGAAGGTGAGCAGGCCCGCGGCCGCCGAAAAGGCCGGCCCGCCAGTGGAATCCGCCAGCCCGGCAAGTCGCAGGGGACCGCCGGTACGCACCTTTTTGTTGAGAATCGCCGCCCCGACATCGGGCACGCCGTCGAGCTGACAGGCACCGCCGACGATCACCGCCCGTCCGCCGGCCAACTTATCCACACCGCTGGCCTCGAGCCGGTTGCGCACCAGTTCGAAGGTCTCCTCGATCCGCGGACGGATGATGCCGACCAGGATCGAGCGCGGGATGTGGTTGGGCCGCGTGCGATCCTCCTCGCCGATCAGCGGCACGTCGATGATGTCGTACTCGTCGTTGGGCTTGGCGACGGCGCGGCCGATCTGGGTCTTCATGCGCTCGGCATGGGCAAGCGGTGTCGACAGCCCACGGGCGATGTCGCGGGTGACGTGCTCGCCGCCGACCGGGATGGTGTCGACATGCACCAGATGGCCTTCGTAGAAGACGGCGATCGAGGTCGTGCCGCCGCCCATGTCGATCAGGGTGACGCCCAAGTCGCGCTCGTCAGACACCAGCGAGCTCAGCCCCGCGGCGTGGGCCGCCACGACGCGATCGGCGATCTCGAGATGGGCGCGGCGCACGCAGACCTGCAGGTTGCGCATCGCCCCGCTCGCCGCCGTGACCAGGTGCACGTCGACGCCCAGCCGCTCGCCGAACATGCCGCGCGCGTCGCGCACCGCCGTGCCGTCAACCGAATAGCCGATCGCCTCGGAATGGATGATGTCGCGGTCCGCCGTTTCGGCCGGCAGGTGGATGTGCTGCTGGACCCGCCGCACGTCGCGCTCGCCGATCTCGTGGTGGCCGATCGCGACATCGAGGCTCTGGTTGTGCGAAGCGGCGGAACCGCCGCTCACGCCGACGATGACCTCGCGCACATGCTCGCCGCACATTTCCTCGGCCGTCGACACCGCCGACGAGATGGCGCGGGTGGCCGCCTCCATGTCGACGATATTGCCCGAGCGCATGCCCTGGGCCGGCTGATGGCCGATGCCGACCACCCGCAGTCCCTGGCCGTCGACGCGGGCCACGAAACAAACGACCTTGCTGGTACCGATATCGAGCGCCGCAATCACACCGTTTCTTGCCTTCGCCACGTTGTTCCCCCGTCGCTACGCGTACACTTGAGGTTTCGCCGCCACTTACGCCGGCCCTTGCATCGGCTCGCCCGAGCTGCGTTTCTTGAGATATAGCTTGTCCGGCAGCCTGAGATCGACAATGCCGAACTCGCGCGACAACAATTTGTGCTGGGTGTCGAGCTTGGCGAGCTGCTTTAGCGCGGCAACCGCGTCCTCTTCGGGTAGCCAGATCTCGACGCCGTTGTTCAGGATCAAATTCCAACGCCGCTGGCCGACCCACACGGCGGCGCGCAGCTGGCGGACGACGGCGGGCTCGTAGGCCAGCAGCAGCAGCAGCTCGCCGACATGCTCGGGCGCGCCGGCGCCGCCCAGCAGCAGAAGCGTCTCGGCGCCTGGCGGCATGCGGCTGGCGCGCACCGTGCGGCCGTCGCGGTCGATCAGGGTGTATTCGCCGCTGTTCTGCCAGATGGCGACGGCACGGCGCTCCTTCAGCGTCACATAGAGCGTGTCGGGCAGGCGGCGCTCGACGGTGGCGCTCGCCACCCAGTCGATCGCCTCGAGCTTCTGGCGCGAGGCCTGCAGGTCGATGCCGAGCAACGAATCGCCCGGCTTGACGTCGAGCGCGGCCAGGATGGCGCTGCGTTCGACATAGTCGCGGCCTTCGACGGTGACGTCGGCCAGCTTGAAGGGCGTGATCGCGCCGACGACGCTGCGCGAGACGACCTCGAGGCGATTGCGCGCCTCGACAAGCCAGCCCTCGCGCCACGCCCACCAGCCGCCGCCGCCGCCGCTGCCCATCAGCAGCACGGCAAGGCCGAGCAGCATCGGCTTTTGCCAGAACGGACGGCCCGTCTTGCGGATCGGCCCGCGCTTCTTGCGGCGGTCGTAGTCGCGCCGCCGGACGGGCGTTTTGTTCGGCGCGGCGCTCATATCGGCTGCCTCGCGTGATCGACCATCCAGGTCATGAGTTCGGGCCACGAGATGCCGGCCCACTTGGCCTGCTCGGGCGCCAGCGACAGCGGCGTCATGCCGGGCTGGGTGTTGAGTTCGAGGAGGACCAGGCCCGTTGTGCCGGTTTTGGAATCGTCCCACCGCAGGTCGGCGCGGCTGAGACCACTGCAGCCCAGCGCCTGGTGGGCGGTCAGCGCCCACTGCCGGGCGAGCTCGTAGACCTCGGCCGGGATCGGCGCCGGCACGAGATGCTCGGTGATGCCGTCGGTGTACTTGGCCTCGTAGTCGTAAAAGCGCGTGCGCGGGCGCAGCTCGGTGACGGCGACGGCGCGATCGTCCATCACCGCCACGGTGAGCTCGCGGCCGGGCACGAACTGTTCGACCAGCACCGTCTCGCCGAACGCCGCCTCGGCCACTTCGACCGCGGCGAGATTGTCGCCCTCACGCACGATATGCACGCCGACGCTGGAACCCTGGTCGATCGGCTTCACGACATAGGGCCGCGGCATGGGATCGCCGGCGGCAAGCAGGCGGCGTTCGATCACCTTGCCGGGAGCGACGCGCAGGCCGAGCGAGGTGAAGACGTGGCGCGCCATCGGCTTGTCCATGGCGATCGCCGAGGCAAGCACGCCGGAATGGGTGTAGGGCACCGCCAGGATCTCGAGCACGCCCTGGATGCAGCCATCCTCGCCGTACTTGCCGTGCAGGGCGTTGAACACGACGTCAGGGCCGCCGCCGCCGGCGGGCCGCAGGAAATCGACCAGCGCGCGCAGGTCGCGCTTGACGTCGTACTCGACGACATCGTGTCCGCCGTCGCGCAGCCCGGCGGCGCAGGCCTTGCCGCTCACCAGCGAGACCTCGCGCTCGGGCGACCAGCCGCCCATCAGGACCGCGACCTTGCGGCTCATCGTTCGGCTCCGCTCAGAACAGGTGCCAGCACCCCGATGCGGCGGATCTCCCAGTCGAGACGCACGCCGCTGTTTTCGAGCACGCGCCGGCGCACCTCCTCGCCCAGCGTCTCGATGTCGGACGCAGTGGCGGCGCCGCGATTGATCAGGAAGTTGCAATGCTTCTCGGAGACCTGCGCCTGGCCGATGCGCAAGCCGCGGCAGCCGGCCTGGTCGATCAGTTCCCACGCCTTGTGGCCGGGCGGATTGACGAAGGTCGAGCCGCCGGTGCGGCTGCGCGGCTGCGATTCGGTGCGGGCGGCGTCGATCTCGGTGATGCGGCGGGCGATCTCGGCGGGATCGCCCGGTTGGGCTTTGAGCCGGACCGAGGTGAAGATCCAGTCGGCCGGCGCGCTGACATGGCGGTAGCTGAAGCCGAGCTCGGCGGCCGTGACAGGGTGCAGCTTGCCGCCGCGGTCGACGGCTTCGGCCGATATCAGGACCTCGCTCAGCTCGCCGCCATACGCGCCGGCATTCATCGCCACGGCGCCGCCGATCGTGCCGGGGATGCCGCTCAGGAACTCCAGCCCGGCCAGCGCATGCTCGCGCGCGGTCAGCGCCACGTTGAGATCGGGCGCGCCGGCGCCAGCCAAAACCCCGTTGCCGTCGGCGGTGATGGCAGTGAAGCCGCGCATCAGGCGGATGACCACGCCTTTTACGCCGCCGTCGCGCACCAGCAGGTTGGAGCCGACGCCCAGCACGGTGACCGGCACGTCGGCGGGCAGCGCGCTCAGGAAGGTCGCGAGATCCTCCGGATCGGCCGGCCGGAACAGCACTTCGGCTGGTCCGCCGGTGCGGAACCAGGTCTGCGGGCCGAGCGGCGCGTCGGCAACCAGCCGGCCGCGCGGCTTGGGCAGCCGGTCGATGAGATGAGCGTGCGAGGTCGCCAGCGCCATCATGCCGCCGAACCGCTGTTGAGGGGGCCGGGATCGTTGGCGATGGCGCGCGGGCCGGCGTGCTCGGCGGCGAGCTGCTGGATCTGGCCAGGCAGCGCATGCGCCCACGCCGTGATGTTGCCGGCACCCAGGCAGACCACGACGTCGCCCGGCCGCGCCGCCTGCCAGATCAGCCCGGGCAGGTCGCCCGGCCCGCCGAGCGGTGTGACGTCGCGATGGCCGGCGCGCTGCACCAGCCCGACCAGCATGTCGCGGTTGACGCCGTCGATCGGCGTCTCGCCGGCGGCATAGACGTCGGCGATCAGCACGGCGTCGGCGTCGGTGAAGCATGTCGCGAACTCGGCCTTGAGCGAGGACAGCCGGGTGTAACGGTGCGGCTGCATGACCGCGATCACCCGTCCCGAGCCGCCGTAGGCCTGACGCGCCGCGCGCAGCACGGCGGCGATCTCGACCGGATGGTGGCCGTAGTCGTCGATCACGGTGATGCCGTGCGCCTCGCCGGTCTTGGTGAAGCGCCGCTTGACGCCGGCGAAGGCGCCGAGGGCGCGGCGGATGGTCTCGTCGGGCAGTCCCATTTCCTGCGACACGGCGATGGCGGCCAGCGCATTCTGCACGTTGTGCTGGCCGAACATCGGCAGGCGCAGACCGATGATGGTGCGCGATTCGTTGGTCGCGCGGTTCTCGATCATGACGTCGAAATCGGCGCCGCCGCGGTCGAGCCGGAGGTTGATCGCGCGCACGTCGGCATTGGCGCCGAGGCCGTAGGTGATGATGCGCCGGTCGGCGACCCGTGGGATCAGCGCCTGCACCTCGGGATGGTCGGAGCACAAAACGGCGAAGCCGTAGAACGGGATGTTCTCGACGAAGCGCACGAAGGCGTCGCGCAGGGCATCGAACGTGCCGTAATGGTCGAGATGCTCGGGATCGACGTTGGTGACCACGGCGATGGTCGCCGGCAGGCGCAGGAACGAGCCGTCCGATTCGTCCGACTCCACCACCATCCAGTCGCCGGCACCCAGCCGGGCATTGGTGCCGTAGGCATTGATGATGCCGCCGTTGATCACCGTCGGGTCGAGCCCGCCGGCGTCGAGCACGGCGGCGACCATCGATGTCGTCGTGGTCTTGCCATGCGTGCCGCCGACCGCGATCGACCATTTGAGACGCATCAGCTCGCCCAGCATTTCGGCGCGGCGCACCACCGGCACCAGCCGTGCCCGCGCGGCCAGCACCTCGGGATTGTCCTTCTTGACCGCGCTCGACACGACCACGACCTGGGCGTTGGCGATGTTGTCGGCGCGATGGCCGATCGCGACCTTGATGCCGAGCTCGGCCAGCCGGCGCGTGTTGGCGCCTTCGGAGAGGTCGCTGCCCTGCACCCTGTAGCCGAGATTGTGCAGCACCTCGGCGATGCCGGACATGCCGATGCCGCCGATGCCGACGAAATGGATGAGACCGATATCGAGCGGCAGCGCCCTCATGCGGCGACTCCTGACGGCGAAAGGATGGGACCGGTCGCCATTTCGCCGACCAGGTCGGCAAGGCGCGCCGCGGCGTCGGGACGGCCGGCGGCGTGCGCGGCGGCGGCCATGTCGGCGAGGCGCTGCGGCGTCTCGATCAGCGCCGTCAGATGTCCGGCCAGGGCGGCCGCGGTGAAGGCGGCGTGCGGGATCACGATGCAGGCGCCGGCGGCTTCGAAGGCACGGGCATTGGCGGTCTGGTGATCGTCGGCGGCATAGGGATAGGGCACCAGGATCGACGGCCGGCCGATGGTGGCGAGCTCGGCCACTGTCGAGGCACCGGCGCGGCCGATCACCAGATGGGCGGCGGCGAGGCGCTGCGGCAGGTCGGCGAAGAACGGCGCCAGCTCGACCACGATGCCGGCGCGGGCGTAGCGCCGGCGCACCCGATCGAGATCTTCCGGCCGGCACTGCTGAACCAGGCGCAGGCGCTGACGCAGCGCCGCCGGCAGGGACAGCGCGGCATCGGGCACGACCTGGCTGAACGAGGCCGCGCCCTGGCTGCCGCCGAAGACCAGGAGATCGAACACCCGGCCCTCGCCGGGCGCGCGATAGGGCGAGCTGCGCAAGGCACGCACCGACTCGCGCACCGGATTGCCGACGACGCGCGCGCGGTGGTCGTTCTCGGGGATGTAGCGGGTGCGGGCGAACGAGGTCGCGACCCGCGCCGCCCCACCCAGCACGAGTCGGTTGGCCTTGCCCAAAACGGCATTCTGCTCGTGCAGCATCGACGGCAGCCGGCGCAGGCGGGCGGCGATCATGGTCGGCACCGAGGCATAGCCGCCGAAGCCGACGACGGCCGACGGGCCGATGCGGCCGAGCGCCCACCAGGCGTCGAACAGGCCGCGCCCCAGCGCCATCATCGCTTGCAGGCGCTGGCCCAGCGAGCCGGTGGGGCTGGCCGAATGGATGTAGTGGATCGGCCGATGCGCCAGCGCGCCCTGCCACTGCCGGCCGCGCGAATCGGTGACCAGTGTGAACGGCACGCCGCGCGCCTCGAGCTCGCCGGCCAGCGCCTCGGCGGGGAACACGTGCCCGCCGGTGCCGCCGGCCGCCAGGACGACAGGCCCATGGGGGGGACGCGGTTCCATCACACCGCCTCCCTCAACCCGGCATGCTCGCGGGTGAGCGACAGCATCATGCCGACGCAGATCGCCATCGCCAGTGCCGAGGACCCGCCATAGGAAATGAACGGCAGGGTCATGCCCTTGGCGGGAATGAGCTGGATGGTCGAGGCCATGTTGATGGCCGCCTGCAGGCCGAACTGCACGGCCAGCCCGGTCGCTGCCAGGGTGATGAACAGGCTGGTCTCCTTCGAGGCGCGCGACAGCGCGCGCAAAGTCACGAAGGCGAACAGGGCGAGGATCATCAGGCAGACGATCAGGCCGAATTCCTCGCCGGCGACGGCCATCACGAAATCGGTGTGGGCGTCGGGAAGCTGCGCCTTCACCGTGCCCTCGCCCGGGCCGCGGCCGAACAGCGAGCCGTTCATGAACGCTTCGAGCGAGGTGTTGACCTGGTAGTTGTCGCCCGACGAGGGATCGAGGAAGCGGTCGAAGCGGCTGCGCACGTGGCCGAACATGAAATAGGCGCCGACCAGCGCCGCCGCGCCGCCGACCGCGCCGAAGCCCGCGACCCACATCGGCAGGCCGACGACGAAGAGCTGGGCGGCCCACACCAGCGCCACCACGATGCTCATGCCGAGGTCGGGCTGCAGCACCAGCAGCGCCAGCACGCCGCCGACCAGCAGGGTCGACAGGATATAACCCGGCGCCCGCCGCTCGGTGCGGCTCTGCGCCAACAGCCAGGCCGAGATCACGGCAAGGCTGGGCTTGACGAACTCCGAAGGCTGCATGCTCGACAGGCCGGGCACGTTGATCCAACGCCGGGCGCCCTTGATCTCGATGCCGATGACGAAGGTTGCGGCCAGCAGCACGATGCTGCCGCAGAACACCAGCAACGCCAGCCGGCGGACATGGCGCGGCGAGGACAACGAGATCGCCAGCATCAGCAGGAGCGCCACGGGCAGGAACAGGAACTGGCGCTTGGCGAATACGAAGGAATCGGCGCCGATGCGCTCGGCGGCCGGCGGCGAGGCGGCCAGCGTCAGCAGCACGCCGAAGGCCATGATGCCGAGGACGGCGCCCAGCGAC
>WNFT01003517.1_pt1 | contig 13589 bp, 14 predicted proteins | sample 5400191 | NCBI WGS metagenome assembly WNFT01 (sample SAMN13153359, study PRJNA577476) | soil metagenome | isolation source: 80 cm saprolite under Madrone tree | place: USA:California | collected 2016-06-14
AGGGTGTCGAAATAGTGCTCGCCATCCACGAACTTTGAGAGGCCTTCCATGACAACGTCGAAGAAAGGGTCGAGTGCGAAAAAAGCTGTGTAGTCACTCTTGGGCATCTCTTTCTCCTGAGGTCATCGACCCGCATGTGGAGCACACACCGACCCCAAACTTCCATAGGCGCGCGAGTGCGTCCTTCTACTGATCATACTTCTCTGTGATCTACCAATCGACCCAGAAACGCCAGCAGCATTTCTGGTGAGTGATGGCTGAGTACCTAATTGATGCTTGCCCGGCTAAACTGATCATAAGATGCCAGTGAAAACGCATATGGATCAGACAGATAGGCTGCCGTCTGACCCAGCGATCAAACTCATTGCAGATCAGAAGGTCACGTCAAACTGAGTTCCCAGTCCCGCCCTGAGTCGGATTGCACAAATCCCCCGTCAGTCATTTTCTATGATCGACGTGGCAACGTTGTAGCACCCGATGCACAATCATTGATCAAGCCGCGCCGCGGCGTATTTGCGCTCGTGGTCGCTATTGATGATAAAGCGATCATGCTTTCAGCCGAGGCCTGCGCGCCCGACGTGCCCGAACTTCCCGGCGGCGGCATCGAAGACGGTGAAACGCTCGATGAGGCAACAAAGCGCGAATGGGCTGAGGAAGTCGGCATTGCTTTTGACGTCAAGGGCCCCTTTCAGCGATTCCAACATGTGCGCGGCTTCTACGCCGATGACCGCAATGAATTCTGGATATATGACCAGACTTTCCGGCTCTATCATTTTCTTGGCCAGGTAAAAATAGGGCAGAAATGGCTCAATCCAGAGGGCGGAACGGCCGGTTGGGAGGCGATTGCAACCCTGCCGAGATTGCTCATCAACCGCGCACATTGGTGCGCCATCCCGACCTTGTTATCCAGCCTCACGCAGCTCTGAAAGACACTAAAGCTCTCCGCATCCCCGCGCCATCGCTGCACCAAGGGCGTCGAATTGGCTTTACCCCCCGCGCTCCTCCCCTTTCTTGGCCTCATGGGCGATCGCCGCGAGGCCGGCCAAGGCGAACCGAGTCATATGATCGGCGAGGTCCTCCGCCGAATCCGGTCGGAGGTTGAGTGCCGGGAAGGCGCGCTCGAGTCGACGGCGATTCGCTATCAAGACCAGCAAGCAGGGACCGATGATGCTGATTGCCCCGCGAGCCACCGCCGGATGCTCCGGAGCCAGTCCTGTGAGCTCGCTGATGAGGGATCTCATGATCGTCGCCCGGCCGTGCATCTCTTTCTCGATGAGGTCGGTCGAAGCTGTCGAAGGGGCCAGAATCTCCCGGCCGATCACCCGGGCGGCCCAGGACTGGGAGGCCGGTCCTGTCAATTTTCTGACCAATAGCCCCATGAGGGCCTTGAGCTTCGCCTTCGGGTCGCGCTCACCTGCGACGACGGCGGCAATCATCTCCGTGCTCACGAGCCGATTGCGCGCCTCCGTGAGCACTGCCTCATAGAGTGCGTCCATACCGCCGAAGTGATAGACGACTGCCGCCGCGTTGGCACCGGCGCGCTTGCAGATCTCCTTTCCCGTCGCCGCATCGAAGCCTTTCTCGGCGAACACCTGTCCTGCAATCTCGAGCAGGTGCTCCCGCGTGCTCCGCCGCTCCTCGTCCGTCGCCCCGCGCGCCGCTGCAATATCTCGCTGCCTCATACGTCAATCATCTCGTGGGTCTGTCCCGTGAAATGTATACGCTGGTCTCGGTTAATATTCAAATTTGAATTTGACTTTTGGATACACCAGCCGTAACGTCCGCTCACGGCCTGATGCGTCGACTCCGGGCCCAGGGAATCAAATCAATGAAAAGACTGCTGCCGCTCGCCTTGCTCGTTGTGGCCGCCACTGCGATCGTCTGGTGGTTCGCGAACCGCCACGGCACGCAGCAGGAATTAGTGCTGTATGGCAATGTCGACCTGCGCCAGGTCGATCTGCCGTTCAATGCGAGTGAGCGCGTGACGGTGGTGCTCGCTCAGGAAGGCGACCATGTGAAGCAGGGTCAGCTTCTCGCGCAGCTCGACACGACTCGCCTGCAGCCACAGGTCGCCAAGGCTGAAGCGGACGTCGCGGCCCAACAGCAGGTAGTAAATCGCTTCCACGCAGGAAGCCGGCCGCAAGAGATCGCGCAGGCGCGCGCGAATGTCGAGTCTGCAAGGGCCGATGCAGCCAACGCGCGCAGTCAGTACGAACGGCTGCTCGCCCTCTTTCAAAGTTCAGCCGGCCGGGCCGTGAGTCACCAGGACATCGACAGCGCGAAGGCCACCGTTGATATGGCGGAAGCGAAGCTCGCCGTCAGCCGCAAAGCGCTCGATCTCACCGTCGTGGGCCCGCGCCGAGAGGACATCGCTCAGGCCGAAGCCCAATTACGTTCGGACGAGGCACAGCTCGCGCTGCTGCGGCGCCAGCTCGAGGACGCGAATCTGACCGCGCCCCTAAATGCCGTCGTGCGCTCGCGCATCGTCGAGCCGGGAATGATCGCCTCGCCCCAGAAGTCCGCGTTCACTCTATCGATTACCGATCCGAAATGGATTCGCGCCTACGTCTCGGAGCGGGACTTGGGTCACGTGCGCGAAGGCATCCGCGCATCGATCACGGTCGATAGCTTTCCCCATCGGGCATTCGACGGGTGGGTCGGCTTCATCTCGCCGGTCGCCGAATTCACGCCCAAAGACGTGCAAACCGAAGAGCTGCGATCCAGCCTGGTGTATGAGATTCGTGTCTTCGTGAAGGACCCGGCAGACGAGCTGCGGCTCGGGATGCCCGCCACGGTCCACATGACCCTGGCGCCGGCGGGAGCGACGGGTCCCACATCGTCCGTCGCGGGCACGCCTGCCCGAACCGGTACGGCTTCGCCGCCATCTGCTGCGAGCTTGCCACAATGAGCGCGCCGGCGGCCGGTGCCCTCGCCCTCGTAGCACGCGAGCTGTCTCGGCGATTCACGCATGAGAACGAGCCCGCCGTTCAGGCGCTCGACGGCGTGTCCATAGAAGTCCGGCACCGCGCGCTCACCGCACTCGTGGGCCCCGACGGGGCCGGCAAGACGACTCTGATGCGAATCGCGGCGGGACTGTTGCCGGCGGACTCGGGTGAGATGACGGTGCTGGGCCTCGATGTAGCCACCCACACGCAGCAGATTCAAGATCGCATCAGTTACATGCCGCAGAGGTTTGGCCTCTATGAGGACCTCACGGTTGGCGAGAACCTCGATCTCTACGCGGACCTGCACGGCGTATCAGCGGAGGAGCGCGCGGTGAGATATCCGCGTCTCATGACGATGACGGCGCTGGCGCCCTTCAAGGACAGGCTCGCTGGGAGGCTCTCGGGGGGAATGAAACAAAAGCTCGGACTGGCGTGCACCCTGGTGCGCTCGCCTGATCTGCTGTTGCTCGACGAGCCGACCGTCGGTGTCGATCCGCTATCGCGCCGGGAGCTGTGGGAAATCGTTCAATCGCTCGTGGACGAACAGGGCCTGACCGTACTGCTCACCACGTCCTATCTCGATGAGGCGGAGCGCTGCAGCCACGCCGTCGTGTTGCATCAAGGCAAGGTGCTGGCTCAGGGACCGCCGAAGGACATCAGCAGTATCGCAGCCGGCCGCGTGTGGCTGGCCGATCCGCCGGCCGATCAGTCGGCGCGCGCGTGGCAGGCACGGCTCCTGGACGAGCCCGCCGTCGTGGACGCCGTTCCGGATGGTGGCCGCGTCCGCATCGTGCTAGCCGATCAAGACGGACCCGCCGCCCAAGGCGCCGGCCATCGGACCCTGAGCGCTCTGGCCAACGTCGCGGTCAACCCCACTGCGCCTCGCTTCGAAGACGGATTCATGGCGCTTCTGCGGCGCACGGCCGAGCACGAGCGCGGCGCCCTGATTGCTCTGGACCAGCCGCTCGACGCCCATGGCGAAGCCGCAGCGGTTCGCGTGCATGACCTCGTACGCCGCTTCGGCGTTTTCACCGCGGTGAACCATGTCAGCTTCGAAGTGCGGCGAGGTGAGCTCTTCGGGCTGCTGGGACCGAACGGCGCAGGCAAGACGACGACGTTTCGCATGCTGTGCGGCTTGCTTGCCGCCACGGGCGGTGAGCTCCACGTAGCGGGAGCTGACGTGCGCACGGCGAGTGCCGAGGCGCGCGCACGGCTCGGCTACGTGGCACAGAAATTCTCGCTCTACGGCGCGCTCAGTGTCATCGAGAATCTCGAGTTCTTCGCGAGCGCGTATGGGTTGCGCGGTGAGCGCAAGAAACGCCGGATCGACTGGGCCATGTCGCAGTTCGAGCTTACCCAGCATGCTCGTGAGGCGAGCATGCTGCTTCCGGGCGGCTACAAGCAGCGGCTTGCCATGGCCGCGGCGCTCCTGCACGAGCCGGAGATTCTCTTCCTGGACGAGCCCACGAGCGGCGCCGATCCGCTCGCGCGTCGCGCCTTCTGGCGAAGAATCACAGCGCTGGCCGAGCAAGGCGTGACCGTCATCGTCACGACGCACTTCATGCAGGAAGCGGAATACTGCGATCGGATCGCCATCATGGACGCGGGACGCGTTCTGGCCCAGGGTGCGCCCGGCGAGATCCGCCGTGAGGCGGCAACCCCCGAGCATCCCGAGCCGTCGATGGAAGAGGCGTTCATCGCCGTTGTTGAGCGCGCACGCGAGCGCAACGGCCTCCCGAAGGCCGCGGCATGACCTCGGCTTCGGAGTCCGCGCCCGGGCGTCATTCCGCGATCGAGCGGCTTCGCGCGAAGGGAGGGCGGGTCCGCGCACTGATCGTGAAGGAAACGCGGCAAGTGCTTCGCGATCCCTCGAGCGTCGCGATTGGGATCGTGCTGCCGGTGATCCTCATTCTGCTCTTCGGCTTCGGCTTGTCGCTCGATGTGAAGAACGTTCCGCTCGCCGTCGTTCTGGAAGACTCGTCGTACGATGCCAGCGAGCTCATTGGGAGCTTTCAGCTGTCTTCGTACTTCCGCCCCCAGATCACCCATTCCATGCCGGCTGCGCAGGCGCTGATGATCGAGGGACGCGTCGATGGCATCGTGCGGATTCCCCAGGACTTCGCGCGTCGCGTGAGCGCGGGCGATGCCGAAATTCAAGTGCTGGTGCATGGCGGCGACGCAAATCGCGCCAGGATTGTCCAGGGCTATGTCGCGGGCGCGGTGGCGACCTGGTCCGCCCGGCAAGCCGCCGAAGGCAAAGCGGTGGTGGCCGACCCGGTCGGAGTGCAGACCCGCCTGTGGTTCAACGACGCCAACGACAGCCACTACTTCCTGGTACCGGGTCTGATCGTGCTGGTCATGACTCTCATCGGGGGTCTACTCACCGCCATGGTGATGGCGCGGGAGTGGGAGCGAGGCACGTTGGAGGCGCTGTTCGTCACGCCGGTGCGCAGCGATGAGATTCTGCTCGGCAAGACGATTCCTTATTTCCTGCTGGGCATGATCGGACTGTTGCTCTGCGTGCTCTCCGCGAAGTACCTGTTTCATGTGCCGCTGCGCGGCACATTCACGGTGTTGCTCTCGGCATCCACGTTGTATGTGCTCGTCGCGTTGGGCATCGGCTTGGTGATCTCCTCCTGGGTGAAGAACCAGCTCGTCGCCAGCCAGCTCACCATGCTGGCCACGTTCATGCCCGCGTTCATGCTGTCGGGATTTCTGTTCGACCTGCGCAGCATGCCGACCGCTGTTCGCTTGATCACGTATGCCTTGCCCGCGCGCTACTACGTCGCTCTGCTGCAGACCGTGTTTCTCGCCGGCGATGTCTGGTGGGTGCTCATCCCGAACGCGGCCGTGCTCGCCACGATGGCTGTATTGCTGGCCCTCGGCAGCCGTGCCGCAACTCGCAAGCAACTGTCATGAGATCCAACATGCTCTTCTCCATCCTGCGTATCATCGCCCTCAACCGCAAGGAGCTGCTCGCCGTCCTCAAAGATCGCCGAGCGCGCATGTCCCTCCTCATTCCGCCGATCGTGCAGGGGCTTGTGTTCGGCTACGCCGCAACCTATGACTTGAACCACGTGCCCTACGCCGTCCTCGACCAGAATCGCAGCGTCGCGTCCCGACAGCTCTTGGCGGGGCTCGACGGGTCCGGCGTGTTCCAGAGAGTGGCCGATCTGCGCAGCCCGGCGGATCTGATGGACGTCATCGATCGACAGCGTGCGCTGCTGGTCGTGCAAATCGACCAGGATTTCGAACGACGGCTGGCGGCCGGTCAGAGCGCGGTCGTGCAGGTGATCGCCGACGGCCGCAACTCGAACACGGCCGCGACGGCCACGAGCTACGTGAATTCGGTGGTCGCGGCCTTCAACGCTCGGTGGCGCCAGGAGCACAGCTTGCCCGGACCGACGGTTCACGTGACCAACCGCGCCTGGTTCAATCCGAACCTGGAAACCCGGTGGAACATGCTGCCGGGCATGATTGGCACACTCACGCTGATTCAGACGATGATGCTCACCGCCATGTCGGTGGCGCGCGAACGCGAGCAGGGAACGTTCGACCAGTTGTTGGTCACGCCGTTCCGGCCCTTCGAGATCATGGCTGGAAAGGCGCTTCCTTCCATGCTCGTCGGCCTGGTCCAGGCAACGGGCGTGCTCCTCGTCGCGCAGCTCTGGTTTCGGATACCGTTCGCCGGATCGCTCTTCACGCTCTACACCGGCCTGCTGTTCTTCCTCCTGGCTGCGGTCGGCATCGGGCTGTTGCTATCCTCGGTGGCCGCGACCATGCAGCAGGCGATGCTCTATTCCCTGCTGCTGATCCTGCCCTTCTCGCTGCTTTCAGGGCTTACGACCCCCTTGAGCAACATGCCGAGCCTTCTACAGTACTTCACCGCCCTCAATCCGTTGCGCTACGCGATAGACATCGCGCGACGGGTCTACCTGGAAGGGGTCGGCCTGAATGTGCTCACCGGGGATCTGTGGCCGCTCGCCCTGATCGCGGCGATCACTCTGACCGCCGCCTCGTGGATGTTCACCCACAGGATGCAGTGACTATGCATACCAGACACCTCATGCTGATGATCGCACTGACGGTGCTACTGCTTGGCTGCGCCGTCGGACCGCGGTTCACGCGTCCCACTCCCTCGGTCCCTGCACACTGGTCGAGCTCATCCACCACGCCGGCTGCGCAGGCCACGAGCACGGTCGACACCGGGGCAGCCGACCTGTCCAACTGGTGGGCGAAGTTCAACGATCCCGGGCTCTCATCGTTGATCGAGCGCTCGCGGGCGTCGAACCTCGACTTACGCGCCGCGGTGCTGCGAATCACGGAATCGCGTGCCGAGCGCGACGTCTCCGCTGCAAGCTTCTGGCCCACCCTGTCGGCCAACGCCTCCTACACGCGCCAGCGCATCAGTGAGGCTACGCCCAACGGCGCCGTGTTCACGCGATTCAACAGCGTCAAGATTCCCGGCGTCCCCGCCGTCAGCTTCCCAAACCCCTACGGCCAGTACCAGCTCGGCCTCGGCGCCGCTTGGGAGCTCGATCTATTCGGTCGCGTGCGCCGCTCGGTCGAGGCGGCCGACGCGGACCTGCGGGCCTCGGTCGAGGATCAGCGCGCCGTTCTCGTATCTCTCGATAGTGATGTCGCTCGCGCGTACATTGACCTTCGCGGCGCGCAGCTGCGCAAGTCCGTTGCTGAAGCGAGCCTGGCCACTCAGCGCGAGCTGCTCGATCTGACCAGCCAGCGGCAGGCGGTGGGTCTTACTACCTATCTCGACGTCGAGAACGCGGCGGCGGAGGTCAACACCACTCAGGCACAACTGCCGGTGCTCGACCTGCAGATCACCCAGGACATCAATTTACTCAGCAAGCTCATGGGTCGCGAGCCCGAGGCGCTGCGCGGTGAGCTCGACGAGGCCCGCACCGTCCCGCCGGTTCCACCGCAGATTCCGATCGGTCTGCCGGCTGACCTCGCGAGGCGCCGCCCCGACATCCGTGAGGCCGAGCAGAAGCTGCATGCCGCAACCGCACGCATCGGTGTCGCCGTGGCGGATCTGTTTCCGCGGCTCACGTTGAGCGCGCAAGGGGGGGTGCAGTCGCAGAGCACCTCGAACCTTCTCGAGTGGGCGAGCCGATTCGGGACGATCGGTCCGACACTTGAGTTGCCGATCTTCGATCGCGGCCGCTGGGCAACCATCCGAGTGCAGGACGTCAGGGCAAAGGAGGCTGCCCTCGACTATGAGCGGACGGTGCTCGGGGCTTTGCACGAAGTCGAGAATGCCCTCGCCGCGTACCGCGCAGATCAAGATCGCCGAGCGGAGCTGAACGCAGGCGTCGCGCACAGCCGCGATGCGCTCACGCTGGCGCGGCAACGATACGAGAGCGGCGTGGCCAACTTCATCGTCGTGCTGGATGCCGAGCGCACGCTGCAACAGAACGAGCTATCGCTCGCCGACAGCGTCACGAGCGTCTCGACGGATCTGGTCGCCCTCTACAGAGCTCTCGGAGGCAGTGCGCCCACGGACGCAGACCAGAGTTAAGAGGATTCGGCAGCGGTCGATCCAGTGGCGCCGAAACGGAAGGACACTAAAGCTCCCCGTATCCCCGTGCCATCGCTGCAGCAAACATGGGCAATAGCAGAAAGAGCATCAGCTCGATGTGCAGATAACGGCGCACTCCTCCGATGGCCTCGTCGTTCGGTGCGGTTCCCAGTTTCCGTCAGCGAATGAACGCGCGAGTGGGCCGTCGAGCATGGTCCACTCCTCGCCCACTGACCGCCGTATATTACAAACGCAGTTCGATTTTGTGTGGCATTTAGGCACGGTCGAGCGCTATCGATGAAGCCACATCGCAATCTTGGCAGCAGCGAGCTTCGCCAGGAACTTGAGCGCGTAACCCGGATACACGGGCGCGTCGCTGGGAACATGGCCGGTGTCGGGTTTGAACTTCGCGCAAACACGCATCTGTATAGGCGGGATGTCTCCTTTAAAGCGCGCGCTGTACACATCAACCCAATGCTTGGCGTCGTCGAAACTGAGAAACATGGCTGAATTGCAACAGGCGGCGACGACTCGATTGGTGACCGATTTCTCTGTGATCTTGTAGCCCTTCAAGAGCCGGGCTCCCTTGGAACATTTGACGCGATCCTTTCGGTACACGATGTAGGCGGTCCCGCCATCGGTATCTCGAACGGGTTGCGCATTCGGTAATGCTTCAATTTGGCCGGAGCCTTCCTGACAATCGTCGCAGTAGCAGACAACGCTTGCAATAGGAGCGCCGCTCGCCTCGAGTTCCACGCCTCCGCACGCGCACGAGGCGACCGAGACATTCTTCGTGGGTACGGGCATCAGATCTCCCTTGGGGCGAGAAGGCAATTCCAGAAATCCTGGAATGCTCGCGCTGGGCTGATCCTACGGTTGCGCGCGGCTGGCGTAAATCTAGTTGACGTCGTGCCGCGGTGCCCGCGGGACACAATTGTGAAATGTGTCGCAGCAATTACCTCACGGCGCACGTTATGTTGGCTATTATGGAGACGCTTACGAGCCCGGCAGCACATATAAACTGAAGGTCGATGAGTTCGAGGCCAACGGCGGTGCGAGGTTGAAAGAGGTGGAGCGTGCGGCCAACGACTTCTGCGCCCACGAACTGGGTGACCTCTTGGGCGCCGGCTAAGCCGTGAGGAGGCGCAACTCGCCGCTGAACTCACCACAGTCAGGAATTAGGACGGCGTCGTCTCGAAGACCTTGAGGTCCGGCGGGATGACAGCCCAGGCGGGCCGGTTGCGCGTGAAGATCGCGGTCCGAGGACGGAAGGACGACGGATCATCCAAGGTGCCCGCGTAGATCGTGAATGAATCGTCCTTGCCGATTTTTCCCCCGAACACCAGGCTGCCGCAGAGGGGACAGGAATTGCGTACCGCATCCCCGCCATTCGCCGCCTTGGACGTGAACGATAGTGTCTCGCCGCGGAAGCGAACGGCGCTGCTCGCAAACCCCATGTAGGGGATGGAACCCGAGCCTGACGCCTTGCGGCAATCGGCGCAGTAGCAGTGGCCCGTATACAGCGGCTCGCCCTGCGCTTCATATCGCAGCGAGCCACAGAGACACCCGCCGGTGTAGCGTTTTTCGCCTTCGCTCATCGCGATTCCCTCCTCGCATATCGATTGACTAGATCGGCGCGCAGTTGTTCTCTATCCAGCTCGCAAGCTCAGTTTCGCTCAGTTCGCCTGCGGTAAGCGGATTATTTGCTCCGCTGGGACCCCAGGCTATGCGATTGACCGTGACGATGCCGCTTCTGCCCCACCGGGCGCGCCGAGACACCCCAGCCCGACCAGCGTCGCCTCGACCGCCTCGTCCAGTGGAGTGTGCGGCTCGCGCCCCAACACCGCACTCAATCGAGAGTTATCCATCTGCACCGGCTCGCGCCAGAGGTAGCGCATCTCGAGCAACTCGCGAAACGTGGTGTTGAAGGGCGCGACCAGCGGCACCAGCCACCAGGGGAACGCGGCGATCCGCGGCGCCTTCCCCGTCCGCTGCTTGACGACGCGCTGAATCGACTCCGCCATCTGTGAGCCGTCCTCATCCCAGTGGCCGGCCATGTGGAACGTCGCGAATGGGTCCAGCGACTCGCGGCGCGCGAGCAACTCCACCATCGTGCCTGCCACGTCGGGAAGGTATGACCATTGATGTCCCACCCCGCGACGGCCGGGATTGCTGACCGCGCGGACAGGTTTTCCCGGCTTGACGAGCCCCCGCGCGAACCAGTTGTTGCCCGCCTTGGGTCCAAAGTAATCACCGGCGCGCACGATCAGGACTCGAGCGCCCTTATTGCTCGCGGCGAGCAGCCGGCGTTCCATCTCGACTCGGATGGCGCCTTTGCGCGTGACGGCGTTCTGAGGGGAGGCCTCGGTGAGCACGGGCATGGCCTCGGGGCCGAAATTGTAGACCGTACCGGGAAATACGAGCGTTGCGCCCCTGGCGCATGCCGCGGCGATGCTGTTGTCCAGCATCGGCACTACCAGCGTGGACCAATGTCGGTATCCCGGCGGGTTGACGGCATGCACGATGACCGAGCAGCCTTCCGCCGCGCGCATTATGTCTTGGGCGTTCAGCGCATCGCCCCGAATCCAGGTGATCCCTTCCCGTTGCTCGACGGGCTGCGCCGTCCGCCGCTGCAATGCGCGGACATCCCATCCGGCGTCCCGCAGCTGACGCGCCGCCTCGCCGCCGATGCCGCCGTTTGCGCCCAAGACCAAAACCGAATTGTTGCTCGCCATCGCATGTCTCCTGTGTTGCCGATGGAGGAATTCTGGGCTCGGGGTCGCACTAATGGAATTGCATAAAGGGTGTCGGCAGCTATACATTTATGTATGACATCAGATATCGGCTGGGAGCTCTATCGCTCGTTTCTCGCAGTCCTCAAGGAGGGGTCGCTGTCCGGCGCGGCGCGCGCGCTCGGGGTGGCTCAGCCGACGATGGGCCGGCACGTCGCGGCGCTGGAAAAATCGCTGCGCCTCGCGCTGTTCACCCGCTCCCAGACCGGACTGATTCCCACGGACGCGGCGCTGTCGCTGCGCAGTTTCGCCGAATCCATGCAGAGCACGGCCGCCGCGCTGGAGCGCGCCGCAGCGAGCCAGGGCGCGGGAGTGCGCGGTACGGTTCGCGTGACCGCCAGCGACGTCATCGGCGTCGAGGTGCTGCCGCCCATCGTCGCCGCCTTGCGCGATAGCCACCCGGATCTTACCGTCGAACTCGTGCTCTCGAACCGCGTCCAGGATCTCTTGCGCCGAGAGGCCGACATCGCCGTGCGCATGGTACGGCCGCGCCAAGAGTTGTTGGTCGCCCGCCGCATCGGCCAGATCGAGGTGGGGCTGCACGCCCATCAGCGCTATCTCGCGCAGTACGGCACACCCCGCAGCGTCGCCGACCTGGCAAAGCATTCGCTCATCGGCTTCGACCAAGCCACGGCCTTCGTCCGCAGCGCCAGCAAAGCCTTGGCCGGCTGGCGCCGTGAAGCCTTTGCGCTACGGACGGACAGCGACCTCGCTCAGCTCGCCCTCATCCGATCCGGTGCCGGCATCGGCGCCTGCCAGGTACCCATCGCCCACCGCGACGACGCGCTGGTACGAATCCTTCCGAAACAGTTCTCGCTGCCGTTGGAAACCTGGGTCACCATGCATCAAGACCTGCGCGACAGTCCGCGCTGCCGGGTCACCTTCGATGCGCTGGTCAAAGGCCTGCAGCGGCACGTCACGGCGTAGGCATCGCGGCCCCAACGTCGCGGGTTATTTTTTATTATTGGGCGCAGGCGCCTTCACGTCGATGTCGAGCTTCGGCACGCCAAACTGGCCCTCCAGTTTGTGCAGCTTGTCGAGATCGATCGCCCCGACGATATTCACGATGGTAAATTGCCGCGGTTCGCTGGCGATCAAAGCGAGGCCCGTCGCCTGATTGTCCGCGACCATGATGTAGATATCCACATTGGCCTGCGACTTGCGGCTTCGAGTTTGCACCAAGCGATTCCAACCCGGCGCGGACAGCTGATTTCTCACCGCGTCGATATCGGCTTGCTGATAGGCCGCATCTTTGTCGAAGGTATAGCTCCTGATGTAAATGCCCTGCAACCCCTTGAGGATTTCCCTCGTCGCCGCATCTTGCGGATCGTTACCGTTCATGAAGCGGCCGGCCATCGCCAACAGCGCAGCGTCCAGCGTGATGGTGACGGACTCAGTGGCCTTTTGCGCCAATGCGGAAAATTCCGGCAGCACCAATCGAGGACTGGGCGCGGCCCATGCCAGAGCCGGCGCCAACAGCGCGAAGAATATGCGCAAACTGCAATTTCTCATGAAGGCAACCTCGATCGCTATCTAAACGCCCGGCTGATCATCGGCCGGCGAAGACGATTCACTCTTGATCACTTCGTACGCCAGATTCAGCTTCTGACTGGTCACGCGCAGCGCCTCGATGACCTGCCGCCGTGCTTCGAGCCCCCTCTCCGTGTCGCGCCGCTCCTTTAGGTGATGCTGAACGCCCGCAGCAACGAGCAGTGACGCCGCCAGGCTTGCCGATAGCCACCACGCCGACGCCTTAGGCCTTCGCCGACCCGCGCCACGCGCATGGGTCTCTGAACCTTGATCCGCAGTGACGCGCGCAATGAGCTTCTGGGTAAACTCTTCGCTGGGTGCCACCGGCCGTAAGGCGGCCCGCAGCCGGGATTCCAAGTCGTCGCTCATGTCGATTGATCCTCGCAGCGACTCCGGTCAGGGTTCGGAGTTCTCTGCCGAAATATTTCCAGGGACCGCTTTAAATGGCTCTTTACCGTATTGATGGGCATATCCAGCGTTCGTGCGATATCGATCGGGTCCAGGTCCTCTTGATACCTCAGCAACAACACCGCGCGCGCCGGCGGACTTAATTCCAACAGCAGCCGCTGCAGGTGTCGCTGCAGCAGTGGATCGCCGCCGTCGGCGGTGCTGTGGAGCGGAACTTCGTCATCCAAAGGCGTCATCTCGATGCGAGATCGCCGGCGCAGCTGATCGATCGCCCGGTAGGTGGTGACTTTGCGCAGCCAAAACGACAGGTGCGTGTTCGACGCCATGGACTTCAGGTTGCGGTTCAATTGCATGAACACCTCCTGCGTCAAATCCTCC
>WNFT01003910.1_pt1 | contig 13589 bp, 10 predicted proteins | sample 5400191 | NCBI WGS metagenome assembly WNFT01 (sample SAMN13153359, study PRJNA577476) | soil metagenome | isolation source: 80 cm saprolite under Madrone tree | place: USA:California | collected 2016-06-14
AGCGCCGCCGGCACGCCATGCCCGTCGCGCAGGAAAAAGTCCGTCGCGTCCACCAGCGCCTGCTCACCATCCTCCGCCGCCACCGTAAATCCCCACAGCGCCGATTCCGCAAACGAATCCCGCACCGCCCGCCGCTCGTCCGCATCCTCGCTCACCGCGCGAAAATCCTGGTTCGATTGCACCAGCAGCACCTTCGGCCCGCTCCGTTCGAACCGCACCACCCGCGTCCCGCCAAGCTGCCCGCGGTCCAGGCCGATATCATTCGACCCAATGCCCGCCGGCAGCGAGCTCTGATACAAGAACTCCGTCCCCCAAGTATCAACCTCCAGCCAAAGTTTCCCCGCTTTTGCATCCCAATAAATGTTGAAATACCCCGCCTTTTTCTCCATCGACTTCGTCTTTTCCGCAATCGAAGTCGCTTTCTCCACGGCAGCGGCGCCCTTCGCTTGCGCAAGCATGCCCGGCGCACAAAACAACGTTGCGACCGCCGCTCCCACTCCAACCGCATTCCGTAATCCCAAACGCTTCGACATCTCCGCCGCCTCCAGAACCGCATTATTCAAATTGGCTGAAGTGTTTTATATCAAATCCATCTCGGCCGCCGCAAAATCTCCTCTGCATAGTTATGGCGCGCGCTTAGTTCATCGTCAGGTACGAAGGAATTCCCGCTTACCATGATGGATAAGGGAGACTGCTCGGGTAAGAAACTACCTTGGAAGGTGCGGAAGGAAATAGCTCCAAAACAAATCCACAACGTCAGTCATTCGAAATAGCAGTTCCCTGTTTCGCGATCTCTCTACGCCGGGCCACATACCCATCCAGAATCGCGTCGAGTTCCGCCGGCCGGATCGGCTTGCTGAGATACCCGTCCAATCCTGCCGCCAGGCAGCGCTCCTCATCCCCTTTCATGGCATGCGCCGTCAGAGCAATCACCGTCTGATGTTTGCTGCTGCCTTCCTCCATCTTGCGAATCGCCGCCGTCGCCTCTAGCCCGTCCATCTCCGGCATCTGCACATCCATAAGCACCAAATCGTACTCGTCCTTCTCCAGCGCCGCTAACGCTTCCCGGCCATTTGCGGTGACCGCCACGCGGTGTCCTCGCTTTTCCAGCAAGCGTGCCGCCAGTCGCTGATTCACGGCGTTATCTTCCACCAGAAGCACACTCAGCAGCGCCGATCGCTCGCGCGTGGCTTGCAAAGTGAATCGCGTGATCAGCGGAATTGCGCCGCCCTCTGCCTTTGCCCCCAGCACCCGGCCAATGGCCTCTCGCAATTCCGATTGACGGATTGGTTTTAAAAGGTAAGCCGCCACTCCCAATTTCTGGCAGCGCGCCGCATCTCCTCGATGCCCCGCCGAAGTCAGCATCATGATAGTCGCCGTCGCCAGCTGAGGGCTTTCCCGGATTCGCTCGATCAGACGGAAGCCATCCATGAGCGGCATGTGCGTGTCCGTGAGTGTCAGGCCATATGGATCTCCTCCTTCCCAAGCGGACGACAGTTCTGCCAGCGCTTCCTCACCGCCTTCCACCGATGTCGGCTTCATCTCCCAGCGTCTCAGCATCCCCTCTAGAATCCCCCGGTTCGTGCGGTTGTCGTCGACAATCAGTAGTGTATGACGCCGTGGGAATGTGCTTTTCCCATGAGTCGTAGACGGCCCGGAAGGCGAAGTCCCGATAAGCTGCGCTGACAAACGTGTTGTGAAATCGGCTCCCGTCCGCGTCCCGTGCGATGCCGAAGTTCGTGGCCGGAGAATTGAATTCCGGGAAGAATAGCTCGCGGTTGCCCTTGCTGTCGTTGAAAGTCTCAGACAACAGCAGTTCCAGTCCGTTTTTAAACTGCTGCCCATAGCTCACTCGCCCATGGTACGTTTCCTGGCCTCCTCCGGACACCGCGACCTCCGTCCCATGCACATCCCTTCCGCGCTTCGTGATGATGTTGATGACGGCGAAGAACGCATCCGTTCCATAGAGCGAAGAGCCTGGTCCGCGAATGATTTCCACCCGATCGATCAGATCAATATCCAGCAGAAATTCGCCATCGATGTACGTGCCGTCGTACACGTTTTCGTTCACGCGGTGCCCGTCAATAAGAGTGAGCACCAGCGTGTTGTAGTCGCTCGGCCGCGAAATCCCGCGCACTCCAATGTAAGTGTCCTGCCGGTCGGAACTCAGATAAAAGCCCGGCACACTCCGCAGAAGGTCCGCAAGCGTGCGGTAACCGTACTTCCGGATTTCATCCGCCGTGACGATGGTCACCGACGAGGGCGCACGCGTCACCTTTTGGCCGAATTTCGACGCACCGTAAACCGTTTCAATCTGCACCTTCGTCAAGTCTCCCAAGCTCAGCTTGGTCAGATCAGGTTCCTGTTGTTCGGATTTCTGGGCTTCGGCAACAGTGCCGGTATCGCTGGCGTCCGCCTTCCGTTTCTGTGCCCAACTTGGCGAAGTTAGACCCGAGACAAGGAACAGCAACGTCGCCGCTCTCGCGAAAACGAACCACCCTGAATTTCGATAGGCTTTCACTTTGTGACTCCGTGCACTCAGTCCGCGCGCCGGCAAGAAATTTTGGGTTGGCGCCATCCGTTTGTCTCTCCGTGCGCTGGCAGCGAACTGAAAGGAAGACACGTCGGCCGGCGCCCACTGGAACTGTGCATACATGTGTCCATAATCGGGCAGACCGGCTGGCTTGGTTATGCGGGTAAAAGTCCTGAATTCAATTACTTAGCTGCGCTCACAAAGCAGCGTGTTCCCCCCAATCGAAGACTCGGTTCAATGCGGTATTCCCTGTCCAAAATGAAGCGTTCGCACGTTAGTACTTCCTCATATCTCACTTGCGTCTCCTGCCGCGGAGCTAATCCGTGCGAGCCTCCGCTGGTTTCCCCTCTGCTATACTGCGTGTGCGAGCCGCTCGCAGGCGTTGTTGCGCCGCGCTTGGGGCCGTCAACGTGACCACACTTCGCATTTCCGTGGTGCAATATCTTAATACCGCCCCATTAATCCGCGGCTTCACCCACGGACCCCTGCGCATCCTCACTGAAAAGAAATATGACCTCTCCTTCACCGTTCCCTCACAATGCGCCGAAGCCCTCCGCACCGGCGCCGCCGACATAGCGATTATTCCCGCCATCGAGTATCAGCGCATCGTCAGCCAAGGCATCCCCCTCACAATCCTCCCCGACCTCGCCATCGCCTCCAAAGAGCGCGTCCGCAGCCTCCTCCTCATCAGCAAAGTTCCCATTCGCCAAGCACGCCGCATCTCCCTGGACCCCAGCTCCCGCAGCACCCAAGCCCTAACCAAGATCCTCGCCGCCAAGCGTTGGCAAATCGCGGCCGAATTTTTCGAACCCACGCCGGCGAGCTCGTTTGCAAACGGCGGCAATCGTTCCTCCGAAAATGGCGCAAATGCAGACACCGGCATCGCCGCCATGCCTGCAAACGCCGACGCCTCCCTGATAATCGGCGACGCCGCGCTAAAAATCGCAATCGACGCCGAAAACCGCGGCGTGAAGCCAGGTCCCGACGGCGAATCGCTCGCCAGTGCAGGTTCGAGTGCGTCGCCTCTCCACATCTACGACATCGTCAAAGAATGGCGCGGCCTGACCCAGCTTCCCGCCGTCCTGGCCATCTGGGCCGCTCGCACCGATCTCGCCAATCCACAAAAAATAAAAGACATGCATATAACCGACATCGCCGCTGACTTCCAAGCCTCCCGCGATTACGGCCTGACCCAAATCTCCCAAATCGCCACCGAGGCCGCCAGCGAAATGCATCTCCCTGAAAAAGAACTCCGCGTTTACCTCGAAAAAAATATCGACTACTCGCTGGACCAGGAAAATCTTCAAGGCCTCCAACGCTTCTTTCAGGAAAGCAAATCACTTGGATTAATCAACGTTCTCCAACCCATGAATATTGCTGGCACTCCGGGCGCCGTCGCCTCCCGTTCCCTGTGATCCTCGAACGGCCAAAACAAGAGCGCTAAATTCCCACGGGAGGTGACTTGCACGCAGGCACCGTTGGTGACAGATGCGTGCCGCCCCGACCGTTCCACAGTTTTCCAAACCTTATAACTATGAGTTGAGGTCGAGCATCACATCCCCAAGCGAGAGGAGTGCCTGCTTACCGAGATCCTCCCAGTGTCCCTGTGAGAGGTGCCGCTCCAGCGCGGTTGGACGTACGAGCAACAGGAGACGGCTGTGCGTTGTTGGGGGCTATATCCAGAAACAAAAACCTCCCGGCGCGCGCGGCTTTCCAGCTTTTTGCTCCTGTGCGTTTTAGCCCTCTTTGCGCCTGTTGCACCCGCCCAAGCCCCGAATAAGCGCCCACCCCCAACGCCTGTAGGAGTCATTCGCGGCACCGTGACTCTGACCGATCAGCAGTCGCAAACAAAACCGCTCGAGGGCGTGCGCATCGAATTGGACAAGCCACCTCCCGATTCGAATCCTCTGGAAACCACTACGGATGCGGATGGACGTTACGAATTTTCGAACGTGCCCGCCGGCGTCTACGACCTCCGCATAAACCAGCTGGGATTTAAACCAGTTGTGAAATCTGTGACCGTCGGAGATCGCGAGGCAAGAATCGTGGATGTCGCGCTCACTTTCGAAACAGTCACGCAACAGGTTGAAGTAACGGAGCACACCGAGCCGCTTTCCACCGAAAATTCAGCATCTGAATCCACGGTAAGCAACCGGCAGCTCGAAAATTTGCCCCTCGCGAGACAGAAATACCGCGAAGCATTGCCCGTAGTCCCCGGCGTCATTCGAACCCTCGAAGGAAAACTCAGCGTCCGCGGCACTTCGGAAACCCAAGGAATGCTGCAAGTCGGCTGGGCAAAAACGGTCGATCCAGTAACCGGTTTGTTCTCCATACCGGTGCCGCTGGATGCCATTCAAAGTTTCACGGTCGACAAAACTCCCTTCAGCGCGGAAAACGGAGGCTTCTCCGGCGGACTGACCACAATCCAAACGAATCCGCCGTTGGGCAAGTGGCATTACGGCGTGCGGGATTTTGGCGTCAGGCTTCGCGGCAAAAACGGCCACCTTGTTGGGATTTCGCAAGCGACGCCGGGAGTTTCTTTTGGCGGTCCGATCATCAAGGGCAAGCTGAATTTCGCCGAATCATTCGAATACGACGTGCGAAGAGATTGGGTTCGCGGACTCGCCTGGCCTCACAACGAAATCAAGCGGCAGGGATTTAATTCGTTCACGAATTTTCAGGCGATTCTGTCTCCTTCGCACGTGGTGAATGTGGACGTCAACGTTTTTCCGATGCGCACGCAGTACGCCAACCTTCGCGCGCTGATTCCGCAGACGGCAGCGTCGGACTACAACCAGAAAGGCGTTTCCATCGGCGTTTCGGATCTTCATAATTTTGGCTCCGACCAGCTTTTGCGCATCGGCTTTCGCTACACGCGATTTGACAGCAACGCGCGCGGCCAGGGATTCGCGGACATGCTGGTTACGCCGGACGGTTGGGGTGGCAACTTTTTCGATACCTGGAACCGCACCGCCAACAATTACGAAGTTTCTCCGCTGTATCAATTCGCGCCGTGGAAGTGGCACGGCCGCCACGACATAAGAATTGGTCTCGATGTCACGCATCGCAATTACAACGGCACGGATTTGCCGCGGGCGATCCAGTTGCTGCGAGAAAATCAGACGCCGGCGGAAATCATCTCCTTCACGGGCCAGCGGCCTCTCAGCGCGGCGGCGACCGACTTCGAAGAGTTCGTCCAGGATCACTGGACGGTCAACGACCATCTGGCGATCGACGCCGGCGCGCGTCTCACGAGCCAGACTGTCGGCCGAAGTGCGGCGATTGGGCCGCGCGTCGGAGTCGCTTACTCGCCGGGCAAAAATCAAAAGACTGTGTTTCGCGCGGGCGCTGGTCTTTTTTACGACCGCGTGTCTTTACTCGAGTCGGATTTCGCGGAGAATCCGGTCCGCAACATTAGTTTGCTTGATTCCTTCGGCCAGCCGTTCGGTGCTCCTGTTCCTTTCATCAATGCCTATGTCGCGAATGGCAGCGGGCCGATTCTCTCTCGCTTGCGCTCTGAGCCGAACACGAGCCCGCGGAGTTTTGTCGGGCACGCCGAAATCGATCGGCAGCTTTCACAGAATTACCTCCTGCGCGTCAGCTATCTTTATAGCCAGACGAACAATCTGTTCGTCGTGAATCCGCTGGCCAACGTCTTTGGGCCGAACGGGCTGCTCGGGCTCTTCAGCACGGGGCAAGCTCGTTATCACGAAATCGAAACCACTCTGCATTTCCGGCCGGTAAAGGCGGCGGACCTGACGGTTTCTTATATCTGGAGCCGCGCGCGCGGAGACTTGAACACAATGTCCGATGTGTTCGTGCGATTCCAGCAGCCGGTGATCCGGCCGAACGTTTCAGGCATTTTGCCCTCCGATGTGCCGCATCGCGTGCTCGTCCTGGGCAATATGCACCTTCCGTGGCAGCTCACGCTCAGCCCCGTGGTGGACGTGCACACAGGCTTTGCGTTCTCCAATCTGGACGTGCTGCAGAATTATGTGGGCAGGCCGAACGGGCAGCGCTATCCGACTTTTTTCTCGCTGGACGCGCAAGTGTATAAGGACTTTCCGCTGCGGGTGCCGTTCGTGCGGCTTAAGACCGCGCACAAGCTGCGCCTGGGCGTCTATTCGATCAATCTCACGAACTATCATAATTTCAACGACGTCTACAACGTCACCACGTCGCCCCTCTTCGGCGAGTTTACCGGCTTCCAGCGCCGCACCGACGGCTTGATCATCAGCGTGGTGGACTGAAAGTGTCAGTAGATTTTCTGGTTGAGGCTCAAAGAGAAGCTAGGGGCGGCTGGGCCGCTTCCGACCCCCACGATCAGGCGGTGGCAATCTTCAACTTTGGAAACGACGCCTGATAGATCCCGGCGTCGAGCGTCAGTAATTTGTACCCGCTCACCACCGCATGCGCTCCGATCAAAAAATCCGCCAGAATCCGCCGTGGTTCGGTGCCTCTTTGTTTTCTCCGCCGCACTGAATAACTCTGAAAGGCTATTCCTGCCTCTCGCCACACCCTCTCTCCTAATTCCCACTCCACGTCAATCGCAGTCTCTTCGCAAAACCGGTCGACAAACGCCACTGTCCGCCCGGGCGCCGCGAGCAATTCCGCATAGACCGTCCCCGATATCACTAGCGTGCCTTCGCTAAACACCTTATCCAACGCTGCCCGCGCTGGGCGATGGAGAGTATCTTCCGCATCCCAAAGCGCCACAATGACGTTTGTGTCGATTGCAGTCGTCATTCTTCGTCATATCCTCGTAGGTCACGCATCCAGTTCTGTAGCGCCTTCTTGCCCTTTCCGATTCCCGGATTGCCGATTCCCATGTACTTCGCAAAAGGGCTGTCTTTTCGCACCGCGGTCACTCGTACGCCCTCGCCGTCTTCTTCAAACAAGAGTTGATCGCCGGCGCGAACCCCCAGCCTGCGCCGAATCTCCCGCGGCACCGTAATCTGGCCTTTGCTTGTAACCTTTGCGTGCTTCTTCATAAGATCTACCTCGTTCCTTACTCTAGTATAGCGCTCCTTACTTTGGCGGTGTTTGTTTTTTCCGTGTGCTTTCCCAGACGACCACCCGTAACAAAGCTGAGGAGCCCGCTTAAGAAAGCGGGCGCTACAGGGACGTTTCAGCGGTTTCGAGACGTTTGGACGTTCCGTCATCCCAAGGTTGGGACTGTTTTTCCGTTACAATGGGTAACCTAAGGACGCAAGGACACAACTATGGGACTGACGAAGCAGCAAGCGATTGAGATGCTGGAGTCGGACGATCTGGTTGGGCTCGGGATGGAGGCGCATCAGATGCGCCTGGCGAAGAACGATCCGCGGGTGGTGACTTACCAGATCGATCGCAACATCAATTACACGAACTTCTGCACGGAGTACTGCTCGTTCTGCGCGTTTTACCGGCCGCTGGGGGCGAAGGACGGGTACATCCTGTCGTTTGAAAGCATCTACGCGAAAATTGAAGAGATGCTGGAGCTGGGCGGCACGGGGATTCTGCTGCAAGGCGGGCTGCATCCGGACCTGCAAATCGGCTACTACGAAAATTTGCTGCGCTCGCTGAAAGCGCGCTTCCCGCAAGTGCATCTGCATTGCTTTTCGGCGCCGGAAATTCTGTGCATCGCGGAAGTGAGCGAAATCAGCGTGCGCGAAACGATCGAGCGGCTGATGGACGCGGGGCTGCAATCGATTCCGGGGGGCGGCGCGGAGATTCTGGACGACGAAATTCGCTCGAAGATCGCGCGGCTGAAATGCACCAGCGACGATTGGGAAGAGGTGCATCGCATCGCGCATTCGCTGGGACTGCGCACCACGGCGACGATGATGTTCGGCTGCGGCGAAGAGCTGCGCCACCGCGTGAATCACCTGGAGCGGTTGCGGCGCATTCAGGAAGATACCGGAGGGTTTACCGCGTTCATCCCGTGGATGTTTGCGGCGGAGAATACGGCGCTGGGGAAGAAAGTGCAGGAAGCTACGGCGATCGATTACCTGAAGACGCTGGCGGTCAGCCGGCTGTATCTCGATAACATTGACCATATTCAGTCGAGCTGGCTTACGCCGGGGATTAAGGTTTGCCAGGTGGGATTGCAGTTTGGGGCTGATGATGTGGGCAGCATTTTGATTGAAGAGAATGTGGTGTTTGCGGCGGGCGTGAAGAATCGGACGAATGAGAGCGAGCTGCGGCGCATTATCTCGGATGCGGGATTTATTCCTGCGCAGCGGGATACGCTGTATCGGTCGTATGCGCTGAAGTGACAGGGCGCGGCGAAAAGCGGCAGAGAAAAGCGGGTCCCTCGGCTGCGCTCGGGATGACACTGCCGAGCTAAATCGACGTCCGTCGCGACGGAATTAGTCGGCGTAACCAATTCGATAGGACCTGACCTTGCGGTGGATACCAATTCATAACGTAGTGTGAGATAGTACCCCGCATTGCTCGGACGGGTGGGGCACGGATCGAATGGGATCGGAACACGGGACCTCTCCTCAATCCTCGGGGACGCATAAAATTCACTTCGAATATTTATTGCAGGATGTGCGGTTCGCGATACGCACGCTGCGCAAGAGCTGGGGCTTCGCGCTCACGGCGATTCTGACGCTGGCGCTGGGCATCGGCGCGAATACGGCTATCTTTCAACTCGTCGACGCCGTGCGGCTGCAGAGTCTGCCGGTGGCGGATCCCGGGACGCTGGCGGGGGTGCGCGTGAAGAGCGGAACGCGCGGGTTTGGGATTACTGCCGGCGACTACGACACGATGCTCAGCTACCCGATGTGGGAGCAGATTCGGCTGCACCAGCAGTCTTTCTCGGGCGTTTTTGCATGGTCGCCGAGCAGTTGGATATCGATGGGCGAAGGCGCGCAGGAAAGGCGCGCGCAAACGCTCTGGGCGAGCGGCGAGATGTTTTCCGTCTTGGGTGTGGCGCCGATCCGGGGACGCACGTTCACCGAGAAGGATGACCAGCCAAATTGCGGGCTTCCCGGCGTGGTGATCAGCTATGGGTTGTGGCAGAGCGAATTCGGCGGGCAGGATTCCGCAATCGGAAGCCGCCTGACGATCGAGGGACGTCCTACCGAAGTGATTGGCGTAGCACCGCGCAGTTTTTTCGGGCTGGAAGTTGGAACTAACTTCGACATTGCGGTGCCGCTGTGTTCGCTGCCGGCTTACGCTCCGGCGATGATAACGCCGTCGCGTAGCGACTATTTTTGGCTGCACGTCGCAGGACGGCTAAAACCGGGCACGACGCTGGAGCAGGCCTCCTCGCAACTCACCGCAATAAGCCCGGGGCTGATTGAAACTACGATGCCGACCGGCTATAACGCCACGTCGCTCAACCTCTATAAGAGCTTTCGGCTCGCCGCGTATCCTGGGGGAAAGGGGATTAGTTGGCTGCGGCAGAAGTACGACACATCGCTGTGGTTGCTGCTGGGGACCACCGGGTTGGTGCTGCTCATCGCGTGCGCGAATCTGGCTAATCTGATGCTTGTGCGAGCGAGTACACGCGAGCGGGAAATGGCTGTGCGACTGGCGATCGGAGCCTCGCGGTGGAGACTGATCCGGCAATTATTGTCGGAGGGATTTGTGCTTGCCGCGGCGGGCGCGATTCTGGGTATTGCGTTGGCGGAAATATTCAGCAGGAGCTTGGTGCACTTTCTGAGCGCGGGAAGCAATCCGATCGAGCTGGGCATTGGGCTGGAGTGGCGAGTGCTTGCGTTTACGGGTGCGCTTGCGATTTCGACATGCATTTTCGTCACCCTTGTGCCGGCGCTGCGGTCCTCAAGTGCGGAGCCTGGATTGGTGCTGAAGAGCGGGAGCCGAGGAACGACGGCAGGCCGCGAACGTTTTTCGTTTCAACGTCTGCTCGTTGCATCGCAAATCGCAGTTTCGGTGGTGCTGCTGGTGGGCGCGCTGCTGTTTGCGAGAAGCTTCTGGAATCTGATAACGCTCGACCCGGGTTTTCGCGAAAGAGGAATTCTTGTTGCGTACGTAGACCTGAAACGGCTGGCCTTGCCGCGGGAGCGATACGTGCCCTTTGTGCGCGATTTGCAGGCGGCGGTAAAAACCGTGCCGCAAGTGGAATCAGCCGCCACTTCGACGCACGTTCCCTTGAACAGCCTGAGCACTTGGAACTTAGGGGTCCGTGTGAACGGAGCGGAAGGCGGGTCCAAATTCGCCTGGGTGAGCCCGGAATATTTCGAGACTATGCAGATTCCTCTTTTGACCGGGCGCGGGATCAACGACCGGGACACGCAAACGTCTCCACACGTGGCGGTGGTCAATGAGGCGTTTGTGCGCAGGTATTTGCCTGGCGTGAGTGTGCCCGGAAAAACCGTGCGGACGAACGCTGAGAACGGCTTTCCGGAGACGGAATACGAAATTGTTGGGATTGTGAAAGATACAAAATACACCGACCTGCGCGAACCGACGCCGCCGATGGTTTTTGCACCGGCCGAGCAGTTTCCAGACGTGGGTCCTTGGGCCGTCCTGCTGATACGGTTTTCTTCGCCGCCGTCCGTGGTGATTGCGGCGGTGCGGGATAAAATCAGTCAAGTCAATCCGGCACTCAAGGCGGAACTCCATATTTTCCAAACGGACATCGAGAACACGCTTGGACGCGAGCGGCTGATGGCGCTGCTCTCTGGATTCTTTGGCGTTCTGGCGTCGCTTCTCGCGATGATTGGATTGTACGGAGTCATGTCCTATATCGTGGCTATGCGAAAAAACGAGATTGGAATCCGCATGGCGCTGGGCGCGAGCCGGGGGAACGTTATCGGGATTGTTGTGCGGCAAACGCTGACGTTGCTCGCGGTGGGTGTCGGGGCTGGCTTGGTGCTTTCCTTGGCCGCGGCAAAGGGCGCTAACGCTCTGCTGTATGGTCTGACAGCGAATGATCCGCTAGCGCTATTCAGCGCGGCGGGTTTTTTGGCTGTGGTTGCCCTGGCGGCCAGCTACATTCCCGCGTACCGCGCTTCACGCGTGGATCCGATGAACGCGCTTCGCTACGAATAATCCAATATTGCGTCGCCTGATGTACCTAGCGGATCAGTTTTTAGGAAACGGCCGGACTAGGATTTCCACTTCGGAGCCTTCGGGTAAGTCCAGTGGGTCGAGCGGGACTAGGGCGCCGTTGCGGAAGCGCGCACGGATTTTGCGGGGCTGCGGCGGTTGTGGATTTGCTGCCGATGCATCCTGCCGCGCGCGGCGAGGCGCGCCGGAAGTTTCGTCGAGCGCTTCGTTTGCAAGGGCGTCGGCTTCGGCGTTTTGCTCGCGGTAGACGTGCCCGATTTTGAAGGTATCGAAGCCCTGAGCCATTTTGCGCGCGCGTTCGAACAGCGGGCGAAGCTCTGGGCTCTTTACTTTATATTGGCCGAGCATCTGGCGCACTAGCAGCTCCGAATCGCTTTCCACGCGCAGGGCGCGAATGCCATGCTGCTGAGCGTAATCTAGCGCGGCGATCAGGCCGTAATATTCGGCGACATTGTTGGTACTCCGGCCGATGTACTTTTTCAGCTTGGCGACGACTTGGCCGCGCGGATCGCGAATCACAACACCGTAGGATGCGGGACCGGGATTTCCGCGCGAGCCGCCATCAATATTTGCGCGGTAGACGGCGGTGGATGCGTTCGCGGCATTCGGCTCAGGTGCGGAGTCGGCGAAGAGCCCGCCGCGATTTGATGTTGGACGACTGGCAGGTGGGCGCTTGAAGATCACGATGAACTGGAGGCCGAGGAGGCAGCGTTGCCCGTGGTGGTTTCCGGGTTTGCGGCGGTAATAGGCTCGAGGGAGTACAGAATCAAGCCACAGCTTTCGCAGCGAAAGAGTTCGTCATTAGCGTCCTGCAAGAGCTGCTGCAGAATGTGCGGCAGGACACGCATCCCGCAGCCGCGGCACTGGCCGTCGCGGGCTTCTGCCAGAGCGACGCCGTGATGCCGCTTGGCAATGCGTTCGTAAAGAACGCGCAAATCTTCAGGAACGGGCTCTACGGCGCGCTCGCGTTCAACTAGTGCGGCGTCCAACTCTTTCTTCTTCTCCACATACAGCGCATGGATTTCCTTACGTTCCGCGGCGATGGACTGCTCCGCTACCTTCAGCGCGGCTTCGGTATTTTTGACGCGGCTCTCAGAATCCTCTCCGCCCATCATGATTTCCAGCTGGCGGTCTTCGGCTTTGGCGACTTCGGCCTCGGCATTGGTGATTTCGTGCTGCAGCGCCTTGTAGGCTTCGTTGGTTTTCACAGCGCCGCTCTGTTCGCGGTATTTCTTGGCGCGGTCTTTCCACTGCTGCACGTCCAACTCAAATTTCTTGCGCTCGGTGAGGCTGTGGGTATGGGTTTCGCGAGCTGCGGCGACGGCATTACGAGCGCCGGTAAGCTTCAGGTCTGCTTCCTGGATACGTTTGGGAAAGGATTCGAGCTCGGCCCGCAAAGCGGCGATGTGCAGGTCGACCGTTTGCAGCTCAAGAAGGCGCGGAATTGCAGGGTGCATGCAACTCAAGTTTAGCACAGCGTTAGCACAGCGTAGGGTTTGGACGGGCCGAGTGCGTGTTCGCCAGCTTCGGATGCAAGCACGGCTACTGTATTCTTAAAGCGCTGCACTTCCAGGAGAACGCTAAGAAACTTGCCACCGATCATCAGCGCACAGGGACTATCCAAACGATACGGGGTTGCGCCGCTTTTTCGAGATATCTCTTTCACGATATCGGAAGGGGAGCGCATCGGCATCATCGGGCCGAACGGCTCCGGCAAATCGACGCTTCTCGCGATGCTGAACGGCGGGGTAAAGCCAGACAGCGGCGATGTGGCGATCCGCAAAGGCACGCGAGTGAGTTGCGTGTTGCAAATATCGGAATTCGCGCCGGGCGAAACGATTCGCTCCGTAATCGACAAGGCGCTGGACCAAGCAAAGGTCTCGGAGAGTGATCGACTGACGCGCATCGCGGAAATTTTGGGGCGCGCCGGCTTCACGGACCTCGACGCTGATGCGGCAACGCTTTCCGGCGGCTGGCGCAAGCGTTTGGCAATCGTCGAGGCGCTGGTGCAGAAGCCGGACATTCTGCTGCT
>WNFT01023475.1_pt1 | contig 13587 bp, 14 predicted proteins | sample 5400191 | NCBI WGS metagenome assembly WNFT01 (sample SAMN13153359, study PRJNA577476) | soil metagenome | isolation source: 80 cm saprolite under Madrone tree | place: USA:California | collected 2016-06-14
AGGTTTCCTTTTGACAACTTACATCCAGCGCGTCACCAGGCTGAATGGTTGGTAATTTAGCAGTCGAAGGCAGACGCACGGGCTGATCCTGTTGCAGCGGATTTACATTGGGTGTGTCGGTAATTGGATTCTCGACCTTGCGCTCGACGGGGTTCTGTTGGGCGTAAGTGAAGTGAGCGAGCAAGCATGCGAGCGCAACGCACGCGAGCAGCACGCACGGTGCTTTTGATTTGATAGCTGTTCCTGATTTTCCCTCTCCCTTTGGGAGAGGGCTAGGGTGAGGGCGTAGTAGCAAGCTCAACGCGTTCCTTATTTCTCCTTTCACGGAAGCGCACCCGAGAACAAAAGAGATGAGTCTTCTTCATCGGTCCTCAGCTTAGGCCCTCACCTCAGCCCTCTCCCAAAGGGCGACGAAGAAAGCTCGAAAGCCGCTGACCTCCGCGTCAAGCCATAATCATCGCGCCTTCTGCGAATGCGCCGATGCTAACACGCTCCCGCAACGAGGGCCAAGCAGGTTAACTTCATCAAATCTCTCTAAGTGAATTACACTGCTGATTGAACATCTCGATGGCAAAGGAACACTCGGCTCCGCTAATCATCACCAGAGTACTTCGATCTGAAGCCCTTCGATGCTGATAATGCTCGCGCCGTCGACTTCATTCCGGGGCAGGTTGCAATTCTGCGCGTGAACCGGGAAGAGCCGGCATACTTCGCGTTCGCGAGCGCGCCGGAAGATCGTGAATTGCAGATCCTGATCAAGCGAACCGTCGGGGTGAGCAGCGCGATTTTTGATAAGCGCCCGGGCGACCGTATTGATTTGCTGGGTGTGGCTGGGCAGGGCTTTGATTTGGATCGGCAGCGCGGACAAGACTTGGTTTTCGTCGCGATGGGAACCGGCGTCGCGCCTTTGCGTTCGGCGTTACGTCACGTGCTGAGCCGCAAACAGGATTTTGGACAACTGGTCGTGCTATACGGAGCGCGGACGCCGGAAGATTTTTGTTATCGAGACGAAACGCAAGGCTGGAAAAACGCGGGCGTCGAATTGCGACAAGTGATCTCGCAACCCGACGGCCACGATTGGTCCGGCCCAACCGGTTACGTTCAATCGTTACTCGATCATGTCTTGCCTAATCTGAAATCTCCCGTAGCGTTGATCTGCGGCTCGCGCGAGATGATCGCGCAAACAAGGGATCGCTTGCAGCAGATGGGCTTCGCGCCGGAAGCTATTCTCACGAACTATTAGCTAACACGGAGAGGAAAGCAACACCATCGGCTTTAGCCGCATGGAGCTTCAAAAACGTAATCGGTTGGGAGCAATAACCTACTTTACGGTTTTAGCAGCCGGCCGGACTGGAGCATCGGCCGTTTGAGTTGAAGCTTCCGACAGTTCGCTGCGTCCCAGATCGGCAAAGGCCACAATAATTAGCAGTGCCGTGACGCCCAGCGTGGCGAGAACGTACAGCAGCGCTGTCTGCTCGAAATAGATTAGCAAGAAGACTAAAAGCGCCAAACCAAAAATCCAGAGATAGGTGAAGCCGCGGCGCCGTTTGATCTTAGCTGCCTTTATTCTTTGACTCATGATCCTGTCTTAATTCGCATGTGAAATTGTAAGGCTGGCACAAAGGCCAGCCTTATCGCACGACTGCAAAGTGAACGTTCATTAAGGTACCTTACCAGCGAGGATGAGAGGCAATCCTGTGAGCATATCGGTGAGTTTCTTCGAGGACGTCACACCTAGCTCAGGGATATCGACAATATCGTAGGCCTGGAGAGCCACGTCTTTTTCTTTGCCCTTCAAGATCGCCTCGTAGTTAACCTTTATATCCTCTCCTCCGAGCTTGTCATCCTTCTTCCGAAGAATATGCACCTCAGATTTCTTGCCCAGTCGTTGCACGCCTCCAGCCCGCGCTATAGCTCCAGTTAGCGTCATCTGATCCTTTATGAAGACAGCTTGTGGCTGCGTCACCATGCCGGTAACAAATACCGGATCACCCTGCGTTACGTAAACGATGTCTCCAGGCCGAACAAATGGATCTCCGTCACCTTCCCCCATGCGGAGGGCGCTGATCTTGTAATTTTGAAGTTGGCCGATGTCTGAGCCTTGCGATGTGGTGCTTTTTGCGACTTCGCCAGGGTCGGGACATAACTCGGGGATGGTATGTATGATCTGAATCGTTCCACCGGCAGTGTCGGTAAAGCCACCAGCCGCCGCCACCATCTCATGCAACTGTATCTTGCGGATCATGGGCAGTCGCTGCGGCATGTGTACCGCGCCCCATATGGTCGCCGGCGGCCGGCTCTTGCGCTCGGCAATGCGCACGCTCACTCGCGGCTTCACCAGATACTTCGCGTACGCATCAGTGACACTCTTCTGAACTTCTTTTTCGGTGCGGCACTTGGCGGGAATTGGATCCTCGATGAACGGTAACGAAGAGACGTTGCCGTCTTCGTCAATCTCAACCATAGAGTTCAGATCCGACTGGCCCCAAATCCTGACGTCCAAAATATCGCCCGGACCCAATCGATAACCTCTGATTCCCTGCTCGTCTATCGAGGCAGAGCCAGGCTGGTAGGCGGGAGCCGTCGGTTGTGACTGCTGTTGTGACTGAGATTGTGCCAGCACGGAGATGACCGTGTAGCAACCGAACAACGCAACAAGAGGAATCAAAATCTTCTTCATGGCCACCCCTCGGAAGACGTAATTGAGCGGTGCAATAATGGCACAAAAGCCTTTGGATGCCAACTACTCGCAGGAAGCTTCTACTGAGTCGTTTGGGGTTGACGGTTCAACCTCGAGTCTTTGGCTTGCCAATCGACGTTATAGTTCCTTTCTCTTTCTACGGGTCTTCTTGGCTGTAACGCTTGCTTCCACGACTGGACGCCCAGCTTTCTGCGTGTCCAAACGCGCTCTCAACAAATCTATCTCGCGGGTAATCTGCTCCGCGGCAGCTTCGCGATTCTGATCCAGAGTGTCGCGGGTAAGATAGAAGAGCGCATCGCGGTAACAATCAATCGCGCGCCGGTAGTAGCCCTTGAACGCGGCGCGCTCGGCCAACTCGACCCAGTGCGCGACCCGGCTAGACATAATAAATTCGCGAACGGCGCCGGCCGATTGATCGAGTTCTCCCGCATCCGGATAAACTTTCAAAGCAGAATCAAGGCAATCCAACGCGCGATTGGCTATCTCGATTTTTTCGTGAAGCCGAACACGCTGCTGAGCTTCGTGAGTTAGTGAGCGGGCTGCACCACGCGCCCAAGCCAGCATGTGCTTTCTTTGCAAAGCTCGCACGCGTTCCTGGCCTGCGATCAAACCCAACCGGTTTTCGGACGGCAGCACGGGTGAAAGCAAAGCCTCTTCGGCGCTCGCGAGATAGTCGACACACAGCTTATAGACGGCAAGATGATCTTCGGGAAAGGAATCGTTAGCATCCGCTTCCGCCGCCCGCTTTTGTAATGTGCGGAACGCTTCGGTCTGAATCGTTATTGAATGGAAGTTTCTCCGCTTTGGAGAATTTCTCATATACGATTCTCTGTGCCGGCCATGTCTTTCCTGGGCCAAAACGTGCCGCCTCAAAGCGCGTTGCATTAGAACCTGGCGCGCCGAAGCGGCAACCAACATGACTACGCTCGCGGCCAAGCCGGCGGGCACCCAAGGGGTATCTTCACTTTGCAGCATCCACCAAAGCAGAAAGAAAAGCACAAACGCCGCGGCGGCGGCGGCGACCATATAGCCTGAAGTCGATGTTTTGCGAGCCGCAGAGGGTCGGCGTGAAGGCGGGAAACCTGCCGCGCCACGCAAATTCCTCGGGTTGTAGAAATCTTGATCCAACATTCCTGATTCCGATGAACAACTGCGGGAAATAACCCCCAAGCAGGTCGGGCGCTTTCGAAACCCACGAATTATAGTCAGCCCTAAGTAATATATGTCAATATATCGGCCGCCAAACCAGACGTGGAAGGATTGTGTATGGATAGTGATTCTGCCAATAAAGTGGTCATTGCAACCGGAGCAACATCGGGAATCGGTCGTGCCGTAGCTCTGAGATTTGCCAAGGCTTCGGCCCGCGTTGTGGCTGTTGGGCGCAATCGATCTGCACTTGAAGACGTTTCAAGTGAGATCAAGAGTGCCGGCGGCGAATGCTTAACGCTGGCGGCCGACGTCGCGAACGAGAGTGAAGGCCGACTCGTGATCGACGCTACTATAAACGAGTTTGAGAGGCTCGACGTGTTGGTAAATGCCGCAGGCCACATCTCGACCGGTTCAATAGAAGACACGACGCTCAGTGCGTGGGACGCAATGATGAACGTTAACCTGCGTGCGGTGTTTCAGTTAATGCAGACTGCCACACCACACTTAATAAAGACCAAGGGCAATGTCGTAAACATCTCCAGCGTTACCGGCTTGCGATCCTTTCCCGGGGTGCTGGCTTATTGCGTATCGAAAGCCGGAGTGGATCAGTTGACGCGTTGTGCGGCGCTCGAACTTGCGCCGAAAGGAGTGCGAGTAAATGCAGTGAATCCCGGTGTTGTAATCACGGAGATCCATAAGCGCGGCGGTATGAGCCAGGATAATTACGCGAACTTCCTCGAACACTCCAAGACCACTCACCCTCTGGGACGAGTAGGCAGAGCCAGCGAAGTCGCCGAACTCGTGTTCTATCTCGCTTCCGAAAAAGCTTCGTGGATAACGGGCGCGACTTATCAGATCGACGGCGGGCGGGCTCTGACTTGCGCGCGATAGGGTCGCCGGACTCTAGCCATGCCTTGATCCCTCTCGCAAAAGTCTGGCAACTGTCGCCGGAAGCTCGTCAATCTGTTCAGGTCTCTTAAGAAAAGCATCGACGCCCGCCCGCCAAGCTTGAGTCTCGTAATCACGGGCCGAAAGCATCACGATCGGCGTACGCCGTCGGTTAGTTATCTTGCGGGCACGCTGCACTAATTCAAGGCCGCTAAGTCCCGGCACATCGTTATCGATCACCAGTACATCATAAAAATCGTCGCCCGTAAGTTTCCGCAGGGCTTTGTCTCCGTCGGTGCAAAGCTCGACCTGGTAGTTTTCCGCAGTGAGCAGATTATTAACGAGTTCGGATACGTCCTCGTGATCTTCCACATGCAAAATCGTAATCTGAGCCGGGCGTCCTTGAGGGGGTGCCGCTGGTTTCTTCTTGCTCCTTTTCGGCTGCGAGAATAGGTGGCGACGTCGCTTTCGAATCGCCGAGCGGGTCTTGAGCAAATCCGGGTGCCGGCCGTTTATTATCGAGATTAGGCTTTGATGGTGCCTGAAGCCAAGCAAGCGAGAGGCCGTCGTCACCGAGCCGCCCGCGTCTCTCAGCGCCCGCTCAATGATGGCCTTCTCAAGTTTGCGCGTCTCCTTCTTGAGGGAGAAGCCTTCCCATGAAGTCTCTTTCGGCTCTTGCTCCGCGGGCTCGTGGGCGCCCAGGGCAGCAATGACTCTTTGGGCGCCCGACACCAAACGCTTCGCCGTGGTCGGGTCCTGAGAGTGCTGCAAGAGATCAACTGAGGAATCATAGATCGCGACCAATTGCGGCGCCGCCGTCTGGTCGCTCAACTCTTCAATCAGGCTCAACTTGGCCCGGCCCGCGCCTTCAAGATCGCCCGCCGTCTCTGCGACTTCAATCGCGCGTTGGAGCAATGACCTCGCCGACAAATAGACGAGCGCGATCAAGATGCTTATATGCGTCGTTAAATTTCCCGATCGTGAAGAACAGGTAACCAAGATTGTTTTCGACGCGAGCGAGATACCGCATATTCCCCGCTTGCTCGAAATGAAAGCTGGCGGCCGTATATTCCATCAGCGCTCGGTCCAAATAGTCTTCTCGGTTTTCAGGGGCGGCTAGTCTCCTGAAGACCAGCCCGTACTCGATGTGAAAACTCCCCTTGAGAGCATGATCCTCACTTCGCTCTACCAGAGGCGCGGCCTGGTTATAGAGCCGCAAGGCCTCTTGTAACCGTTGCGTCCGCTCCTCGATAATGCCGGCCCGAATAAGAAGAGCGGCTTTCAGATCCGAGTCCTCGCTTCCCAACAGCCCTAATGCGTTTCCGAGATGGATGCGGGCTTCATCGTATGAGCCTTCGCGCCAGTAACAGAGTGCCAGGTCGCCATGCGCCTCGGCTGCATCCCGGCTTTCACCGAGCCTCTCAAATATCCCGATGCTCTTGGTGATTAAATCTTTCGCGGTCTCTTGGCTACCCGGAGCTTGATCTGTACTGCCCAACCATCCGGACAAAGCGCCAACGCGAAGCAACACTATAGCTCTGGTAGCTTCGTCAAGATCGTTTAGATTTGGGGGCCCGTTTCGCTCAGGCCAAAACTCGCTTAGCGCTTCGTACGCCGCCTCGTATTCGCCTGCCTTTTCCAGCTGCTTGGCCAGATCGCAGCAGTATACCGCCCGCTCGCCGCTACTTAGTCCCCGAGTCTCCTCGCGCAGCGCACTCAGTTGAGATGTTAAGTTCATATGGGGGCTACCTTTCTATTTGAATGATACAATCTTTTACGCCACGACGCTTGAACTCTATTATTGAGCTCGATAAGAGCCATCGCCAGTTCTGAAGACGCTTCGTCTTGGTGGTTAGAGAAACTCGCAACAACAATTCACAACCCAAAAGGAGAAACCATGAAAACCCTAAAGAGATTAGGTGCGGCCATCGCTTTAACGTTCGTTTTCGCGTTTGGAGCCTTCGCTGATTGCCCACCACCGATACCCGGTGAAATGAACGCTCCACCATGCACCACCGCTCAAATCACGCCTGATGATCCTACGGCTCCGGAAACGAGCACGCCACCAAATACCGAAGACGTGTTCACAATTTCCGACGCCGCTGAGGCCACTGTTGAATTACTCCTAAGCGTGCTGTCTATTTTCTAACGGCCGCTTGACTAACCCCGAATCCTTGGTTGCCGCCGATTGGCTTGGCGACCTAGTTTTCGTGTGCCGACTTACACTTTTGAGAGTCCCTGCACTCTGCGAGAGCCTCATGACTGGGCGATCTGAACGAGCGGTAGCATAAACTCTCGCATCGACGAATGCAACTAGATTTCAACGTCCGAGTAGCCAGCTGACCTTTACAGTCCTATTGCAAGCTGTAAGGCGTCGCGCAAGCCGACGGTTTGCCAAACTGGCGGGCATTGATGAGAGATCAGAGCTTTTCAGAGGACTCTCTTTCCCCAAGTTAACCTTAACCCGCATTCAATTGACAAGGGCGCTTGTGTGTAGTAGCGTCCGGTGCACACGCTTATGCAACGAAGTTTCGGACCAAGTCACGGCCTCAATCCATTAATAAATTACTAAGGAGAGAGTTTTACCACTTGAAGCAGATAGAGCTTCCCCCAAGAGGACTGGAAACGCTTTTCGGCGTTCACGACCAGAACATCAAGTATCTCGAATCGCTGCTCGACATTCAGATCAACGCCCGCGGCCATAACCTGACCGTGACTGGCGTGCCGAAAGACGTCGCCACGGCCGAACAAATCCTGCATGATTTTGCCGACCTCTTTGCTGAAGGACGACAGTTCACCGACCGGGAACTGCGCGAGGCATTTGCTCAAATTGCCGAAGACCGCGCCTACAGTCTGCGCGACTATTTCACGCGTTCGCGTTTCAGCCCTGCCGGCAAAAAACAAGTTGCACCGAAATCGGCGATGCAGCGGAGGTATATCGAGACCATTCAGCAGAAGGATATCGTTTTTGGCATCGGCCCCGCGGGAACGGGTAAGACTTATCTCGGGGTGGCCATGGCAGTCCAGTCGCTAATGCAGAAACAAGTCAATCGCATCGTGCTGGCGCGTCCCGCCGTCGAAGCCGGCGAGAAACTTGGATTTCTTCCCGGCGATTTACAGGAGAAAGTCGATCCTTATCTGCGGCCACTCTACGATGCACTGTTCGATCTTGTTGATTACGAACGCGTTACGCGGTTGTTGGAAAAGCGCGTGATCGAGATCGCGCCTCTGGCTTTCATGCGCGGACGAACTCTATCGGATGCGTTCGTGATCCTCGACGAAGCGCAAAACACAACGAGTGAGCAGATGAAGATGTTTTTGACGCGCATCGGATTTGGTTCGAAGGCAGTAATCACCGGCGACGTAACACAGATTGATCTTCCGACGGGGAAGCGCAGCGGTCTGGTCGAAGCTGAGCGTGTGCTGGCCGGCATCGACGGTATCGATTTCATCTACTTCAGCGAAAAGGACGTCGTGCGTCACAAACTGGTACAGATGATCATTAAGGCTTACGAGACCCACACGAAGAAGAGCGAGATATAATTTGGAGTGCGCCGGCATAGCCCAGCAGCGACGGCGCACTCCAAGAGTTGCGATGATCGAAATCATTAATCGCCAGCGGCGGCGCAAGATCGAAACGAAGCAATGGCGCGCCTTTGGTGAGGAAGCTTTGAAGTCGATTGGCGCGAAAAAGCCCAACGTGACTATTGTCTTTGTCGGCGACAGAGCCATCAGAGAGTTGAACCGTCGCTTCCGAGGCAAAGACTACGCGACCGACGTGCTTTCATTCCCTTCCGCAGCCGAGCCCTTTGAAACGGAAAATCGATCGCATCTTGGCGAGGTCGTGATTTCCGTTCAACGAGCGACGGCACAAGCCCAGAGCAATCGTCTGAGTTTTGAAAATGAAGTCAAGCAACTAATCCTTCACGGATTGCTGCATCTCTGCGGCTACGATCACGAAACTGATAATAGTGAAATGAATCGCCTGGAGTTGCGGCTACGCAAGCGACTCGGAATCTAGCTGCCTTTCAGAGATCAACCGCCCGCTACCGCAGGCGGTACTGACCGGGCTTCTAATTCCAGAGCAGCGAAGAATCGCCCAGCCATCATCTTTGCGGCCGCTTGAATCATGCGCTGGCCAACTCCGGCAATCGTGCCGCCAACTTGCAGTTCTCCCGAGTATTTAATCATTGTGCTGCCGTCCTGCTCGAGCAAATCGAAGTTGGCGGAGCCTTTGGCAAATCCCACGATGCCTTTGCCCTCAACTACGATGCGATAATGTTCGGGAGGACGCATGTCTTCGAGGCGCACGTTACCTTTGAAGGTACCCTTGATTGACCCGACACCGGCTTTGAGAGTGGCCGCGTAGGTGCGCTGGCCAATCAGCTCGAGCGATTCGCAGCCCGGAATGCACCGGCGAAGAATTTCAGGATCGATCAGTGCCGCATAGATTCGATGTCTCGGCGCGTGCAGTTCTTGAGTGCTTTCGATTTGCATGAAGGATTTGGATGTAGGGCCGTCGGGTCAAGGGTGTAGGTTTTTAGATTCAGTACCTATACTCAACACCCTACGCCCAAAACCCTGCTATCTCGCTCGTGACGCGGCGGTGGTGATGGCCCCCCTCGCGAAAACCTGAGCCAAGTGCCGGCGGTAATCTTCCGATGCAAACAGATCGCCGTTGACATCGATGCCCTCCGTCGCGCGCGCCGCCGCGTCGGCGATTGCTTTGTCGTCGAGTGTTCGACCAGTCAAGGCGGATTCAACCGCTGCCGCACGATAAGCTTTCGACGACACGCCCGTAATGCCCACGCTCGCTTTCTGGCATCCGCTGTCACCGTCAAGCAAAAGGTTCGCAGCTACGCCAACAACCGCGAAGCCCGATGCGGGATGGTGCATCTTAACGTAAGCCTGACCGGCGCGCCCCTGAGGTTTGCTGATGCGAATCTCGCGCAGAATCTCGGCCGGCTCCAAAGCCGTGGTCAACAGGTCGACAAAGAAATCGTCAGCCTTGATTGTGCGCTCGCCGTTTTTGCCGGCCACCACCAGTTCAGCGTTGAGTGCAATGACCGCGGCTGGCCAATCGCCTGCGGGATCAGAGTGCGCGACGCTGCCACCGATCGTTCCACAGTTTCTCACCTGGACATCGCCGATGCTGGCGGCACATTCAGGAAGCAACGGGCAAATCTTTTTCAGGAGGTCTGACGATTCGATTTGATAATGCGTAGTCATCGCGCCGATGCGAATCTGGCTATCTGCCTCGACGATGTAGGACAAGTCCTTGATGCGGCCAATGTCGACCAGCATTTGCGGCATCGCCAGACGCAGCTTCATGGCTGGAATCAAACTGTGCCCGCCGGCGAGTATCTTGGCGTCTTCATTCTGCGCTAACAACGAAACCGCTTCATCAAGTGTGTTGGCGCGGACATAATCGAATTGTGCTGGGATCATCTTGGTCTCCTGTAGGGGCGAACCTGCCTGTCCGCCCAACCAACATCATCAGGGCGGACACGCAGGTCCGCCCCACAGTCACGCTTTGGAAATCAATTTCCAAACCGCTTCCGGTCTCACCGGCATATCCACATGCTTCACTCCATACGGCGACAGCGCGTCGACGATCGCATTCACGATTGCCGGAGTGGCGCCGATCGTTCCGGCTTCACCGACCCCTTTCACGCCAAGTGGATTTACCGGCGAAGGCGTCTCAGTGCGGTCGGTTTCAAACCACGGAAGCTGCGAAGCCTTTGGCAGCGCGTAATCCATCAACTCGCCGGTCACAAGCTGTCCCTGCTCGTCATAAACGACTTCTTCATACAACGCCTGTCCGATCGATTGGACGATGCCGCCGTGCACCTGGCCATCAACCAGCATCGGATTGATTACCTTGCCACAGTCATCGACCGCGACGTATTTGAGAAATTTCGTTTCGCCGGTTTCTTTATCAATCTCCACGACGCAGATGTGCGTGCCGAACGGAAAGGTAAAATTCTTCGGTTCGAAAAAGTAGGTAGCCGATAATCCTGGTTCAGTATCGGGCGGGATTTCCTTAGCCACGTGCGCTGCCAGAGCAATTTCCTGAATGGTCAGACTCGATTTGCCTTCCGTCGCGGGTTCGGGCAGGGCGCCCGCGGGCGCCTGGCCAACCGGCACCACAGGTTCAGAAACGCCTGCGGCGGTTGCTGCCTGCAAGGAATATCGTCCACCTTCGAAAGTCAGACGCGACGAGTCAGCTTGCAGCATGTGCGCGGCAATCTTCGCGGCTTTTTCTTTCAACTTTTGAATGGCGACCAGCACCGCCTGGCCCTGGCCATGCGGCGATGCGCCGGTCATGATCGTAACTTTGCCGGTCGGCTCGATACGCACGGTCGCGCTTTCCCAACCGCCGGCCGGCATTGCCTGCGATGGACCAAGCGCGCAAATTTCGACGTAACTGGACATGCCGATGCCGATTAGTTTGCCGTTGGCTCGCGCTTGCTTCTGTTCTGCGCGTAGTTTCTGATAACCGGAAAGGTCGAGCGCTTTGTCGAGCGCTGCTTCATAGTTGCCGCTGTCGTAATCCAATCCAGTTGCAGTGTGGAAGGGAAACTCGTCAGACTTGGGAAAATTCTTTCGCCGCACCTCGACCGGATCCATCTTCAGCTCGTTAGCGAGGAGATCCATGGCACGTTCGACCACGTAAGTTGCCTCAGGCCGGCCCGCGCCGCGATACGCATCCGTGGCCATCTTGTTTGTGAAAACACCGGTGACGTTCATTTGAATCGCGGGAATCTTGTAAGCGCCCGAAAGCATCAAGCCCGTCAGCGTCGGAATCGCCGGAGTCAGCAGTTGATGATACGCGCCGAGATCCGCGAAGACGTTGTAACGCAGGCCCGTAATGGTACCGTCACTCTTGCAGCCTATTTCCACGGTGCCGACTTGCGCTCTACCATGAATCGTCGACTGGAAGTTTTCGCGACGTGTTTCAATCCATTTCGCAGGTTTGCCGAGTTGCATCGAGATCCAGCCGAGCAAAGCTTCTTCCGCATAAACGTTCAGCTTCGAGCCAAAGCCGCCTCCGACTTCGGGCGTGATGACGCGCAGCTTATTTTCGGGAATGCCGATCATCAGAGCGAGTTGCGTTCGCAGTAGGTGAGGGATTTGTGTCGACGACCAGATGGTCAATTCTTCCTCGCCGGGAAAGTATCTGGCGAGGACTCCGCGAGTTTCCATCGCAATCGGCGCGAGACGTTGATGGACCATTCGTTGGCTAACAACGCGATCGGCCGATTTCAGCGCGGCTTCGATGTCGCCTTCTCCGGAAGTCAGTTTGTAAGCGACGTTGTCACCGAACTTTTCATGAATGACAGTTCCGCCTTTTGCCGCCGCTTCTACGTCGACAACTGCCGGCAACTCTTCATACTCGACGGAAATTAGATCAACTGCATCGCGCGCTGCGTACTTATCCGCTGCCACAACTGCCGCGATTGGATGACCAACAAACAGAGCTTTATCAGTAGCGAGGACGCGGTAGTCAGGAACCTTCAAATCAGGGAGCGCGCTCGCGCATGGCACCGGGCCAATTTTTTCGGCGACATCCTTGCCCGTAAAAACGGCAACGACGCCAGGCGCCTTCAATGCTTCGCTCGCGTCAACAGAACTGATCCGTGCGTGCGCATACAACGAACGCACAAAGGCGACGTGCAAAATGTCTGGCAGTTTAATGTCGTCAACATAATGTGCCAGACCTTTGATCAGCCGGGGATCTTCGGTTCGCTTTACTCTTTGTCCAACGTACTTACTCATGATGCCTCCAAAGAATCACCTCTCCGTTTAGTCGCGGGACTCTGCCGCCCTCTTCGCTCGGTGGACAAGTCCGCTGTCTAAGCGGACACAGAAAAAGAGCAGTTCTTCATCTTCCAGCGCTCGCTTTCCTTGCCGCATACTCAACGGCCTCGACGATATGCTGATAGCCGGTGCAACGGCACAGATTTCCATCCAGCCCATGCCGAATCTCGTCGCGCGATGGATTTGGATTGCGATCGATAACTTGCGTGGCGGCTATAATCATTCCGGGCGTGCAATAGCCACATTGCAATCCGTGATGTTCCCAGAACCCCTCCTGCACGGGATGCAGTTGACCGTTCGCGGCCAAGCCTTCGATAGTTGTGATGTTCGCGCCATCTGCCTGGACCGCAAATATCGTGCACGACTTCACGGCCTGGCCGTCGAGCAGAACGGTGCACGCGCCGCAGATCGAGGTCTCGCACCCTACGTGCGTACCTGTAAGTCCCAACAAGTCGCGCAAGTAATGTACTAACAGCAAGCGCGGCTCGACTTCGTCATGGTGATCGACACCATTCACATTAATACCGATAGCCTGTTTCATAAGCTACCTCGTCCTACTGATTAAATTTGATTGCCTGATTGTGCTGCGATGTTTTCTATGCCAGTTTTGATTGAAAGTCAATGAGACAGAAACTCAGGCCGGGGAGAATGGGCTTACTCGTGCTCGAATACACCGACGCCTGAATTACTTTGGGATTGCCTTTTTTTGCGGACCTGTTGATAATCAACATCAGTCTTTATCCTCAAGGTTTTACAGCGTGCTCCCCGAGCAGGAACTTAGTTCATTCTTCCGTGTATGAGTAGCAAAGACGGAGATCAATACATCAGACCTCCAACGCCAGGCGTTTTCAGGGCGATATTGTTCGCTATTCTCCTGGGTCTATCCTTCAATGCCTCCGGACAATCGGCGATTGATACGCTTAAGCCGGGCTTTTCAATCAAACGCGATCTGGCGAAAGGTGAAACACATTCATATCGCATTACCGTGGACGCCGGTCAATATTTGAACGCGGTCGTCAATCAGGAAG
>WNFT01009149.1_pt1 | contig 13583 bp, 10 predicted proteins | sample 5400191 | NCBI WGS metagenome assembly WNFT01 (sample SAMN13153359, study PRJNA577476) | soil metagenome | isolation source: 80 cm saprolite under Madrone tree | place: USA:California | collected 2016-06-14
AGGCTGCAAAAGGCTTTGGCGGGATTTCTGACTTTGCCTGAAGTGGAGATGTTTCGCCAAGGTGGGCTCGTCAAGGACGCCGCTATTGAGCAATCGGTGAAAGTAGATGGACCAGGCTTCCGGATGCGGGGGAAGATTGATCTGGCTTGGCGGGAGAATGGACGCGTTCGAGTGGTGGACTGGAAGAGCGGCGATCGCGAGGGCGCGGATTCAGATTTACAGTTACTCGCGTATGCGCTAGGAGTGCAGCATTATTTTCGTTGTGAACTTGTCGACCTCGATCTCTTTCGCATTCAGTTAGGAAGCGGAAACGTGGTGCCCCTGCAGGTCAACGAGCGAGAAGCCGCTCGGGCCAAGGCACGAATGGCGCAGGACACAGCCGTGATGGTCAATCTTCATTCATATGGCGAGCGAAAGGTAGTCGAGGCCTTTACCCCAACAGGCAGTCGTAACATCTGTCGGCTGTGTCCCTTCCAACGAATCTGTCCTGGAAGTGAGGTTTAAGCGAGAGGAGTACGAAGGATGTTGGAAACCAATATTCGGATTGTGGAAACTGGACCAAGTCTAAAGCTCCAGACGCGAGTTCTCAGAGTCGAGGCCAGCGAGGGCGGCCCAAGGACGAGTGAGATCGCAGTGAGTTTCCTTCGGCGTGATCGCGGGATAGCGTCTGTCGTTTTGGGTAGCTCCCTGCTTGCTTTAACGAGCAGCGCCGTGCCGACCGTAGAACGAAACAAGGATGGAAATCCAATCTCAATTCGGGATACCGGGCAGGTGCGGATTCTGCAGTTTTCGAATCCTTCAGACCGCCAGTTGATGTGTGACCTATTAGCTCGCCAATTGGAGCTGCAAGTTAGCAGGGTTGGCAGTTGGTGGACACTAGATAGCTTGCGAATTTGGTATGAGCAGGTTCCTTTTACTTCAGACGCCGGTGTGGCGGCTTGGCGCCGGTACGAATTAGCCGCTGTTCATATCGACGGCGAAGGCATAGGTCTTGTGGTGGACGTCAGCACCGCGTTTATTACTCAGCAAAGCGTGGCTGATTATTTCGTGAGGGGCAGCAACGGTAATGGTAACCGCAAACGCGAATTCGATCGGCTGACGGCGCGACAGGAAGAACAAAAGGGAACGTTGATCTACGACAATGGCAGCGCCAGCATTAAGTGTTGGTTTGAAGAATGGTGCGAGGGTATGACGTGCGCCACTACCGGTACAATCCCGGGACGCGGCGGTCGACAGTTTCCTTCGCTTTACGAGTACGCGATTTCACAGTGTCGTCGGGCTCTGAACCCGGATGCGCCCGTGGCGCGGGTTTCATTTCAGAATCTGGGAACCCAAAAGGTCCCGGCCGAATGGTTGCGAATTCGAGTTATGAACGATTCGGTACCGCGACGTCTTAAGCAAGTCGACAAGATCGATCCCGCTGAGCGTAGCAATTTGATCGCGGCCTTCTGGCGAAAGATGGGTAATGATCCGCTCGGTCAAGGCGCGCCGAGACTTGATGGCGGCTTCTGGAGACCGAGCCGGGAGCGAGTCCTCCGATTTCGTATTCCTCGATTGCTTTTTGGCAGCGGCCACGAATTGGCGCCGCCTGAGACTGACAGTATCAATCATATACGCGCCAACTTCCGAAATCGCGAGCGCTGCTTGGCGAAATACGGGTGCTGGTATGTCCCTCAAACAGTGCTTCGAACGGTTCATCTCGCAGTTCGCCGGGAGTGTGGCGAAGCGACAGCAGCCTGGTTAGGGCTAGGTATTCAGCGACGGCTTTCACTGTGGACCAGAAGACAGATCAATGTGGAGCTGATCTGCGAAGAGTCGCTCGACGTTCTGAAGAAGCAATTACGTCAGGTCAACGAACCGGGATTGGCCGTCATTGTTTTTCCAGACCACGATCCTTCTACCTACCATGACCTCGAATACGAACTGGATCAATGGCGAATCAAGCGCATAACTGAGCGGCAATTGCGACGCAAGGCAGCTGACCTGCCGGACGAGGAGCCTCAAGATGAACGGGCCCAGACTAATGCGCCGAACTGGGAAGGATTTGTCGACAAATGCGCGCTCGACGTGCTTGAACTATTGGAGTGCATTCCCTACATTCCGATTTCGCCGGCAAGTTTCCAAGCGCGTTTCGGAGTCGACGTGGGTCACACTCGCAGACATTTCGAATGGAAGCTTGTGGATTTCTGCGTAACGGGGCAAGCCTTGATCGATCGGGATTTTATAAGAATAGCGTCAAAGGAATCCGACTCTGGGATAGAAGTGAAGATGGTCAAGTGCGTCAGGCTATGGAGGGTAGCGCGGTGCGCTTAAGCGATAAGGTGGTGATCGCACAATTCACCGGCGCGGCCACTTTGCGTCAGGGAACTGCCGAACCAGTGATCATGTACGCTCCGTCGGGAAATGCACTCAAGGCCATGGAAGACGAGTTCGATCTGGCGCAGTGTAACTGGGCGTCTCCATCTGTCGCGCAGCGACTGCCAATCGAACTTAAGCGGACTGATGATGAACTCAGTCACCGAATGGCGCAGGAAGTTAAGCGCATTCGATAAGGATTGAATCCGGCAAAGGAGAAAGAAATGAATTCAGACTGGATGGCCATGCAAAGCTTTCATCGCAGTCAGGAATTGCTCACTGCGATCAACGAGCTATCAATTCATTTGAAGCTTGAAGCGGCGGGCATTTCTGACGAGCAGCAGACTGAACGCGCAGAAGCCGGAAAGAAAAGATTAGTGCAGTTTCTGCGGCGATTGCAGCCGCTGCTCGAGACAGCGGAAAGGAATGAACGCGAGCCGATGACTGGTGCCGACGCTCGTTTGCGCCAACTGGCGCAACGTTTGGCTGAAGCCCGACGTGTTAGCGCGAGAGGCAGCTCACCGCTTCTGAGGAAGTCTTTTGCCAAGATGATCGAACTGCTGGAGTCAGAAAGGGCGGAGGACCGCGTCCCACTCCTACAAGGACTCAAGGATCTGCGTCGCTTGCTGGATCAGCATCTGGAAACAGATACGCGTGCCTTGGTGGGAGGATTCTAGTGTGCAGCGGCAATTGCGAACTCAGAATGATGATCTGCTGCGTAGGATCGAGGGTATTAGACAATCAATAGCGAAGGCTGCTATTCCCGCTCAGTTGCATCCTTACCGAGAGTGGCTCGAAGCGTCTTTAACGTCGCTAGCAGACCAAGTTGGTCGAAATCTCATAAATCTTGGATTCTCAGGAGTCGATGTTTTACCAGAAGTACTGGATCAGACGAGCGTTGTTACCAGGGAGTTGCTCATACTCAATGATCGTTATCTAGGTCCATTGCTACGTGCGCGCAGCACAGACACTTTGTCCTTGAAGCTACTGAACTGGACACATGCAGTGCATCCCCGAACTTGTGATCTCCCAGTTGTCTTCGCCGACGGGTCTTTTGGTTCCTGGCCCCTCGAAACACAACCAACTTTGTATTTGATTCCGCCCGTGGACCAGGAGAGGCTGTTGCATCTGCCTTTGTGTTTTCACGAATATGGACACTTGCTCTACGCGTGCCATCTCAGTGAAATGGACGACCTTGTCGAGGAGTTACAAAAAACGATTGCGCGCGATATGGAGCCGCTGGCAAGGCGGAACGACAAACAGGCGCAGAACGATCAGCGAAAGCGAAAGCTTATAGCGGAGAGGTGGTACGATTGGACTCAGGAATTCTTCTGTGATGCGGTCGGACTCACGATGGGTGGACCTTCTTTCGCTTACTCATTCTCTTTTTACTTTCGCACTGTGGGGCAGGAAGCTTACCAGAAATCCTACATGGATCAGATGCGAAGCGATCACCCCGTGACCTGGCTTAGAATTCGCTTGTTGGCCGAACGTGCCAGAGCTTTGGGTTGGCAGGACGCGGCCGACGAGATCGAGCAAGACTGGCGCAACATAGCAGATTTGTTGGGACTTCAAGAAGACTATTTCGGATGCTTTGACGAGAAATTTCTACCCGCCTTGAATCGAACAATAGGAGACATGATGACAGAGGCTAACCCCCGTAGGATTAGCGCTCAAGAAGTTACCTTTGACGGCACTATCGTCGCTAAGACAACCCCGTGTGCCGTTCTAAACTCGGCGTGGCGCCATCTTGAAGCAGATTCGAGGAACTATGCGTCGTGGGAGAGTCAGGCGATTAATGCTTGGCTCACAGATACGATACACAACTAACGGTTTATTATCGTCGGGAGTGTCCTATGAATGGCACATTGTCCGATTGGCGAAAATTTCCGAAAATGCTATTCTCCGCCTCATGGCGGCCTGTATTGTCTCATTTGTGGACTTGGACGGCATCCGCCATTCGGTCGAAGTCGAGCCCGAGGGTTTGTACGAAGCCTCGGTTTTGGGCTTGTGCGCGTTTCGCAAGCACGACCTGGAACCGGGCGGGTTGACTCAATTGGACGTCGAGGTCCGCAGCTACGTCACTCACACCCTCTCAGTGAAGAAGGTTCAAGACTGGTTGCAGCGTGGTGTAAGAAGCCCTAAAGAGGCGGTACTGAAAGACCGATTAAGAACGCTGCTATCAGCGTGACCGCTTCGGCTTTCGAGTTATCGACTGTCGCCTTTCCGCGCACGATTTCTTTTGGATTCTATTCTTCCGAACCGTGGAGCGCTGATCTCATACGGTCTTTTTCATCGGTAAACCGAACTCCTACAATCTTTGTCGCAGTGCCCTTCGTTTCCCAACAACCCTGATTTCCTAACCTGTCCTCGAATCCGCTGTAAGAATTTGTTTCCGCTGCCACTATGAGATTGTCGGGCGATTTTGTCCGAACACGAAAGGAGATCGCGACATGAAGAAGATGATTATGGTGCTCTCGCTGAGCCTCGGTTTGCTTTTAGTCCAAGCGAGCGCAAAGGCCGACGACTACTGCCTCGGTCAAACCAGCGCGGGCAACCCGTACAGTTGTTTCGGCAACGGGAATTGTGTGTGGTGGTGTACGTCTCGGAAATGAATTACGGCTCAGGGACGATCAACTATTGGAAGAGATATCCCAAGACGTGGTTCAACTGCTACATACATCCCAAGCCTCGACCGATAATTACAGGAATATCGCCAAACCCACGGTTCTGGTCCTGGGGCGATATTTCCTACATGGTGTATGGCTCAAATCTGAGCTACAACGAACGCGCTCGCGTATGTTGGCCATCCGGCGGCTGCACTATTCTCTCCGGCGCGCAAGTACCATCGTCAGACCCGTATTTCTTTATGATGCTGGTCACGATCGGTCAACGCGGATGGTGGTCCGTCACGGCCATCAATAGTGACAACCGTGAATCTGTTCCCTACTATTTCTACATCTGGTGAGGGCTGGCCCAACGCCTTTGGCGTGGCAGTTGTGGCCGGTGAAGTTTTGGTTCACCGGCCATTCTTTTAACCTGCTGAAAGAGCGCGCCGACGCTTTGCAAATAACTACGAGAGCCACTAGAAGAAATACGCGTAAGATAAGATCCCTTCGGAAAGGTATACCCCTAGCTGTTCGATGCTTTGGAGGTTATTATGAAAGGCAACTATGTGAGCAAGATGACCCTGGTTGGAAAAATTAGCTGTTTGGCTGTCGGCCTTTTGTCGATCTCTTTCCCCGCGTCGGTGGCCCGCGCACAGGGCCAACCCACTTCGCCGGACGAAATCAATTTAAAGGATTGTGTTGGTGCGATAAGAAACCTCCGCGCTGGAACGGCCGAAGGCGTAGTTGATAACAGGATTTCTCCCGGCGAAGTTCAATGCTACCGGATAGTTCTCCGGGCAAACCAGTACATGCATGTTGAGGTCATGCAGCGCGGCGTTGATGTCATTGTTCAGCTCCTTACTGCGGCAGGTAAGAAAATAGGCGCACCTATAGATAGTCCGAATTTTCGCGATGGTCTGGAGCCTATCTCCGAAGCTTCCGACTCCGATACTGATTACGTGATTGCGGTAAAATCGCAAGACCAGCAATCGGATCGGCAACCGATTTATGACATCGCCATAAAGGAATTGCGCGACGCGACAGATGACGATCGCAATTACGTTCAAGCTGAACGTGCATATCAGCAAGGACGATTGCAATTATTGCCACCTCCTCAGTTAGACATTCCAGCGGCTATTAGTAATCTCGAACGCGCCCGTTCATTGCTGGTACCATTCAAATCCAAACCTAAGATTTGGCCAGAAGTTCTTGATCAACTCGCCTTGGCGTACTCAATTGCCGGCAAACCCTTTGAAGCTGTCGGGACCTACGAAGCGGAATCTGATTTCTACTTAACGGCCAAAGACTTCAACAACGAGGCTGGTGTACTGACAACGATTGGTGTTCTCTACTTCAATACGGGCCAAGCAGTGCTCTCACGCAACTATTATCAGAAGGCGCTCACTGTGGGCGCGACGGACACGAGGACGGTTGCTAACGCCAAATACAATTTGGGAGTTGTATTAACTGTTTTGGGTCAATACAAGTCAGCCCTGGACACGCTTCTTGAAGCAAAGATGCTGTACGATGCCGCACGGAAAGAGGGACCAGATGCTGAGAATGAGTACCAACAATCGTTTCCCCACGTTTCTAAGGCCATCGGGCTTGCCTACGCAATGCTGGGCGATCATATAACTGCGATGGATTTCTACCGCCAAGGCTTGGCTGCGGCCGAACCGGGCGGAAAAATACGAGACGATCAGGCGGCGGAAGCAGCAGCCTACTTACATTTGTACAAGGGGTTCTCAGCCTATGGACTCAATGACAAACAAACGGCAGAGAACGAGACAAATGTGTCGCTGCGAATATTCCAGCAAATTGGGAATAACCGCGGAGCGGCTAATGCATTGGTCAACATCGGATTCTCTTATTACGAAGCCGGTAATCTGGATCAAGCGCTAAGTCTCCTCAAGCGTGCGGCTGATTTGCAAACGAATGATCCCATTGGCCTTGCGTACACAAAAACTAACATTGCGCGGATTTTGATCGATAAGGGTGAGCCGAACGAAGCGCTGAAGATCTTATCAGAGGCCTTGAAGCTGCGCGGAGGTGACAAAAGTGGTGAGGCGATTACCCTTTACGCGATGGCGCTTGCTCATGTTCATCTAAACGAACTGAACGCGGCACTTAGCGAAATAGAGGCCGCGCGAACAATTGTAGAAGATATTCGTCGTAGTACAGTAAATCCAGAGTTGCGGGCATTGTTTAGAGGTTCGGTAGACAAGATCTACAAGTTGTATGTAGACATCCTCATGCGGCAAGGACGAACACCAGAAGCGTTTGAGTTTGAGGACAATGCACGTGCGGCGGAGTTGAGCGAAACGCTTCTCGCGGCTCGTGTAAATCTGTTGACGTCTCTAGATGCCGCGACGCTCCGAACCTGGCAAGATCTCAATGATCAAGTATTAGTACTTGCCGGTAAGCGACAGTTATTGGGACGGGAAATGCAAAAGTCTCCCGCTGCGGTAGAACTAAACACTCAAATTGACAAAAAAACCGCGCAACTTCGCACAATAACAGAAAAGGTTCTCGGCAATCCCAGTACTGCTTCTCTGCTGAAGCCTACACCACTTTCGACGCAACAGGTCAGGGAGCTATTGGATTCCGAGACGACTCTGCTCGAATATTCGCTCGGAGACGAGCGAAGTTACGTGTGGGCGGTATCAAAAACAGAAGATACTCTAACTGGTTATCCGCTTCCCGGTCGTAAGAAGATTGATGAGTTGGGTAAGAAATTAAGGGAATTGCTTACCAGCCCCAGATTAGATCAGGACAGCTTACGCCGATACCAGCAGCTTTCAACAGAGTTAACTTCCATGTTATTGGCTCCGGTTAGCAACGAAATCCGGGGTAAACGCATACTGATCGTTGCGGACGGCATTTTGCAGTATATTCCCTTTAGTGCCTTGCCCGAACCCAATAAGGCAGATGGCCAGCCCCTCATCATCGAACATGAGATTGTGAATGCACCTTCGGCATCTGCGTTGGCTGCTCTTCGATTTGAAACGACGAGTCGACGCGAAGCACCGTCCACGTTAGCGCTTTTTGCCGATCCAGTTTACGTACGAGCACAAAATGCGAATCGAACTGGGTCTGCTGGGTCTGAAGGAGCTAAGGGAGAAAACGCGTTACGGCCATTGGCCTTTGCAAAGGATGAGATTAAGGAAATCAGAAGCGCGTTCGCGAAATTGGGAGCCGGAAAGAACCTTTCCCCGCAAACGGGCTATGACGCCACTCGACAAAACGCCATAAGTGCGACGGTTCAGAATTTTCGAATCATCCATTACTCCGCTCACGGAGTTGCAGATGATTCCAGGCCCGAAGCCAGTGGAATTTACCTTTCGCGTTATGATCGGCAAGGCCGTGAGATTCCGAACTTCGTCGGATTAAGTGATGTTTACAGTTTGAAACTGTCAGCTGATCTTGTAGTGCTCAGCGCTTGCGAAACTGCGCTCGGTAAGGAAGTGCGGGGTGAGGGAATTCTCGGTTTGACGCGTGGTTTTATGTACGCAGGATCCGCGACCGTGGTCTCAAGTCTTTGGGAAGTCAATGAGTTCCACACCGCCACCCTAATGGGTCTATTCTACAAGGGGATGTTTGAAGACAGACAACCGCCAACCGCTGCCTTGCGCATGGCCCAGCGTGAGATGTGGCGACAAAAGCTTCCACCCTACTATTGGGCGGGCTTCAACCTTTATGGCGAATGGAGGTTGAAGCAGCCCTTCTAGCAGTAAATAGTGACTCAAGAAAAACTAGAAGAGCCGGAACCTCAGCTTAACGCAGAGCACTCCACCTCTGGCGACAAGAGCATAAAGTACCTGTGTTTGCTGGAGCAAGGTTCGGAGCCCAAAGACGAGATTTGGGAGGACTTTCGGAGAGATATTTATCGTGCCTGTCTGAGAATGGAAACGCTCAGGCATCACGCCGATGACTGGGCACAAGAAACAGTCATCGCGGTCATCAATAAGCTTCCTGAACTTAGAGACAAAAAGATCAATCCATGGAGCTACGTATGGGGGATCCTTCGAAATGAAATCAAGAAGGCAATAAAGGAAACCATGGCGCGACGCCGCAACATTAGCCTAACGCCTAATCGAACGGACTCGCTTGATACGAGCAGCAACGAAAGTGCTCAGGAACAATATACACAGCTATGGAATACCAACACCCCGGACAAGATTCTTGAGTCTTCGATAGAGTCCGAGAATTATGAAGAATTTGAAGTAGCTTACAGGAAACCGCTTGAAGGTTGCGCGATGTCTGCCATCTCGGATTTGCCCAAAAAGCAAAGACGTTTGTTCCGCGAGTACTATGCCCTGAAGACTCATGACGCAGTAAAGCGACAAACACTTGTTGGAAAATATGATTTGAAGAGTTATGACAATTTACAGGTAACAATACACAGAATTTGGCCGAGGGTTTTCAGCCTGATCGGAAAATGTATGAGCAAGAAAGGTGTTTCTCTAACAGATCTTACTAAAAGCAAGCGTGGAAAACAGCTCGTCAAGAACTACGTAAAGAAAGAAATCCGTTCATGAACTTCTGTGACTGGTAGAAGCCGAACAGAAGCTATGTGAAGGTCGCATATGGAACCGCAAACGACAAACGAAACAGAATTCGAGCGCTATCTCCTTGGAGATATGACTGACGAACAGCTTGCGGACGTCGAAGTTTCGCTTGTTGATGATGGCGCTTATGCCAGATTTCTGGTGGCGGAGCAGAATTTGATTGACAAGTATCTTACCGGTGGATTGAGTTCTAAGGACCAACAATTGTTTGAGGACAATTATCTCGACGAGTCGCCGGATCGATTAGAGAAGGTTGCGACGGCTAAGGCGGTTTTTGTTGTTCTTCCGAATCTAGCCGCTATACCCGCTCCAGAGTTTGCTCTGAAAGAACAACCGTGGTTCGAAGTAATCCGTAGTTCAATGAAACGACAAGTTGCGGCAATCAGCTACGTTCTGGCGGGAATGATCATCGTTTCGCTAGGCACCCTTGCCTACATCAAGAGTCGGACCTCAAGTCGCTTAGCTGAACAGACGGAGCAAACGCGCAGGCAGCTTGAGGAAACGGTCCGGCAAATTAACGATCGCGATAAAGAGATTAACGAGTTAAGAGACAAGATAGGCCGTTTGCAACGCGACCGGGAGGATATTGCCCAGCGCGAAGAAGAGCTTCGAACCAAACTTCAGAATTCGAGTACCGAAAAATCATTGATGGCTATTGTTCTATCTCCGTTCGGAGTCAAAGGTGTCGACGAAAACACGACTCATACAATCCCCAGCAACGTGAGCATCGTAAGGTTGAGGCTGAAGTTGCGACCGGAAGTTTCTTATCAGTCTTTTCAAGTACTACTCAATGGAACAAGGATTGGCAACGCTTTGCACCCGAAAGGACCTGGTTCTGTTATAACCGTCAAAGTTCACTCGCGACTCCTACATGAAGGTACCAACCGGATAGAACTATTGGGCCTTAGCGGTAAGAATGAGTACCAGAGAGTGGACGGGTATTCGCTTCAAATAGAAAAGAAATGACTAGTTTCCTTGACCGCACACCTTGCGACCTTCCAGCAGTCTCCTGATCAAAAACTGTAAGAATTTGAAGGTCGCTTCACTTTAATTAATAGAAGCGATACAGCGGCAATTAGCCCGCGCCGGACGACTTGGCAGGGTTAATCAAGATTGAATTCCACGGCCGAATGTTTCGCGAAATCTACAAACGGAAAGGTCAAAAGGAGAAGGTCATGAATCTAAGCAACAGATTGCAAATCGGCTTCGGGATAGACACTTTGGAAGCATCCCCGCAGAAACAAGGCAGACTTATCGCGCAGCAGGTAATGCGGGGATTTTACCGGCTCTCGGTGCTCGCGGTAATTCTGCTAGTTCTATCTATGCCATCAATGGCGCAGTTTTCCGTGCCGACCACCGGCACGGTCACAACCTACTTCCGAGAGCGCATAAAATACGAATCAAATGACCAGTACTATGACGTGAACAACAATCTACAAAGTGCGCCTGGATTCCAGTACCACCATGGGACGGACATTGCGGGCGGCGGGACTATCGATAGTACCAAACCCGTTTATGCCTGCGGCGCGGGCAAAGTAGTTTACATCGGCAACGATGGCGCAGCTTCAGGTTACGGCAATTTTGTAGTGATTTACCATGGGATGATAAACAACAAGCATGTTTATTCTTTTTACTCGCACATGGGTAATAGATCTACAGGACAATCCTTCATTGTCGCGCGCCTCGGGGGCGACGTGGTAGCCGGTACGTTAATTGGCAGGCAGGGAAATGCAGGCTACATCATTATTACCGGTCACGGCACGGGAATTCATCTGGACTGGGAGGTCAGGGTGAAAGACGTTCCTTTCATTAATGACTCCGCGTCCAACACAATCCAAGGGTCCTTAATCTGGAAACAAGATCATCGATCGCAGACAATTGCTGCCAGTCCGGACTACTATACGAATCTTCAACTCACTGCCACTGATCAGAACAAGACCCCTTCCGTTACTGCGTCAGACTGTCAAGGACTGCAGAGTATTAACTCGACATGGCATCCTGATGGGACGTTGATCACAGATGGCCCCACGGTTTGGCTTCTCGAGAATGCTAAGAGAAGAGGAATTCCCGATCTCAATGCCTTCAACTCCTATGGCTTCAGTTTTTGTAAAGCAATCCGGGTTTCACCGCAGGAGCTTTCATGCTTTTCGCCCGTTGATGCGAATCTAGGTACACCTCCCTCTAGCAATTTACTTAGACGCTCAGACGGCGCCGTTTTCCTTATTACCGATAGGGGGTTCAAGAGACTCTTTGCCTCGGCTGCTGCCTTCGAGGGCCTGGGATACCAGTGGGGGAATGTCAAGCCAGCAACCGATGCAGAACTTGCATCGCACACCGACGATCCGGCTTCGCCAATTCTATATTCACCATTCGCAGAAGGAACCTTGATCAAGAAGTCAGGTAATGCAGCGGTCTTCGTCATATCCAATGGCAGAAAACGAGGGTTCTCCTCGGCCTACGCGTTTCAAACAATGGGCTACGATCCGAATCGAGTAATTACCCTTTCGGCCAACGTATTCGATCCGATATCTGAAAACACGAACACAATCACTGACCTGTCACCATCATTGTGCGTCGCCAACGCTGGCGGAGCGACGGACGAATTGCCGCCAACACTTATCATCAATAGCCACACTGATGGACAAGTCGTGACTACGCCGCAGGTTACAATCTCGGGAACCGCGACGGACGCAGGTCATGGCGACAGCGGCATCTCGTCAGTCACCGTGAATGGCGTCCGTGCGAGTGGAGACGTTGCTTTGGCGTCCGATACCGCGTCTTTGAGCCGCCCGATAACTCTTAATCAGGGTGCAAACACAATTACCGTCGTTGCGACGGACGGTAGCCTTACCCCAAATTCCACACAACAGCAAATCACTCTTAACTATCAGCCGACGACACCTACACCAACGCCAACTCCCACTCCCACTCCAAGTCCAGCGGCGCCGACGATTACCGGCTACTCATGGACCAGCACGCCGACCGGGGGCCAGTTTTTCAGTGGCACGATCAGCGGCACGGGGTTCGTCATCAATGGTACTCAGGTTTGGTTCTGCCAGGCTGGCACGTCGACTTGCTATCAGCAACCGGCGGCGGGTGTGAGCGTTATCAACTCGACGAATCTGAATGTAAGCAATGTGAATTTGAGCACCGGGTCCTGGCAATTCTATCTGCAGACTTCGGCGGGCCAGTCGGGCCGTTCGGCAAGCTTCTCGGTGAGATGACAGCTCTCTTGATTTTCGAAACCGATCAATTCCTTCTAAGACGCTGTCCTGCTGTAATGGCAGGACGGCGTCTGAGTTCTTAAGGCAGATGTTTCCTTTAGCCACCGATTGAGAGCGCTGCTTTCATCCTGAACGCTTTTTGGTTTTTTCTGGGCCAGCCGCCGGTTGCTCGCGTACCACGTCTTTCGGATTCTTATCGTCGCGTAATCCTTGAAATGAGGGATGCCTGATCGAACCATCAGAAGTCCACTCAGTGAAGGCGACCTCCGCAACCATCTTTGGCTCGGTCCATTTTGTTTCGCGCAAGCCTGGGTCTTTCGGCACGACCGCGAGCGGCGATGTCTGGCGAGAAAGCTTGTCGAGCTGCTTCTTCAAGTCACTGCGTTGTTTGAAAGTGAAGCCGGTGCCAACTCGTCCCGCGTAAACGAGCTTTCCTTTTTCGTAAACACCTAAGACGAGCGAACCGAATCCGGGAAGACCTTTTGAAGATGGCGTGTAGCCCGCGATAACAAACTTCTGCTCCTTCGCACACTTCACCTTTAGCCAGTTTCGATTCCGCGTTGATTCGTAGTGCGAGTTAGCGAGCTTCGAAACGATTCCTTCAATCCCGTACTCGCAAGCATGTTTGAAGAACTCGTCTCCGCTTCCGCTGATGTGTTCGCTATAGCGAATGACGCCGTGCGAATTCGAGCCCACCAAATTCTTCAGAAGTTCTTTCCGATGCTTGAGTGGAGTCTGAGTCAGGCTGTAGCCGTCGAGATAAATGAGATCAAAGACCTCATAGGCAAAGCCAGTCGTCGTGGCTTTACCCATTGCGCGCTGTAGCT
>WNFT01004502.1_pt1 | contig 13581 bp, 21 predicted proteins | sample 5400191 | NCBI WGS metagenome assembly WNFT01 (sample SAMN13153359, study PRJNA577476) | soil metagenome | isolation source: 80 cm saprolite under Madrone tree | place: USA:California | collected 2016-06-14
CGCGGCGTGTAGCTTGCCTTGACACCGATAACCCTGCCCGAATCGCGACCCTCGCGGATGATTTCGTCCAGGTGCCGGTTGAGCATGAACCTGACGCCCGCCTTGCGGGCGCTGTATTCGACGGAGCGCGAGATGACGAAGCCGCCGCTTATGCAGTTAGGAGCACCAACGGCGTCGGCCCGCGCGCCGGGGCCACCGCAGGTGCTGGGGTTGAAGAGTGATTGTCTTTCCTCCTCCATGCTGCCGGCGTCTGCCGAGGTGATCGTCCCCGCCTCGATGTCCGTCTTGTTGCCGAGCTTCATGATCGAACGAGCGGCCCGCGCCTTGGTCATGCCGCCGCCCTGGTGGGTACCCATAATGCGCGACCAGCGAACGTGGTTGTCCATCAGGAACTGGCGGGTCGCGGCCGCGTTGTCGGCCCACCCGCGCTGGAGTGCGCGATCGTTGTAGCGATATTCGGCAACCGCGTGGTCGTTGACGACCGACCAGTCGGTCGTGTCGATGAACAGCGTCTCGGGGTCGTCGGTCACGACCGACCAGTCGGTCGTGTCGATGAACAGCGTCTCGGGGTCGTCGGTCATATCCGCGGCCGGCAGCAATGGGGCGGTCAACCATCCGTCGGGGTCGGGACGGCCGAGTCGGTCGCGCTCCTGGATGGGGTCGCCGCCGCCGAACGACGACTGTCCGCCGTTGTGCGACAATTTGCCACCGATATCGAAGTTCTGCTCCAGAACCAGCACATCGGCGCCCAGGTCATGGGCGCGTTTCGCCGCCACGATTCCGGTCCCACCGGAGCCGCACACGATCACATCCGCCTCGTAGTCCCAGCGAATGTCAGCGGGGGCCCGTTGTGCCTGTGCATTGCCAGGGGCCGACAGGATGGCCGCGCCCAATCCGGCGGCAGCGCCCGCCTTGACGAAGTCGCGCCGGCTGGCGGCCGTCTGATCCCGAAGCTCGGCGACCTTTGTTTCGCGTTTTTTGACCATGATAAGTTGCCTTCTGGGTAAGCCAAGCAGTGGCCCGCGGATGACGACCACATTGGCAGCGAATTCACGACTCAGCCGTGGTTATTCAGCACCAGCGCGGCGTGGCTCTATTGCCGCATGCATGGCGGCACTATTCCCGTTCGGACTCATCTTCGCGGCCCACGAACGAGCCTCTGTTTGCCCGATGACCCCGTGACGTTCGCGATCAATGAAGATCATGCACCAAAGATTCGTTCTTCACCAGCCGGCGTACTCAACTCGTTCTGCTCACGACCAAGCATGGGATACCGACGATCTTTCCGTGGCGCGAATATGTCATTGACGGCGGTCTGCTGAGCCACGGGACGAGCCTTCGCAACTCGTATCGCGAAATGGCTGGCTACGTCGGGCACATTCTCAATGGTGCCAAAACGACCGACTTGCCGGTGCAGCAGCCCAGCACGTTCGAACTTGTGCTCAACCTCAATGCTGCCAAGGCGCTCGCCTTGACCATCCCGACTTCCATCCTGCTGCGTGCCGACGAAGTGATCGAGTAGCCACACGCCGCGCTGCCTGCCCTTCTCGGCGCGCCGGATATTGCGACAGCTGAGGATGATCTGTGCCGCTTTCAGCTGCATCAGACTCAGACGGGCGTGCGGCCGCCGAACGATCAATGGACTTCTATTGGTCTCATCCTCCTACAGGAGCTGACGTTCTGGCGCTCGGCAGGCAAGGTCGGCGCGTTGTTCCGCGCCGCGGACGACGAACGGCGGCAGGCCAAGCGCAACAGCCTTGCCGAAAAGCTCACAGTTGAAACGAAGGCCCTCGCCGACCTGAAGATCGAGAAGGCCGCTGTGGAGGGCGAGCGCCGTAGGGTTTCCGTCTGCGTCGTCTTTGAGATCGAAGGCGCGCATTTTCTAATCGATGGTCGCCACCGTATCGCCGCGGCGAGGCCTTTTTCCCGAAACGCCACATCCATTAAATAGCTGGTGGGGCGACACGAATGCCTGGGATGCATCTGAGCATTTCCGCACCTTGACAAATATGCTCGCCGCATCCCCCAGCGAGGCGGCAACTGACGCGCTGGCGCGACTGGAGGCCGATCCTCAACTCGCATCCTGCGCCGCCGGTGGTAGAAATGTGGAGGTTGAAGAGAAGGCATTCCCCGTCGCTGGTCGACATCTGCCTAAGCGCGGCCGCGACCGCCGACGGATCGCCGTCCGTAGATGCTCCATCCGTCACATGGATGATAGTGGGAGGATAAGACGACGAATGGGCGTCCGCCCACGCCCAATCCATCGCGGCCTGCGCGGCTTCCCGCCCCTTGGCGCCAGATATCCCGGCGTCGTCGTAAACCTCGACCACTTCCCAGCCTCTCCGCTCCGCGACCTGGCGAAGCTGTAGCTCCTGGTTCTCGACGGTTTGCTTGTCGGTGCTGACGCGCAGATAGAGCGCGGCGCGGCGTGTAGCGCGAATAGTCATTTGGGCTGAACCCTCTCCCCGTGAACGATTTTCAGATGGTATTCGTGGTTATTAAAATTAACTGAATACTGAACTCGAAACTGCGTCTTCAAAAACGACGTAATATCAGAGGCCGAAAGGAGTGAGTTTTGATGGGGATTTCCGAACCATTGCACTTGCGCGAACGGGGTGTGAACGTCCATCTGATGATCGACGTGTGATGTATGTGGCGCCGCGGGGGACAGTTTGCTCAGGAGGGGACGAAATGACCGACGCCAGCGCCGGCGAGATGCCTATCGAGCCTATGCCGCCCATCCCGCCGGCGCCGGACGTGGGCGCCGGTCGAAGGCGACGATGCAAGGGGGAGCGGCGATGACGAAGAAGAATAATCAAAACCGGCCGCGCGACATGGCCAACGACATCATTGGGCTCGTTCGCGAGGGCACGAAGAAGTGGACCAGCACCGTGAAGGCGGAAGAGCGTAGTCCCGCCTCGCGCGCTTATCGGATGTCCAGGATGACGCGGGAGCGCGGAGTCCAATTCAAGGAGGCGGCCGCGGAGATTATGAAGGAGGCGTACATGAAAGTGAGCGGCAATGGCCAGCTTCCCGCCAACGCTCGGCAGATCATGTGTGCTGCGCGCCCCCACATACAGCAGCGCACCGACAAGCAGTTGGGAGACCACTATTTCACGCAAACCCTGCTACCAGACTACCTGAATGAGCACGACGTTGATTGGGACGTCGTCTACGACGCGCGCGGACATTTCAGCGAGCCACATGGCGGGAACAGTTTCGGCATTGGCACCCTCGATGTCCGCAACTACCTCGCTCACCTACACCATCCGTCCGTCATTGACGCCGGCTTCAGCCAGGCGAAGGTGGGGACCAAGGGTCCGAGCGGCAATTTCGGCGCGGTGCTGTTCATCGAGAAGGAGGGGTTTGACCCGATCCTCAAAGCAGCACAGATCGCCGACAAATACGACATCGCCATCAAGAGCACGAAGGGCATGAGCGTCACCGCGGCACGGAAGCCGGCCGACGAGATGTGCTCGGACCACGACATCCCGCTGCTGCTCCTGCACGACTTCGACAAGGCCGGTTTTTCGATCGCCGGGACGCTGCAAAGGGATACGCGCCGCTACGAGTTCAAGAACGACATCACGGTCGTCGATCTCGGCCTCAGCCTCGTCGACGTCGAAGCGATGGGACTCGAGAGCGAGCACCAACACCCCGAAGGGGCGGCGGGATATATTGGAAGGGAACCTGCGCACCAACGGCGCCACCGAAGCAGAGATCGCCTTCATGTTCCGCGATTTTGATAGGCTGCGGTCGACGCGACGCGTCGAGCTCAACGCGATGACGTCCCCACAGTTCGTCGCTTTCGTCGAGCGCAAGTTGCTGGAGAATGGCGTCGCGAAGATCGTCCCCGACGGTGATCTTCTGGACAGGGTGTACACCAGTATCGAAAGAGGACGGCGTCTGGAAGATGGAGCGGAAAAGCTTGACGCCATCAACACGAAGGACATCAAGCCACCGGTCGACCTGGAAAAGCGCATCAAAGAGATCCTGAAAAGAACCCCACATATTAGGTGGGACGCGGCCATCGAACTAATTGTCGATGAGGTGCGCAAGGGCGCGTGAGTCAAGAGAGAGCGAGGCCAAGGAGGTATCCGTTTGGTATGCCGGCGGTTCGGCCGCGTGGTATCGCCAGAGCGCAGCAGGGACGGCGTGATGATGACCGACACCACCGTTAAAAGCACTGAAAGGTATCTTTAAACCAAGAAGGAAACACACACATGACCGAGCATTCGAGTGAGACGCAGGCACATCCGGCAGCTTGTGCCGATTCCGTCTGTACTGTCGAGACTGAAATTGAAATCACGCCCGCGATGATCGAGGCGGGCAGATCTGCGTTTTGCGATTTCGATAGCCGGTTCGAGGATGTAGAGGATGCGGTCCGCGAAATCTATTGGGCTATGGCGGCAGCGGCAATCAAGGAAGTGAAACGGGCGTCCACCTGATGATGTTTGTTCCCCTTATGGCAATTCGAAAGTTGTTGACGGCAAAAGATACGGTTTTGAGATAGGCGTCTTTGGCGTCTCGTGGTGAAACGATCTTCGGCGGCCGCAGCCCTCGCAGTAGTTCCAGCTCGTCACATAGGCCCTTTACGTCGGGCATGTCGAAATGAATTTCTTCGGAGGAATGTGCGAAGACGTTGCGGATGACATTGATGCGCTTTAGATCGCGGTAGGTGATCGGACCGAAGATCCCGAGGGCATAGCCGGCAAGGATTCGATACCCGAGCGTCGAAAGCGGGCCTTTTCGCTCATAGTCGAAAAGATCACCGAGGAGGGCGTCCGGAAAGGCGGGATCAAATCTCCTTTTGATGGCAACCCGAAGGGCATCTTCGACCATAGCGCCGCCCATGATGGCAGCCGCGCGGTCGGCCGCATGTCCTTTTTCTTGCTGCGCGCGGTTTAGAAAAAGCGCATGCTTTCGACGTCGACAACATGAGTGAGACCCCGATCCTCTTCAGCCCCCGCGTACCCGCGACCGCGAGATGGTGCGCGTCGTTCCGGACCCGAGCTACCCCAGACGAGTGGCGCAAGTGTCGCCGCGCTCTCGTTTCCCTCATCCGGCAGCGGCTTGGATTGATGATGGAGACACCGGACTTGCCAGCGGCAAGTTTCTCTTGGTGGGTGGCGGATCCGCCATGGCAGCTTAACACGGGACTTGATGCGTTCGGTGGCACCGGAGAGCGGGCACGATGTGCCGACCCATGAATCGCCGATGATCCTAACTACGTACCTTGATGAGAGCGGTACCCACGCTGAGTCCCCGATTAGCGTCATGGCAGGCTATGTAGGCACATCGGCACAATGGGAAGGGTTCGAAGCGGACTGGACTGCTCTCATGCGCAAGGCTGGCATGAAGCATATCCACGCTGTCGAGCTGTTCAAACGTACGAAACAATTCAAAGGTTGGAAAGCAGAGGACGTTAATGCCCTTGCTGTTTCACTGGACGGTGTGATCGCCAGGCACTTGCAAGTGGGCTTCTCGGTCATTGTGAGGGACGATGACTATAAAAATATCTACGGGACCGGCCCGCATCCGAGGCGCCCGGCGAAAGACACGAAGTACGGCGTATGCTTTCGCGCGTGCCTGGCCTTCGTGCCTTCCTACATTGCTTCTGAATTCACACTCGCTCAGCAGATCGCGTTGGCACAAGAAACAACGATTAACTTCGTGTTAGAGCAAGGACATCGCAACGCAGGGGATGCGCAGCGTCTGTTCAAGCTTTACAAAGCAGACGCATTGCCGGAGTGGCAGCGTTTCGTCGGAACCATGGATGTCTCAACGAAAGGTCCATGCGCTTCTCATGCCTGTCGCCGGGAGTGCGCTTTATTTTTATCTCATTAATTCGGTTCAACTCTGCTTCAGCATTTTGGTACTCTGGACTGTAGGGATGATTCTCCATTTTGGCTGCGATAATCTTACCGACTCCAAACTCTCTATTGCCCCTCATACTGGTGCTCAACATACCCGCTTGCTGCTTGGTCACATGGTCGTCGCAGGCATTCCGTATCTGGTCGGCGGTGAAAAGTCTCTTTCCCGTCGCGGGCACGGCGCCAGAAATCAAGCAATATGCGGTAGCGTCCGAGTTCCTCGCGCGCGAACGCAGCTAAAACGATGGTGCTCGCGTAAGAGCCATTTCGATACTGGATGTTGGCGTCACGCAGCAGCAGCCCACATTGTTCGAGGGCATAAAAAGTACCTTTCAGCAGTTCCTCCGGAGACATCTTTTCTTCCTGAGATTTTGGTGCTTACAGCCGGGGCGATGGCTTCTGGCCGGCACCTATGGCGCGATTGTGGCGTTGGAACCGGCCGTTCCGGTTAACGCATGGCTGCGCACAGCACGAAGCCGACGCGGCGCTTTTCGCGGCGAGGAATTCGGGGCGAGAGTTGCGGGAATGGCCGCCCGCTGCCTGCCGTGCCCAGCCATTGTGCCGGCCGGTGCGGCTTGGTAGATCGACTGCCGGACAGAACGAATCACTTGAGCGCGCAAAAGAGGCGAGTGGATGTGGAGTGAGCTTGCGAAAAATCTCGGCATAGTTGGCATCATCCTCGCTGCAGGATTGCTATGGTTTTTGCTTCCCTACTTGCTCGTGTGGGCAAGTGAGTTGTTGTTCAAGTTCGCCGAGTGGCAGCGGAAAATCGCCAAGCGGTTGATTGCAAAAGGTGAAGAAATTGAACGGTCACTTGCGGAAGAAAAAGAACGTGACCGAAAAGAACGCCAAACTAATGATTGAACCTGTGCCATGTGATTGGTGCTCGGACACGGGCGTAACGCCCAGCGGCAAACGGTGTCCTGTGTTGAGGGCAAGGGAATGCCCATTCCCGATGACGATGAGCAAAACACCCGTAAGCCAAGGCTTGACCGTCCAACACGACGTAAGCCACGTACCCGCGACTGATGCGGCCCGACTTAGGTACAGTTGCGTCAAACCCCTAGTTCGCCCTTACAATCCGCCCGCTGTGGGATCCCCTTCCCCGTGCGGGGGCGGCTCGGACGCGTTTCCCATCCATCGTGTCCGGGCCGTCTCGCGGAGCCAAAAACCCCGGCGCCCTCCGCCTCGATTCCGGCCCGCCTATAGCTCTAGCGCCATCCGCCCGCTACCCAGTGCCCCCGCGCGGACGGTGCGCCACTGGCCCGTCCTAGGCGTTAGTCAGCTTGTCCGCATACAGACGACAAAGGGCGCCGATGATGGCGCCCTTCCGATTCATGATCCCTATTCTGGATGGTTCAGAATTTATAGTTGAGCGTTGCGCGGCCGAGGTCCGTGGTCGCCTTGGTGTCGATACTGATCCCACCGACATTGGCACTAGGACCGTCGAGTTCAATGTGAAGATATTCGGCGCCAATGCTCCATTGTGGGGTGAACGCATATTGAACGCCCGCACCAGCCGCCCAGCCAACGCCCGGAGTTTTGGTCGATGCTCCTGGCACCGACTGTTCGACGCGCCCATAAGCGACGCCGCCGGTCCCGTAGAGTAGCAATGATGGATTAATCAGGAAGCCGAGCCGCGTTCTCGTGGTGCCAAACCAAGGAAGCTTGGTGGTTAAGCCACTCCTAGTGTTTTCAATCGAGGTAAGGTCGAAATCTGTTTCGAGCCCCAGCACAAAGGTTCCAAACTGTTTATTGTAGCCTGCCTGAAAGCCGCCCACCACGCCGTTGCCATGTACACTGGCCGAGGCCGATGCGCCGGGAACGCTTACCGTCTCTTTGAAGCTGGTTTCCCCGTAGCCGAGATTGCCGCCGATATAGAGACCGTCCCATGGCGACGCGATATAGGCTGCACCTGGTGGTGGTGCTCTGACGCCTAAGTCGGCGGCGGACGCTGGGCCGGCAATGAGCATTGTCGCCGCAGCACTCAGAAGCAATTTCCTCATTGGACTCCCCTCATTCGAACGAGCCCCCCGGCAATCAGGGCGGCGACGGGGTCATTGACCACGTTCACCCTAGAGTCGCAAGATCGACTCAGCCGAAATCTCCAAATCTGTTGCAATAAAGAGACACCGAATTGCCAACCGCAGATGCGGCGTCAACTCTCAACTTTGTGTTTTAGGTGGACGCCCAAGCCGTCGTCGCAGTCGCCGTATCTCGCAGGAGGTGGCCTCGGGCGTCGAATCCACGAGGACTTCGACGCGGAAGTAGCGGAACAGCGCTTCCAGGACTTGCCGGATATCATCATCCGACAAGGCGCGCATCCGCACGGGCTGCAAATAGCGCTCGGTCATGGCCGCACCCGCCGCGCCGAAGCCGCAGCCGTCAATGCGATAGCAAGAGGGTCGCAACATAAGACCATGAGCGCGATCAGCCACCGAATAGCCCGCTCGCCGTCCGTGTCCGCGCCGACGAGCTCGGCGACGTAGCGGATAGGCGCCGCCTCAATCTCGATCTGATGGCCGCGGGCGGCCACCGTAGCGCGTTCCAGCCGCAGGGCTGCCAAGGTACTGGCCTCCCGCAGGTCATTGACCGAACCCACCGACTCGCCCCACCATCGCGCCAATCATCATCCACTGGATGGTTCCTAGGCGTACTCGCCCGCGTCACACCTCCCGGCGCGGGCTTTTTGTTCAGCGCCGCCCGCCCTATTGACGCCACCTACCCGGCGCACCATCAGCCCCGATCATCTCCTTTGGATGATCAGCACAATGCCCATACTGGCCCGCGTCGCCGCCCCGTGACGCGGGTCTTTGTGTGCGGGTGGTGGTCGTCATTAAGATCGGTGACCCACCGAGATGGGGCCCTTGTCTTGGGATCGATCAGGGCGGCATTGATCTCCTTGGTAAGCTTGTCAATGAGGAGATTGGCTATGACTGTCGATTTACATCTGGCCATAGCGCATCATCTTTTGTTCTTGCCGCTTGCGGGTGTTCTCGCTTTTGAGATCGGCGCGGTCCGTTCGAGCATGGACCGCGAAGACATTCTCCGCGTCGCGCGTGTCGATATCTGGTATGGCGTCTAGCCGGAGCCATTATCCTGGTCGGATTTTCGCGAGCAATCTTCGCGGCCAAAGGCTGGGCCTACTACTCCGTCAACCTGTTCTTCTGGGCGAAACTTGGTGCCTTCGCCGTCGTGGGCCTGTTATCAATCATGCCAACGGTAGAGTTCATTCGTTGGCGAAAGGCGATATCGGCCAATCTCACCTTCTCGTCGGCTCCGCACGGAATCCGCAATGTCAGGCGCGTTCTCTTCGCGGAAGCGATAGTCTTCGCCCTCATTCCTGTGTTCGCCGCTGCCATGGCTCGGGGCTACGGCTCTCTGTCGCCCTAATGCCGAAGGCTGCCGGTCCGCCCCGTCTACATTCACGGTGAGTTTCGGAGGATAAGCGGACGTGGGATGCACACGAAGAATGCGGCAGGAATTGACCCTGGCTGTGTGACGTTTTCGCACAACCAAGACCCACAGCAGAAATGGACGCGCACGAGTGCAATCAGACTGTTTCAGCGTTCTGCTTCCCATAAGGGCTTTTCCGGGAAGCAATTCCAGGAAAACATATCAATGGGAACCTGTAGGGCCTCGCATCCGTTGATTTATTTCGGGCGAGATGACTCAGCACTGCATGGGGGAGAAGGCATCGTCGGCGCGCGCCATCCGCCTACTTCCGGGAGTGCGAGCGCATGGGCTCTCTGCTTAATACACATGCCGCCCAGCCGTTCATCGAACAAATGCCGGCCGCCATTGCCATTTTCGATGGTGGGATGCATTATCGGGCTGTCTCCCGTCGTTACCTTTCCGATTTGGCATGGTTGTTCTCCACCGAAGTCTTGCCCCCCGACAAGGTAATCGGCCGTACGATTTACGAGGTATCCCCAAATGCGCCGCCGCGCTGGCGGGATGTTCATGCCCGAGTGGCGTAGCGCCAGCCCGAATGCGGCGGCGAGTTACTGCTTCGGCCGAAAGTCCTGGTCCGGAAACATCGATTCCTTGGGGTCCTGGATGACCACCGGAGTCTGCAGCGCGGCCTGATGGCAGGCGTTGCAGGCATCGGTCAAATGGCCATCGTATTCGGCAAATTTGGCTTCGTCCTTGTTCTTGATGGCGAAGTCGAGCTCGAATAGCGGATCCCTTACGATGGTCTCGACCAGCTCCACGATCCGCTGCTGGCGCCACTGCGGCCACTGGAGCGATAGCCGATCGAACGCATCTGACAATTGCTTTAGTTCGTACGCCGCAAGGACCCAGTTCGTTTCGCGGCCCGCGAAGGCGAGCTTGACGTGACGCAGCTGGACGGTGGTGTTCATGAGGTCGGCCAGGCTCGGGCGGTAAGGGGGCGGCCCGGTGTCGGATGGCGCTTGGGCGTCGGCGATCAATGGCAGAAGAGCCGCGGATGCCGCGAGTGCGGCCACAACAAACCAAGGCCTTGTCATGTGAGACTCCTCTAGCTTCATGGAGATATGACCGGTAACTTGAGCTGCTGCTCGAATTCGGCATTCAGGGCGCCCTCCGGTCGAGAACCGCCGCGAGTCAGCATATCCGGATTACTTCAGAAAACGGAGGGTATTGCACGCTAAGACGCCCCAAGGCGAGGAAGCTATAGACGGCACCTATCGATCCGATCGGTGCCCGCCCTGGATCAAGGTTCGGAATCCCGCCAGCATCGCCGTGCAATGGGAGCGCAGCGAGAAGTGGAATAGGTGATCGATAATGCTGGTCGCTGGACCTGGAATGGCATGAGCATTGCTTGGCAACTGAGCAAGTCGACTTCAATGGCGCGGTGCTCCATATGCGGCGGGTCAATCACGAGCACGGCGGTCTACACGGCTTTGGCGCCGAACCGGTTCAAGGATTTCTGGCGGGAGTGAGTGCATCGACCGGGCGTTCGTTTACCGGGTCTTGGAGGTGTCGACCGGCGGCGCCTGAATTCCGATTGGCGGACCCGAATAATCAAGCGTCATCCCGCTGACATCGCACGACAAGGTGGACGCAGGACCGCCGCTGATTCGGAAGCCGTCACTGTATGGAATCGTCGCGGTCGAATAGAAGTAAAATATTACGGAATTCCTTTGGTTGCTTCCGACGGGTATTGTTCCCAAGTACATCGTTAAGGCTTTTACCCTATCGGCTGTTCCGCAGCTGAATGCACACGGCTTGCTATCGCGGCAAGTATAGCTCCATTGAAACGTGATTTCTGCTCCAGCAGGAAATCTAAAATTCGGTGGGACCGGCGATTCCGCATTAGCTCCTTCTTGTGCCCACGCCGAACGTACGAGCCCGCTAGCGATCAAAAAAATTGCGCATGTCCTTGCCGACTTCGACATTGCAGCCTCCCGGCGGCCCAGTTGCCGACGCAGCGTAGCAACTCCGGCTTGGCGTTTGCCGCGCGCTACCATGGTTGCATATTTGCGGGCCAGTTGTCGTCCTCTACAAGCCGCGTGTCCGAGCGGAACTGACATCGCCAAGGCGCTCGGCATCGGGCGGGCATCGGTGTATCGGGTGTAGGAGGCCGGCGGTAATGGCCGGTCATAACTGTAATTCCTGACGAGAAAGCTTCTCGCGGGCGGGCCATGCCCGGCCGATGCACATATTCCTCATTCGGCAAGAAACTCTTCGGTCAGCGACGTGTTGTCGTCAACACGGAGGAATGATCAACATGCTGGCGAGCATCCTGGGGGAAACGCCTGCGCTGGACTCTTCCCAGTGGTTGGATTTTCGAACCTGCCATTGTAGGACCTGACACTGTTGATTACGTGCTTAAGGCCGGCCCCCACGCCGGACGGCATGCAATCCAGCACTTTTGGTATCATCAGGTAGCTCCGGGAGTCGAAACCACGGCTTGGTATGAGGAGAGCGGTGCGATCGTCCATTTTACATGGTTCCTAGAGAGACAAACGATACATCGCTTTGCGGCTCTCCCTGCCTGGCTGGCTGAAGATATGACCATTTATATAGGTGACAACCAGAATCCGGAGTTCTTAGAAAAGATAAGAAAGCAAATCTCAACGCGCTCGGACTGGCCTAGACGCATCATAGATGATCAGGGATTCTTCGAGGAAATCTGATCGAGTCCCGCGTTCCAGCCTCCAGCACGGAATACGCTCGCCAGCCGATGCCGAGGGCCCTGGCAATCTCTTTGACGCGGATGACTTAGTCTCGCTCAGATCTCGTAGCCCTACCAACTGATCGTGCGTCGGGACGGTCCTACAGTCCCGCTCTACACCCGCAACGCCTTTGACTGGACCGCAAAACTACCGGCGATCGCGGCAGCTGCGGAGCGGATCAGGGCCAAGAGCTTCACGATCGACGGCGAGGGCGGGCATCTTGTTCAATGAACACGTCGCCGAAGATGGCCCTACTGTTTTCGCGCACGCTTGCCGGCTTGGTGCCGAGGGCATCGCCTCGAAGAAGGTCGACGGCACCTAATCGATCCGGTCCCTGTCGGGTCTGGATCAAGGTCCGCATTCCCGCCAGCATCGCGGTGCAGCGGGAGCGCAGTGAGAATTGGAATAGGTGAGGGTCGCCCAGCGCTTCCATCGAGATGGCGGTGGCTGTCGTTAGCGCACCATCGGTGCCAGCAACGACCGCGGTACCGCGTTGCGTGCCAAAGCGGGAGCCGGCCGCGGCGCACGCTCTGTGTTCTTCTGAAGGATCTGCTGTTCGACCACTTGCAGTTTAGTGATCTCGCGCGTCATCTGTTCGTGGCCGGCGGTGAGTTGGGCGGCGTCACGCGTTATCTGTTCCTGGCCGGCCATGAGTTGATCGACGTCGCGCGTTATCTGCTCTTGAGCGATGAGGATCCGGTCGACGCTTCGCCGCACCGCTTCGAGATCGAGCGACATTGCGTTGAGCCGCTGCTGAACGGGAGGAGGGGCAGCTTCCGCCGCCAGGCTGGTCATATCAGGAGCGCTATGCGCAATTGGCGCGGGCGGTGGCGCCGACCGGCCAAGCTGAGGGTACGAACTCGCGATGATTCGTCTGGCCGCGTCGCCGTATGACAACCAAGTCAGTATGGCGGTCGCACCAATCCATGCACCTAGGGCAATCCATAACGTATTCCGGTAGCGATGGGGACTCGGCATGACATTCGTCCTGAACCTTCGTGCGCGGGCACGGTCACCCCCCGTTTTGGTTTGAAACGTACAAACATTGAGAGGGTTCCGCGAGGAACGGCACCGGGGCGGCCGGCGTTGGATTTCGCGTGAGGTTCCCAACCGTTGGCACTAGTCGCCTGGGCTGACGCGAGACTGGCTTCCATGGTTGGGACTTTCCTGCCGGATGCGCCGTCCGTTTCGGCAGAATCCAAAACAAATACAGGGGATTTCCATGCCCGAGGCATTCGTTGTCACACCCGTGACCAGGCCCGCCCGCTTAATATCGTCCGCGAGCAAATCACGGTTCTTGCACCAGGCTCCCGAACTGGTGGTTACGAAATCTTCCGCCAGGCAGGCCCGGAAGGCAGTGGACCTCCGCCGCACTACCATCCTTGGGATGAGTCCTTCTACGTGGTGAGCGGCAACATCGCATTCGGCGTCGGCGACAAAGACATGATCGCTGAACCGGGCACTCTGGTGCACCTGCCGGCCGGCACGATGCATTGGTTCCGTTTCGGCCAGGGCGGCGGAGAGATGATCTCCATGACCTCACGTGA
>WNFT01008532.1_pt1 | contig 13581 bp, 11 predicted proteins | sample 5400191 | NCBI WGS metagenome assembly WNFT01 (sample SAMN13153359, study PRJNA577476) | soil metagenome | isolation source: 80 cm saprolite under Madrone tree | place: USA:California | collected 2016-06-14
CGGCGCGGCCGCGCTGACGCTTTATCTGGTGCTCGCGATGGCATTTTTCGCGCGCGGTGTGATTCATGATTTTGCGGCCGCGCACGTTGCCATCGGCTCCGATCCGTCGATCTTTATGTGGTGCCTGGTATGGTGGCCGCATGCCATCGCAAACCATCTCAACCCGTTCTTCACCGACAAAATATGGATTCCCTCCGGATTCAATGTTGCGTGGAGCACGAGCATCCCGCTTCAGAGCATTCTTGCATGGCCGTTGACGCGGGTATGGGGACCGGTCGCGGCATTCAATGTTTTATGCCTGCTTTTACCCGCGCTCTCCGCCTGGACGGCCTTCATTCTGTGCCGTTACATCGTGCGGCAACCATGGATTTCGCTGCTGAGCGGTTACATTTACGGTTTCTCGCCGTACATACTCGGCGAGCAAATCTTTGGCCATCTGCATCTGACGGCAGCGCTTTTTGTTCCTTTGTTCGTATACCTCGTCCTCGTCCATCTCGGCGGCGGGATTGCGCGTGCCAGGTTCATCACGTTGATGACGCTGCTTTTTGTCTTGCAATTCCTCAGTGCACTGGAAATCTTCGCAACTGTATGTTTTTGCGGCGCCATAGCGCTCGCGATCGCCGCAGTGGTAATCCCCGCGCAGGCAAGAATGAGGATTTATCGCCTGGGCGCGTCGCTTGCTCTGAGCCTGACTATCGCGCTCGCACTGCTGAGCCCGTACCTGTACTATCTTTTTTCCAATGGAGCCTCGCGCGCCCGTATCTGGCATGGCGTTGCGTTCTCAGCCGACTTCGCCAATACGCTGATTCCTCCTTCCATTCTCTTTCTGGGCGGTATTACACCGCTCGGCAAGGTCTCAGACGGATTTCTCAATGGAACCATCGAGAATGGGGCCGGCTATATTGGTATTCCTCTAATTCTGATCGCCACCCTGTTCGCCCGCAGATACTGGCGTGAACCGCGCGGAAAGTTACTTGTCATTCTATCGGTAACGCTCTACCTCTTGTGCCTCGGACCGCGATTGCATGTCGCGGGGCTAACCCTGTTTGGCCTGCCGTGGAAACTGTTCGAGCATCTGCCGCTGCTCAATAATGCTCTGCCGGTGCGGTTTTCAATGTATCTATTCCTGAGCCTGGCTATAATGACCGCAATGTGGCTGAGTACGGTTTCGTTCGGCCGCGGAACAAAAGTCGCGATAGGTATTGGGACGATTGTATCTATGTTGCCTAACGCGTCCGCCGACTATTGGACGTCGACTCGGATCACGCCCTTGTTCTTCTCGTCCGGGCTTTACGCGCATTACCTTGCGAAGGACGAAGTCGTCGTGCCGATTCCGTTCGGCGGCAGAAGCGAATGCATGCTCTGGCAGGCGACCGCGGCCATGTACTTTCGCATGGCGGGCGGATGGACCGTACCAATGCCGCCTGAGTACGCAACCTGGCCGATTATGGATTCATTCGCCTACGGTACGACGCTTCCCGATGCCGGCGGCCAGTTGAAGGCCTTCATGGCCAACCATTACGCCACCGCTATCATTTTGAGCGATAACGACAGGGATAGGCGGCTCTGGTTATCGATTCTGCAAGACCTGGACGTTCGGCCGATCGCGGTTGCGGGAGTTTCACTCTACAAGGTCTCCGCGAGCAGTTTGGAGAAGTACCGTGGCCTGACCGGCACTGCGATGGAGATGCGGGCGGACGCGGCTCGCTTCGACGCGCTGCTTTCAGCGGCTAACCAGTACGTCATTCAAGGACGGGACATCAAGGTGTTGAGTCCACTCCAGGCCGAGCGGTTGAAACTCTTGCCCGAAGATTGGGTCCGCAGCCACGACAGCGACATCTCGACGCGCAATGGCCTCTGGCTGGGACCCTGGGGCGCCAGGGACATCGGGGTGGGAATCGTCGGCTCATATCAATCGCTCACGGGAGTGATCGAAAAATATCGCGCGGATGCTCTACATATTTACTACCCATACCCACGCGAACTGGAAACGCATCCGAAGGAAAATCTTCTCATGCGCAAGCTGGTCATGGTATTCGACACCGCCGGTCTCGCGCGCGCTGCCCGAAAAATGAATTCGATTACCACGGTCCCGCCAAGCAGTGCGGCTGCGGGCGCGACATATTAGTTAGAGCGCGTCAATGGACGGGGTTAGATGGTGTTAGATCGCTTCTTTAGACTGTCATTCTACGAGTTGTGAATTTTGAATTTTTTGATTCCGTCTCCGTGTCCATTTCCAGATCCCTCTCCCTGTCCAGGGAGAGGGCAAGCGGCGCAGCGGTTGCGGTCTTTTTTGCAACCGCTGTGACGCGCGGGTGAGGGCAGCAACCACGTATGATGTTGTGTTACTGCCGTTTCGTCGACGATGACCCGGCTGCGCAGCTAAGAATTTCGAAGAGGACCGGGATTCTACGCGAGGCACGCGTAGAATGACCGCCAAGACCGCGCGCGAGATAATACCCACCGTGCCAAGAGCCGCGCGATTTTCAAAATGACCCACTACCTGTATCGCAATAGTAATTATTCATACTCCGCAGGTTGCGGGCGGCCAGATGTGTTTGTGAACCTGAAGCTGCAATCGTGCCGGCATGTTCGCCCCCGCCGCCATTATCCACCTAACTCCTCGAGCAGCGCTTTGGCGTCGATGAGGTCGGCGGTGTCGAAGCCCTCGGTGAACCAGCCGTAGATGTCGGCGAGCATCGTGCGGGCTTCATCGCGACGCCCCTGTTTCGCAAGCAGCCGCGCGAGACCCATCGTCGCGCGCAACTCCCACGATTTGGCGCTCTGCTTCTGCGCAATCTCAATCGCGCGATCAAAGCAGCTCTGAGCTTCGAGGACGTTGGAATTGTCCTGTCTAAGCAGCAACTCGCCTTTGAGCCGATGCATCTCAGCCTCAAATGAACGGTTTTCATGTTCATCCGCGGCGATCAGCGCTTCCGTCAAGGCGCTCAGCCCGTCATAGAAGCGGCCAGTCTCCATGCACGCCTCGGCCAGCAAGCAAAGAAAATACGGCCGGTACAGTTCCGCCCCTGTCGCGCGATAGCCGGCTAGACCTTCCTGTATCTGCGCAATCCCCTCTTCCTTGTGCCCCTCTTTGGCCATTGCCAAGCCGCGCAGGCCAGTTGCCATGGCAAACCAGTCGGGAAACTCATGCTCCGCACAGAGTGCAATCAGGCTCTCTGTAGGCTCTTGAGCTTCGCCTGCTTCTCTCCGATACTGGCGCAGAACGACGACAAAAAACTCGGCAAAAACGAGGCTAAGGGGAAGCGATAGCGCCTGAGCCGACGTGAGCGCTTCATTGCCCCTCTCGAGAGCTTGGCCTGGGTAGCCGAGGTGCCACAGAGTCCAGGCGGCATACGACAAGCAATATACCCCGGCATCAACCCCGAGATAGCGGAAGATGAGCGGCCGATGGCGCTTAGGATCATAGAGCGATAGCGCGGTTTCGAGATGTTCCCTGGCAGGAAGGAACTCCCCCATCCGAAACCAGGTAACTCCCAGAGCGTACCGCGCGTATAGCAATAGCGCTGGATCGTGCGCGCTCTGTGCCCGCCGCAGGAGCCGTTCGGCAAGCTCATGGGCCGTTCGTAACTCACCTCGCACCAAATAAACAAGCCACAGTCCAAACAGAGCGGAAAAAAGCTCCGGGGGGTCGCCCATCCGCTCACAAAGCTCCCGAGCGCGAGTGTACGCCCGCTCTGTTTCGGGCATGGCCTGGCCTTTACGGCGATCAACGCCGGGCCAACTGCCAACTGAAGCAGTAATTCTCTTTGAATACACTCGGGGCTGTCCGCCAGCCTCTGGAGCAGATCTATCGCCGCACCGAGACTGGCGATCCCATCAGCATACGCAGAGCGCTGCAGCGACTGCTGGCCTGCCCGCTCCAGGTACTCGACTGCCTTGCTGATGTTATCGCTTCGGCTATAGTGATGCGCCAAGTCGTTCAAGTGATCCTCCAACTGCCCGGCGAACATCGGCTCCAGCGCCACTCCGGCGCGCTCGTGTAAGAGCTTGCGGCGCTGGATCAGCAGCGAGTCGTAGGCGACCTGCTGCGTCAGCGCATGCTTGAAGCTGTACTCGATGTCTCCAATCGCGGGCTGCTCGTAGATGAACTCGGCGAGTTGCAAGTTGCCAAGCATCAGGTTGAGCGCGTCGTCGGACCTCGCGGTGACCGCACGGACGAGGCTTACCTGAAACTCCTTGCCGAGCACGGCGAGCGTCTGGAGCAGGTCTTTCTCATTGGGGGGCAACCGATCGATGCGCGCGGCCAGGAGCGCTTGCACGGTTGGCGGGATCTTAAGGTCGCTTAGCGGCTTGGTGATTCTGACTGCCACGCCGTCGCGCGCCAGCGCGCCTTCGTCGAACAGCATCTGCACCGTCTCTTCCATGAAGAAGGGGTTGCCTTCGGTGCGTTCGATGATGACCCGTTTGAGCCCTTCGAGGCTGTTGTGCGCCCTCACCCGTCCGGCGACCTGAAGGTCGTCGGACGACCTCTCCAGGTGTGCGCCTGGCGACTGCGTCGCAGGCGCGGGCGAGGCACCCAAAAGAGCGGAGAGCATCTCGTCGGCGCTCTCCTTGCCCAGCGGATCGAGCCGGAGCTGGGTGTAGTAGGTCTTGCTATTCCACTGATGCGAATATTCCGGCCGATAGTTCACCAGCAGCAGTAGCTTCGCGGTGCGCGGCTGATTGAGCGATTCGCGTAGCAGAATCCGTTTGATCGCTTCCAGCGTCCGCCGCTTCTTGACCTGCCCATCCATCTGCGCCAGCGGATCGTCACCCTCGACGATGCCGAGCAGACTGAACAGGTACGGCAAAGTGTCTTCCAGACTTCGGTCGAGCGCTACGACTCGTCCCGTGACCTTCTCGCGGCGCTTGCGTTCATCGTCCGCCACCGTAATGTCGAAATAGTTGCGCAGCAGATCGATCAGCGGTAAATATGCCGACGCCTTGCCGTGCGAGACCGAGAACGTCTCCAGCACCATCCAGTCGGATTGCGAGGTCGCCTTGAACTCGAAATACAGGCGCGACTTGCCGACGCCCGGCTCGGCCAACGCCGCGACGATCTGCCCATGCCCCGACTTGGCCTGCTCGGCAGCGTGCCTGAGCGTGTCCATCTCACCCTCGCGCCCGACAAACTTCGTCAGTCCGCGCCCCGCTGCACGTTGCAGCCGCGTGCGCAGGGGCCCGATGCCTGTGACCTCGTAAACGTTGACCGGCTCGCTGACGCCTTTGACCTTGGTTGGACCAAGACCGTTGAAGAGGAAGTAACCCTCGCAGAGCTTTCTGACCTGTTCGGTCACCGCGATGGAACCGATGGGCGCCAACATCTGCATCCGCGCCGCGAGGTTGGCAGTATGCGGGATCGGCGTGTACTCGGTATGCGCGGCACCGGTCTGGATCGAACGCACCACCAACTCACCTGTATTCACCCCGACCCGTGCCTGCAGCGGCAGCCTGCCTTCCTGCCGCATACGGTCCGAATAGCGTTTCAGCTCTTCTTGCAGCCTGAGCGCGGCGTACAAGGCCCGCTGCGGATGGTCTTCATGCGCGACCGGCGCACCGAACAGCGCGAAGATACCATCGCCGGTGGACTGCACGACGTAGCCGTCGTAACGCCGCACTGCCTCGATCATGAGATGCAGAGCCGGATCGATCACCGCACGCGCCTCTTCCGGGTCGAGGTCTTCCATCAACTCCATCGAGCCCTTGATGTCCGCGAACAGCGCCGTGACCGTCTTGCGCTCGCCGTCGATCGTCTTCGAAGGATCTTGCTGTTCCGGCGTGACGTGAATATGTGGAGCCGTTGATGCAGCTTGAGGTGAACCGGCAGCGGCTGATGCCGCGTTACCCGCGAGCGCCGCGCCACAGTCCTCGCAAAACGCCGATGAGGGCGCGTTCTCCGCGCCGCACTTCGGACAGCGACGGGACAGCGCGCTGCCACACGCGGCGCAGAACTTCCTGCTGGCCGTGCTTTCGGTCCCGCACTTAGTGCAACGCATACGCCTTACCCTAAGAGACCGCGATTGACCCCACTTGTATCACCCGGCGGACGGAAGCGACCAGCAGCCGGGTAAATTGGCCGCCTGTTCAAAAAACCCTTGGGATGAAGCCAGAAATCCGGCCACACCCGTTTCGGGGCCGTAGCAAATGTGTTAAGTAACCTGCAAGTCTTTCGGACCGGAGATTGCTTCACCAGGTGCAGATAAAGCTCGCTTCGCGGCTCAACCTCTTACCGCCGTATCTCTTCGCGGAACTAGACCGCCTCAAAAGGGAGGTTCAGCAAAAGGGCATCGACGTCATCAGCCTCGGTATTGGTGACCCCGATCTGCCCACCCCCGCACATATCATAGAGGCGCTGAAGCGGACCGCCGAAACCCCCGCCAACCATCGTTACCCTGACTACGAAGGCCTGCTGCGCTTCAGGGAATCGGCGTCAAATTGGTACAAACGCAGGTTTGCAGTCACGCTCGACCCCAATCGCGAGGTCTGCGCGCTTATCGGCTCGAAGGAGGGAATCGCGAACTTCCCGGTCGCGACGGTCGACCCCGGAGATATCGTACTGATTCCCGACCCCGGCTACCCGGTCTATTACTCCGGATGCGTTTTCAACGGTGGCGAGCCGTACTTCATGCCGTTGCGCAAAGAAAATGCCTTCCTTCCCGACCTCGACGCGATTCCGAAAGAAGTGGCGCGCCGCGCCCGCTTGATGTGGCTCAATTACCCTAACAACCCGACCGCCGCGACCGCCGAACTAGGCTTCCTGCAGGACGCCGTCCGCTTCTGCCTCAGCAACGACATCATCCTCGCCCACGATTTCGCCTACTCCGAGATGGCCTTCGACGGCTACCGTGCTCCGAGCCTGCTGCAGGTCGAAGGCGCGCGCGAATGTGCAGTCGAGTTCCACTCGCTTTCCAAAACCTACTCGATGACGGGATGGCGTGTCGGTTTCGTCGTGGGTAATGACAAACTGATCGGCGCCCTCGGCAAGGTCAAGACTAATGTCGATTCGGGCGTGTTCCAAGCGGTACAAGAGGCGGCGATAGCCGCGCTCGAGGGCGGCGACGAAAAAGTTCGCGAATACTGCGCCATCTACAAGGAGCGGCGCGATCTGATGGTCGAGGCGTTGCACGCACTGGGACTGGCATGTGACGTGCCGCGCGCGACGTTCTATATCTGGGCCCAGGTCCCACACGGACAGACTTCGGTGTCGTTTACCGAGCGCGTGCTGAAAGAGACCGGCGTCGTGATCACGCCGGGTTCAGGGTTCGGCAAGGGTGGGGAGGGATACGTTCGCTTTTCGCTCACGGTGCCAAGCGAGCGTTTAAATGAGGCTGTGGAAAGAATCAAAGCGCTTCGGCTGTAACGGCGGGGAATGCCCAACCGGGCTTATATCGGTATAGGAACCAATCTGGGCGATAGAGCCACCAATTACCGGGAGGCGATTCAGCGAATCGCGAGCCTGCCCGATACTCGTGTCGTCCGCCAGTCCTCGATTTACGAGAGCGAGCCGGTCGGCGACATCAAGGGAGGCTTCTTTTTAAACGGGGTGATCGAGATCGAAACCGAGTTTATGGCCGACGCCCTGATGCGCCGGTTGCTCGCGATCGAGCGCCAGCTGGGGCGCCGGCGACCGGCTGGGCGCAGGCCCGCCTCGCGTACCAGGTACCGGCCCCGCATCATCGACCTCGACCTGCTTTTCTTCAACAAGGAAGTAATCAACAGCCGAGCCTTGCAGTTGCCGCATCCCCGCCTCCATGAGCGCCGCTTCGTGCTTGCTCCAATGTCCGAATTGGCCCCTGCGCTCATCCATCCCAAGCTCAATGTGTCGATCTCCGACCTGATCGCGGATCTGAAGGCGCCGCAACGGGTCTCATTGGCGCGCGCGGATATGCTGCGCCCGCCGCAGCCGCGAAAGCGGGAGGTAGCTACGCGATGAAATTCTTTGTCGATTCGGCTGACGTCAACGAGATCAAGGAAGCCGCTGCTTTGGGCCTTGCCGACGGTGTCACCACGAATCCCAGTCTGATCGCCAAGACCGGCCGTCCCTACGCCGAAGTGCTGCGCGAAATCTGCCAGATCGTCAACGGTCCCGTCAGCGCCGAAGTCGTGGCGACCGAGGCGCCCGCGATGCTTGAAGAGGGTGTGAAGCTCGCCGGGATGCATCCGAATATCGTCGTGAAGTGCCCGCTCACGGTCGAGGGCCTCAAGGCGACCCGCGCACTCTCGTCACGCGGGATCAGAGTCAATGTCACGCTGATCTTCAGCCCATTGCAGGGGCTGGCGGCCGCAAAATGCGGTGCGTCGTACCTGTCGCCCTTCGTCGGCCGTCTCGACGACATCGGCCAGGACGGCCTTACCGTGGTCGAGCAACTCGTGCGCATCCTGCGCAACTACGATTATCCCGCGCAGGTGCTGGTCGCGTCCGTGCGTTCGCCGATGCATCTTCTGCGCGCCGCCGAGATTGGAGCGCACGTCGCGACACTGCCATTCAACGTGATCAAGCAGACACTCGCGCACCCGCTGACCGACATCGGCCTCGAGCGCTTCCTCGCCGATTGGCACAAAACGAAACAGAAGATTTGATTGTTTCAAGCGACGTGCTCCGTTGTCGCACTCGAGTGCACGCCTTGCCCTCACTTGGGAGAGTTAGGGTGAGGGCGCCTCGTTCTGCGTCCTCGTGACCGGGGTTATCTCAGGCAGCGGAAATCCCGCGCACGACTTAGTTCGTTGCCGCAACGCGCTCCGCGATTAGCTTGTCGACCTCGGTCTTCAGGCGCGAGAGCACCAACTCATACTTGAAGTTGCCGAGCTTACGGTCCTTCTTCTTCAAATTCACGGTCGTCGGACCGCACCACAATCCCAGGTCGGCGTCGTCGGTCTCGCCCGGACCATTCACCCGGCATCCCATGACGGCAATCGTAATCCGATACTTCGCCGCATAGATCGTCAGCTCCTTCACCTGCTGGGTAAGCTCGACGAATTTCTCGTTCTCGACCCGCGAGCACGATGGGCATGAAATAATATTGAGCCCGGCGCCGAACTCAGGCACCGAGATGAAGCGGCCGGCCGCGACGTCCTCGATTATCTGATGGCCCACCACGACTTCTTCGTGCTTGCGCTCGTTCGGCAGCGTCAGCGAGACGCGAATCGTATCGCCGATCTGCTGCGCGAGCAGCTTCTCGAACGCGATCCGCGTCTTGATAATCCCGTCCGGCGGAAGTCCCGCCTCGGTGACTCCTAGATGGAGCGGCACGTCGGGACGCCGCGCCGCGAAGCGCCGATTCGCATCGAGCACCTTGGCCGGATCGGAATCCTTGAGCGAGACGACGAAGCGGTCGAACCCAAACTGCTCCATCAGTTCGCAATGATAGACCGCCGACTCGACGATCGCCGCGAGCTGATCGCCGGGATGCTTTTCGAGGAACGCCGGCGCGACCGATCCGCAATTAACCCCGATCCGAATCGCAATATCATGTTCGCGCGCCACGTCCACAATCCAGTGGACCTTCTCCGGGATCGATTTGGCCTTTTCGATATGGTGCAGATGGCCGGGGTTGTAGCGAATCTTGTCGACGTGGGGCGCGACCTTGTCTGCGACCCGGTAATTTTCCTGCAAGTCGACCGAGAGCGTGATTCCGCGCGTCTGTGCGCGGATTTCCTTCAGCGCCGCGACTTCCTTTTCGTTATCGAGCGCGATTCTTACGATTCCGGCGCCCGCCGCGGAAAGCTGACGCGTCTGCGCGACGGTCTGGTCGATATCCATCGTGCGCGTCGCGCACATCGATTGCACGACCACCGGGGCCTCTCCGCCCACCGTCACATCGCCAATCCGCACCCGCCGGGTGTTACGTTTCGCCAGTTCCATCGTCTCCGCCTGAGCCATTTCACCGCCCCCTCCCCCTTCTAATTCCCTCTCCCTGTCCTGGGAGGGGGTTAGGGTGAGGGCGCAGGGGTTAGGTCGTATGCGTCAAGCTCGAACTCGGGCCCCCCACTACCCCTTCGGTGTCTCGCCGGGACCCTTATGCTCCTCGAGGACCGCCATACCGACGCAAGCGTGTGCAAAAGCGCCACCCGCACGTAGCGCCATTGCAACGAAGGCGGCCTCGGCGACCTCCTCGTCAGAGGCCCCCAGCCCCTTGGCCCGCTTGACGTGATCCCCGATACACCACATGCACTGGGTAACGTGCGCCGCCGTCACCGCCATCAATTCCTTGATCTTGGCTGGCAGGGCACCGTCCTTGAAGACCATCTGGTCGAAATCCATGAAGCCCTTGAACAGGTCAGGCTTCAAGTGTCTGAGTTTGCGAAGGTTTTTTATCGTGTCGCGGGCAAAAAGCTCTGACATCTGACCTCTCCCGTCGCGCGGCTTTCGTGGAAATGAGCCGTCCCGTCAATCGACAATCCCAGCACCGCAACGATAACGCCAACTATAACAGATTGCAGCGGCATATCCCTAGACAGTCGATGCGACAATGTGTCCCAGTATGCGCTATTTCAGTCTGGCCTCGCTTTTGCTATCACCATTTGTATGAATGACACGATTTACCGTGTCGAAGCCCTTGATTACGGGTCGAGTTTCTTTTAGCAGTGTTTTGACATAATTTAATACTGTTAACCTCTTGTCACCACGTTTAAACATTGCTATAAGCGTTTTATTGCGACAAAAGATGACGGGGTCCTGAGCAACACACGGCTAACGCCGACAAGGTAACAGGGGGAGGAAGTTCAAACGATGGAAGCGGCCGAACGGCAACTGGACACAAGCGATCCGTTGAATTTCACGGACGTTATCCTTCCGAGCCAATTTTTCTCTGCGATGGGCGGTGGCGGCTTGTGCGCGGAACAGCGCCTCATGCTCGCGGTGCTGGTCGACGCGATCAACATCCTCCAAGGATGGCATCGCCTCGGCAGCGCCCGCAAACGGCGCGCATTCGCCGAAGCTGGACAGTGGGTGAACACCCGCGGCACGCACTATCCGTTCACATTCGATAGCATTTGCGACGCGCTCAGTATCGACCCGGACATCCTTCGCCAGCGCCTGAGCGGTCTCATTATGGGTCGGCCGGCACAGCGGCTCGGTTTGGGACGCCTTAGACTCAAGGAATCAAGCCGGTCACAGCACATGACGGCAAACCGCGTGCGTAGGCGTCGCAAGGCCCGCCTCGCCGCGGTTCTCCAGCCCTGATCTCCGGCGGGCGCGTCGCCTCCTCCAAAACGCCCTTTCCCCCCAGAGCAGGGCACTGGATTTCGGCGCGCCCCCTTTTTCTTCATCCGGCCCTTAAACCACAGTACGAGGCGCTTCGATTGACTGGCCTGCCGGCGACTCTCTATGATCCGGCTGCTACCATTAAGTCGAGGCTCGATTCTCCGTGCGAATGCTTGTTCCGCCAATCGTCCGGCGCCGCGAGATGGACCGCGAATTGGTCCGCTTCTTCCACGACCATCGCAAATCCTTCTTCCGCCGCGCCGTCTCCAAATTCTGCCGCTACTATCACGTGAGCAGCCCGCGCATCGAATGGTACGAATACATCGATTGGGGCAAGACGGCAGGCAAGACCTTCGAGGACGGCCGCATCCACCTCGTCCATCCCGAGAACTGGAAGCGCGGGCGCGTCTACAAGAGCGAGCGGATGTGGGTGCAGATGGTATATCACGAACTCGCCCACTATCTTTTCTGGACCGACGCTGAACGCAAGGCCGAGGCGTTTACTCATCGGATGGTGCGCGGTCTGAAACGCGCACGAATAGCAGGACGTTCGCGCCGCGCCGGTGCTACACGTGCGCCCGGCGTGCGAAGATCCGCACGGCGAACGCGTGACCTCGACGGCAAGCGCGGATACACGCACGGGCGCAAAGCGGGCGCACGGTCTCGCCGCACGCGAGTTCATAATCAAGCCGTCCGCAGGGCTGGAGCCGGCCGCTAGAATGGCAACTAAACCGACCGCTGATCGATGGTGGGTCGAGACCAACCTCAAACGGCCCAAGCAGGCCCGCTCCGAAGTCGACCTGCCTGTCCTGCCGGTCGCGATGAGCTTCTACACGGTCGCCAAGGATTACGACCAGGACCGCGCCAAGGACGACCTGACCGACAACAATCTCCGCATCGCGCGCGCCGCCAATCCCGGGCCCGGCGAATGGGTCTACGTCGCGATGACCGAGGAGCATTACCCGGAACGCCTCGTGCGCCGCATCAAGGAGGAGTTCCGCCTGCCGCGTGAGGCGCGCGGCATCATCCTTGACCATGGCCGCCTCCTGCGTCTCCTCATATGCGGCCCACAGCTCGAGGACTGGATGCTCGATGTAACGCTCGGCGACGAGCCGTCGGTCGACGCCTACGTATGGAGCACGATGTATCGCGAGCAGCTGTTCAAGCGCGCCGAAGACGCGTTACGCCAGGCGCGCAAGTGGGCCCTCAATCTCATCCAGAGCCCACCGCAACCCGGCGAATTCTTCCGCGGCACTTTGCTGTAGCTTAACGCCTGTCCGGCTCACGAGCTTCCCCGTATCTCCTTTGCGCCCTTTAGAAGCAGGATGCCCACATGCCGCTTGATGATCCGGACGCTACTGTAACGGAATTGCGGACATCCGCGCCTGGACAAGCTGGAACTGATAATTGGCCTTACAGCCGATTCGTCGTCAAAGGCTCGGGAGTTGTCTAGAATTGCGTTAGATCGACGGCCCGAACTACGGAGCGTGGCGGCACAGATAATGAAAACGGTAAAGGCGACGCATCGGGAGATCGAAGCGTTGAATGAGGCCACCCAGCAGAACGGAAAGCTGGACAAGGCGGCTCTCGATCAAGCGATGGATCGTATTCTCAAGGCCGCCCGGGAGATCAATCGCGAAGTGAATGATCTGCTTGCCAAGGCTCGTCGTTGACTTTCGCCGTCTGAAATCCGAGCCACTCTGTTACTTCTATTTGCGAGACACGCCGCCAGGACACTTTCGGCATCACGTTGCTTAACCCTTAGAGCCCTGGCTCTCGAGCCATGCGATAGCGCCTTTCAGACCCAGCTCGCGCACCTTCTTCGCCATCTCGCGGGCGCCCGCGCTGTAATGCGCGATCGCGTCCCATTCCGCGCCGAACATCGCGGCTGTGCGGAAGCCCTGCACGTCCATCACCCGGTTTATAGCTAGTTTCTTGATCCGCAGCAGATCGGATGGCGTGCGCGCAATCGCTTGCGCCATTTGCATCGTCACTTTCTCCAACTCCGCCGCCGGCACAGCCCGATTCGCCCAGCCCCAGAAATGCGCCTCCGTACCGCTCATTTCGCTGCCGGCGATAAACGACATCTCCTTCGCCTTCTTCGGACCCGAGAGCCAGGTCCACATCGTGCTGATCAGGCCTCCACCGAGCGGCAACGCCGGCCAGCGGATTTTGCATTCCTCCGCTACCAGCGTGATATCGCAGCACACCGCGAGCATCGTCGCGCCGCCGCAACAATAGCCATGGACCTGCGCGATCACCGGCTTCGGAAAATCCCAGACGCGCAGCCACTTGCCGATCGCGTCCTGCAGCCATTCGCGATCCTCCGCGATTCCCGTGGGCCCTGGGTCCGAGCCACTCACGTCATAGCCGAC
>WNFT01003525.1_pt1 | contig 13575 bp, 9 predicted proteins | sample 5400191 | NCBI WGS metagenome assembly WNFT01 (sample SAMN13153359, study PRJNA577476) | soil metagenome | isolation source: 80 cm saprolite under Madrone tree | place: USA:California | collected 2016-06-14
GACACCGTCTTCTTCGGACCGGAAGCGGAGTTCTTCATCTTCGATGACGTGAAATATGCGGCCCAGCCCTACAACACCGGCTTCAAGCTCGATTCGGTCGAGCTGCCGATCAACAGCGACACCGACTACGAAGGCGGCAATCTCGGCCATCACATCGGTTTCAAGAAGGGCTATTTCCCAGTGCCGCCGCAGGACACCGCGCAGGACATCCGCTCCGAGATGCTCGGCGCGATGGCGAAGATGGGCGTCAAGGTCGAGAAGCACCACCACGAAGTCGGCTCGGCCCAGCACGAGCTGGGCATGAAATTCGCGCCGATGGTGTCGATGGCCGATCAGCTGCAGATCTACAAATACTGCATCCATCAGGTCGCCAACATCTACGGCAAGACCGCGACCTTCATGCCCAAGCCCATCTATGGCGACAACGGCTCCGGCATGCACTGCCACCAGTCGATCTGGAAGGAAGGCCAGCCGACCTTCGCCGGCAAGAAGTACGCCGACCTCTCCGACACGGCGCTGCAGTATATCGCCGGCATCCTCAAGCACGCGCGCACGATCAACGCCTTCACCAACCCGACGACGAACTCCTACAAGCGGCTCGTCCCCGGGTTCGAGGCGCCGGTGCTGCTCGCCTATTCGGTCCGCAACCGCTCGGCCGGCTGCCGCATCCCGCTGGCATCCTCGCCCAAGGGCAAGCGGGTCGAGGTGCGCTATCCCGATCCGCTCGCCAATCCCTACCTCGCCTTCGCCGCCATGCTGATGGCGGGCCTCGACGGCATCAGGAACAAGCTCGATCCGGGGCCGGCGATCGACAAGGACCTCTACGACCTGCCGCCGGAGGAGCTCAAGCAGATTCCGACCGTATGCGGCTCGCTGCGCGAAGCGCTCGGCTATCTCGACAAGGACCGCGACTTCCTCAAAGCCGGCGGCGTGTTCGACGACGACTTCATCGACAGCTACACGGAGCTGAAGATGCAGGAGATCATCCGCTTCGAGCACACCCCGCATCCGGTCGAGTTCGAAATGTATTACTCGGCGTAGTCCTCCCGTCATCGCACTGCGATGAAAACTTCAAAGGGCGCTCCGTGGAGCGCCCTTTTTTTGCAAATTTGACGAGGACAGTCCGACCAAGCAGGCGGGCTACGCCGCGGTTGCGGCCGTCTTGGCGGCCTTCTCGCGCACTTCGGCGGAGCGGATTTCGGTGAGCTTCTGCTGCACCTGGTCCGAGAACACGTATTGAGCCGGCCGCTGGCGGTCGAGCGGGATCTCCGGCGCCATCGGCCCATCGGTGCGCGGGCCGCGCAAGGCGGCTCGGATCGCCTGCAGCGGATGTTTCAGCATTGCCTCGGCCGCCGTCGCCTCGTAGCCGCAATGGGCCATGCAGTTCGCGCATTTTTCGTAGCGGCCGGTGCCGTAAGAGTCCCAATCCGTGGTCTCCATCAGCTCCTTGAAGCTCTGCACGTAACCTTCGCCGAGGAGGTAACACGGCTTCTGCCAGCCAAAGATGTTGCGCGTCGGCATTCCCCAGGGGGTGCAGTGATAGGTCTGATTCCCGGCGAGGAAGTCGAGGAACAGGCCGGAATGGACGAACGGCCAGCTCTTGCCCTTCCCCTTGGCGAAGATGCTGCGGAAGAGCTCCTTGGTCTTGCGGCGGTTGAGAAAATGCTCCTGGTCGGGCGCGCGCTCATAGGCATAGCCGGGCGAGATCGACACCCCGACGCCGAGCCCCTTGGCGAAATCGAGGAAGGCCGCGATCGCGTCGGGCGGATGGCCGTCGTAGATCGTGGCATTGACATTGACGGTGAAGCCTTTGGCCTTGGCGGCCTTGATCGCCGACACCGCGCGGTCGAACACGCCGTCCTGGCACACCGACTTGTCGTGGTGCTCCTTGAGGCCGTCGAGATGCACCGAGAAGAAGAGATAGGGGGAAGGCTCGAACAGGTGGAGCTTCTTTTCGAGCAGCAAGGCGTTGGTGCACAGCGACACGAATTTCTTGCGCGCGACGATGCCTTTGACGATCTCGCCGATCTCCTTGTGGATGAGCGGCTCGCCGCCCGGAATGGCGACCATCGGTGCCCCGCATTCATCGACCGCGTCGAGGCATTCCTTGACCGAGAGGCGTTTGTTCAGGATCGCATCGGGATAATCGATCTTGCCGCAGCCGAAACAGGCGAGATTGCAGCGAAACAGCGGCTCCAGCATCAGCACCAGCGGGTAGCGCTTGCGCCCGCCGAGCTTCTGCTTGACGAGATAGGCGCCAATGCGCATTTCCTTGTGAAGCGGAACGCTCATGCTGTGCGCTTTCTCAAATGTTTGCACCCACGCGGACGAGCGCAGATTTCAGGACGCCGCCGCGAGCTCGGCGGGGAGGCGGAATTCGATCTTCTCCTGGCGGCCGGGAAGCACCGTGACATCGACCGGCCCGAGCCGCCGCAATGCCGAGATCACGTCATCGACCAGCACCTCCGGCGCCGACGCGCCGGCCGTGATGCCGACCGTCTTCGCGCCTTCGAGCCATTTCGGATCGAGCTCGCTGCCGTCGGCGATCAGGTAGCTCGGCACCCCTTCCTCGCTTCCGATCTCGCGCAGGCGATTGGAGTTGGAACTGTTCTTGGCGCCGACCACCAGGATCAGATCGACCAGCTCGCTCAGCTCGCGGACCGCGGATTGGCGGTTTTGCGTCGCATAGCAGATATCGCGCGTCTCTGGCCCGACGATGTCGCTGAACCTGCGCTGCAGTGCCGCGATGATGCCCTGGGTATCGTCGACACTGAGCGTGGTCTGGGTGACATAGGCGACCGGCGTGTCCGCCGGCAGGTCGAGCCCATCGACCTCCGCTTCGTTCTGCACCAGGATCACCGGGCTCGGAATCTGCCCCATGGTGCCCTCGACCTCGGGGTGCCCGGCATGGCCGATCAGGATGAGCTTGCGGCCCTGGCCGACATAGCGCTTGCCCTGGTTATGCACCTTGGTCACCAGGGGACAGGTCGCATTCAAGACCGGCAATCGCCGCGCTGCCGCCTCGTCCTCGACGCTCTTGGCCACGCCGTGGGCGCTGAAGATCGTGACCGCGTTGGCGGGGACTTCGGACAAATCCTCCACGAAGCGCGCGCCCTTGGCCTTGAGACTTTCGACCACGTGCTTGTTGTGCACGATTTCGTGGCGCACATAGACCGGGGGGCCGTATTTCTCCAGCGCGCGCTCGACAATTTCGATCGCGCGCACCACGCCAGCACAAAATCCCCGCGGTTGAGCCAAGATCACTTTCATTCGCTTCGGTCCGACATTCACATTTTTCCGGCCAATCGCAGATCGTCCCTTGCAGGACACAGATAGGTCAACCGGCGTCCCGTACAATCCCAGCCGGGATCAGCTTCGCCACACCGCCGCGCGCGTCCTTTCCGAGCGCCTCGAAGACCTTGGCCACGATGCCCTTGGCGTCGAGCCCGGCCTTGGCATACATGGCCACTGGACTGTCCTGATCGATGAACACATCCGGCAGCACTATGCAACGCAGCTTGAGTCCGTTTTCCAAAGCTCCGTGCTCGGCGAGCGTCTGCAACACGTGGGCGCCGAAGCCCCCGATCGCCCCCTCCTCGACGGTGATGAGCACTTCGTGCTCGCGCGCGAGCCGCAAGAGGAGATCGACATCGAGCGGCTTGGCGAAGCGCGCATCGGCAACGGTGGTGGTCAAGCCATGGGCCGCGAGCGTCTCGGCCGCCAGCAGGCATTCCTGCAGCCGCGCGCCAAAGGAGAACAAGGCGACCGAGGTGCCCTCGCGCAGAATGCGGCCCCTGCCGATCTCGAGCGGGACACCGAATTCGGGCATGTCGACCCCGACGCCGTCGCCGCGCGGGTAGCGGAAGGCGCAAGGCCGGTCGTCGATCGCGACCGCGGTCGCCACCATGTGGACAAGCTCGGCCTCGTCCGCGGCCGCCATGATGACGAAGCCAGGCAGACAGCCGAGATAAGGAATGTCGAAGGCGCCGGCATGGGTCGGCCCGTCGGCGCCGACGAGACCCGCGCGGTCGAGCGCAAACCGCACCGGCAGCCGCTGGATCGCGACGTCGTGGACGACCTGGTCATAGGCGCGCTGCAGGAAGGTCGAGTAGATCGCCGCGAACGGCTTGAAACCCTCAGTCGCAAGCCCGGCTGCGAAGGTCACGCCATGCTGCTCGGCGATCCCGACATCGAAGGTGCGTTGCGGAAACACCTTGGCAAAAATATCGATGCCGGTGCCCGACGGCATGGCCGCGGTGATCGCCACGATGCGGTCGTCCTTGCGCGCCTCCTTGACCAAGCTCTCGCCGAACACTTTGGTATAGGAGGGCGCATTGGCCTTGGACTTGACCTGCTTGCCGGTGGCGACGTCGAACTTGACGACCCCGTGGTACTTGTCCGCGGAGGCTTCGGCGGGCGCATAGCCCTTGCCCTTCTGGGTCACGATATGGACCAGGATGGGTCCGTCCTTCGCATCGCGGACATTGCGGAGGACCGGCAGCAGGTGGTCGAGGTTGTGGCCGTCGATCGGGCCGACATAGAAGAAGCCGAGCTCCTCGAACAAGGTCCCGCCGGTGACGAGGCCGCGCGCATATTCCTCCATCGCGCGCGCGCGCTGCTCGAGGAATTTCGGCAGGTGCCTGGCGAGCCGGTGGACGACATTGCGCAGCGAGCGGTAGGGCCGCCCGGAGACCAGGCGGGCGAGATAGGCCGACAGCGCGCCCACCGGGGGCGCAATGGACATATTGTTGTCGTTAAGAATGACGATCAGGCGCGAATCCATCGCCCCTGCGTTATTCATGGCCTCGTAAGCCATGCCTGCCGACATGGCACCATCGCCGATGACGCAGATGACGTTGTGGGATTGTCCTTTAAGGTCGCGCGCCACCGCCATGCCGAGGCCGGCCGAAATGGAAGTCGAGGAATGGGCGGCGCCGAAGCAGTCGTATTCGCTTTCCGCCCGCTTGGTGAAACCCGACAGTCCGCCGGGCTGGCGAAGGGTGCGAATACGGTCCCGGCGGGAGGTCAGGATCTTGTGCGGATAGGCCTGATGCCCGACATCCCAGACCAGCCGGTCGCGGGGGGTGTCGAACAGGTAGTGGAGCGCGACGGTCAGTTCGACCACGCCGAGCCCCGCCCCGAGGTGCCCTCCGGTGTCGGAGACGGCGCTGATGGTCTCGGCCCGCAGCTCGTCCGCCACCAGCCGGAGCTGTTTTTCGTCCAGGCGTCGAAGATCGGCGGGACTTTTGATGGTATCGAGAATTGGCGTGGCTATGGTCATGATCACAACAAGATCGTGGCTAGCACAGGGGGAACCGGATGACCCGAGTTATTTTCCGCCCTGGCCGGAGAACCATTGAAGAACGTCCGGGCTGAGCACCTCAATGGACCGGCGTACCCGACCCGGGACGGGCGGCAGTCGTCGTCAACGCATTGCATAGCCGGATGGTTCACCCGGTTCAATGGTCCCCTACCATTACACCCGCAAAGGCCAGAAAGAACAAGTCATGCTCAAATCCAAAATCGCCTCGATCGTCACTATTTGCACGCGTCACCCCTGGCCGGTGATTGCGGTTGCAGCATTGTTGACGATCATGACCAGCGTGTATTCGGTCGGAAACTTCACGATCGACACTAATGTCAATAAGTTGATCTCGCCAGACCTGCCGTGGCGCCAGCGAGAACTTGCCGTCGACAAGGCGTTCCCACACCGTTACGAAAGGATTCTTGCGGTCGTCGAAGCCCCCACATCGGAGCTCGCGACCGAGGCCAGCACGGCTCTTGTCGACAAGCTGTCGGCCCAGTCGAACGTGGTGCGGGCGATCCACGAAACCACGGGCAGCCAATTTTTCACCCGCAATGGCCTCCTGTTCCTCTCCACGGAAGAGGTCAGGCGCACGATCGGCCAATTCGCGCAGAGCCAGGCGCTGTTCCAGGTGCTGGTCTCCGATCCGAACCTGCGCGGGCTGGTGCAGGCCCTGACCTTCGCCTTGGTGGGCATCCAGCGGCAGTACTATACGCTCGATCAGATGACCCGCCCGCTCGCCATGTTCGCCACCACCCTCGAAGAGGCGATTGCCGGGCGGCGCGCAAGCTTCTCCTGGCGCGAGCTGGTCAACCGCAAGCCGCCGGAGCCGAGCGAGCTTCGCCGCATCATCGAGATCAGGCCGGTTCTCGATTACGCCGCGCTCGAGCCGGGCGAGATGGCGACCAACGCGATCCGCCAGACCGCGGCCGATCTCAAGCTCGATTCGCAATACGGCGCACGGATGCGCCTCACCGGCCCGGTTCCGATCCAGGACGAGGAATTCGCAACGCTGCGGGAAAACGCCGACCTCAATGCCATCGTCTCGCTCGCCTTCCTGGTCGGCATCCTGTGGCTCGCCTTGCGGTCGCCGCGCATCATCGCGGCCGTGCTCATCGGCATCTTCGTCGGCCTCTCGATCACCGCCGCCTTGGGATTGATGATGGTCGGGTCATTCAATCCAATCTCGATCGCCTTCGCGGTCCTGTTCGTCGGCATCGGCGTGGATTTCGGCATCCAGTTCAGCGTCCGCTACCGGGCGGAGCGATACGAGGTCAACAACCTGCGCCTCGCGCTGTCGAATGCCGCGCGCCATGTGGGCGTGCCGCTCACGCTTGCCGCGGCGGCGACAGCGGCGGGATTCATGTCCTTCGTGCCGACCGACTACAAGGGTGTTTCCGAGCTCGGAAGAATTGCCGGCGTCGGCATGATCATCGCGTTCATCATCAGCATCACGCTGCTGCCCGCCTTGCTGCGGTTGTTCAACCCGCCCGGCGAAAAGGAGCCGCTCGGTTATTCCTCGCTCGCGCCGGTCGATAGTTTCATGGAGCGGTACCGCATCCCGATCATCGTCGGAACGGCGGTGCTTTCGCTCGGCGGATTGCCGTTGCTCTATTTTTTGCAGTTCGACTTCAATCCGATCAATCTGCGAAGCCCCAAGGTCGAATCGATCGCGACCTATCTCGATTTGCGACGCGATCCGAATGCTGGGGCGAACGCCATCGACGTGCTCACGGCCTCGCTGGCGGAAGCCAAACAAGTCGCCGAGCGCCTATCGAAAGTTCCCGAGGTCGACCGCGTGATGACGATCGAGACCTTCATCCCGGCCGAACAGGAGCAGAAGCTCGCGCTGATTGCGCAGGCCAAGCAGACCCTCGATCCAGCGCTGAACGCAGCTCTGCGCCCAGCCCCCACCGACGAAGAGAACATCGCTGCGCTCAAGCGCGGCGCCGAGGCGCTCACGCGTGCCGCCGGCGAGCAAACCGGGCCCGGGGCTGCCGCCGCCAAGCGCCTCGCCGCGGCGCTCACCAAGCTGGCCGAGGGGGATCAGGCGCTGCGGGCGCGGGGGCAAGCGGCGCTGATCCCGCCGCTCAAGACCGCGCTCGATGGATTGCGCGAGTCGCTCAAGGCGCAGCAGATCACCGAAGAGACGATCCCGCCGGAAATCGCCAGCGAGTGGGTCGCGCCCGATGGCCACGCGCGGGTCGAGGCCCATCCGAAAGGCGATTCCAACGACAACGAGACGCTGCGCCAATTCGCGCGCGCGGTGCTCGCCGTCGAGCCGAGGGGGAGCGGCGGCCCGATCTCGATCCTGGAAACCGGAAACACCGTCGTTCGGGCCTTCATCGAGGCTGGAATTTGGGCCTTCGTGTCGATCGCGATCCTGCTCTGGATCGTCCTGCGGCGCTTGACCGATGTCTGGTTGACCTTGATCCCGCTGCTGCTGGCCGGGGTGGTCACGCTCGAAATCTGCGTGCTGATCGGCCTCAAGCTCAACTTCGCGAACATCATCGCGCTGCCGCTCCTGCTTGGCGTCGGCGTCGCGTTCAAGATCTACTACATCATGGCTTGGCGGGCCGGCCAAACCGGGCTCCTGCAATCGGCCCTCACCCGGGCCGTGATCTTCAGCGCCATGACCACGGCAACGGCATTCGGCAGCCTATGGCTGTCGAGCCACCCGGGCACGTCGAGCATGGGCAAGCTTTTGGCCCTGTCGCTGGTCTGCACTCTCGCCGCAGCGGTGCTGTTTCAGCCCGTGCTAATGGGGCCGCCCCGCGAGATTGGAGACGCGTGAGCAGACATCGCCGACCAGAGAGGCCTTGGGGGCGCCTTTCTGGGCGCCGCCCTTGCTTTGCGGATTGGGCTGCACCACGCGGGTCCAATCCTGACCGCCGCAGAAAAAGCCGCCGAGGATGCAGCCTTCGATCCGCAGCGTGTTGGGGGCCATGAGCTTGATATTGGCGGTATAGGTCTTGCCGTTCTCGGCATTGTAGACGTGGCCCTCCCAGCGGTCGCGGTTCGGCTTCATCTCGATGAGGATCGGGACCCCGAGCATCGGGCGGCCGCGCAAGGCCGGATCGGGATTTTCGGTGTCGCGCCCGGCCACCTTTTCCCACGACACCACGCCCCAGAGCGAGCCACCGCAGTTCTCGATGCGGACCTGGCCCAAGCCGTTCTCGACCATCCAGTCTCCGGTCGGCTCGGCCGCCCAGCCTGGGCCGACGGCGAGGACCATGCTGCAACCGACGAGGATGAACAGACGCATGGCGCGGCTCCTTTCCGGATCGCTGGCTTGGCTGATTCCCTCAGCAAGCTCAATTCGAATGCTCTAGAAGCAGTTTCAGGCAGCACTTGGACATTGCCTTGAAGTTCCGTGCCTTGCTGCGGCGATATGACACTTCACCCGGTTGACCATTGGCCCCGCATGAGCGAATTATAAACACAGCGATAAAAAAGACATAAATGGTTGTTCGCAAGGAGGCGCTGGTGTCGGGGGTGGAGTTCGGTACGCGTAGCCGCGGCAAGCCGTGGAATCGGGAAAGCGGGGCGGAGGAATGGGTCGATCTGGACCGTAGTTTCATCTCCCGACGCTATGACCGCCTGGCAGGGCTTATTCCATTTTTCGATTGGTTGCTGTTCCAGCCACCGGGATTTCGCCGCAAGGCGGTTGACCGGCTGGACCTCAAGCCGGGCGACCGTGCGCTCGAGATTGGCTGCGGAACGGGCAGGAACCTGCCATTCCTGCAGCAGGCGGTCGGTCCGACCGGGCGGGTCTATGGCGTGGACTTCTCCCCCGGCATGCTGGCGAAGGCGCGCAAGCTGCGCGAGCGCCAAGAGTGGAGCAATGTCGAGCTCATCGAGTGCGACGCTGCCGATTATGTCGCCCCGGAACCCCTCGATGGCATCCTGTTCGGTCTATCCTACAACACGATGCCGCATCATCTCACGGTTCTGCACCAGGCCTGGAGTCTGCTCCGTCCGGGTGGCCGCCTGGTGATCATGGACGCCAAGCTTCCGCCCGGCCTCGGCGGCGAGCTCGTTCGGCCGTTCGGCGTGTGGCTGATGAAGCGCACCATGCTCGGGAACCCCTACATCCGGCCTTGGAAGGACCTTGCCAGGTTCACTGACCAGATCGAGATGGAAGAGTTCATGTTGGGCGCGTATTACGTCTGCCGAGGCATCAAGCCTTAGCTCGGCATCGAGCAGCGATCGCCATTTGCGGCAAGGAGAGCGACATGAGCGAGCGCCAGCGCGAGCAATGCTGGGTGATCAACAACGAGGTCGTCGAGCCGCCGCCGCAGATCGCGCTCAGCAAGGAAGAGCTCACCGAGCGCCATCACGCCTTCATTCATGCGCTCGAGGCCGAGGGCAAGCTGGTCGGCGCCGGACCTTTCCTCGATGACACCGGCAACCGCTTCGGCACCGGCATGATCATCTTCCGCGCCGCGACCCGCGCCGAGGCCGAACGCATCGCCAACAGCGAGCCCTATATCGCCCATGGCGTGCGCCGCCTCAAGCTCCTGCCCTGGCAGCGCACCGCCGGGCGCTAGCAAGCGGCTGGCACGGCGTCGCGTGCGGCTACGGATGGCGTGGGATGCTCATCGTTCAACAATTGATTCCGGGCTGCTCAGGCCCTTGTTAAGGCTACGCTAATAGCGTATATATGTGGCGAACTGCCGAAATAACGATTGAGATCGAGGAATCCGATCCGCCCGATGTGCTCGCGATCATCACAACTCCAGTCGGCGTTGTCCAACTTCTGGGGAGCGTTTCAGTGGTCGAGCGCGTTCTGCATATCGATCGAGCTCACGTCGGCGGTTTGAGTCCAGGGGCGCTCGGCCGAGCCGGTCTCAATGCGATTGGCAGGAAACTGTTGGAAGAAGCCGATGTCGATAAAATCGTCATTCAGGGAAGCACTCGGACAACGGGAAGGAACGAAGGAAAAGTCCCAAGACCAATCTGCTTCCCCCACCGTTAAGCTTATTTTGGCACCTGGCAAGATCCGGCAGCCGGTCGAGGTGGCTCGCCTCCTGACAAAATATGGAATGTCACTGCGAAAGGCGCACGACACGCTCGACCGACTGGCCAAACGTGACACAGTAGCAGTCGAACTTTATGCTGGCGATTTTCAAAAACTCGCTTCGGACCTGTCAGCTTTGGGCGTAGAGGCTCAGCTTATTCAAGCCCCGGAGATCGACGTGAAGAAGGTCCGGGAACGCTTCGGCATTTCTCAGGCAGAGTTTGCTCTTCGCTTCTGTCTCGAGCTCGATACGATTCGAAACTGGGAGCAGGGTAGGTATAAACCCGATCCTGCGGCAAAATTGCTGCTCAAGCTGATTGAGACATATCCTGCAACCGTCGAAGCCGTTCTTACAAGAAATGGTCCCCTGCAACCGAACGGAGGCCGCCGTGATGAACGTCGCCGTCAGAACCAATGATCGTTTCGTCACCGTGGATGGCCTCACCGTCCGCTATCTCGAAGAAGGCAGCGGCGTGCCGGCGATTCTCCTGCACGGCAGCTCGCTCGGCTCCTCGGCGGACGTCTTCCGCCGCAATCTGCGCGCACTCTCCGCCAACGGCATCAGGGCGATCGCGGTCGACCTGCCGGGCTTCGGCAAGAGCGATCCGTCCGCCGACCTCAGCGGCTCCTTCCGCAAGAAATTCATCCTGCGCTTCATGGACGCGCTCGCGCTCGAGCGCGCAGCCTTGATTGGCCATTCGTCCGCCGGCAACCCGGTGGTGAGCATCGCCCTCGAACATCCCGAGCGCGTGTCGCACGTGATGATTCTCGGTACCGGCAGCCTGCTGCCACCGCTCGAGACTTCGAGCGGCAAAGTCGGCGGCCGCGAGGAAGCGGCGCAAGCCAGACTCGAAGAGCGGATGGTGCGCAAGGAGCCCACCCTCGACGATACCCGGGCGCTGCTCGAGGCGAACCTGTTTCATCATGAGCTGATCACCGGCGAGGAGCTGGCGTTGCGGCATCAGAACAGCATCGGCGCCTGCTTCGAGCAGTTCGTCGCCCGCCACGACGCCGGCGAGGAAGGCGGCAAAGGCGGCAAAGCGGGCAAGCCGTCAGTGCCGCTGTGGCAGCGCTATGGCGAGCTCAAAATGCCGCTCCTGCTCATTTATGGCCGCAACGACCGCGGCCGCGCCGCCGAGCGCGTCGAACTGTTGAAGCAGCGCTATCCGAGCCTCGACCTCCACCTCGCGGAGGGCTGCAAGCATCTCGTGCCATGGGACGCAGCCGACCTGTTCCACCGCCTGGCGATCCCGTTCCTGACGGGTGCATAATGGAGCGACCGATTTCGCCGGTGCTGGCTGCAGCGTGCAGTACATCGCGGCCTTTCGTCGGACTGCGCGAATTCCGGGAGGGTTGGCACATTTGATAGGAGACGGTGTTGCTTCAGCGAGGCCTGATAGAGGATGGTTGGCTCGCCGCGGTGCACCCAGCCTGGATGGCTCACCCTCCTGTCATGCTACGCAATTGCAACTGTTACTTCCGGGCGTCGGTGAAATAGCGCAGGTCAGGCGCCGGTTGGCCCTTGTAGGCGGGCATAAGGAAGCCGTCGCCACTGGTATAATAGACCGTGTCACCGATACGGACATGCGGGTTGTTCTCGGCGCAGATCGACTCGGCCCACCAGATCGGCTCTTTTTGCGACACCCGGCGGTAGGTCTTTGTGATCGTCCAAGGGCGGGTCAACGCGTTGTCGTTGACGGTGATCTCATTATGGATTGCGTTCGGGTTGCTCTTGTCGATGGCAATGCGCTCCTTGACCACCGTCTTGTTATCTTTGTGCAGCGGGATGCCAGACGAGTCGAAGGTACGCGGCCCCTTCATGAAGCGGGTCTCAACCAAGAGCGTGTCGAATTTGCCGTCGCCGTCCGTATCCTCCCAGCGACCGATGGAGTGGCCGCGGAAGGCCGGCTCGATCTCGCCCTCCTTCGGCCACTCGCGCCCATCGGTATAGATACGGCGCGAATCATGGATGTGCTCGATCAACATGTACACCGTCTTCGGGGTGATGATGATCTCCATTGGCTCGTAAACGCTCGCTTGGCGCGGCATGCCGGGGGGCAAGCAGGTCAGCGTCGGCGAACCGCCGCTTGAGTGATCGCGCTTGTTGGCCTCCCACACGGCCTGGTATTCCGGCGTCAGCGGCGGATTGGTCGGCCACCTATTGCCGGTGCCGTGCCATTCCCCGCTCAGGTCGGGGTATTTCGATTCGTCGAACGCCAGCGCGCTGCTCATGAACATGCAGAGGAGCACTGCAGTAAGCGTTGGCATTTCCTTGCTGGTTCGCCGGGCCATGTTATTCTCCTCCATCCAACAAATGCAGTTCCCCCAGTAGCAGTACGGTCTCGCGTTGAAGAAGCTGTTACCTAGAACAGCTCGAAATATTCCTTGTGCTCCCACTCGGTGACCTCCGACTGGTAGCGGGCAACCTCGGCCTCCTTGATGCGCAGATAATAGTCGACGAAGCTCTTGCCGAAGCCTTCGGCGAGACAGGTGTCCTCGCGCAATGCCGAGAGAGCTTCTTCGAGTGTCTTCGGCAGCAAGGGCGCCGCGGTCTCGTAGGGCGTGTCCGCCGATGGGCCGGGGTCGAGCTTGCGCGCCATGCCGTCGAGCCCGGTGACGACTTGCGAGGCCATGTAGAGGTAGGGATTGGCGGCGGGCTCCCCTACCCTGTTCTCCAGGCGCGTCGCCGCGTCGCCGGGGCCGCCGAGGGCGCGGATCATCGCGCCGCGATTGTCGTGCCCCCAGACCACGCGGTCCGGCGCGAGCGCATAGCCGCGGTAGCGCTTGTAGCCGTTGATCGTCGGTGTCGAGAAGGCTGCCGCCGCGCGCGCATGCGCCAGGAGACCGGCGAGGAACTGGCGGCCGAGCGGCGAGAGGAACCCGTTGTCGCCCGGCACGAAGGCATTGGCGCTCGAGCGCCGGTCGCGCAGCGATTGGTGCAGGTGCCAGCCGCTCGACATCACGTTGGGCAGGCGCGGGCGGCACATGAAGCTCGCGTGATAGCCCTGCCTGCGACAGATTTGCTTCACGGCGCTGCGAAACAGCATCATCGTATCGGCGGGGGCGAGGCCGACCTGCGGCTGGAAGGTGAACTCGCATTGGCTCGGGCCAAACTCGATCTCGACCGAGCGCAGTGGCAGGCTAAGCGCGATCACATCGCGGCGCAGGATCTCGAGGATGGGTTCGATCTGATCGAAGCGGGTCTCGGTGAGATATTGGTAGCCGGGCGCGAGCAGCGACACTTCGGGCG
>WNFT01003526.1_pt1 | contig 13574 bp, 13 predicted proteins | sample 5400191 | NCBI WGS metagenome assembly WNFT01 (sample SAMN13153359, study PRJNA577476) | soil metagenome | isolation source: 80 cm saprolite under Madrone tree | place: USA:California | collected 2016-06-14
GGATTCACGAACTCACACCAGCCCCTCCCCCTGCGGTTGCAGCGGTTGTTCGAAGCGCTCGCTGCCGAGACCGAAACTCTACGCATATTCGCCTCCACGTTGCGGTCAGCAATAACTGCAAATATCCCGCAAAAGAGCCAAAGGCACGCTTGGCGCAGGATCTGAGTTGGACAAGCAGGTAGGGATACTGCGAGTGACCGTCTGACAGGTACGCTGGGCCGAGTGAAGCATGGCACGACCGCGGGAATAAGTTACTTATACACCGCCCGAGCGCGTTATTCAACACAGAGGCCCGGGTTGCCATTGGACGGTGGCCTGTGGCAATGCTTGTAGGTGTCCGCCTATTGGTGCCGGCAGCGCAGATGGAAATTGGACGGAGCGTGGAGCTTCGAGTTCGACTTATTCGACAAACCCGCGGCCACGTATGGACAGCAAATTCGCAGGAGTATCGATCCGCTTCGAACCCCTTGTCCGCAACGCGCGTCCGTATCGCTGCCGCTCGTTTTGCACTGAGGAATTCTTCGATTCTCCTTGACTCCCACATTCTCGGGGAACAAGCTCATGCCGAGGTTTCGCCGTTTGAGGCGAGACTCCCGCTCCGTAGTCCGAGCGCAGTTTCTTTATTAGCCAAGCTCCGCATCGAGCGCTAAGAGATCAGTACGTCGTCGGCTACTTTCTCTCCACTCGCACGGGGCCTAACGTTCTGTACGACGTACAGGACTGCACGCCCAAGACCGCAGCGGTTTCAGGCCCCTCCAGTCGAGCCCGACTCGCCTCATGCAGGTAGAAACTTCGCATTTCTCAAGGGAGGAGGACACGTCTCATGTCAGAAGGAAACAAATTTGTCATCCGTCGTTCGTTTGAAGAACTTTGGAACAAGGGCAATCTGTCGCTGGCAGATGAGCTCTTTGCCCCCAACTACGCTCACCATGACCCATCGACACCCGATTTTGGGCGGGGCCCCGAAAGTGAGAAGAAGAGAGCGACCCTCTACCGCACTGCTTTCCCGGACCTTCAATTCACGATCGAGGATATCATTGCCGAAGGCCAAACAGTGATAGCCCGTTGGTCCTGTCGGGGTACCCATAAAGGCGATCTCAGCGGAATTGCGCCAACGGGGAAGCAGGTCACCATCTCCGGCGTAAGCGTCGCCCGCTTCACTGGCGGCAAGATGGTAGAAGGCTGGGTGAACTGGGATGCTCTGGGCCTTATGCAGCAGCTCGGCGTCGTCCCTGAGCTCGCCAAAACCAAAGCCGCCGCAGCGAAGCCTTAGATTTCGGGCGACTTTCAAATCTGACTCATGGAAGCAGGCCTCATTGACTTCATTTGGTCGAAGATGGGGTGTGTATTCGCACAGTGACGTTTGTGCGAAGGAAAAGGGATCACAATGGAAGAAGAAATCGGCAAGACTGCCGGCGCGATTTGGGGCGTGCTCAACACGAAGGGCAAACTGTCCCTCAGCGAACTGAAGAAAACGGTAAAAGGGCAGAAACCCACCTTCGACTGGGCAATTGGGTTGCTGGCGCGCGAAAACCAGATTGCGATCACGCCCGAGAAGCGCTCTTTCCGAATCCGCTTGAAACATGAACAGCCAAAGGCGACGGGCGCCTCGTAGGTTGACTGTTTTCCCTGTGGAAAACAGCGCTAGAGCGTGTTAGCACGTCCTCTGCTGCCTTTGCTTCACACGGGTCATTGCTCTTCCGCTGTGCAGGAATGCCAGTCCGGATCGCCGAAGTGTATCTGGCAGAACCAGCGATTACACCTTTCGCAATACTTGGTGGCGACAATCATGCACGGCTCATCCCGGGGAGAAACGCCCTGGCAGAATACTCCGCCCGGCTTACTTTTTTCTTTGCCTGGAGTTTCTCGAGCGCTGATGTGATCCCGGAGGCTCAACCTTACTAACTCTTCTTCGAGGTTACTGCATAGAAGGCCGCCCACCGCTGCTCTACGTCCTTGCTCTTACAGTGCGGACAGACGATCCCGCCCTTCTCATGCTCCGAAATTGTAAGGATTTTCGAGAATTCTTTGTTGCAGGCCCGACACAGGAAAGTGTACTGCGGCATAGCTCCCTCCCCATCGCGAACCCTTCTTGCCGAGAATCCTAGACGCCTCGCTTGCTGGCGTCAATGAGGGCCTCGTTGGGTAGCGGTGCAGTTTGGTGCCCACCTTGATTTGTGTGAGTTGTGCCGGCGACGGAAGCCGGTTTGGCAGATCATGGTGACCTAGTCGTGCTGCTGGAGAAAAAACGGGTGTTGTGGGGGCGCAAACGCAGTAAGCTCTCTTTGTCCCCACTGAGCCCAGTAGTGGCTAACATTCTGCAAGTCGCGTACTATCGAGGCCCGCTCGTAACCCGCGCTCGAATGCTTGAATCCCGCGGTCACCACGTCACATCCGTGCTGGGCAACGATGAAGCCTTTGGATTGGACGCTGCTGTGATTGCAGCTGCTGATTCGATTGTGATCGGCTTTTCCGCTCCGCATTCTGTTCGAGCGGCGATGATTCACTGGTTCAAGCAACATCATCCTAATACCCCGGTCGTCGTCCTGCGATTCCACAGCGCCGAGAGCTTCCCCGAGGCCGATGGCGGCACCGTGTCCGACGACCCCGAGGTTTGGCTGGCGGCGGTCGCGAGTACCCTCAAAAAATCAGGGTAAGCGTCCTAAGTGCACTGCATCAACACCGATACACTAGGCTGGCTCGCCAATTTCGCTAAGCGTCGTCCGCGCGTTCTCCAAATCTTTCGGGAAAGATTCGAGGCCGTTATCTGTAAGCGGATGCCTGAAGAGCTGCTCGAAAACTTTGAACGGCATCGTGCCGATGTGTGCAGGCCCGCTTAGTTTTAAGCTTTTCATCAGCTTGTGCACTCGCTCAACGTCGCGATCACTCCAGCGCAAGACCTTCACCCCGCCGACTGTCCGCAGCTTCGGAGCTTTTATCCAGTTCCCGTCCGCGATGCAACGCCGCAGTGTCATCAGGCTGACTCCCAGCCTCTTTGCGGCCTCGCGTGATGAGCAAGCTTTCATTGTTACGGACCTATAAAACACTTTTTCATGACATACCACGCCATTTTATCCGCTCCGGCTAGAACCGACAAAAACGCCGGGCTAAGGTGCACAGGTGGGGCCGTTACCCGTCAAGAAACAACTTCTTTTCCGAACCCTTCACCGAACCCAATCGGCCTGGTTTTGCGGCTCGGGCCATGCTGTATCCAGAACAGACTGTACTTCCACGAAAGCAGCGCGCACACTTCAGTCAGCAAATTGTCGGAGCCCCTAGAATTAGTTGCTGGTCTCCGGCGCCAAGTCTTTATCTTAGCGTGACCACCTTTTCCCTCTTTCAGTTTGCCTTACGACACCATGCAAAACGGGAGGCGTCCATCAATTCTCCGTTTGACATCCTGAAGAAAAAACCGGAGGGAAGTTTCCGCTGGTTCGAGGCGGTGAACGAAGGAGCTGCTCGAAATGATCGCTAAGGCTCTCGTGGACCATCCCGAAGAAGTGGAGGTTCGTTCGGTCGAGTGACAGCATGTGATGGTGCTTGGGCTGTGCGTCCATCCGGAAGACCTCGGCAGGGTGATTGGTCGCCATGGACGCACAGCCCAAGCCCTCCGTACGATTTTCGGTGCAGCGGGCATGAAGCTGCAAAAGCACGTTATGGTGGAAATCGTCGAAAACCAAATTTTTTCAGTTTAACGGTAAAGTCGTGACGCAAAAAAAGTGGAAGCCCTGGGCATTCGCGTGAGCGCGCGATGTTTTTCAAAATCCATGGCAGCTAATCCGTTGCAATGCATCGCCGCGCCACTTCTCGCGATTTCTCAAGGTTCAAAGGGCAGCCTTCGTTTCCGGAACGCGAAGATGGCGATGTTTTGCTGGTTGGATTTGCGTCACGTAACCTGCGGATGGGTCATCCGCCTGCGTGGATGCGGTCGGCGGGGACTTCGACTTCGGTAACGCCACGGAAGGAGAACAAAAGCTTCACGAGGTACTTGGGTGGTTGTTCCGAAGTCTGTTTCACAATATGGCCAACAGCGTCGGTGACCGCGGCCTGGAACATTACACCCTCGGCCTGCAGGCCAGCAAGGTTCACACGCACGAGTTGGCCGGGTTGGAACATGACTCCTCCACAAGAATCCTCGAGCTGCGAGACGTCAAATGCAAGCCGTTTCCGATGGGTAGCTGCTTCAGCGGGAGTTCGCGGCTGAATCCGTACCCTGCATCTCAATCTGCGCGAAGAGTACGAGAGAAACTTGGTCTGATTCGGTAAGCGGATCAGAAATGAGTGCTCTTGACTTCGTGCGCCATTCAAACTACCCTCGGCTTAATTTACTTCACTCAAGCCGAGCAATATTTCGATTCGTCAAGTCAAAGGAGGTTCGCAATGGGAAAGATCAACTGGGTACGGGTGTTACTCGGCGGTTTACTCGCTGGTTTCATCATCAACATATTTGAGTATGTCACGAACGGAGTGGTGCTTGCGGCCGACTGGGATGCGGCAATGAAGGCTCTCGGTCGACACTTATCCATGAGCGCGATAGCTGTCTTCATTGTCGGAGGCTTCATCGGAGGAATCGCAGCGATTTGGCTGTATGCGGCTGCCCGCCCACGGTTCGGTGCCGGTCCTAAGACCGCAACGTTGACAGGCTTCGCCTACTGGGTCGTCGGATACGCGCTGCCTACTCTCGGGCAGATGCCATTGGGGTTGTTTCCGAAGCGTCTGCTAGTGGTTGGAGGCATCGTCGGCCTGGTCGAAATCATCGTGGGCACCCTGGCGGGTGCTTGGCTATACAAGGAATAATCGCCGAAAAATGCTCACCTGATTTCTTCAGGACAACACCAAGCTCTAGCTCGTTGTCGAGCTTCTCCGTAAGATGCTCCGGATAAACAATGGGCTCGTCCGGGCTGATGATGCGTCCACATTCTGAAAAAACATGATCCATGGTAGTACCGGATGGGAAAAGCCGGCTTTTTGAGCTTCTTCGTGGTGCTCGCCGAAATTTCCAGCGGTGTGAAAGAATTCTTAGTGTCAGACCGCTGCCCGTGAAAGGTGGATTGCAGCACGTCAAAGAGAGCTTCTCCCGACGCGCTTAGTCCATGTCGTCTTCACACTACCCCACAGGTTGGCGTCCAGGCTCGCTCTCGACTCATTACAATCGACCCCCAACCCCCGCCATTTCGATCTGAGCTTGAGACGCAAGGCCACTGGTGTATAATTTTTTCGAAAGGCAAAATTCAAGTCAGAGACTCCCGGACGAGATGTACGGTGCGGACCGAGGGCAGCGCGGCGGTTAGGACCAGGACTCACGAAGAGCAGTGCGGTGGGCAGTTACTTCCAAGCTGGAACCCCAGCATTATCTTTCTCCTTATCCTGCAGAGACGTCCGAGTATCCCTCTTTCGACGAAGGTATCGCCTTGCGTCAGGCCCAGCCAACTCTGTCAGTGGCCTGACAAGGAGGGGAACCTTTGTCGGAACAAAACTATGACCCGGTCCGCCAGCTCATCAACATGGGCAAGGAGCGCGGGTACCTCTTATACGATGAGGTGAACGACATGCTCCCGGCCAAGTTGCAATCATGGGAGCAGATCGACGACCTGTTCTCCACCTTTGAGCGCTACGGGATCAACATCTACGAAGATGTAGCCAGCGCCAAGGCCGCGCGCGCCGCCGCCGAAGCCGCCGGGCCTGGTGAGGCCAAACGCCAGGTAGAAGGAACGGTTGAGGAAGTCGAGCTTGACCTGACACCAGGCACACTGGAGAAGACGAAGGACCCGGTGCGCATGTACTTGCGCGAGATGGGCAGCGTGCCGCTGCTGACCCGCGAGGGCGAGGTGGCCATCGCCAAGCGCATCGAGCGCGGGCAAATGCGGGTCCTCAAGACCATCTCGCGCTCGCCCATCGTGATTAAGGAGCTGCTGGCGATCGGCGAGGAGCTGCGGAAAAACACCCGATCGATCGAGGAAATCGTCGAGTTCGACGAGGAGAAGTTGAAGGACAAGAGGATTGAAAACAAGACGCGGCAGGCCCTCCACGTCATCGATAAGATCGAGAAGCTCTACCAGACGGCGTTCAAGCAAGCCGCCCAGCTCGAAAATACCGCGGAATCCAAGAAAGGCGCTTACCTGCGGACCAAGTACGCGCTTGCGCGGACCCGTATCCAGCTGTCGCAGCTGGTTCGCTCGATCGACTTCCAACCGATAGAAAAGAAACGGCTGATCGACAAGATCCGCCACACCGTCGAGCGGCTCCATTCACTCGAGCGCGAGGTCGACCGACTTGAGCGCCGCGGCGCCGCCAAGGGCAAGACCGCCAGCGCAGCGCGCAAGGAACTGCGCTCGCGCCGGTCGGAACTGAAACAGATCGGGATCTCGAGCGAGGCCGGCTTTACCGAGTTCAGGCGCACACTGCAACACATCTTGTCCGGCGAGGCCGAAGCCGAACAGGCGGAAAAGGAGCTGACAGAGGCCAATCTGCGCTTGGTCGTATCAATCGCCAAGAAGTACACCAAGCGCGGACTGGAGTTCCTCGACCTGATCCAAGAGGGCAACATCGGCCTGATGAGGAGTGTTGACAAGTTCGAATGGCGCCGCGGCTATAAGTTCTCCACCTACGCCACCTGGTGGATCCGCCAGGCCATCACCCGCGCTATCGCCGACCAGGCCCGCACCATCCGTATCCCGGTGCACATGTTCGAATCGATCAACAAGCTGATCCGCACCAGGCGCCAACTGGTGGGGGAGCTTGGCCGCCACCCCACCTCGGAAGAAATCGCTACGCGCATGTTTATCCCCGTCGACAAGGTGCGCAAGATGTCGAAAATCGCTCAGCTGCCCATCTCACTCGAAACGCCCATCGGCGGGGTGGAAGATTCGCACCTCGGCGACTTCATCGAGGACAAGGCCGTGGTCTCGTCCTTGGACGAGGTCATCAATTTGAAACTGAAGGAGCAGACCGCGTCAGTATTGAAGACGCTCACTCCGCGCGAAGAAAAGATCATCAAGATGCGCTTCGGGCTGGAAGACGGCAGGAAGCACACGCTCGAAGAAGTGGGACAGACGTTCGCCCTCACCCGCGAGCGCATCCGCCAGATCGAAGCCAAGGCGTTCCGCAAGCTGCGGCACCCCTCCCGCTCGCGCAAGCTCCGCGTCTTCCTCGAACCCCCTTCGCGAAATTAGCTCTTAGGCCTGTGTCTTGCCAAATTCCATCTGCACCGAAAGCAGAGCAATAACTGAGGATTGAGCAGGTCATCGGGCAAAACCCGAAAGCCAATGGTCTGTCCACCCGCAATGGGGACACCGTGGCTCCGCTCTGCAGAGCGACATGAAAGCAAACGGGGTTTCCTGCGAGGAAGCGAAGCGCGTATACGACCGCATCCTTCGGGAAAAAACGGAGTAAAAACCGAGGGTTCAGCCTACGACACGCTGGTGGCGGCGGTTTTCCAAACCGCCGCCGAGCAAAACGGTTCTCACGGATGAAATCTCAGTTCGACAAGCCGCTGTACCAAGGACGAGCAGCGTGCGGCCACCCTGGGCGTTGACGAGAAACAACTGCAAGTTCACTTTGCGTTCTTTTTGCGTTGTAGGATCGGAAATGATGGGCAGCGATGGGCTTTGAAGGGGAACTAAACTCTTGAGTTTTCAGCTATCTCGTTTGTCTGACGCGTCCGGTCGCAGTTCATGAGTCCGCTGCTCTAACCGCTGAGCTACGGGCCCCCTGATAATAAAGGACTTATTGGCCTACTTAAAACGACCTCAACGATTTTGCGTCATTCTTGCGTTGCAGTCTACCCAAATTCGGAGGTCGTAGACCTTCTTTCATTCACAAATGCGCCGCCGGATAGGAACCACACTCCACTCTATTGATCGGCGACTATCACGCTTTCATATTCACTTATGCTTTCATTTTCCTGGCACGAACGAAACAAACCGATGACTCCTTTGAAAGGAGAAGCCAAGTTGATTCTAGTTTCGTTTCACTCTGTTCGCAAGCGTTTGAGTTTACTGGCTTTGGCGTCGACTATGCCGTTTAACTGCCCACGGCCCGAAAGCCTCCGGCACGGAAAGGGCAATCGCGATCACATCGTGTTCTTCGCTACATTAAAGGAAGCATGAGAGGTTTCCGCTTCAGTGCTCACGCTGATCTGTGCCGTTTGTTTCGACAAAAATCCCGCCAAAGGGAGAGCAGCGGATTGTAGCGGATCCAAATTCCGCTGCTCCCGCGGTCACCTGCCGCGTCGCAGCAGTTCTCAGAAAGGTCGTGTCCATTAAGGGCGTGGGAGCCTCTTGAGTCGGCGCTCTAGAACCCTTCGGTTAACAGGCATCTGTTTTATTTTATTACATTTTACCGCAGCGGATGTTTTCCTAGGAGAATCAAGCAGTTGCGATGAAGCACGAGAGTCAACTTCTCTTCCGTATTCACATTTTGTTCGCGGTTTTCCAGCATTTTTCCACAACTACCGTGACAGTGGCGTGACAGCCAACCCTTCGGGAAACAACCGAAGGGTTCGGTAATGTTGACAACCCGCACGCGAATCCTAGCAACGGTTTAGCAAATTGCTCGATCCCCACGCCTGGTGTTCGGAATCAGAAAGTTACGTTCGGATGACGTGCCCTATTTCGAAGTCACCCGAGTAGTCGGCATCTGGCGTGGTGGGGACCTTCTCTCCCAAAGCATCGAGATTACTCAGGTTTTGGCCCACACAGCCGTTTATGCCCTGGAGATTCGAATACCCCAGCATGTGGTCAAAGGATCGATTTTCCATCATAAGCACAAAAATATGCTTAATCTCCGTATCCTTCGTCCGGAACGCCATTCTCATCGTAAAGCTTACAGCAAGACTTTGGCCTAGAAAATCCCCCACGCGCGAGGAACAATGCTGAGTCCATGGATACGTCTCGCGCCCTGGGAGCACGCCGTGGCACCGCGACCCATGTCGTCGCCATACGTTCTTCCTCGGTAGCGATGGCTAGGCGACAAAGCCTGGTTACAGTCAAAGAATGAGATTTATTTCGGAGCATGTGCAGCTAATTTGGTTTGACTCAATTCCAGAATGTCTGGTTAACTAGCAACCCACCATAAGCGGATACGGAGCCTTGCCGTGCATTCTCGTCGAAAATTCCTGACTCAGGCCGGCGTCCTGGCTGCGGGCACCATAGCCACGCCTGCTCTCCCGGCAGGCGAGAAAACAACGGACTTGTCCGCGCCGGAGACCGTGAGTCTGTGCGGCCAATGGTGGTTTCGGACTGATTCTGGAAACGTTGGTAAAGAACAGCATTGGTATGGAAGCAATGAGTCCATGGGCGCATGGCACAAAGTGCGCGTGCCTCACACTTGGCAAGTTGACCCCGCTTTTGTTGATTATCGTGGTGTCGCCTGGTATAGGCGAACCTTCGACGCTCCCAGTGAATGGCAAAACTCTGCGGCACGGATCGAGTTTGAGGCCGTATTCCACACAGCCACAATCTGGGTAAACGGGGAATTGGCTGGAGAGCATGTTCGCAAGGGCTACACCGCGTTCGTGCTTGATATCACTCATCTGCTGCGCTGGGAAAGTTCCAACACCATTGCCGTGCGCGTTGACAATGCGTTCGATGAGCACATGGTGCCCAGAGGACACTCCAGTGACTGGGCGCACGATGGAGGTATCTACCGGCCGGTGCAACTAATCGTTACAGCGAAAGCTTTTGTGGAGCGCGTTGACGTGGAGGCCGTTCCCGATCTCACCAGCGGAGACGGAAAGCTTGCCATCACCGCTTATCTGCGAAATACAAGTTCGAAGTCATGGATAGGACGAGCCTCTTTTCGAATTATCGACGATGAGAACGGGCTGACAGTGGTGACCGGTTCAGCTATTCCGGGCTTCACCATTAAGAGCGGGGGAACCCAGACACGAAAGCTTGAAGCTACACTGCCCAACGCGAAGTTCTGGCATTTCGATCATCCGAATCTCTATCGGCTTACTTTTTCAATCGCGGGCGGACAAGAGACTCATCAACTCACAGTTATATTCGGGGTCCGGAAACTGGAGGCTAAAGGCAGCGGGTTTTATTTGAACGGTGAGCGCATTCGGCTGATGGGAGTCGAGCGCATGGCGGGGAGCAATCCGGAATTTGGAATGGCGGAGCCCAGCCAATGGATCACGCACGATCATAACGACTTGAAACATCTGAATTGCGTGTTTACGCGCGTTCATTGGCCTCAGGATAAGAGAGTTCTCGAATACTGCGACCGGCACGGCATTCTTATGCAGACCGAAATTCCGGCCTGGGGCTACGACACATTTGCTGGCATGGGAGCAGAACCCGATGCCGATATCCTGCAAAATGCCCTGGAGCAATTAAGAGAGATGATCGCGCGCGACCGCAACCACCCCTCGGTGGTGGTATGGGGCCTTTGCAATGAGGTTGGCGGGCAAAATCCTCCCGCGTATCAATTTGTGAAACATATGTTGGAGGAGGCGAAGAGGCTGGATCCCAATCGGCTTTGTTCCTATGCTTCGAACTCCTTGATCAAGACTCCGGAACGAGACGCAGCCGGATTGATGGACTTCATCGAGACAAATGAATATTTCGGAACCTGGTTTCCGGGAACTCTTGAAGCACTGGCTAAGCATCTGGATGACCTGCACGCCGCATTTCCCGGCAAGGCCGTGGTGATTTCAGAGTATGGATACTGCGCCTGTACCAAGGACCGTCCGGAGGGTGACGAGCACAGGATGGAAGATCTGCGATCCCACGATGCGGTTTTCCGCTCCAAGGATTTCGTGGCTGGTGCCATTTTCTTTTGTTATAGCGACTACCGTTCGCATGTCGGTTACAGCGGCGTGGGCGCGCTGAAGCAAAATGTTCACGGCGTTGTGGACCTTTGTGGGGCACAAAAAACTTCTTACGAGGTGCTGCGCCGGGAATTGAGCCCGGTTGAATCGTTAAGCGTGGAGAACCACTTGAATGTCTTCCAACTGCGGCTAAAGACGCGGCATGACATTCCGACGTACAGTCTTCGGGGCTATAAGCTCTGGGGAACTTTTTACGGCGAAGGCGACATTCCGATAGAGCGACATGGGGTGGAACTTCCCGAAATCGCTTCCGGCAGCGAGACCACAGTCGATTTCACTTTCAGCCAATCCGATGTACCAGTCCACGTCAAATTTGATATTTTGCGACCCACCGGTTTTTCGGCTCATTCCAGCAACTGGAAACCTTAAAGCACGATTCCGCGATGTTGCTGGTTTCAGCATTTCATCGTTAGCCGCTCGCGCGGCAGCGGATTCTTGAGAGGAAGCGTGTTTTCGATCGGCTCGCCGAAACAAAGTACTTACAGGTATAAGATAGCTAATCATGAGGAATCTTCTCGTTTGGCTCATCTGTTTTATTCCCATGCCGCTGTATGGCTCGCAACATGACAACGTTTCCGCATGGTTCGTCGATTCGCTAGTAAAGGTCTTTCCTGACAGCCCGGCAGCAACATCGAAGCTCCAACTGGATCTGGTATCGGCGCGCAATGCCCACACGAGCCTGCAGATTGCGTTGCGGTCCGAGGAGCACCGAGTGGTACAGGTGCGCGTCGTTGCTCCGCGCTTGGGGAACGCGGCACTTAAGGTCCAAACCTACCGAGTAGGAACGGTGAAGGTGAATTCTCACCCTACCGACACAGCCTTGGCCGAAGTGGTGCGTTCAGAAGTGGGTCCCTATCCAGATCCTTTGTTTCCGCTGGCGAAGGAAATCTCATTGGAAGGGTCCCGCACCGAGACAATATGGATTTCCGTGTTCACGCCGGAGGGCACACCGCCGGGAATTTACCCGGGCACGATCGAGATCGACGCCGGGAAGCGGAAGTTGAGGCTGCCCTTTCGCGTGGAAGTCTTCGCTGCAACCGTGCCGAAAGAACAAAAGCTTTGGGTGACGAATTGGCTCTGGTTTGAACAGGAGCTGATGGCGAAGCACTATCCGCAATTGAAGTCCGATCCGGATCGCTACTGGAGAATATTAGAAAACATAGGGCGGACGATGGCGGAGTACAAACAGAATGTTGTGTTTGTTCCCGTGAGGACGCTGGCTAAAGCGCATCTGGCGGACGGCGCCGTCCAATACGATTTCGGGTTGGTGGACCGCTGGATTGAGATTTTTGACAAAGCCGGTATGGCACGCATGATCGAGGGCGGCCACCTGAGCGGACGGCTCGGCGGTGGATATGACTCGCCGTATGTGCTCCCGACGGAGCTGGTAGAGAACGGTCAAATTGTAAGGAAGGAACTGCCTGCAGACGATCCGCGTGCAGAACAGAATCTCCGGGAGTTTTTGCGGCAACTTCGTACTCACTTGAAAGAGAAAGGCTGGCTCAGCCGCTATGTCCAGCACGTTCACGATGAGCCGCATGGAGCTGAGATGCCTATCTACCGGCGCTTTGTCCACATCGTCAGCGAGGAACTGCCGGGAGTGCCGACCCTGGACGCCATAAGCTTGAGCGAAGATATTTCCGCACAGGAGGAAACCACGATCTGGGTGCCTAAACTCGGCACGTTCGATGAACGGCTGGATGCAATTGCGTCGCATAAAGCGCGCGGAGGCCAAAGTTGGTACTACATTTGTCTGGATCCGCGCGGCAAATACCTTAATCGGTTTACCGACTACCCGACGCTCAAGGTGCGGCTCTTGCCCTGGGTCAACTACCGGTATGGGCTTACTGGTTACCTACACTGGGGCGGGAATTTCTGGACAGATCGGCCGTTCGAGAACGTTCAACCTGATTGGGGCGGAGGGTTCTTACTTCCCGCCGGTGATAACGCTATCGTGTACCCTGACCCAGAGCACGACGGGGTGTTCGTATCGGAGCGACTCGAAGTGATGCGAGAGGGAATCGAAGATTACGAACTTCTGATGGAATCCGCTCGACACGCGCCAGAACGCACCGACGCACTGGCCCGAACAGTTATGCCTGCATTCACCGATTACATACGCGATGTGAGTCAGTTTCGAAAGTTCGAGCGCAAGCTGCTTGTGCTGGCGGCGCAGGCGCAGAGGGGATGATAAGGTAACAGATACTTCTACTCGGAGAATTACAAGAATGCCCAGTCAGGTCAAGACATTTGCTCTCTTAACTGGTCTCCGCGGAGCAGCCTCCATCAGACTGCGACCTCAGCAAAAGTCTCGATCCAGTGTAAGGAAAAGGAGCCGGTGCGCGTCGCATTCGATGTTCAGCGTCCCACGGGATTTTCCGCTTTCACGAAATGAAGATATGGACGCCTTAAGAGCGCCCGCAAGATCTTAGAAAACCAGACACCGAAGTAGTCCTGGAGCTCAGGCGCAGCATCACAGTCCAGGATTTTGGTTAAACAAGCACAGGAGATTGCAGAGTGAAAGATCCTTCCCCAACTGAACGGGTACGCGCCTGGGAAGAGACCGTAACGATCCAAACATACCCCGCGCCCGCTCCGGATCGCAATCCCATGTTTCTGGACAAGCGCGTTTACCAGGGCAGCAGCGGAAAAGTGTACCCGAACCCTTTTACCGACCATATCTCAGACACAAAGTTCGACAAACCGTATCGGGCGATTTTTCTAGAGAATGAATTCATCCGTA
>WNFT01003527.1_pt1 | contig 13573 bp, 6 predicted proteins | sample 5400191 | NCBI WGS metagenome assembly WNFT01 (sample SAMN13153359, study PRJNA577476) | soil metagenome | isolation source: 80 cm saprolite under Madrone tree | place: USA:California | collected 2016-06-14
CTGTCGTGGCGATGAGCCGCCAGGCCGGGCGCATCGGCGCCGCCAATCTACACGAACGGTTACAGGTGCAGAATGACAGGGACGAACTGGGGCACTTGGCGCGGTCGTTCAACAGCCTGCTGGACCGTCTCAGTCAATCTTTCGAACGCCAGCAACGCTTCATGGCCGATGCATCGCATGAATTGCGGACGCCGGTTGCGATTTTGCGCGGCGAAGCGGAGGTCGCTCTTTCGCAGCAATCACGTTCGCTGGAGGAATACCGGGAATCGCTGGGAGTACTTCACCAGGAGGCCGAGCGGCTCACCCACATCGTCGAGGATCTCTTCACGCTTACGCGCGCGGACGCCGGCCAATATCCGCTCCAGCCTCGCGATTTTTATCTCGATGAACTCGTCGCCGAGTGTGTGCATTCGGCCCGGACGCTGGCGCTCGCAAAAAAGATCTCTCTGAATTTCCAGGAAGCCTCCGAATCTCCCATCCACGCTGACGAATCCCTGCTGCGCCGGATGATCCTCAATCTGCTGGATAACGCGATTAAGTACACCGCGGAGGGTGGACACGTCACTGTAACCTGCAGTCGCGCTGGGGACGAATACGCTTTGAGCATCATGGATACCGGAGGAGGTATCCCCGCAGATCTGCAGCCGCGCATTTTCGAGCGTTTTTTCCGCGTTGACAAAGCCCGTTCCCGGGCGGAAAACGATGGAAGCGGCGCTGGGCTGGGCTTATCCATTTCCCGCTGGATCGCCGAGGCCCATCATGGCCGTTTGGAGCTGACGCGCTCTGACTCGATTGGAAGCACCTTCACCGCTTATCTTCCTGCGGCGTCATCCCCCTCTGCAACTGGCGGTTAATCTTATGTTTATCTTCGCTTCGTTACGTTAGATTCTTCCTTGCCGTGTACCTGCATTCGCGCGGCCCAGGAGTCGAGATTCATGAAATCGCAAGGCATTCGAGTGCTGTCGTGGACACCAGTTGCTGCCGTTTTGTTATGCTGCGCAGGGATTGCCGCGGCGCAAGAAACGCCTCCGCCCGCGAACCCCGCGCCCACAAAAGAAGTGCAGCAAGGAACTCCTGCTACGTCGCCGGCGCTCCGCCTGACGCTGCAGGACGCCCTGGCGCGCGCCAGAAAAAATAGCACGCAATTTCAGTCGGCGCTGACCGATGCAGGGCTTGCACGCGAGGACAAGATGCAGGCGCGTGACGCATTGCTCCCCGGGGTGAACTACAACACGCAGGCTCTCTACACGGAAAGCAATGGGCCGGGCAACCCCGTGCGCTACATCGCCAACAATTCCGTGCACGAATACATCAGCCAGGGCAACGTGCATCAAACTCTGGACCTTGCAAGTATCTCGAGTTTTCGCCGCGCCTCGGCGGCCGCTGCCGTCGCGCGCGCGAAAGCGGAAATCGCTTCTCGCGGCCTGGTCGTGACCGTGGTTCAGAACTATTACGCCGTCGCTGCCGCGCAGCAGAAGCTCCAGTCCGCGCAAAAGGCGGCCGACGAAGGCGACCGCTTTTTCAAACTTACGCAGGACCTTGAGCACGGCGGGGAAGTGGCGCATTCCGACGTCATCAAGGCCGAATTACAGATGCAGGAGCGCCGTCGCCAATTGCTGGAAGCCCAACTCGGGTTCCTAAACAGCCGGCTCGATCTGGCCGTTTTGATTTTTCCGGATTTCAACGACAACTACGAGGTCGCCGACGATCTCCATTCCGCGGTGCCGTTGCCCGCCCTCGGGGAAGTGCAACAGCAGGCTACCCGGGATAATCCCGATCTTCGCGCGGCACTCGCCGCGGTCCGCGAGGCCGGCTCCGGGGTCACTGGCGCGCGCGCCGGCTACTTGCCTTCGCTGGCGCTCGATTACTGGTACGGAATCGACGCCCCGCGATATGCTGCAAATTCTGTCATTAACGGTCAAAAGTTTTCGAATCTCGGTTCTTCTGCCTCGGCCACGCTGAGCATTCCCATCTGGAACTGGGGCGCCACGCAGAGCCGCATCAAGCAGGCCGAACTGCGCCGCTCTCAGGCGCAGCGCGAGCTTTCTCTCGCTCAACGCAAACTCCTCGCTGAGATACGGTCTCTCTACGCGGAAGCGGAAACCGCGCTGAACGAACTCGCTGGCCTCAACCGCTCCGCCGAACTTGCAGCCGAGAGCTTGCGGCTCATCACGCTGCGCTACAAAGATGGCGAAGCCACGGTGCTCGAAGTGGTCGACGCACAAACCACCAATGCTCAGGCCAACAGCGCTTACCAGGACGGTGCCGTGCGCTATCGCGTGGCGCTGGCCAATCTGCAAACTCTTACAGGGGTGCTGACAACTCCATGAAGCCTCCGATGACGACTTACATGCATACCCAAAAAGTTTCGCTTATCTCCGTGTCGGCGATTGGCGCGCTGCTCTTCGGCATGGGCGGTTGTGGCAACGCGGCAAAAGAGAAGGAACCCCTCGTCTCCGTGCGGACATCGCCGGCGGAGCGGGCTCCCATTTCGCAGTTGATTTCCACGGAGGCCGTCGTTTTCCCCGTTCAGCAAGCGGTCATCACGCCGAAAATCACTTCGCCCATCCGCCAATTCCTCGTGCAGCGTGGCAGCCGCGTTCGCCAGGGCCAGGTGCTCGCCATTCTGGAAAACAAGGATTTGGCCGCGGCGGCCGGACAGAGCAAGGGCGAGTTCGAGCAGGCCGAAGCCGGCTATGCCACTACCGTTGGTGCCGGCCTTCCCGAGCAGATGCAGAAAGCCGAACTGGACGCTGCCGCATCAAAGGAGGCCTTTGACGCGCAACAGAAGCTATATGACAGCCGCAAGCAGCTATTTCAGCAAGGCGCGCTTCCGCGGCGCGATCTCGATTCCGCGCAAGTCGCGCTTGCGCAGGCGCGCAGCCAGTATCAACAAGCGCAGAAACAACTCGACGACCTGAAAAATCTGGGCGAGAAGCAAGCTCTGAAATCTGCTGGCGGCCAGCTCTCCGCCATGAAAAGTAAATATCAGGGCGCCGAAGCGCAACTGAGCTATTCCGAGATCCGCAGCCCCATCAACGGAGTGGTTACTGACCGCCCGCTCTATGCTGGTGAGCTCGCCACTGCCAATCAACCGCTCCTCACCGTTATGGACCTTTCGAAGTTGATTGCAAAGGCCCACATCGCGCAATCCGAAGCAGCCTTTCTTAAAGTCGGCAACCCTGCGGAGCTGAGGGTCGCTGGCATTGACGATCCTGTGAAGGGCCGCGTAACTCTCGTCAGCCCGGCGCTCGATCCCGGCAGCACCACCATCGAAGTATGGGTCGAAGCGTCGAAGCCTGATCCTGCATTGCGCCCTGGAATGACCGTCAATCTTTCCATCACCGCGAAAACCGTGAAAGACGCCATCGTGGTGCCCACCTCCGCCGTTTTCAAGAGTCCCGAAGGAGCGGACATCGTTCTACTCGCGAGTTCGGACGGCCATGCGCATGTTAACACCGTGCAGGTCGGCGTTCGCGCATCGGACCACACCCAGATTGTCAGTGGGATCAATGCTGGCGATCAGGTGATCACCTCTGGAGGTTATGCGCTGCCGGACAACACGGCGATCAAGATCGAAGCCCCCGCGCCTGCGGAAAATACTGCCGCCAAGGGCGACAAAGCAGATAAAGCCGGTGATTCGGCAAAGCCCGCCGAAAAGGACAAGGAGTAGACGCGGATGGAACCAACTTCCGATTCCCTTCGCGCCAAGAATCCTCCCGCCAACCCGGATGTACCCTGGTTTCAACGCCTGGCGAGCCCTATTTTGTTTTTGATCGTCAGCCTGACCCTGGTAGGGGGATATCTCGCATTTGCGATCCCCGTCTCCGTTTTTCCAAACACCGATTTCCCCCGCATCGTCATTGGCGTGGACAACGGCGTCATGCCCATCGACCAGATGCTCGTGGTGATCACCCGCCCGATCGAAGAAGCCGTCAACAGCGTCCCTGGTTTGCTGAAGGTTCAGTCCATCACCAGCCGCGGCTCCGCCGAAGTCGATCTTTTCTTCGATTGGAATGCCGACATGATTCTAACCTTGCAACGAGTTGATGCGGTTGTGGCTCGCTTGCAGTCCGAACTTCCATCCACCGCCAAGGTGGAAACACATCGCCTCACCTTTGCCGTGTTCCCCATCATTGGCTACAGCCTTACTTCGGACACCGTTCCACCGAACCGGCTATGGGAAATCGCGACGTACGACATGAAGCCGCGCATCAACCGGCTGGATGGCGTCGCCTCGGTAATCATTCAAGGCGGCCGCGTTCCGGAATTTCAAGTGATGCCCGATCCTGCGCGCCTTCTCGCCACCAGCGTCACGGTCACGGAGATACTGGATGCCATTCGCCGCACGAATCTTATTGATTCTCCCGGTCTTCTCGAGCATGAGCATCACCTTGTCCTTGGTCTCATCAGCGGGCAGGTGCGCAGTCCCGAGCAAATTGGCCAGATCGTCGTCAAGAATTCCCCGTTAGGCGTGCCCATTCGGCTCGGAGACCTTGCGACGATCGCGCCCTCCGTGGCGCCGGTCTACACAATCGTAACCGCTAACGGGAAGCCCGCCGTGCTGCTCAATGTAAATCGCCAGCCGGAGAGCAACACCCTCGACGTGGCCAACGAAGTACACGCGCAAATCGAGCAGCTTCGCCCTACCCTCCCTCCCGGCGTTCATCTCGAGCCTTTTTACGACCAGTCCACCATCGTCCACGATTCCATCTCCAGTGTTCGCGACGCCGTGCTGCTCGGATTGCTGCTCTCTTCGATTATTCTCGTGCTCTTTTTGCGCGATTGGGGCAGTTCACTGGTCGCAGGGTTAGTCATCCCAGCCACCCTGCTCATCACCTTCATCGTCCTCAAGTTTACCGGCCAGAGCTTTAACCTGATGACCCTCGGCGGTCTCGCCGCCGCCGTTGGCCTGGTTATTGACGATGCTATCGTCGTGCTTGAAAACATCGTGTTGCACCGCGACGCGGGCCAGAGCCGCTCCCAAGCCGTCCAGAGCGCGCTGCGCGAATTGACAATCCCACTGATCGGTTCGACGGTCACGCCGATTGTCGTTTTTCTGCCGCTCATCTCCACCACCGGCGTCACCGGCAGCTTTTTCCGCGCCCTCGCTGTCACCATGACCGTTTCCCTCTTCACCTCGCTCCTTCTCGCGCTGACCTGGACCCCCACGCTCAGTCTGTACTTCGTGCGCCGGAAAGACATTGCTGAAGCGCCAGCAGCGTCCTCTGCGGGAGGTCCGGACGCTGCCGCCCTTCTCGCCGCCGAAGAAGCACACCTCTCCGGGTTTTTCGGCCGCATCGTGGACTTTTACGGGCGAACGATGAAAGCGGTGCTGAAATTTCCCTGGGTTCTGGCCGCCAGTTCTGTTGTCATCGTTGTTCTTTCCGTTGTCTGCTACCTATCCTTGGGCAGCGGCCTGCTCCCCGAGATGGATGAAGGAGGATTCATCCTGGACTATGACACTCCGCCCGGAAGCTCACTGGCGGAATCCGATCGCATCCTTCAACACATCGAAAAAATTCTGCATTCTGTACCGGAAGTCGAAAACACCTCGCGCCGCACCGGCTTGCAGCTTGGCCTTGCTGCCGTCACCGAAGCCAACAGGGGCGACTTTACCGTCAGGCTTAAACGCGACCGCAGCCGCGCTATCGATGAAATCATCTCCGACGTCAGGTCCCAAGTCGAACAGACCGAACCCGCCACAAAAATTGAATTCATCCAGGTGTTGCAGGACATGATCGGCGACCTCACCAGCGCCCCCGAGCCCATTGTCATAAAACTTTTTGCTCAGGATGCCAAGCTTCTCGGAGACACGGCTCCGCAGGTCGCGGATGCTATCGGCAAAATCCAAATGGGGAAAGCTCACCCGGTTGTGGACATCCTAAACGGCATCGAAAACACCACTAGCGGTCCCGCCGTTACATATCAGGTGAATCCTGCTGTTGCTGCCCGCGCCGGGTTCACGCCGGAAGAAATCGCATTGGACGCCGCCGCCATTTTGGAAGGCGAGCCTGCGGCCACGCCCGTGATTCTCAACGATCGCGCATATACGATTCGCGTCCGGTTTCCCGAGCAGAGCCGTTCTTCCCTCGACCGCATGAGCAATACCCTGGTCACCAGTTCCACCGGCCGCACGGCTACGCTCGGTTCGTTGGCCACGCTCACCGCGGAACCGGGGCAGACGGAAATTCGGCGCGAGAATCTTCAGCGTGTCGTTCAGGTCACCGCTCGCCTGGAGGGCGCGGATCTTGGAAGTGGCATTGCTGCCGTTCAGAAAGCCGTCAACGATCTGCATCTGCCCGCGTCCATCCGCGTCGAGTACGGTGGCTTGTACCAGGAGCAGCAGAAATCGTTCCACGACTTGGTGATGGTATTGTTTCTTGCGCTCTTGCTTTTGTTCGTCGTACTGCTATTCGAATTTCGCACGTTCTCGGCGCCTGCCGCCATTCTGGCATCGGCATTGCTCTCCACTTTTGGGGGCTTGCTCGCGCTTCTCGTTACCCGCACGACGTTCAACGTCGCCTCCTTTATGGGTATGATCATGGTGATCGGCATCGTTGCAAAAAACGGCATTCTCCTCCTTGATGCCGAGCACCACTTCCGCGAACTGGGTTTTTCTGCCGAGGATGCCATGATTCAGGCTGGCCGCCGCCGGCTGCGTCCCATCGCCATGACCGCGCTAGCCACCGTCGCCGGCATGTTGCCGTTAGCGTTTGCCATCGGCGCCGGCTCGCAGATGCTCCAACCACTGGCCATTACTGTCGTCGGCGGTATTCTCAGCTCCATGGTGCTTTCGCTCATTTTTACCCCCGCGATCCATTACTACCTGCAGCCCCAAAAAGCCGCTCAAGAATAGTCCGGGCTTCTTGAAAACTTATTGCTGCGACTTTCGGGAGCGACAGAGAACCGTGAGTCTCCTCGTTTTACTTCCTTCTCATTTCCCGTTCATCTGAGAGTCATAAATCTGACGTTTACTCCTTTCGCCGCACCTTTGGGGTGTACATAGAAATCGGATCGCTGAAATCCCCTGTCGAAGGTGAACTTTGCAGACAGTGCGCCCCATGACCGTAAGCTCTTTGCAATTCAAAATTTGAAGGAGTCACCATGCGAAGATTTTGCACTATTCTGTTCCTGCTGGCCTGCTCCATCTCGCTTATCCCCGTTGCCCGGGCGCAGTCGGGTAAAGGCTCGATCGCCGGGCGCGTCACTGATAGTTCGAGTGGCGCGTTAATTGGAGCCCAGGTCACGGTCCAGCCCAAGTCTGCCAGCGTCGTCTCCGACGCGCAGGGCCAATTCTTCATCAATGATCTTGAGCCTGGAAGTTATACGGTCACAATCACTTACGTCGGTTTTCAGTCCTTTACCAAAACGGTGAGCGTGGCCGCTGGCCAAGCCGCGAGCGTCGAGGCAAAACTCGACGTGGAGGCTCAGAGCCTCGAAGTTTTGGTCACCGCCGAGCGTGCTTCCGGCGAAGCCGAGGCCGTCAACCGCGAGCTCGTTGCCGATAACATCGTCCAGGTGCTCCCCGCGGAAGTAATCCGCAGCTTGCCCAACGCTAACATGGCCGATGCCCTCGGCCGCTTGCCCAGCGTCACGATTGAACGCGACGAAGGCGAAGGCAAGTACGTGCAGATTCGGGGAACCGAACCGCGACTTGCCAACCTCACCATCGACGGCGTCAATACGCCTTCGCCGGAATCCGGCGTGCGCCAAATCAAGCTGGATGCCATTCCGGCTGACATCGTCGAGTCCGTGGAAATCAACAAGACCTTGCAGGCCAACATGGATCCGGACGGTATCGGTGGTTCCGTGAATCTTGTGACCAAGACTGCGGGCGAGCGCCCTACCGTCAACATTAGCGGGATGGGTGGATACACCCCCATCATAAATGGCCGCGGCCTCGTTGAAACCGCGGGCACGGTTGGCCAGCGTTTCGGACACGATAAGCGCTTCGGCGCTCTAATTGGTGGCACTTACGATTGGAACGGCCGCGGCATTGACGACCTCGAACCTGTACCGGACATAGCCTCTTTGCCTGGTGGCTCGACTGCGCGCTACTTCGAGGCCATCGACATCCGGGAGTACCGCTATTACCGCAGCCGCTGGGGACTGGCGGGAAGCGTCGACTACAAGCCGTCGGATGGCGCGACCATCTACGTCCGTGGTCTTTACTCCGACTTCAAGAACAACGGCGACCGTTGGGTTTATTCGCTGACGGACAATACGCCCATTTTCAATCCCTTGAGACCTAACCAATTCCCCAACGGAATTCGACTTCAGGGTTCCAACGGCTGCAGCATCGACACAGTTCAAACCCTCCCGAATGGCTCGCCGAACCCCGATTACGGCAATGAGAGCTGCACCGGTGTGCCCTCCTTTAATTCGCAGATCCGGCGTCCCGATTATGCCGTCGGGAGTATCCTGCTTGGTGGCAAACACGTGCTCACGACCACCTGGTTCGTCTGGGATGCTTCCGTGGCGCGTTCGAGCCAGGTCGGCCAAGTTGGTGACCGCACGGTATCATTCAACGCGGATGGTCTGGCATCGGGTTCTTGCCAGTATGACTTGCCCAACACAAAGAGCCTTTATCTTCCTCAGTGGACCCCCAGCTGCTTCACCGAGGCCTACACCAACCAGAGCAATTTCCCTCTGCACCGCATGCAGATAAACCACGGGCTCACGGCTCAGTTGAATCTTCAATTCTCCGGTGCCGGGGCCAAGCGCTATCACCTGGGATCCCATCTTTCCACCATCGAAATTGGCGGCAAATTCCGCAACGCGCATAAGTTCGCCAACACCTTCGTCGACAACTTTTCTCCCAGCGGGACGGGAGCGCCTCTCCTGTTGTCGCAATTCTCCAACAAGCTAACGAATAACAATTACTACGACGGGGCATACAAATTAGGCCGCAACCCTAATTTCTTCGATATCTATAACGCATTATAAGAGTGCGCCCCCTTCTGAGGTAAGTTTTGAGCGTTGGCCTCAAGAAGAAAGGAGCACCGGATAATGGAAAGTACGAAATTTGTTGGCATGGACGTGCACAAAGACGCGATCTCGATCGCGGTGATGAATTCCGCTGGCAAGGTAATCATGGAGTCCATCATAGAAACGAAGGCGGTTACCATTCTGCAGTTTATCGAAGGGCTGCGCGGAGACGTGTTGGTCACGTTTGAAGAAGGAACTTGGGCCGCGTGGTTGTATGACTTGCTGAAGCCGCATGTGACCAAGGTTGTGGTGTGCAACCCGCGGAAGAGCGCCTTGCTGAAGGACGGTAGCAAAGGCGACAAGATTGACGCGCGAAAGCTGGCCGAGCTGTTGCGCGGCGGCTACCTCAAGCCGGTCTACCATGGAGATCATGGCCTCCGAACGTTGAAGGAGCTCTCGCGTAGTTATCTAACGATCAGCAAAGATCTCACGCGGGTCATGAACCGGATCAAGGCCTTGTATCGAGGATGGGCCATTCCCTGTGGAGGTACACAAGTCTACGCTCTGTGCCATCGTTCGGTATGGTTGAGCAAGATTCCGGAAGCCGGCGTGCATCGTCGCGCCGAGCACTTCTACGAACAGCTAGATGCCCTGCAGGGTTTGCGCAAACAAGTGCGGCGGGATCTGCTGGCCGAGAGCAAGAAACATAACGCCACGAAATTGCTGCGTCAGATTCCTTCGATCGGCCCGATTCGGGCGGCTGAGTTGGTGGCGCTGATCCAGACGCCCCACCGTTTCCGCACCAAGCGGCAACTATGGAACTACAGTGGTCTTGGGCTGGAGACGCACGACAGCGCCCAATACCGCTACGTGGACGGGCAGTTGCAACGTTCCAAGAAACCGCAGCAGCTTCGTGGACTGAATCAAGATCATAACCACGATCTCAAGAAAATCTTCAAGGGTGCGGCCACCATGGCCAGCATCTCCGCTGGACCATTCCACGGATTCTACGAAGCTTTGCTGGCCAAGGGGACGAAGCCGACGATGGCTCGTCTCACTTTGGCGAGGAAAATTGCAGCGATCACGTTGATCGTCTGGAAGAAAGGAGCAAATTTCGACGCCAAACATTTGAAACAACAAGCAGCTTGAGCGTCTCTGGTGAGAGTCCGTTCCATCCCTGGGGATCCATCCTTGGCGGTTGGCCATTCGGGTTCTTGAGATGCTCGGTTCGGGGGACAGTATCAATAAAAACGTTAGGCCACGTGTGCCTTAAGGCACCGAGTCTCAGGTATTACCCTATGCGCCCCCGGATAACCGAAGAAAGCTATAGGCCACGAGTCTCAGATAGGACCATGCGTTACCGCCGATTTGAAGCGGATAACCGACACTTTGCTTGTTAATTTCAGAAGGCCGAATGGCGTCGTTACCACAAGGATATGGAACCACAGTCAGGAGGAGAAAAAAGTCTCGCGGCTGCAGGAAAAGACCACACACTCACGGATCGAGTGTGCACGTTCAAACAAATTGGGCTGAATGCCGAGACCAAAAAAAGTGTCGGCATTGAGCCAACGGGGTAGATTTTTCTCTTGACATTCACTCTTATAGGACGTTTTTAGTGCTGACAAAAGCGCTAATCCCAACAACTATTCCCAATCTAGCGATACCTCCAGCCAGTTTGACTTTATTGAGAAGGTCAGCGCCGGCTACGTCATGAACACCATTGATTTCAACAAAATCCGCCTCGTCGCCGGTGTTCGCTTCGAGGGCACCAATCTCGATGCGGTGACCCCGGTTTTCGATCCCCCTGGCAATTTCCTTGGCAACACCAAGCTCAACGGTTCTTACGTAAAGGTACTGCCGAGTGCTTCTTTGCGTTTGGCTCTGAAGAGTGACACAAACCTGCGATTGGTCTACAGCCGTGGCTTTTCCCGTCCCGATCCGCAGGATATCGCCCAGGCGATTTCCCTGGACAATTCCGCCAACCCAATCCTTGTTGGCCTGGGCAATCCAAATCTAAAACCCGAAACCGCCGACAACATCGATGTGCTCTTCGAACATTACCTGAACCCCTTCGGAGTCATCACCGCGGGCTATTTCTATAAGAATCTGACGGGTCCCATCGTCACCCACACATTCGACAATGTCACCACGGGAACATATGGTTCTGCGACATGCGGCTCGCCCGCAACGGGAGGGACGCCCTGCCGAATCACTCAGCCGGTCAATGCTGGCAGTGCTTGGCTCAACGGTTTTGAGGTTGCCTATCTGCAACACCTCACGTTCCTGCCCGGTGCGTTTGCTGGTCTGGGCATCTCCGCAAACTACGGCTATACTGCTTCTCGTACTTCCTTCGGGCCCGATTTCAGCCGCACGGACCATCCTCGGCTCGTGCGCAACGCTCCCCACACCTGGAATGTTAGCCCGACCTATGATCGCGGCCGTGTTTCTTTGCGCTTTGGACTTTCCTATAATGCTCAGAATATCGCCGCCTATGGGGACGGCACGCCCGGTCCATTCGGCGACAACTACTTCTATCCCCATCTTCAGTTCGACGCCCAGGGTAGCGTCAAAATGGCCCGTGGCCTGTCCTTTGTCATGTACGGGCTCAACATCAACAATGAGGTCTTCGGTTTTTACAACGGGAGCCCCCAATACATGCTCCAGCGCGAGTTCTACAAGCCCACGATCGCCGCGGGTCTCCGCTGGTCCCCGTTGCATGAAAAATAACCAATCGAGCGTCGCCACCTGACACGGCCGTAAAATGCCTATTGACGAGTCTTATTACATGTGCGACTATACCTTCCAGATAAATGTGCATAGTTTTCTGACAGCGGCAGTTTCTTTGCCGTTTTTATTTGTTCCAGGCGTCGGCCTTTTCGAACAAAACTGTCAGCCCTGCGGTCGGGCAACCTCCCGTATTAAATCATTTAGAATCAACACTTGTAGAAATGGGCCAAAATCATGCCCTAACTATCTTTAGAATCAACACTTCCGAGACATCTCCCAAGTGTTGATTCTAAAAAGACTTACGGAATGTTTAAGTCCTTTAGATGCAACACTTACAAAAAAGTGGGGGCGTGGCAGCTATTGTTAACTACAAGTTTTATTTGGGAGTGCGGCAGCTTGCCACCGCTTCTCCGTCTTTGCCATCGGCAACCATTTGGACGATATCAATTCCGCTGGCGTAGATTGAAAGTCGAATAAAATACCACCTGCTCCTACAATGAGACTTAAATAGACTGCGAGGTTCGCTTTGAAATCCACACTGACGGTGGCGATTCTCATCGCCGGATCCTCTCTTGGATTCGTCTCCAAGCCCGCAATTCCCTCCGGTGCATTACCGGCTGACAATCAGTCTGCAATTCTCGTTGGTGCCGGCGACATCGCCGATTGCAAGGATCTTTCCGGCGCAGAAGCCACCGCCAAACTCCTCGTCCAAATCCCTGGCACAGTCTTCGCCGTCGGCGACCTCGCGTACCCGGATGGCAGCAAAGAAAATTTCACCTGCTACGACAAGACTTGGGGCCGCGTAAAATCGCGCACCCGGCCCGCGCCGGGCAATCACGAGTTTCATGCCGCTGGTGCGACACCGTATTTCGATTACTTCGGAGCAGCCGCGGGTGACCCGAAGACCGGCTACTACAGCTACGAACTTGGAACGTGGCACATTGTCGTGCTCAACAGCGAGTGCCAGGACGTCGGCGGCTGCGAAGTCGGTTCGCCCCAGGAAAAATGGCTGCGTGCCGATCTGGCCACGCATCCTGCCGCCTGCACACTCGCCTACTGGCACAAGCCGCTCTTTAGTTCCGGCAGCGCCCACGGCAACGACCTCACCGTTAAGCCGCTTTTCCAGGCGCTCTACGACTCCAATGCCGATGTCGTTATCGGAGGACACGACCACGATTACGAGCGCTTCGCCCCGCAAACGCCAGATGGCACTGCCGATCCCAAGCGCGGCATTCGCGAATTCGTCGTTGGCACCGGCGGCAAGAATCACCGCCCCTTCGGCTCGCCGAAGCCCAACAGCGAATTGCGCGATGCGACGGCCTTCGGCATCTTGAGGCTCACGCTCAAGCCCAACTCCTACGACTGGCAATTCATTCCCGAAGAGGGGAAGAGCTTCACCGATTCCGGCAGCGGTGCCTGTCACTAAATTCAGAGATTTTCTGCGGACGCAAACCAACGCTTGCTCCACTCTTCCACGGTTCTCGTTCTCGTGCTCGTTTTTCTTTTGTGGCAAAGTAATGCGCGATGTCTGCATCCGAGAATTCCAGAGCCGCCGGGCGAGTCGCTTTTACTTATCCCAATTTCGTTCTTTTCCAGCTGGCGCGTTTCTTTATCGTACTTGCCGGGGAGATGCCGTCGGTCGCGGTCGGCTGGCAAGTCGCACTCGTGGTGACTGGATTGTGGGCCGGGTGTTTTCCCGAATTGCGAAGAACAAATAAACTCGATAGCTCGGCTTAATTCGGCATGTCGAATCTATTTCTTCTTCCGAGCCGGAGTGCTCGGGGGCATCGCCATTTCCATCGGTGTACTCGCCCCTGCGGCCAGCTCTTTTTTCACGGAGTCCGTGATCTTGTCCGCATTTTTCACCAGGACGGTCACCTGCCAGATCTGCGTTTCCGTCAATGGGCCCTTCAAT
>WNFT01004002.1_pt1 | contig 13572 bp, 20 predicted proteins | sample 5400191 | NCBI WGS metagenome assembly WNFT01 (sample SAMN13153359, study PRJNA577476) | soil metagenome | isolation source: 80 cm saprolite under Madrone tree | place: USA:California | collected 2016-06-14
GAAGAGTTTGCCGGCTACTGAGAATCTTGAAGCTGTGGGCGGAGCGGGTGATTAGCGGTGTTGTCTTTCTTTCCAATGAGGGGTTTTCTCGGCACCGGCGCTACCTTCGGAGCAGATCTCAACCTCGTCGTGCAAATCATCATGGGAGTAGCTTTGATCGCCGGGACTCTTCTCGCGAGGTACAAACATTACAGAGCTCACGGTATTTGCCAGACGACGGTGCTTCTATTGAACTTGTTGATGATCGGACTGGTGATGGGGCCGTCGTTCCAGCAACAAGTAAAGCCAGCGCTGTCTAAGGTTCCTCATAAGTGGTATTACGAGGTGGCCGCAATACACGGGGTACTGGGGATAGTGACTGAGCTTCTGGGACTATATATCGTCATCGTGGCCGGCACAAACATTCTTCCACAGTGGCTGCGGTTTAAACATTGGAAGTGGTGGATGCGCACGGAGTTAGTACTTTGGGCGATTGTTCTGCTCGGTGGTATGGGGACGTACTGCGCATGGTATGTGGCGCCATTCCGCTAGTACTGGACAGGGGGCGATCTTTGACACATTACTAACTCAATCTCAGTTCCAAACATCGCAGTGATGTTGTCACCGCGAGGTCTCCAAAGAGTTGACAATTAAATGACATCCTCTCCGCATCTCGCCGATTGGTCGCCGTGTCTAACACACAGTACTGCTTGAACAAAATCATAAGCAAAGGAAGTGGAACGCAAACCATGAAAGAAAAGAATTCTCCATCTGCAGTGGTATCCGAGACAAACTCGCCTGAAACAAGTCACTCTTCAATGCAAGAAGCTGTTCAACGTCACTGGCAGGGTGTGGTCAAGAGACGTCGCAACCCTGTCTGCCAGCGCCTTATTGGGGACGGAAGGCAACGCACAAACCACGCGCAGCACAGCCAACCTTTCCAAAGGCGACGCAGCCCTCCTCCGGTTCGCGGCGGCCGCAGAACTCATAGAGGCTGATCTGTGGCAACAGTACAACGAATTGGGAGGAGTCCAAGGAGGCAATCCGGCCTACATGGGCGCGCTCAGCAACCTTGATGGCGATATGCCCCAATACATCTCTGATAACACCGACGATGAATTGAGTCACGCGGCCTTCCTGAACGCCTACTTGATATCGAAGGGTGAAGAGCCGGTCGATCTGGATCCGTTCCGAAACTTGCCCAGCAGTCAAGCGACCGGCGCCAAGAATAAGGGAAGGCTGACGAACCTGCTGAAGCTCAACGTCGACCTTAGTTGGTACACGCGGTACCGCAGCGCAAGGAACCCTGATTTCGGGGCGAAGCTCAAGGGACCCTTCACCATTGAGAACCAGCCGGCCATTCCCTTGAACGACACCGACACACCGCCGAACCAGCCTCAACCGGTTCCTCCTGCTAACGCGCAAGAATCTCGCATGCAAGCGATTGCGAACACTGCGGGATTTCACTTTGCGTTCATCGAGCAAGGTGGGGCGAGCCTGTATCCCACGCTGCTCTTCAAAGCAACCGACCCTGAAGTCCTGCGAATCCTGGTGAGCATTGGCGGAGTCGAGATCGACCACTTCGGACTCTGGCATGACAAGGCGGGCAATGCCGTGAATCAGCCTTTGGCGGGTGTAACCGATCCAGTGACTGGTCTGACATTCCCGGACCTCAATGCCCGTAACTCAGAGCTCGACCAGACGAACCTGATCCTGCCCGAGCCGTGCGAATTTATCAGCAAGAGTCTGCCTCCATGCTCCGTGATCCGGCCAACGTTGACACAGAACGGTGGAGCCGTCGCCACCATCAAGGCTTTCACGGATGACCTCTTGTTCCTTGGTCAAGTACCGGCCTTCTTTGACCTGGTTAACCGGCTGGCGGTCGAGGCTGATTCGGTCCGACGCGGCTTTTGATTGTTGCAACTCTCCCCTGTTGTTTGGACGGGCGCTGCCTCTGGTTACCAGTTGCAGCGTCCGCATTTTTGCTCACGCGGTTTTGAACGTTTCTCACTTAATCTAAGGAGCCCCTATGTTCGAAGGATTGTTTCAGCCCATGCATCTGTTGGTTATTTTTGGAATTGCTTTGCTGGTGTTCGGACCAAAAAAGCTTCCCGAACTGGGCAAAGGAATCGGAGAAGGCATCCGCGGCTTCAAGTCAGCCATGAAAACTGACGAAGAGAGGCCGGCTGACACGACAACTAGCGTTGCCCAGGACCAAAGCATAACTAGGGGATGAATCGTGGGTTTTGGCACGGAAATCCTGTTCATACTTGTGCTCGGACTCGTCGCATTGAGACCAAAACGCCTGCACGCAATGCTGGGACACGTGGCGAGAGCTAAAACTTCACTCGAGAATATGACGCGCGGCATAAAGTCTCAGCTCGGCGCGGAACTTGAGGCTGCGCGTCGAGAGCGCCAAACCGATTGCTCGCATGATTCAGTTAGGGACCAGTAAGCCCTCCTCGGATCCGCGGCATTCGGAACCGATAACGCCTCGCTTACTTGTCAACATCTAACCGCACTCCACTAACAAACACGCTGGCGCGTTAAGCTTCCTTCCGGGTATTCAATAAACCAATTTATCAGTGCGATGGCTTCTGCAGGGCCGCCGAACGAATCTAACTTATGAATTCAGGTGGCTCGGCGACGAGTCCGCACACGTTCAACAGTAACTAAGAGGAGAGCAATGTCGTAATGTCACCGAAAGCGGTGTTAGAACTCAACCTGCTCTCGTTGTTATGTATGAACAAGGCAGATGTCCACAAGTACATGTGGAATTCTTAGGTGTCTTCTGAAACCTTTTCATCGCACGCATCTCTTATCACTGGCGCGATGCTGAACCCGGCAATGCAAATGATCGTTCAGTTATTCATGGACTCCGGTCGGTACGCGACTCATGAAACTAAGGAGCTAGGAAATGCGTAAGGCAATTCGCACGTTGTTGATGTCTGGAAAAAAAGGGTTCCCTCTGAACTGGCCAGCCATCGCTACCCTCACCGTCCTTTTTGTAGGCGGTGTTCTCCCTCATTCTGCTGCTGCGCAAGACTCGCCTCAAACCCTCGCGACGCAGGCTCGCGTTAAGCATGCGATCTCGCCAGAAGCCCTGGCCGTGCACGCGCGCGCCAAGCGTCCCGTAGCCTCGGCGCCGACGAACTTGGAGCTTGCTGATACTTCTCCACTAGCGTCGACGACCTTCAATTCCGACCAGGGGCCCGGCCCCGGCCCGATCGGTCCCGGCCCCGGGTGCAATTTGTTTCCGGCGCCTGCTTCCGTAGGCACTTCGGTCCCTCTATCGTACTTTGGACCACCGCCTTCCGACACCAATCGCAGCTTGGTCGGGCCGGTTCAATTACTGGATACCGGCGTGGTTGACGTTGCGCACGGGACCATTACGATACCGCTCTATTTGGGCCATCTGAAGGGAAGCGGGAAAAAGGTGTGGTACATCTTGACCGATGTTGACGACTCCAATGTCGCTGCCGAGTTGGGTCTGAATTTTTCCGCCAAACTCGCTTTCGCGTCGCACTCCGCCAGGACGGGAAACCTCGATGCTAACGGAAACATCGTATTTGACGCGGGCACGGTTAACTTTAAGCCTGAACGGAAGATTATTCCTGGCCCTCCCGGTCACGAATTTCCTCCCACGTTTGCAACCCCGGGATCCGTCGGGGACGCGAATTATGGTCCGCTCGTCAAAATCGTCAATGCTGCAAATGTAATTTACAACGCTCCCATGGTGGCGTTCGACGTGAACGCCAACGAGATCAGCTTCCCCAACGGCAACGTGGACTACACCAAGGTGCACGACCAGGTCGTGGCTATCGATCCGGTCAACATGACGGTAACCCTTAACCTCATTAACGGCTTCAGTTTCGGGCGCCCGGTGTGGTATCTCTCCATGGACACAAGCATCCCCCTGGGAGCGGCCATTGAACACAACACTTTCGCCCCGCTGATGCAAAAAATCGTGCTGGGCCACGATGACAGCTTCGGTAGTGCCGTCGAGCGTATCTTCATCAGCACCAATGGACCCGAGTCAGGCTCTTGTAACAATCCCCTGCGGCAAGGTTTGTCGGCAGATCTGGCCGATGGATTCAGACCGAATAACGTGGTCGGGGGAATTCCCACAATCGCGCTCGATTACAGCCCGTACTGGGATGCACAGTTGTTCGAATGGACGCAGGATGCTATCGACCAAGGCTTCCGGGGACAAGTGCGTGAAGAGTTCCAGATTCTCACGTTCGTGCAAGACGGTCTGATCACTGGCCCAGGTGGCAGCAAATTTCAGAGTGCGGGCTTCTCCATCAACTGCCCGATCGTTCAGCGGCTCGACTGACCGAGTACCATTTAGCGTTTGAAATGCCCGCCGTTTCAGACGACACGGCGGGCGCTTCAACCAGAACTGCTTTGCGGAATGCTCTCTCAACAACCGCGGCGACGCTGGCGGTCCGTTCGAAGCCTCCGGTTTCCAACGGGACCGCCGTAATCTAACTCAGTGTAATTGTGTTTGTTCTACTGATCGTAATCGATCCTCGTCCCAAAGACATCGAATCCTTCGAGCGCGTATATCTATACGAACCTGTGCCCATGGCCGTCGAAAAGCCTGCCGGCAAGACCAAGATTAGTTGGCTCGCCGCAGGGAACGCCGCGGTACCATCGCGTTGCAGAGATCCATTCCCAACAATGAAGGCTCTGGAGGGGTGCGCCGCATCGGAAGGCGGCAAACAGACAATCGCCAATGAGGTGGCGATTTCTTCCGGGGGTGAACCGTGTTTTAGCAAGCCGCCTCGCTTGACCGCATAGGTTGATGATCACTCCGGCCAATCAAGAGTGCTTCGGTAATTCATAGCCTCGTCGGGAATATTTCGCCTCGCGCCCAGTTCTAGAGGGTATCCGTGCCAGACCGCAGCGACTCTTGTCGAACCTGGTCGGGCACCAAATCCGAACAAAGGAATAAGAATATGTCTAAGCTCTTAGTTATCCTTGCTCTCCTGTGTGCCAGTCTTCAGGCCCAAGTCACAGGAGCGTCGATTGCTGCAACTGCCGAGCCCTCCGCAGTAAACAGAGCACACGCTGTCAATCCAGTCATCGAATGGAATAGAACTCTCCTTGTGATCCTACGGACTGCCGGCGCCCAGCCTTCCACCATTCATTCGACTCGCAGCTTCGCGATCCTGCATGCTTCCATCTTTGACGCGGTCAACAACATCGACGGAACCTACAGTCCGTACCTGGTCCGTCTCGCGAACGTCTCGCGGCTGGCTTCACAACCAGCTGCGGCAGACCAAGCGGCGCACGACGTCCTCGTCACACTATATCCAGCATTTCAGACGACCCTCGACGTTGAACTTCAGCAGGACCTGGCGCAGATTCCGGAAGGACAGGACAAGACGGACGGCGTCACCGTTGGTCAAGTCGTTGCCGCCCAGATTCTAGCGTTCCGCAGCACCGATGGGGCGAACGTAACTCAGCCACCTTTTATCCCCGGAAACCAGCCGGGAGATTACCAATTCACGCCTCCCAATTTTGCCCCAGCGGACTTCACACAATGGCCTCGGGTCACTCCGTTTGCCCTGGCACGCGCTGATGAATTTCGTCCCGGACCGCCACCGAAGCTGGCTAGCGACGAGTACACAAGGGTTTTCGACGAAGTCAAGAGTCTGGGTTTCATCACCAGCACAATTCGCACCCCGGAGCAGACCCTGATTGGAAACTTCTGGAATGGCAACATTCAGGACCTCTGGAATGAAATCGCGCAGACCGCGGCGTTGGGACATCACCTCGGTCTGGCCCATAGCGCACGGCTGTTTGCTCTGCTGAACATCAGCCTGGCCGATAGTACGATTGCCTTGTTCGAGGCTAAGTACAACTACCAGTTCTGGCGGCCAGTGACCGCAATTGAACTGGCCGGCGATGACGGCAATCCCAACACGAACCCCAATGCAAATTGGCTCCCGCTTCCGACCAAGACCGCTCCAGACCCTTCATATCCGGGTGCTCACAGTAGCATCAGTTTTGCCGGAGCCGAAGTCCTGAAGTTCTACTTTGGTGATCGGTTCACTTTTGATGTCACCTCTGAGTTGTTGCAGGGAGTGAAGCGCCGTTTCACTAGTTTCTCGGCGGCTGCGCAGGAGGCGGGACTGAGCCGAGTTTATGCCGGCCAGCACTTCCGGACCGACCACATCGCTGGCAAAAGTCTCGGCGAGAAAGTAGGTGAGTCGATCACGGACACCATTCTGCTCCCCAGGTGAAGGACGATTCTGCAATCGAGCAAATGCGCTTCGTTAGGGGCTTTATTTCGAAGCTCCATCATAACGACGCCGGCGCGCACACTTCTAGAGCCGCCGGCGTCCGTTGATCATCGGCGAAGCCGACCGTCAATGTGCACGTCGAATCGTTCAATGCTACTCCGCGGGCCGAGTGCTTGTATGTGTGCACTGGTTATCAGTCTGGTCCGCACCGCCCAGAGCAGGTGAAGCAAGGTTCCAACACCGTCGGCGGTTGTTTGAAGGATCAGATCCAAGTCTCTTGACCGCGATTTGAGCAGACGGAAAGTTGTCATGACGAAAGACGAAAGTCGGTTGCCCGAATCTGGCACGCGCAAGAAGCATTGGATGCGCTGGGGTCCTTATCTCAGCGAACGTGCGTGGGGTACGGTGCGCGAAGATTACAGCCCCCACGGGGGCGCCTGGGAATACCTGCCGCACGATCATGCTCGTTCGCGCGCCTATCGTTGGAACGAAGACGGTTTGGCCTGGATCAGTGATCGCCGACAGATGATTTGCTTTGCACTTGCACTGTGGAACGAGCGCGATCCGATTCTGCAAGAACGAATCTTTGGTCTAACTGGCAACGAAGGCAACCACGGCGAGGACGAGAAGGAATACTACTTCTATCTCGACAGCACGCCTTCGCACTCCTACATGAAGTATCTGTACAAGTACCCGCAAACGGAATTTCCTTATGCGAAGTTGGTGGAGGAGAACCGCAGGCGCGACAAGCGCCAACGGTCAGAATCCGTCCGTGGGCGTCCAGCAGAATGGGTCAGTGATGCGACCCACTTCAGGTATTTAAGGAAGGTGTGCAGCGATTTGACCAACTGCACTCCAGGGCGAGAGCCACGGTGAAAGTGCCCAGAACCGTCACAGTTGAACGATGCAGATATCAGACTTGGGAAAAGGCAATCTTGTTGATATGTATGACATGAAAGTATGCTTGTAGCATGTCCAAGATGATTCAACTTCGTAATGTGCCTGATGCCCTGCACCGCGGCCTGAAAGCACGCGCTGCCATGGCCGGTATGTCACTTTCGGACTATCTTTTGGCGGAGATCAAAGAAATCGCGGAGAGACCAACGCTCGCAGAATTGCGAGAGCGCCTGCATAAGCGTAAACCGGTTTCGGCGCAGATTGATTCCGCTCGCTTGGTGCGTGAAGAGCGCGAGGCTCGATGATCGTTCTGTGTGCGTCTGCCGCAGTTGATTGGCTTCTTCAGACATCTGCGGGGCAGAGCATCGAGAACCGAATTTATTCGCGTAACGAAATCCTGCACGCGCCTCACCTCCTAGATCTCGAGGTCACGCAGGTCGACGCGTCTAGCACAGCAAGGGGTAGTCTCTATACATCGTGTTGACGAGGCGGTCCGTGATCTGCTGGATCTCCGTATTACTCGGTATCCTCATCTCGTGCTCCTGCCCCGCATCTGGCAACTCCGTCACAACTTTTCTGCCTACGATGCGGCCTACATCGTGCTTGTCGAAAAACTCGGAGGCACGTTAGTTACACGGGATGGTCGACTCGCTTCGGCTTCGGGCCATGCCGCAGCCGTCGAGCTCTTCTAATCCGACGGATCGCATCACCAACTCACCCACTGATCGGCTGTCAGTCGTCGATTCGGGATCGAGTCCTTATTCTAGTCGCGCCACCAATGGGCTGCCTGGACGTTGTCAGGATGGTCGTCTCTCCACGCGAGGCCATCCTACCGCCATCCAAGAGTTCCCGCCGCGATGGTACTGCAGGGAGCGGCAATATCCCTAGCTCTCGGTTGCTGGCAACAGCTTCAACAACACGTTCGCGATCACCTGCGGCTGATGTTGGTCGGCGCTGCCTAGTAGCGTGTACGACCGCTCGAATCCTTTCGGACCTTCGACCTTCATTTCCCAGTTGTCGTCTGCGCGAGAGCCGATGATCGAGACCCGCCAAGCTCCCGGCTTGTCGTTCAGCACGTGTTCAATCAGAGCGACGATCTCACGGCTCGTCGCGGCATCACCGATGTTGTACATCTCTACCGTCACTGCCATGTCTTCTGTATTGTACAAAGCGGGCTACGAATCAGATCTTGGCAAAGCGGTCAAGGAACCTAGCCATGGCCATTTCTTGAAATGGACACTCACTCGAAAAGGGTTGGCCGCGCAGCAGTCTGTCTTGATTCCCGAAAGTTGCTCAAACCAATCCCTATCAGCCGGTAGCGTTGGTTTCGCCTCAGGTCCACTCGTCCCCGCAGCATCAGGGCGATTTCGGCCAATTCCTGGGAGGAAGAAAGAGGAGAAGGAAGCGTATGGCTGCGAGTAAGAATCTTGAACTCGCTCGTCTTCAATTTTAGGACCACCGTTCTCGCGGTTCGAGATTCTTTGCGCGAGGCAGACCAAAGCTTGTCTGCAAGCCGGCGGATCATCGGCTCCGTTTCTGCCAACGGCACGTCGTGCTCAAAAGTATCCTCGACGGAGATCGATTGCGTAGGCCTGTCCGGGACGACTTCGTTATTGTCGATTCCGCGGGCGAGTTCGTACAGGCGCAGACCATAGCGGCCGAAATGGTGCTCGAGGGCCGGTAACTTCAGCTCTCGCAAATTGCCCACCGTCCGCACTCCGAGCTTCGCAAGTTTTTCCCCAGTCACTTTGCCCACGCCAGGGAGACGCCCCACCGGCAACGGCGGCAGAAACTCATCTACATCGTCTGGCTGAATGACAAAGAGCCCGTCCGGTTTGCGCCAGTCAGAGGCAAGTTTTGCCAAGAACTTGTTCGGCGCTACACCAGCAGAGGCTGTCAGCTTTATTTCCTGTCGGATTTGCTCGCGAATTGCGCGCGCCACAAGCGTGGCCGTCGGCAAGCCAATCTTATTCTCGGTAACGTCCAGGTAGGCTTCGTCCAACGATAGGGGTTCTGTTAGATCCGTGTGCCGTTTGAAGATGTCCCCCACCATCCGCGAGACCGTTCGGTAGCGTGTGAAATCCGGAGGGACAAAGATCGCTTCGGGGCACAAACGCTGCGCTTGCACGGTTGGCATGGCCGACCGCACGCCGAAACTCCTTGCCTCGTATGAAGCAGCACACACGACAGAGCGGGTGGCGCGCCAAGCAACAATTACGGGCTTGCCGCGCAGTCGCAGATCATCCCGTTGTTCGACCGAAGCATAAGAATCGTCCATGTCGACATGGATTATTTTTCGCACCGTTCTCTGGTAGCAATACTAGTCCGAGTGTCAGGCCAGTGTGAACGCGCATTGGTTCGGGCATCCGGTAAGCTGAAAAACCTGATCGGCCGTCATTCGTCAATTCTTGTCGACCCTTTTTCCGAGTTGCACCACCAATGAGCTGCTTGGACGTTGTCAGGATGGTCGTCTCTCCATGCTCCTCCCATACCCTTGGGATCAATGTGGTCTGGTACGACGTCGTGGTAGTCGGTGAATAATTCATGGCAAAGGGCGCATTCCCTGCCCTGTTCCACAATCTTACAGTCGAGCAGCTTCCGCATCTCTGCTGGCGACCTGAGTTCTCGATATCCCCTGGGGTGGTGCGGATCTTCAATGCGCCGGATACCTGGCCTTGTAGTTCTACGTGCCTTCTGGTTTGACTCCCGACCACAGCAGAAGACAGATCTATGGATCGGACAGTATTGATTGCGACGGAGGTTCACGGATTTCTCCTTCGTGCGTCCATTTCTTCTTTGGTTGATCGTGAATTCGTTGGAAAAGGAGGACAATAGAGGCGGGGTTGACGCACTACTGGCAAGCGGATACGATCGGGCCGGAAACTGCGGCAGCGCCAATTGCGCAGCTCAATTGTGCTTCGCATTGCGGGTCAACGGTGCCCGCCATGCCGAAATTTCTCGACGGGCGGTACTATGGAGCAAGGCAGCCGACTCCGACATGACTCATCCAGCAAACACGCCCCCAGGTTTGGTTGGAGAATCAGTGCGACCCTGTTTTGTCTGGCTCTCGCGATACTGGTCGTGACGCTTCTTGCGACAAGACTTCACACCATTGATCTGTCGTCCATGATGTTGGGGATCGCGATGGCCACGTTCTGCGTCGTGCTCTTCTTCTTTTCCAGATCTTTGCTGGTGCTACGCGAACAGCAGAGGCAGACCGCCAGTGCCCTCGACACGACTGAAACTTCTCTTTTGGAGAGCGAAGAACGGTTCCGACAGATGGCCGATAACATCCAGGAAATCTTCTGGATGATCGATGCGGGCACCAGGAAAATGCTTTACGTAAATCCAGCTTATGAGACCATCACGGGGCGCTCCCGCGAAACACTGAACGAAAACCCGCTCTCCTACGAAGAGATCATCCATCCCGAGGACCGTGTCCAGGTGCTCCTCAAGCTTGACGAGGCGACTCGGACGGGAGATTTTGACGAACGATTCAGGATCGTGTTGCCCAGCGGAGACTCGCGCTGGGTCTGGGTGCGCGGATTTCCGGTACGGGATGGCAAAAGCAGGATCCGCCGGCTCGTCGGAACCGCGCTGGACATTACGTCCCAGAAACACGCGGAAGAGGAAGTCGCCAGAAACTTATCGTTGGCCGAATCCGCTGGGGCCGAAGCAGACGCGATGCGCAAGGCCACATTGGCGCTGACTCAAGACCTCCGCATGGATAACGTTCTGGACACTTTGCTTCAGTCTCTGCTGGAACTGGTCCCCTACGAGTCCGCACAGATATTGCTTCTGGAATCGGATTCTCGGTTGTTTGTGGCGCGGGAAGCGCCTCGCGGTGATGCCGCGAAGCAGGCGGTGAAATACCCGCTGACCCTCGACGCCGCCGACTTCCCCGTCGTACAGCGAGTCTTGGTAAGTCAAAGCGGTCTCGTGGTCTCAGACACTAAACAGGAGAAGGAATGGCGCGCTCTCAGGGGCTCCGGCCAACTGCGTTCGTGGCTTTGCGTTCCGTTAGTTGCCTCTCGGCAGATGCTGGGGCTGCTTTCGTTGGGCCACCCCGTTCCTGACAGCTTTACCCACGAACATTTACGGCTGGCCAAATCGGTCGCGATTCCAGCCGCCGCGGCAATTCAAAATGCCCGTCTTTATGAGTGCGCGAAAATCTACGGTGCGGAACTCGAGAAACGCACCTTGGATCTCCAGAAAGCCGAGAGCGCACTCCAACAGTTCAAAAGCGATCGTCCCTCCTAGAGAATTCGCTAGGCAACAGGCCATTCCTCAGCTCTCCGCGGTGCAGTATCCTTCCCTCTTCGATTCGCCTCAATTCGCAGACAAGAGGTGCGATGCTCACGCTCGGGCCGGCACAGGGTTGGCGCTGAATGCCGGTTGGCCGGTATCACGACCAGCAAGAAGAAAAATGACCGTAATAGCAACGCATTGATGCAGGATGTCTCCCTTCCTTCCTGTGGGGAAGGTACACAAAAACCGCGACGTCCAACCAATGAACACAGCCGTCGTGGACTAATTTGGAGGCCGTTACTATGCCCAGCCCTAGACGAATAGTCTGCCTTGCCGAGGATCGCCGCACTTGCGGTCCTGAAATCACCTTCGCTCATTCTGCCATCGGTTCCCGCTGCTAAAGACGGCGGTGCAGTATGGGCAGCTTTGAAGCTCCGCTTTGGTGGGACAGAGAAATCGACCGGACGGGAAGACCAATTCGGCCGGACGTTCGAGCCGCCGCGCATGGAATTTGGAGCTGCGCCTGCAGGCGGGCAGAATCCCTCGTCTCCGATTGCAGCCAAGCTGCCGAGCTCATGGAGAGCACCGTTTCTGAAGTGTCACGCTACCTGGATCGCAGTGGTGTCGCGGTGTTCTCACGGAAGATCGATGGCCTCGTAATGCTTGCATTCAAGAGAGCCCTTCATCGCCACGTGGCCAAGCTCCAGAGAGTCAAGATCGTCGGTGGATCGGAGGAACTCTCCACACGCGCAGTCGACCGAACTTGGAGCCGCCAAGTTGACGCCCGCCTGGAGTTTGAACAAGTTGTGCTGCTGCTCGGCGAAAGAAGTCGTACGATTTTGGCGCTGCGCTACGCCGGCTACACTTGGAAGGAAGCTGCACGGCTGCTTGGATCATCCGTTCCTGCCTTGCGCAGTACCTTCTGGCGTGACGTAGCCCGAGTGAAAAGCGAACTCAAGAACCATCGTTGTGCGGGACGCGAAGGCCAAGCTAAAGACCGGCAGCAGAGTTCCGCAACCAATGACGCGTCGGGCTAGTCATGCGGTCGTTCCAAGGTCCTCGCCGTACTCGTCTTCGTCGACATCGAATTCCGGTGACTTCCTCAACTGTTCTTCGTAAGCTGCCCGTTCTTTCTTGCTTTCCCTCACCGGCAACAGTTCTGCGTGGCTTGCCGGAAACACAAAGTCTTTGACAAAGTTGAGCCTGTCGATATTCAGCCTTCGACCCACGACCTCTTTGCCGTGCTGCTTGCAAAACGCAGTGAAGTCATCGGCATCGATAATCTCTCTCTGCAGCTTGCCGGTCTGGACCACACGGCATTGCAACCAACCGAGCGTGATCCATCGCTGGACTTCCTGGGCCCGAATGCGTAGCGCCTCAGCCAGGGTGTATTTGGTAAACCAGTCCTGTCCCATCCTGGCGCTGGCGCCGAGCCGGTGCAACATAGACCGGATGGAACCTGGGGACCGTCGCATTGCAATGGCAACTTCTGGAAGGGGCTGCACCGCGATCAAGTCCAGCAGTTTCTGTTGTGCTCGCTCCGGCCATTGGCTGTATGCCCGTTTGTCCACAATTCCTGACTGACGCATAAAGCGCCAGCAGGCGTCTCTTGGGTTGCGCGAGACTTCCACCAACTTCGTGACCAGCGCTTGCACTTCGTAGTCTGAATTCTGCCCTCGCGGCCGTGCCTGCTGGGCATTCAAGTGGATTCTCACCAACTCTCGGGCTTCCTTGGGCCAGCGAAAGGCGCGGCGCCTCCTGCCGGCGTATTCGTTATCCATAAATGCAGACGCTCTGGACTCAGGCTTCGGAGCGTCCCTCCTGCTTGTATATGTCTCCGAGGAAAGAAAGTATCGCGTTCGCAAAAGAAATCTTGTCAGATTCACGAATTCAGATAGCTTTCCTCCAACGGAAGGTCATAGATTAAGAGGGCAGACAACGCAACTCTGGTCGCAATTGAGACCAGTCGTGCCGCAAAGAATCTACTGAGGGGCGAATCGTGGGCCGAAAGGAAGAGCTGGACGATTTGATCGCCGCATTCGGTCGCCGAGTGCACGAGGAGCATCCCAATCCCAAACGCGTCGGTTGTCCGGGACGACCCGTTTTGACCAGGCTGGCAAACCAACCGGAGGGCTTTCAGGCTGACTCCATCCTCGATCATGTTAAGCAGTGTGCCGCGTGCCTCGACGAACTTGGA
>WNFT01014151.1_pt1 | contig 13572 bp, 15 predicted proteins | sample 5400191 | NCBI WGS metagenome assembly WNFT01 (sample SAMN13153359, study PRJNA577476) | soil metagenome | isolation source: 80 cm saprolite under Madrone tree | place: USA:California | collected 2016-06-14
GGCGGCGGCCTCTACAGCACTGTCGGCGACTATTTGAGGTTCGTGCGCATGATGCTGAACCAGGGCAAATCCGACCGCGGCGAGGCGGTGCTGAAGCCCGAGACCGTGGCGCAAATGTCCAAGAACGCCATGGGCGAGTCGAAGGTCACCATGCTCAAGACCGCGGCGCCGCCTTTCTCCAACGATGCCGAGTTCTTCCCCGGCATGGACAAGCGGTGGGGCCTTAGCTTCATGATCAATAACGAAGAGGCGCCCACGGGACGCTCGGCCGGCGGGCTCGCCTGGGCGGGGCTGGCCAATACCTATTTCTGGATCGACCAGAAAAAGGGCGTGGGCGGCGTTTATCTCACCCAGGTCCTGCCGTTCGCCGACACCAAGGCGCTGCCGCTGTTCTATGCGTTCGAGAGCACGGTGTACGGGAAGTAAACGTCAAACGCCTTCACTTTTCTGTCGTCTCGCGCGGGGTAACCCCCACGCTTGAGCGCAAGCGAAGGACCTCATCGCCGCTTGCCACCGGAATGAGATCCTTCGCTACGCTCAGGATGACAGAAGGCCGAACAGCTCTGTCTCCTCGCGTACGCCGCGCAAGCGGTGGCGGCCGAGCGAGACCAGGCGGGAACGGCACGAAACAGCCGCCTCGGCGAACTGGTGCGAGATCAGGAGGTTTTGTCCAAGCGGTTCGCACAATTTCTCGATGCGCGAGGCTTCGTTGACCGCCGGCCCGATCACCGTGAAGTCGAGGCGCTGGGCGGTGCCGACGTTGCCGTATTGCACCGTGCCGATGTGGAGTACGAGATCGAGCCCGGTCGTCCGCCGTCCCTCGGCCTGCCGCCTTGCATTCAACGCCTCCATCAGGGCGAGCGCCTCGATCGCCGCGTCGAGTGCGGCGCTGCAGGCCGCGACGCGATTGACCGAGCCGGCGGCGAAGGCTGCGAGCAGGCCATCTCCCATGAATTTCAGCACCTCGCCGCCGCGCTTCACGACGGGTGCCACCATGCATTCGAAGCACTCGTCGAGCAGGGCGATCAGCTCCTGGCCGGCCATGGTATCGGCGAGCGCGGTGAAGCCGCGCAGGTCGGTGAAGAACACGATCGCCTCGACGCTCTGCACCTCGCCACGCTGCACGGTGCCGGCGAAGACTCGGCTTGCCGGATCGTCGCCGAGATAGGCGGCCAGCAGCCCATGACCGATGGCGCGGATGGCCACGGCCTTCACGGCGAGAGCGAACACTGGCAGCACCTGCTGCAGCACCGCCATGTCGGCGTCGAGATAGCCGCCTGGGCGGTCGGTGGTCAGCGAGCAGACGAGCCACTGCCGCTCGACATGCTCGGCCTCGTGCGGACCGCCGATCTGCGGCACCAGCTCGCCGAACGGGAAGACGCGGCCCAGCCACTCCGTCATGCCTGCTGCATGCAGCTCCTCGAATACCGGGGCTTCGCCGACTACCAACGGATCGTCGACGCGGCGACGGCGCTCCCCGACGCCGTCGCGCAGCATCGGCGCGAAGGGGCTCTCCCTCAGGATGGGCGCGTCGATATCGGCATGGCGAAACTCGAAATGCGTGGCCGGCCCCGTCGCGCGGTCCCAGATCAGGCTGCGCATCCGCACCATCGGATGAAGCGTGTTCATGCCGACGAAGGTGCGCGCGACCGGCACGCCCATGTCGTTCAGCCGCCGCGAGAAGCCGTCGACCATCTCCTCCAGTGGCAGGTTGCGCAGGCCCGAATCCGCCAGCCAGTCGGCGAGCTCGGCGAGTTTCGTCACGATGGCCTACCGCGCCTTCCTAGGTCCCGCCTTCTGTCGCCAGCGCGGCATCGACAATGACCTGCGCCTCATGCAGGAGAGCCCGCAAATGCTCCTCGCCGCGGAAACTCTCGGCGTAGATCTTGTAGATGTCTTCGGTACCGGAGGGGCGCGCGGCGAACCAGCCGCTTTCCGCGACGACCTTGATCCCGCCGATGGCGGCGTCGTTTCCAGGGGCGCGCGTCAGCACGCTCTTGACCGGCTCGCCGGCCATCTCCTTGGTCCGGACCTGCTGCGGCGACAGCGCCGCCAGTTTCCGCTTCTGCGCGGGGCTCGCCGGAGCGTCGATGCGGGCAGCAGTCGCTTCACCGAGATCGCGCGTGATGTCGCGATAGAGCAGGCCGGGATTCCGCCCGACCCGCGCGGTGATCTCGGCCGAGAGCAGGGCGGCGGTAATGCCGTCCTTGTCGGTCGTCCAGACGGTACCGTCGCGCCGAAGGAAGGACGCTCCGGCGCTTTCCTCGCCGCCGAATCCCAACGAACCGTCGAACAGCCCGTCGACGAACCATTTGAAGCCGACCGGAACCTCGTAGAGCTTGCGGCCGAGGCGCGCGGCCACCCGGTCGATCATGGCGCTGCTCACCACGGTCTTGCCGACCGCTGCATCCGCCTTCCACTCGGGCCGATGGCGAAACAGGTAATCGATGGCGACGCTGAGAAAATTGTTCGGCTGCATCAGGCCGACGCCCGGCACCACGATGCCGTGCCGGTCATGATCGGTGTCGCAGGCGAAGGCGATGTCGTATTTGTCCTTCAGCCCAATCAACCGTCGCATGGCATATGACGAGGACGGGTCCATGCGAATGCGGCCGTCCCAGTCCAGGGTCATGAAGCTGAACGTGGGATCGACCTGCTCGCTGACCACGGTGAGGTCGATGCGGTAGCGTTCGGCGATCCGCGCCCAATAATGGACGCCGGCACCGCCCAGCGGATCGACCCCCATGCGGATGCCGGAGGCGCGGATCGCATCGAAGTCGATCACATTGCCGAGGTCGGCGGTGTAGGTCTCGAGGAAATCGTACGCGCGGGTGGTCGCGGCACGCTGGGCCTGCTCGAAGGGCAGACGCTTCACGTCCGCGAGGCCCACCTCGAGGATCTCGTTGGCCTGGTTCTGGATCCAGCCGGTCACATCGGTGTCGGCTGGACCGCCGTTCGGCGGATTGTACTTGAAGCCGCCATCCTCGGGCGGATTGTGCGACGGCGTGATGACGATGCCGTCGGCCAGCCCGTCCCGGCGCCCGCGATTGTGGACGAGGATGGCCTGGGAAATTGCCGGCGTCGGGGTGTATTCCCCGTCCTTGGAGATCATGACCTCGACGCCGTTCGCCGCCAGGACTTCCAGGGCGCTTTCGAAGGCGGGCCGCGACAGGGCATGGGTATCGCAGCCGATGAACAACGGGCCGGAGATGCGCTCGCGTTGGCGATAGAGGCAAATCGCCTGGCTGATCGCCAGCACATGGGCCTCGTTGAAGGTGCTGTCGAACGACGAGCCGCGATGGCCGGATGTCCCGAACGCCACCCGCTCGGCCGGCGTCGCCGGATCGGGCTGCCGCGTGTAGTACGCGTCGATCAGCTTGGCGACGTCGACGAGCTGACCCGTCGACGGCGGCTGCCCCGCCCGCGGATCGACCCTGGGGGCAGCGTCGGCGGCGGGCGCATCTTTGACAGGCATGACCTTAAGTCTACGCTGGCGGCGGGGTCATTGTCCCCTTGCGCAGCGCCGCGCAATGGTCATAGATCGCTGACGGCCGCGTGAACCACACCTTGTCCTTCTGCGGATGGCTGACGATGTGCTGCAACCCCTCGCGCAGCATCCGCAGCCGATAGGGCTGGCCCACGATCATGGTGTGGAGCGCGACGCCACACACCAGCGGCTGCTTGGCTGACTGGCGCAAAAGTTCCTCGAACTGGCCGACGATGAAGTCGCGAAACTGCTCGGGCGTGTGGTGGCGCACCAGGATCTGCGGGCTGTCGTTGATCTCGATCGGATAGGGCACGCTCATCAGCGGGCCCGACCGCGTCTTCATCCACAGCGGCTGGTCGTCGGCCGGCCAGTCCATCAGGAAGTCGAAGCCGGTCTCCTTCAGGAGATCGGGCGTGTGATGGCTGGAACTCATCCACGGCGCCATCCAGCCGCGCGGCCGCTTGCCCGAGGCCTTTTCGATGGCGTCGCGCACCTCCTCGAGGAAGCGCTTCTCGTCGGCCTCCCACATCTGGCCGTGCCGCTCGGCGTTGGTGCGGCCGTGGCCGATGAACTCGTCGCCGCGGGCCTTGAGCGCTGCCACGATCTGCGGCGCGTAGTCGAACACCGTGGTGTTGATCAGGTGCGCGGCCGGCAGGTTCAATTCGTCGAACAAGTCGAGGCAGCGCCACACCCCGACCCGGTTGCCGTAGTCGCGCCAGGCGAAGGTGCGCGGATCGGGCGGCGTGCCGGCCACGGTGAGCAGATGGCCATCGCCGGCGCCGAAGGCGAAATGCTCGATGTTGAGGCCGAGATAGACCGCCAGCCGCTTGCCGTCCGGCCAGGAGTAGTCGGGGCGCTCGACGATCGGCGAGTAGGCGTAGCGATTGTGATAGGGGAGACGGAGCATTGGACCAGTCCTTCAACAATGTTGTCATCCCGAGCGCAGCGAGGGACCTTTACTCATTGCCTTAAAGGTCCCTCGCTGCGCTCGGGATGACAATGTGCGCACCCTGCGAATGTGCGCGATTAAAAACGGCGTTAACGTTTCACCACGACGATCTTGTTCTCCGATGATTCGACGGCATTCATCGCCCTGAAGCGGGCCACGGCTTCGGCGTGGAAGGCACGCTCGGCGGGGCCGGCTTCGTGCGTGGGCCGGCGCTCGTCGTCGAAGTGGCGATATTTATCCTCGCCGCGCACCAGCATCGCGGTGACGCGCGCCTTCGCGCTGCAACGGGCCGAGGTCGGGATGTAGCTGATGCCGAGCCCGATGCGCCGGTCGTGCCAACGGTTAGGCCGCGAATTGTGTACGAGATGGGTGTGGTGAAGCGAGAACTGGCCGGCCTTCACCGCCATGAACGCCGTGGTGTTTCGCTCGTCATCGACCGCCAAGGTCTGGCCGCGCGACAGCAGGTTCTCCGGATCCTGCATCTCGGCATGGGGCAGCTGGCCGAGCTTGTGCGAGCCCGGCACCACCTCCATGCAGCCCGCATCGACCGGCGCGTCGCTGAGCGCCACCCAGGCGGTGACGTGGCAGGCCGGTTCGAGCGCGAAATAGGTCGCGTCCTGGTGCCAGCTCACATAGGTGCCGGACCCGGCGTCCTTGGGCCAGACAGTGAGATGGAACAGGCGGATGTCGGGCCCGATCAGATCCTCGACCGCGTCCCGCACCTCGGGCGCGTGCACGATCTCGTCGACCCAAGGGAAGAGCAGATGCGGCTTGAAATTGTGACCGCGGGTCATCTTCTGGCCCTCGGCGCGCTCGAAGGCTTCCAGCCGTTCGCGCCAGGCATGCGCCCGCTCGGCCGGAAAGGCGTCGACTGGGCAAATGTATCCGTCGTGTTCGTAGCGCGCGATCTGCTCGGGCGTGAGCTTCTTGTATGTCCGTTGGGGCATGTCAGTGCGCCGTCCAGCCGCCGTCGACGAACAGCAGCGTGCCGGTGACGAAGGACGAATCGTCGCTTGCCAGGAACAGCGCCGCCCGCGCCACCTCCTCGGGCTGGCCGATGCGGCCCATCGGATGGCGCTGCTTCCACCAGGCCTTCATCGCCTCCGGGTCGGCATAGCGCGTGAGCGACTTGGCCGGCATGGGCGTGTCGATGACCCCCGGCATCAGAGCATTCACCCGGATCCCCTGATGGGCATGGTCGACCGCGACGGTCTTGGTGAAGGAGGCGATGGCGCCCTTGGAGGCGACATAGGCCGCGTTCTTGCCCGGGCTCGATTGTGCGAGCTGCGAGCCGATGGTGACGATGGCGCCCGACTTGGCGGCGATCATCGGCTGGATGGCGTAATGGATCCAGAGATAGGTGCCTTTGACGTTGACCGCGAAGGTGCGGTCCCACGCCGCCTCCTCGATCGCATCGACCGTGCCGCCCGTCGACATGCCGGCTGCCGTCAGCAGCACGTCGATGCGGCCCCATTTGTCCATGACCTGCTCGACACCGCTACGCGCCTCTGAATCGCTGCTGACGTCGGCAGGGATGATTATGGCGCTGCCGCCGCCCGCCTCGATATCGGTTGCGACCTGGCCCAGGCCCACTTTGTCCTGGTCGACCAGGGCAAGCCTGGCGCCCTCGGCCGCGAACAGGCGGGCCGACGCCGCGCCGATGCCCGACGCGGCGCCCGTGACGATCGCAACCCGGTCCTTGAGCTTCATACCCGCAAGTCTAGCCGGCCCGTTTTGCGACCGCACGATAAAGTGAGCCATCGTTGACCGACGGCCAGCCAATTTCCAAATAGCGTGGAACGCAGAGGAGTGGCGCCTATGGTGTTCAACCGACGACAATTCGCCACGTACAGCGCTGTCGCCGCCGCCGCGACCTTCGTCGGCGCGAAATTTTGCGCCGCGGCCCCGCCGGCCGACCGGGCCGACGCCTTCGAAGTGACGCGCAGCGACGCGGAATGGCGTCGCCTGCTGACGCCGGCCCAATACGCCGTGCTGCGCAAGAGCAGGACCGAGCCGGCCGGTTCCAGCCCGCTCGACGGCGAGAAGCGCGCCGGCACGTTTCACTGCGCTGGCTGCGACCTGCCGCTTTTCTCCTCGGCCACCAAATTCGACAGCGGCACCGGTTGGCCCAGTTTCTGGCAGCCGCTCGACGATGCGATCCGTACCCGCAAGGAGGGATTGCCGTTCATCGAGCAAACCGAGGTCCATTGCCGGCGCTGCGGCGGCCACCTCGGACACGTGTTCGACGACGGGCCGAAGCCCACCGGCCTGCGCTATTGCATGAACGGCATCGCCATGATCTTCAAGCCGGCCGCGACACGCTCATGAAAAACCAGCTCATGAAAACATCGGCCGTCCTCGCGTCGCTGCTGATGCTGGTTGCGTTCGCAGCGGCCGAGGCCCAGACGCGCGCCGTTGCGGTTTTCGCCGGCGGCTGCTTCTGGTGCATGGAACCGCCGTTCGACAAGGTCGATGGCGTCATCAGCACGAGGTCCGGCTACACCGGCGGCGTGAAGGTCGATCCGAGCTACGAGGAAGTATCGAGTGGACGCACCGGCCACTACGAGGCTCTGCAGGTCGAGTACGACCCGGCACGCGTGACGTATCAACGGCTGCTCGAGGTGTTCTGGCGCAACATCGATCCCCTGGATACAGACGGTCAGTTCTGCGACAAGGGACGGCAATATCGCTCGGCCATTTTCGTCGCCGGCGACGAGCAACGTGCGCTGGCGGAAGCCTCGAAGGCAGCGCTCGAGACGTCGGGCAAGCTTCCCGGACGCATCATGACCGAGATCCCTCCGGCGACGCGCCAGCATGTTCAGCCCCTCGATCAGGGCGGAGAAGGCCATGGCGGCGTAGATGTAGCCCTTGGGCACGTGCACGCCCATGCCTTCGGCCAGCAGCGAGCCGCCGATCAGCAGCAGGAAGCCCAGCGCCAGCATGACGATGGTCGGATTGTTGCCGATGAAGCGCGCCAGCGGATCGGCCGCCATCAGCATCAGGCCGACCGCGATCAGCACGGCCAGTACCATGATCGGGATGTCGTCGGTCATGCCGACGGCGGTGATGATGCTGTCGAGCGAGAACACCAGGTCGAGCAGCAGGATCTGGCCGATGGCGCCCGCCATGGTCATGCCGGCGACGCCTGCGGGCGTCGGCTCGGGCTCGGTCTCGCCCGCGACATTGTCGTGGATCTCGCTCGTGGCCTTCCAGATCAGGAACAGGCCGCCCGCGATCAGGATCAGGTCGCGCCAGGAGAAGCCGTGGTCGAACAGGCTGAACAGCGGTTGGGTGAGCTGGGCGATGATCGCCACGCTGGCCAAAAGTCCCAGCCGCAGGATCACCGCGAGCCCGATGCCGACGCGGCGCGCCCGCGAGCGCTGATGCTCCGGCAGCTTGTTGGTCAGGATGGAAATGAAGATCAGGTTGTCGATGCCGAGCACCACCTCCATCACCACCAATGTGGCGAGCGCCGCCCAGGCTTGAGGGGTGGCCGCAAGAGCGAGCAGGTCTTCCATCAGCCCACTGTGCTCAATTCATCGGCGAAACGCGGAACTGATACGGCTCCTCGAGCGTCTTCGATTCGTCGGACGTGAGCGCGATCTCCGTCGATTGAGCCGCGGACGTGAGCTGGTCGAGGTTGGTGGCGCCGATGATGGGCGAGCCCATGTAGGGCTTGCTGAGCAGCCAGGCGAGTGCCGCTTGGGCGGGCGATGCGTTCTTGCCAACGGCGACCTTCTTCAGCCGCTCGGCGATCTCCCAGTCGCAATCGCGATAGGTGCCGGCCTGGACCTGCACGTCGTTCTTGGAGCGCTCGGTGGCGCCGCCGCCTTCCTTGCTGCGATTGGCGGCGAGGAAGCCGCGCGCCAGTGGCGAGTACGGGATCAAACCGACGCCCTGCTCGTGGCACAGGCGATTCATCTCGCGCTCTTCTTCGCGCTGGATCAGGTTGTAGAGGTTCTGCATCGCAATCGGCCGCGCATAGCCTTTCCAGTCGGCGATCATGACCATCTGGGCGAACTTGTAGGCCGGCATGGTCGAGCCGCCGATGTAGCGGACCTTGCCCGAGCGCACGAGCTGGTCGAGCGAGTACATGGTCTCTTCCATCGGCGTGTGCGGGTCGAGGCGGTGGACCTGGTAGACGTCGATATAGTCGGTCTGCAGGCGCTTGAGCTGCTGGTCGATCGAGGCCATGAGATGCTTGCGGCCGGTGCCGACATCGTTCGCCACCGGGCTCTGGCGGATGCCGACCTTGGTCGACAGCACGATGTCCTCGCGCTTCACCATCTTCATGAGCGTGCCGCCCATGATCTCCTCGGAGCGGCCGAAATTGTAGTTGTCGGCGGTGTCGAAGAAATTGATGCCGACATCGAGCGCGCGCTTGAAATAGGCCGGCGCCTCGGCCTCGTCGAACTTGCCCCAGCCGCGGCGGCCCTTGGCGCCCCACGAATTGCCGCCCAGGCAGATGCGGCTGACGATCAGGCCCGAGCGGCCCAGCGGTCCGTACTTCATCGCGATATCCCCCTTGCTGGCGCGAGCTTAAGCCCCCACCTTGATGGCATGAAAGTCCTGATCGAATATTGCGGTGCTTGAGGTTATAAGCCGCAGGCCCTCCGTGTGAGGGAACGCCTCGAAAGACTGGGCGCCGCCGAGATCGAACTGCGCCCCGGCAAATCCGGCCAGTTCGACGTCACCGTCGACGGCGCGCTGAAATACACCCGCAGCAAGACCGGCCGCTTCCCGACCGACGACGAGATCGAGGGTATTCTGTCGTCCTGACCCCTTTGTCATGACAGCGGCGCGCTACAACAAGACCTCTTTGTTCACGACGTGGGCGGCATTCACCCTGCCGTCGAAGACGCTGAGGATGTTCTCGATGGCGCTGACCGCCATGCGATCGCTCGCCTCCTTGGTGACGCCGGCCATGTGCGGACTGAAGATCACGTTGTCGAGGCCGAACAGCTTGTTGGTCGGATCGGGCGGCTCCTTGTCGAGCACGTCGAGTCCCGCGCCACGCAGCTTGCCGGTCGTGAGCGCGGTGTAGAGCGCATCCTCGTTCACGATGCCGCCGCGCGCGGTGTTCACCAGGAAGGCGTCGGGCTTCATCAGCGCCAGCGTCTCGGCGTTGAACATGTTCACCGTCTCAGGCGACTTGGGGCAGTGCACCGAGACGAAATCGACCTTGGGCAGGACCGCCTTGAGGTCGGTGACCTTCTTGGCGCCAGACTTCTTGATGTCGGCCTCGGAGATGTTGGGATCGAGCACGTAGACGTCCATCTCGAAGGCGACGCAGCGCTTGACCGTGCGCGAGCCGATGCGGCCCATGCCGACCACCAGGATCGACTTGCCGGCGAGATCGGCCGGCAGGTCCGACAGGCGCTGGCCCCAGGCGTTCTCGCGCACGAAGCGGTCGTGCTTGCGGGTGAGCCGCGCCGAGGCCAGCAGCATGTACATCGCATGCTCGGCCACCGACACGGAATTGGCGATGCCGGTGGTCATCAGCGGGATCTTGCGCTTGTTGAGCGCGGGGATCTCGACCGAGTCGAAGCCGACGCCGAGGCGCGCCACCACCATCATGCCCGGCGCGGCGTCGAGCTCGGCCTGGCGGAACGGCGTGCCGCCCAGCGTCACGGCGTTGGCGTCCTTGAGCTTGGCATGCAGCGACGGCACCGAATCGTCGGTCAGAATCTCGTAGTCGACGTCGTCGCGCTTCTTCAGCACGTCGATGCCGGCCTGCGGCATGCGGCCGACGATCAGCACTTTCTTGCGGTTCTTGCCCGTGGTCATCGTTTCCCCTGCGGCTTCTAGAGTCTTCTCCTCCCCCATCTTATGGGGGAGGTGCCCCTGAAGGGGGCGGAGGGGGAAGGCAATGGGTGGCCTTCCCCCTCCGGCCCTGCGGGCCACCTCCCCCGTATGACGGGGGAGGAAGCGAGGTCAAGGGAGGTAGCTGAGCGGGAGCCGCGTGGTGGACTTGATCTCCTCCATGGCGAACATCGAGGTGACGTCGGAGAGCTCGATCTTGGCGATCAGGCGCTTGTAGAAGGCGTCGTAGGCGTCGATGTCGGGCAGCGCCAGGCGGATCAGGTAGTCGATCTCGCCGCTCATGCGGTAGCAGTCCATGACCTCGGGGAAAGACGCCACCGCCTTGGCGAAGCGGCCGAGCCACTGGGCATTGTGCTGGGCGGTGCGCACGGCCACGAACACCGTGACGCCGGCATTCACCGCCTTGCGCTCCAGGAGGGCCACGCGGGCGCGGATGACACCCACCTCCTGCAAGCGGTTGATGCGCCGCCAGCACGGCGTGGTCGACAGCCCGACCCGGCGGGCGATCTCGGCCAGGGCCATGTCTGAATTGTCCTGCAGGCAATCCAGAATCTTCTTGTCGAAGGAGTCGAGCGACGTTTTTGCGGCCATGGGTGGTTCCTTGGAATGGATTTCTCAAATTTGCCGCAAGCGACGCAAAGGTAGCAAGCCGTTTCCCGGCCGGATCGCTAGAATCGGCACCATGTTTCGCCGCTTCACCGACCATCCCGCCCAGGTCAACGAGACCTACCTGCAGCACATGGGAGCCGCCTTCAGCTTCGGCGGCCGCATGCTGGTTGGCGCGCTTGCCTGTTTCGTGCATGGTTTCTGTCCATGGCTCTGCCTGACGCGGGGAAGCGACACGATCCGGTCCTTGCACCATCGCATGGTGAGCCATCGCGTGGTGCAGCCGGCGCGCGCTGCAAGCGCGGCGGCGGTCGCGGCAAACGACTAACCTCGCTCTTCCTTATCGCCGGCCTGCTCGCCGCGGCACTTCCGGCCGCGGCCCAGGAACGCGCGATGGTGCCCGTCACCGTCGACGGCGAGACGGTGAAGCTCGCGACCATCACGTACAAACCTGTAGGCGCAGGACCCTTCCCCACCCTGATCTTCCATCACGGCTCGACCGGGCGCGGTTTCGACCCTTCACTCTTTGCACGGCCCTACGATCCCAAACCGCTGGCCAACTGGTTCACGGCGCGCGGCTGGGCGGTGGTGTTGCCCTCACGGCGCGGCCGCGGCGGCTCGGAGGGTCTTTACGACGAGGGTTTCTCCTCGCTCGGCCGCGCCAAGGGCTACACTTGCGAGGAAACGATTTCGCTCGCCGGCGCCGACCGTGCGCTCGGCGACATCGACGCCATCACGCCGGCGATCCTGGCGCAGCCGTTCGTCGATCGCAGCAAGGTGGCCGTCGGCGGCCAGTCTCGCGGCGGCATCCTCTCGGTCGCCTGGAGCGGCCGCCAGCCCGGCACGCCGCGCGCCGTCATCAACTTCGTTGGCGGCTGGCTTGGGACGGGTTGCTGGAGTGCGAGTACCGTCAACCAGGACCTGTTCGGACGCGGCGCGGTCTACGGCCAGCCGACGATCTGGCTCTACGGCGACAACGACCCGTTCTATCCGCTGCCGCACAGCCGCGCGAATTTTGCCGCCTTCCAGGCGGCCGGCGGCAAAGGCGCGTTTCATGATTATACCCCGCCGGAGGGGCTGACCGGCCATCAGATCGGCTCGGCGCCGCAGCTGTGGAGCGCCACGCTCGAGAGCTATCTCGCAGCCCAGGGCCTGCCGGCCAAGACCGCGCCCTGAGCCGGCAACTTGCCGCCGTCCGTGCGCGTTCATGTTTGGACGGGCACGGCCAAGAAGGAGGGACCGCATGCACACGCCGCTCAGGATCACCTTTCAGAACACTCCTTCCAGCGCCGCCATCCGGAAGCTGATCGAGGAGCAGGTCGACCATCTGGAGCAGTTCTTCGGCCGGATGACGGCCTGCCACGTCGTCTTCAAGCTGCCGGACGGCAATCACCGCACCGGCGGCCTCTACGAGGTCACCGTCCATCTCAAGATGCCCGGCGGCGTCACCGTCGACGTCGATCGCACGCCCGGCCTCGATGAACGCTTCGCCGACCCGTTGTTCGCCGTCACCGATGCCTTCCGGCGTGCACGGCGCCGCCTTCAGGACCGCGCCAAGGTCATGCGGCATGAGGTCAAGGCGCTGCACAAGCGCATCGACCGCACGCTCGACCAGCCCGACTAAGGCTGGGCGACGACGGTCTTCGGCAGCACCGCTTCCAGCGCACGGCGCAGGTTGGCCGGCGTCGAGGCCGTGAGGTCCTTGGCGACTTCGTGGCTGACGATCTTCTTTACCTGAGGCGACAGCAGCGCGCGCAGTTCGCCCAGGCTGCGGCGCGGCGCCACCAGCACCAGTCGATCGAACTGCCGGCGGGCACGGGCGTCCTCCAGCGCTTGCGCCAGCGCGGCGGTGAAGTTGTGCTTTTCGAGCTTGTGGACGTCGTGCGGCGCTTCGAAGGCGTGGCGCATGCTGCTGCGCGCCGCGCTGAAGCCGCGGCCGGGCCGGTCGGTGACGATGTCGTGGGTCAGCCGCCGGCTGTCGGGGGCCACCATGTCGGCCTGGCGGGCCGGGACAAGGGTGTGGGCATCGTGGTCGGGCTCGAAGAAGCGGGCACGGGCGCCGTCGGCGACGACGATCAGGGTGCGCTTGTGGCGCGGTTCCATGGCGGGCGCGAGCGGCAGCTTCGCCTTGCGCCTGGGCTTCATCACCGACTTGGTCATCGACCGCCTCCTCGGTTCAAGCGGGGCGGCGTTTCACGCCTTTCTCGTCCAGTCGCTCGCGCAACAGGCCGATCCGGTCGCCGCCCCAGAACAGCTCGCCTTCGAAGACGAAGGTCGGCACACCGAAAACGCCCGAGGCCTCGGCCTCGTTGCGCAGACGATCGTGCTCGGCGCCGCCCTCGCCCGTCAGGAACGAGGCGAAGCCCGGCGGCGCGCCCGCCTCGCCCAGCAGCGCGGCCACGGCATCGACATCCTCCGGATCGAGCTCGCGCCGCCAGAAGCGGTCGAAGGCGAGGTCGTTGTAGCGGCGGAAGGCGCCGTGCCGCTGGGCATAAAGCATGCCCGCGTTGGCCGGCCGCGCATAGCAGACTTTCTTCGGTCCTTTGAGCGTCAGGCCCTGCTTGTTGGCGAAGCGCCGCGCGTCCATGTAGGCGTAGCGCACGCGGCGCCAATGATGAGGATCGCGCTCTTCCACCGCGCCCATGAAGGAGGCGACGTCGAGCGTGTAGGGACGCCACAGCAGCTCGACCTCATAATCGGCCTCCAG
>WNFT01003528.1_pt1 | contig 13571 bp, 10 predicted proteins | sample 5400191 | NCBI WGS metagenome assembly WNFT01 (sample SAMN13153359, study PRJNA577476) | soil metagenome | isolation source: 80 cm saprolite under Madrone tree | place: USA:California | collected 2016-06-14
TGGGCTTCCGCTACACGTTTGACAAGACGGCGCAGTTGCCCACAGAACAGACCATCGCGCGGCCGATCGACGAGATCGTGGCTTAGGAGACGGCTTCGGTGTCGCGCGCGCCCACACGCCCGCCCACACGCCCGCCATCGCCGCGGTCTTCGGTGTAATCCCGCAGGACCTTCGAGCGGCTCGGGTGGCGCAGCTTGCGCAGGGCGGTCGCCTCGATCTGCCGGATCCGCTCGCGAGTCAGGCCCATGCGACGGCCGACCTCCTCGAGGGTGCGAGGCTCGTCGTCAACCAGTCCGAAGCGCAGCTGAACAACGCGGCGCTCGCGCGGCCGAAGCGTCGCCAGGATGTCCTCGACCTCGTTCCGGAACATCGCCTCTGAGGCGGCCTCGAGCGGCGCGACCGCCTGCTTGTCTTCAACGAAGTCGCCCAGGTGGGAATCCTCTTCCTCGCCGATCGGCGACTCGAGCGACACCGGCTGCTGCGAGATCTTCTTCAGCTCCTGGACCTTGTCGACCGTGATGCCCATGCCGTAGGCGAGCTCCTCTTCGGTCGGCTCGCGGCCGAGCTGCTCGAGCAGGGCGCGAGAGACACGGGCGAGCTGGTTCAGGGTGTCGACCATGTGAACCGGGATGCGGATGGTCCGCGCCTGGTCGGCGATGGCACGGGTGATCGCCTGGCGGATCCACCAGGTCGCGTAGGTCGAGAACTTGAAGCCGCGCTTGTAGTCGAACTTCTCGACGGCGCGCATCAACCCCAGGTTGCCTTCCTGGATCAAGTCGAGAAAGGACAGGCCGCGGTTGAGGTACTTCTTGGCGACCGACACCACCAAACGGAGGTTCGCCTCGGTGAGGTGATGGCGCGCCTCTTCCGAGCCGGCCTCCATCTCCTTGGCCAGCTCGACTTCCTCTTTGGCGGTCAGCAAATTGACCCGGCCGATCTCCTTGAGATACATCCGGACAGGGTCGTCCAGGGCCACCGAGCTGACAACCTCGACCTCGGTGAGGGTTTCCTCCTCGTCCGCTTCGGGCTCGGCCTCGCCGTCGGCCGTGACCTGGATGCCCATCTCCTGGAAGACGGCAGCGACCCGAACGAAGCCGTCGGCATTCCCCTCGATCGAGGGGAAGGCCTTCATGACGTCGTCAGGGGCCAGGTAGCCTTGATCCTTCCCCTTCAGGATCAGCGCTTCCGCGCTCAGTACCAGCGGGTCGACTTGGACCCGCGCCTTCACTTTAGTCACCCGGATTTTCTACCCATACTGTGACGTATTCAGACACGTTCGTCCAGTACTTGCTTAATTCGAACGACACCGTTGTAACCTTTTCCAATAGTTACAATTGGTCGATTCACCATTTGTCCGCTTTTTGGGCTCCCAGAGCTCGAAGTGGCGTTCCCCTCGCTGCCGAGCTCAGGCCGCCTGGTCGGCGGACGCGCCTGAGGCGCTCTCCCACTTCGCGAGCCAGGGAAGCACCTCCCCGGCGAGGAGTGGCCGGCTGATGAAGTAGCCCTGCGCCATATCGCAGGCGAGCGCCGCCAGCACCTCCCAGGTCCGGGCATCTTCGACGCCCTCCGCGACGCTCTGCAGCCGCAGGCTGTGACCGAGATCTATCGACGCTCGCACGATATTGGTCCGGCTGACTTCGCCCGCCATTGCCGAGACGAAGGACTTATCGATTTTGATCTCGTCGACGGGAAGCCGGTCGAGGTAGGCCAGTGACGAGTAACCGGTGCCGAAGTCATCCACCGCCAGGCGGATGCCGAGTTTTCGGAGTTGCGACAGCGTGTTGATCGCTTGTTCCGGCTTGCTCATGATGACGCTCTCCGTGATTTCGAGCCGCACCCAGGATGGCTCCGCTTTCGCGTCGCGAAGCAGCTGCGAGACCAGTTGCGGAAACCCTGGGTCGACCAGGTCGCGCATCGAAATGTTCACCGACACCGGGATGGGGTGGCCGCCTCGATGCCACGCGGCGGACTGCTTCAGTGCCGAGGCCAGCACCCACTTCGTGAGCGGTTGGACTAGCCCCGTCTTCTCGGCGAACGGCACGAAGTCCGTCGGCGGCACAAGGCCACGCTGGGGGTGCTGCCATCGGACGAGGGCCTCAACGCCGGCGAGGCTGCGGTCACGAAGACTGACCAATGGCTGGAACTGCAAAAAGAGCTGATCGTCGTCGTGCAGCGCCTGTCGCAATTCGGCCATCAGGGTCAGACGGTTGGCCCCCTGTTTTTCATGCTCCGGCGCAAATCGCACGAAGGCGCCCCGCGCCTGCTTGGCAACGAACAGCGCGATGTCCGCGTGCCGCAACAGCGTGCCTGGGTCATCACCGTCGGTCGGGAAGATCGCGATGCCGATACTGGCGGCAAGGTCGAGGTGCTGACCCTCCACCTCGAACGGCCGCTCCAGGGCCTCGAGCAGACGCGCCGCCTTGACGCTCGCGGCCGCTGCATCCGTGTCCGTCAACAGCATCGCGAACTCGTCGCCGCTAAGCCTGGCGACCATGTCGTCGGCTCCGATCTCGGACTGAAGCCGCGGCCCAACCTGTTCGAGCAGGCGGTCACCGGCTTGCAAACCGAAGGTTTCGTTGACTTCCTTGAAGTGATCTAAGTCGAGGATGAGAACGGCAGCCTGCTGTTGCGCGGCCCGGCTCGAAAGCAGCGCCTCGCCCAGCCGCTCGGCCAGCAGCAGCCGGTTCGGCAACCCCGTCAGGGCGTCGTGGAGCGCCTGATACTCGAGGGCCTTCTGGATGCGGCGCCGCTCCGTGATATCCATCACCATCGCCAGCGCCCCCTCGTAATGTCCGGCCTCGTCAAAGGTAGGCCGAACGCTGAGCAAGGTCCAGCAATCGGTGCCGTCCTTGCGCGTGAAGCGAACTTCACGTTGCAGCGAGACCCCGTTGACGCGGTCAGGCTGGTTGGCGGCAAAGCTCGCCCGGGCGTCGGCATCGAGGAAATCCAAGATGGACCGACCCATGATCTCTTCGACAGTCCAACCGAGCATCTCGGCCATTCGTGGATTGACAAAAGTGGTCATGCTCTGCGCGTCGATCACCCAGATACCCTCGTAGGCGGTTTCGACGATCCGCCGGTAACGTTCCTCGCTCGCCTGGAGCGCCTCCGCCGCCCGTTTGGCGTTGCTGATGTCTCGGTGAATGCCCGTGGTCGCGATCACACTGCCATTGACATCTGCAAGCGTTGAGAAGCTGATCGAGACTTCGACCAGGCTGCCGTCTTTTCGTTTGCGGAGCGTTTCGACCGGTTCGATGGGCTCGCCACGCCGGGCTTGATTCAGGATGGCGGTTAATTCGTTGGCCTTCGCGTCCGGCGTGATCGTCAAGATGCTGCGACCGATGATTTCCTCCGCGGTGTACCCGTACATGCGCTCGGCGCCACGGTTCCAGTTCAGGATGGAACCAGTCAGGTCGACCGCCATGATCGCGTCGCTCGAGGTGGCCACCATCGCTGCCAGGCGACGAAGCGCTTCCTGACCGCGCCGGCGTTCGGTGACGTCGGTCACCATCGCCAGGGATCCCCGGTAGTTACCTGCCGCGTCGAGATCTGGGCTCGACTCCAACAATGCCCAGAGCTCCGACCCGTCCTTCCGCCTGAATCGGAACTCGTGCTCGGGCTGGTGGGCCTGCTGCCGCTGTTCGCGATTCGCCGCGAAGGCGGCTTGGGCATCATGGTCCATGAAGGTGAGGACCGGTCTTCCAAGCATCTCCGCAGGAGCGTAGCCGAGCATTTCCGCCATGCGGTGATTGACAAACGTTGTCTTGTTGTTGCCGTCGATGATCCACACGCCTTCGAAAGCGGTTTCAACGATCTGCCGGTACCGTGCTTCGCTCGCGCGCACCGCTTCCTCGGCGCGGTGGCGTTCGGTGATATCCCGCACAAAGGCGCTGAATAGGTGGCTGCTGCCGGTTTTCGTCGCCGAGATGGCGAGTTCGATCGGGAATTCATGGCCGTCGCGATGGAGACCTTCCAGTTCCAGGCGCGTGTTGAGCACGGGCCCCTGGCCGGTCTCCAGAAAGCGGCGGAGGCCCAGGCGGTGGGCCTCCCGGTAGCGGGAAGGCATGATGGTTTCCGTGACCAATCGGCCGACTGCCTCGGATTTTGGCCACCCGAACACAACCTGAGCCATCGGATTCCAGTCGGTGATCAGGCCGTCGGCGTCCATCGTGACGAGCGCGTCGAGCGCGGAATCGAAGATGCTGCTTAGCCGCCGCAAATATTCGCCCTGCGCCGCACGCGCAGCTTTTCGTTCGGTGGCGGCGCGGACCTCACGCTCGACGGCCGGCCGAAGCCGGGAAAGGTTCTCCTTGAACACATAGTCGCGCGCGCCACTGCGCATCACGGCGACGGCGGCATCCTCACCGACAGTCCCGGAGACGACGATAAATGGGATATCGAGCTCGAGTTTTTTGAGCATCTCGAGAGCGCGCGGGGCTCCGAATTGGGGCAGGTGGTAGTCGGCGATGATCAGGTCAAATCCCCCGTTCAGCTTGGCCGCAAAGGTGGCCTCGGTATCGACCCGTTCCCATACGGCGTTGAGGCCGGCGCGTCGCAGGTGCTCTGCGACCAGCACGGCGTCATCCTCCCGGTCTTCCACGATCAGGACGCGCAGCGGTTGGGACATGGGGCGTGGGTGGCCTCTGGCCTATGCCTTGAGCCAGCGTTCCTTCGGCACACACGTATGTACCGGGTTGAACCAGGAAGGTGTGACTTCCGCCTAGGCGTTAGGCGGATAGGTGCACGCTCGTAACAAAAGGTTCACTCCTCCGATCAGGTCTAGGCCAAATTGCCTAGGCCATGCGCGTCGCGGCTCTGCGTTTTCGGTTGCCTAGACTGACGACGGACGGCCCATGGCCGAGACCGAGGGGGAGGGGATTGACGGTGTCCAGCACGCTCACGACGCGCGAGCTCAATCGTGCGCTGCTGGCAAGACAATTTCTGCTTGATCGGTCATCGCTTCCGATGGTCACAACGATCGAGCGCATCGGCGGCCTTCAAACGCAATATGCGCCCTCGGGATACATCGGTCTCTGGTCGCGAATGCGCAACTTCCGCCGGGACGCCCTGACCGAGGCCCTTCAGCAGCGGCGTGTGATTCAAGGCACGCTGCTGCGGAGTACGATTCACATGGTCTCCGCGCGCGACTACTGGCTTTTCCACGCGGCCACCCGCTCATCGAGGCAGGATTGGTGGCGACGCGTGACGCGCCATCAAATCAGCGAACCCGACATGGATGCCGCTGTCCGTGCCGTTCGCGAACAGCTGGCGAAAGGCCCCCGACGGGCCGAGGAATTGAAAAGGATCATTGCCGAACGGGGTTTGCCGGCATTCGCTTTCGGTGGCGTCGCCCAATGGCTCGAGATGGTTCGCGTTCCGCCGTCGGGCACCTGGGAGCAGCGACGCGCCGACCTCTACGGCCTGGGCGACGCCTGGATCAGGCCGGCCGCTCACAACGAATCGGCCGGACTCGAACACGTGGTCCGCCGCTATCTCGGGGGATTCGGCCCAGCATCGGTCCGCGAAATTGCAGACTGGGCAGGAATCCCTCACACGAAACTGCTTCCCGTTCTCAAAGGAATGTCGCTCCGACACTTCCGCGACGAAAAGGGAAAGGACCTCATTGATCTGCCGCGGGCGCCGTTGCCCGGCGCCAACACGCCGGCACCGGTCCGCTTCTTGCCAACCTGGGACGCGACGCTGCTGGTGCACGCGCGCCGCACGCAGATTCTCCCGGAGCGGTACCGCCCGATGGTCTTCAATACCAGGACGCCACACTCCGTTCCCACGTTTCTCATCGATGGCGCCGTGGGGGGAACCTGGCGTGTCGAGCGTGGTCGCGTCGAGCTCAAGCCCTTCGAGCCGATCCCGAAGTCCATGCGACGCGAGGTCGACGAAGAAGCCCAAAGGTTGGCGGCGTTCTTTCGCTAGCAGAAATGCAGCGGCGCCCCATCAAACCTGATGGGGCGCCACTATCAAAAAGTCGAACCTAGCGGCTTTGTCCGGGCTGCGTCGGCCAGGTGGTCGGCTTGTGCTCGGGCTGGTTGCCCTGCTTGCTTGGCCACTGCTGGCCAGGCTGGGCGTCGCCCTGCTTGCTCGGCCACGGCTGCGTTTGCGGTTGCCCGCCCTGTTCGCCGTGCTTCTTCTCGCGCTTGCTCATCAAATTCCTCCTGCCGGATAAGGTCCGCCTCGGAGGCCGGTCGCCTCCGGGTGCATCGACTATATGACCGCTCCTGACGGACCGATAGGGCCGTAGGAGATCTTTCACGCGTTGCCGCAGTTCGGACACGGACCAGGCCCGATCGGTCAGACGCGTGGACGCGATTCGTTGGCGACTTGGTGACGGCTTGGTAAACCGGCGCAGGGATCTGCCAGATACTATTCGGGACGCGATGGAGATCACGCGCGCGGTCGAGGAGGCGGAACTGCGGTTACAAGGCATCGTTTCGACGACGCCGCTCCAGCCGTCGGCCCGGCTGTCCGAGCTCTACGGCGCCAACATCTTGATCAAGCGAGAGGACATGCAGGCGGTGCGCTCCTTCAAGATCCGTGGCGCCTACAACAAGATTGCGTCGCTCTCGGCCGAGGATCGCCGCCGGCCGATCGTCTGCGCGAGCGCCGGCAACCACGCGCAAGGCGTCGCGTTCGCCTGCGCGCGCCTGGGCATCAAAGGGACGATCTTCATGCCCCGCATCACGCCGACTCAGAAGATCGAGCGGGTCGAGCATTTTGGCGGCGATCTGGTCGAGATCCGGCTCGTGGGCGATTCCTACGACGAGGCCAACCAGGCGGCGCAGCAGTTTTGCGAAGAGGCGAAGGGGATCTTCGTGCATCCCTTCGACGACATGCTGACGATTGCCGGCCAGGGGACGGTGGGGAAGGAGATCCACGATGCAACCAGGGGAGAGGTCGGGGTGGTCATCGTCCCGATCGGCGGCGGCGGCCTCGCATCGGGCGTCGCATCCTATCTAAAGGAGCGAAATCGACCGATATCGATCATCGGAGCGGAGCCCGCCGGCTCGCCGTCAATGTACGAGGCGGTCAAGCAGGGGAAGGTGATTACGCTCGACGAGCTCCATACCTTCGTCGATGGGGCCGCGGTCCGTCGAGCCGGCCAGCTCACCTTCGAACTGTGTCGTCAGCACCTCGATCGCGTCGTGCTCGTCCCCGAGGGACGGATCTGCACCACCATGATCGAGCTCTACCAGAACGAGGGCATCATCACCGAGCCCGCCGGCGCGCTCGCTCTCTCGGCGCTGGAGGATGCGGCCCGCGATATCAAGGGCAAGACCGTGGTCTGCATCCTGAGCGGAGGCAACAACGACATCCTCCGCTACCCCGAGATCATGGAGCGCAGCCTCGTCTACCAGGGCCGCAAGCACTACTTCATCATCGAGTTCGCGCAGAAGCCCGGCCAGTTGCGCCAGTTCGTCGACGATGCGCTGGGGCCGACCGACGACATTGTGCGCTTCGAGTACATCAAGAAGACCAACAAGGAGCGCGGCGCGGCCCTGGTCGGGATCGAGCTCAAGAACAAGGCGGACCTGGCGCCGCTCCTGAAGCGGATGGAGCAGATCCAGCTGAACTTCCGGCCGCTGGGCAGCGAAGAGCTGCTCTACGACTACCTGGTTTAGCCCCCACCCTGCCCTCCCCCGCTCGCGGTGGAGGGGTGATTCGGGTCGCTGATCCAGCGGATATAGCGGTCGGCCGACCGTTGGATCGCCGCCGGGGCATCATGATCGACCACGCGGTCCCACCAGCCACCATAGATGCGATCGAAGCGATAGGGTGCGACCGCCGCGAGGATTTGCCTGACCATCGAGGCCGGCAGCGGGATGTCGTTGGGGTAGCTTCGCATGAAGCTCACGAAGCGGCGGTCGGAGACCACCGTGATGGTGTCGCCGGTCAGCAGCGCGCCGCGGCCCTCCGCAGCCGCCGACCAATACAGCGCGGCGCTGCCCTCGAAGTGACCACCACACTGGATGAGCGTGACGCCCGGAAGCGGCTCGATCGTGCCGTCCCAGTTGCGAATGGCGGGGTCGGGTCGCATCACCCACTCACGATCCGCCGTCGGGATGTAGATCGGAGCGCCGCCGAAGGCATGACTCCACTCGACGCAGACGCCATAGAAATGCGGGTGCGACATGGCGATCCCGTGAAGCCCGCCGCGGGCCCGCACCGCCGCGATGCCCTCGTCGTCGACGAAGCCCAGGCAATCCCAGAGGAAGTTGCCGGACGGCGTCTGGACGAGCAGCGCGCGCTGACCGATGCCAATCGGCGGATTGGCGCCGATTCCGGTCAGGCCCGGCTCCAGGTCGCGCACCTCGATCCGACGGCCTTCGGCGCGCAGCTCGGCGAGAGTGGCCCACTGCTGACCCGCCGGCGGAACGTACTGGCGCTCGTCGTCGCAGATCGCGCACGCGGCCGGCGGACGCTCGCGCGCCGCCTGCTGTACACCGCAGGTGCGGCAGATGTACGCCTCCATTTTCTGTCCGCCGACGATATCATCTATCGGGCAATGGGCGGTCTGATCCGGCTTTTGAGGAGCTACCTGCGCCCATACACGGGCGCGGTGGTCGTGGTCGTGATCCTCCTCCTGATCCAATCGATCGCGAACCTCTATCTGCCAAACCTCACGGCCGACATCATTAACAACGGCGTCGCCAAGGGCGACATCGGCTACATCTGGCGGATCGGCGGTGTCATGCTCGCCTTGACTGTCGTCGTCGGAATTCTTGCGATCATCGGCGTCTACTACGCGTCCCGGGTGTCGATGGGGCTTGGCCGCGACGTGCGGCGCGCGGTCTTCGAACGTGTGCAGCAGTTCTCTGCCCGCGAGATGAACCGATTCGGGACGCCCTCCCTGATCACCCGAAATACGAACGACGTCCAGCAGGTGCAAATCTTTGTGCAGCTGGCCCTCACCTTGATGGTGATCGCACCCATCATGGGCATCGGGGGCGTGATCCTCGCCCTGCGCACGAACGTGAGGCTGTCCGCGATTTTGATCGTGGCTGTACCCCTGATGGTGGGGGTCATCGGGACATTGATAATTTTCGCCGTTCCCCTATTTCAGTCGCTGCAAGTCAAGATCGACCGCATCAACCAGGTGATGCGGGAGCAGATCACCGGCGTACGCGTCATCCGAGCCTTCAATCGCACCGAGTTTGAGCAAGACCGGTTTCAAGCGGCCAACGCGGATCTGACCGGGACCGCGCTGCGGGTGAACCGGATCTTCGCGCTGGCCCTGCCCGCCCTGCTGGCGATCATGAACATGTCGAGCGTTGCCGTCGTTTGGTTTGGCGCTCACCTGATCGACAGCGGGCAGCTGTCGGTGGGCAACCTGATCGCCTTCCTCGCCTACATCCTCCAGATCTTCTTCGCCATCATGCTGGCGACGTTCATGGTGATCTTCGTGCCACGCGCGGCAGCCAGCGCGACACGTCTCGAGGAGGTTATCAACACCGAGCCTTCCATCACTGACCCGGTGAACCCGGTCGAACCGGCCAGCGTCACGGGCGCCGTCGAGTTCCGCAGCGTCACGTTCGGATACCCGGGAGGGGAGAAGCCCGTGCTGCACGAGCTCTCATTCCAGCTTCACCGAGGCGCAACGACGGCCATCATCGGCGGCACGGGTTCAGGGAAGACGACGCTACTCAACCTGGTTCCGCGCTTCTACGATGCGACCGGCGGCGCCGTGCTCGTGAACGAGGTCGACGTGCGCGCCCAGAAGCTGGACACGCTCTGGCAGCACATTGGGCTCGTTCCCCAGCAGGCGTACCTGTTTCGCGGCACGATCGCCGACAACCTGCGGTTCGGGAACGAGAACGCGACCGAAGTGGAGCTGTGGCACGCCCTGGAGGTCGCCCAGGCGCGCGACTTCGTCGCCGCGATGCCGGACAAGCTGGACGCGCAGATCGACCAGGGTGGGACCAACCTTTCGGGGGGTCAGCGCCAGCGGCTCGCGATCGCCAGGGCGCTGGTGCGACGACCACCCTTGTACCTGTTCGATGATTGCTTCTCGGCGCTCGATGCCGGCACGGACGCTCGGCTGCGAGCCGCGCTCAAGGTTGAAGCCGCAGCCGCGACGGTGGTCATCGTCGCCCAGCGGGTCAGCACCATCCTGCACGCCGACCGCATCATCGTCCTCGACGCGGGGCGGATCGTAGGGATCGGCAGCCATCACGAGTTGATGTCGACCAGCGAGCCGTACCGGGAGATCGTGGCGTCCCAGCTTGGAGAGGAGGCGGCCGCCTGATGGCGCGCAACGCGCCGGCGCGCGGGCGAGGCTTTGGCGGGCCGGGCATGTTCGGCGTGGGGCCGCCTCCGGCAAAGACCAAAGACGTCGGGAAAACGCTACGCCAATTGCTGGCCCGGCTGCGCCCCGAACGAATTTGGATCGTGGTCTCCGCCCTGCTGGCCCTGGGGAGCGTCGCCTTTTCGGTGATCGGGCCGAAGATCATCGGCAACGCGATCAACGTCATCTTTGACGGCGTGCTCGGCAAGAACCTGCCGGCCGGGCTGACCAAGGCGCAGGTGGTAGCGCAGCTCCGCGCCCACGGGCAGGGCCAGATCGCGGACCTCGTCGCTGGTGCCAACGTCGTGCCAGGGCATGGCATCGACTTCACGATGCTGGGCCGGATCCTTGGCTTGGCGGCGCTCGTTTACCTCCTGAGCGCGGCGCTCCAATGGTTGCTCGCCTACATCATGGCCGGCGTCGCGCAACGCACGGTATTCGGCCTTCGTCAGGACGTCGAGGCGAAAATGGCCCGGCTGCCCCTGAAATACTTCGACAGCCATCCGCATGGCGACCTGCTCAGCCGGGTCACCAATGACATCGACAACATCTCGACCACGCTGCAGCAAGGGCTGACGCAGATCCTCACGTCGACGCTGACCATCGTGGGCGTGCTCGCCGTGATGGTCTGGATCAGTCCGCTGCTGGCGGTGGTCGCCCTGATCACCGTGCCGCTCTCTATCCTCGTGACCTTGCTCGTCGCGCGGCGATCGCAAAAGCAATTCGCGGCCCAGTGGGCACGGACCGGCACCCTCAACGGCCACGTCGAGCAGATGCACACCGGGCACGTCCTGGTGCAGGTTTTCGGGCGGCGGCAAAAGGCGATTGAGGAATTCAACCAACAAAACCAGGCGCTCTACGAAGCCAGTTTCCGGGCGCAATTCCTATCCGGCATCATCCAGCCAGCCATTGCATTCCTCGGCAACGTGAACTATGTCGCGATTGCCGCCCTTGGCGGCTACCTGGTCGCCTCAGGGAGAATCACCCTCGGCGACGTCCAGGCCTTCATTCAGTACTCCCGCCAGTTCACGATGCCGATCACCCAGCTCGCCGGCCAGCTCAACTTGTTGCAGTCGGGCCTGGCATCGGCCGAGCGGGTCTTCGAGTTCCTCGACGCGCAGGAAGAGGTCCCGGACCGCGTCGTTAACTCACTTCCCGCGGAGCCGCACGGACACGTGGCCCTGGACCATGTTGCCTTCCGCTATGACCCCGAAAAGCCGCTGATCACGGACTTCAGTCTCGAGGCGACGCCTGGATCGACGATCGCGATCGTCGGCCCGACTGGGGCCGGCAAGACGACGATCGTCAACCTGCTGATGCGCTTCTACGAGATCGACGGCGGCCGCATCTGCGTGGACGGCGTCGACGCTCGCGAGGTTAGCCGCGATGATGTGCGCCGCGTCTTCGGCATGGTGTTGCAGGACACCTGGCTCTTCACCGGCACAATCCGCGACAACATTGGCTACGGGAAGATCGGGGCGACCCACGAGGAGATCGTCGCCGCCGCGCAGGCCGCCTACGTCGACCCGTTCGTCCGGACCCTGCCCGAAGGGTATGACACCGTGCTCAACGACGACGCTGCCAACATCTCCGCCGGGCAGAAGCAGCTGCTCACCATCGCGCGCGCCTTCCTCAGGGATCCGACGGTCCTCATCCTTGACGAGGCGACAAGCAGCGTTGACACCCGAACCGAGGTCCTGATCCAGCAGGCGATGGCGCGACTGCGGCAGGGCCGGACGGGCTTCGTGATCGCGCACCGGCTGTCGACGATCCGCAATGCCGACAGCATCGTCGTGATGGATCAGGGTCGCATTGTCGAGCAAGGGAGCCATGCGGAGCTCCTCCGCCGGCGCGGGTTCTACTACACGCTCTACACCAGCCAGTTCACGGACGACCTCGCCCAGGCCAGCTAATGGGCCATGGCCAAGGCGAGCGCGACGGCGCCCTCAGTGCACCGCCTTTTTCACAAGCGCGGTGATCTTGGCCTCTTCGCTGGCAGTCAACTCGCTGAGCGCGTACTGAATCGGCCACATGGCGCCGTCGTCGATTTTCGCCTTGTCGCTGAAGCCGAGCGTTTGGTATCTGACTTTGAACTTCCCTGCGTTTTGGAAGTAACAGATCACATTGCCGTCCTTGGCGTAGGCGGGCATTCCGTACCACGTTTTCGGCGTGAGAGCCGGAGCTGCGGCTGTGATCAGTGCGTGGACCTTCTTGGCAATGGCGCGATCCGGCTCCTGCATTCTGGCGATAGCCGCAAGCAGCTCCGTTTTCCCATCCGCCTTGGCCGCCTCGGCCTTGAGCTCCCGGACACGCTCGCGCGCCGCCGCCTTTTCTTCGGCGCTGAATCCCCTGGATGCCGTGTCGGTCGCGCTGGTGCGATTCGCACGTTTCTCCGTGGTTTTGGTCGCCGTTTTGGTTGGGGCCATACTTTTGCGCTCCTGTTCGAGAGTTGACGAGAACGATCTTGAGTCTATTGCCACAGTGGCTGGCGACGCTGGTACGCGCTGTGGTGGGTTAGACCGCGCTCACCGTCGGGGAAGGGATGTAGCGCGTCGAAACCACCCGATCTCCCTCGAGGTCCAACTCGAGGATCGCCGCCTTCCCGACCTGCCTGTGATACATCTCGCGCTCCGTCTGGGGGCGGCCGTCCAACAGGATCCAGGCCGCCTGCAAGGGGTCGGCATGGCTGACCAGCAGGGACACCTCGTCCGGGTGCTCGCGGGCGACGCGGTGGACCACATCCAGCACACGTCGACCGAGCGTCTCGATCGATTCATCGCCAGCGAGGCTGCCGCGGCGCAGCTTGTGCATGAAGAAGCGAGGCCGCCGCATCGGGACCTGCCAGCGGGGCACCCCTTGCAAATAGCGGCCGAACTCAGCTTCGCGCAGCTCGAGCTCTGGGATCAAGGGGACCGCCGCCGGGAGTTGCGCGTTGACGATCTCGGCAGTCTCGCGCGCGCGGTCGAGCGGACTGTGCACGATTCGCCGAATGCCGCTCTCGCGTAGTGATTGTCCGACGGCCGCCGCCTGGGCGCGTCCATGCTGGCTGAGGAAGAAGCCTGGAAGATGCCCGTAGATGACCCCCTGCGGATTCTCCACGTCCGCATGCCGCATCAGCAGCACGCGCGTCGTCACGCGCTCATCCTTTCAATGTGGCGAGAGAACTCGAGCCTATGTGCTTCCGTCGGCACGCAAGCGCTTCGCCATCGCCGCGATCACCTGGAGTGCCAGGTTGTCATTCGCCTTGATCGCATCGCGGAACTGCGTGTGACTG
>WNFT01003529.1_pt1 | contig 13570 bp, 10 predicted proteins | sample 5400191 | NCBI WGS metagenome assembly WNFT01 (sample SAMN13153359, study PRJNA577476) | soil metagenome | isolation source: 80 cm saprolite under Madrone tree | place: USA:California | collected 2016-06-14
GGATTACCCCATACATCGATACGACCATGTACGTTTCCTGGAACGCGATGTTCGTCTCCGCGTACCTGGAGGCGGCGCGCATTCTGGGCCGTTCCATCGGCGACAACTGCCGCGATTTCGCGCTGAAGACGATAGATCGCATGCTGCTCGAAGCGTGGACGGCGGGAAACGGATTTGCGCATCGCATCGGCGGCCCGCGCCTCGAAGGCTCGCTGGACGATCAGGTTTTTAGCGTAATAGCGCTGCTAGACGCCTACGAAACGACGCTGAATCCGCGCTATTTTCGCGCCGCGCAACGCACGCTTGATTACCTTCTGGAATATTACGCGGATGCGCAGGGCGGAGGATTCTTTGACCGTCCTTCCAATGCCGCACCGCTTGCCGGGTTGGATGTGCGCCGCAAACCCTTTCAGGATTCGCCGACACCTGGGGCCAACTCGGTGGCGATTATTGCGCTCGTCCGCATGCACGCTTTTACCGGCGACGAGCGTTACTACAACTTCGCGCAGAAAACGTTGGAGGCCTTCGCGGGAATTGCGCCGCAATATGGGCTCTTCGCGGCGACGTATGGTTTGGCAGCGCTTCTTTTCGCGCGCCACCCGATGCAAGTGCTGATCACAGGCCGCGCGGATGATCCCGCGGCTTTGTCACTGGAAGTTGCAGCGAATCGAGTTTTCCGCCTTGGCAAGTCCGTGCTGCGGTTTACCGCAACGGGGGAAGACGGGACGATGATCGAAAATCTGCCCGAAGCGCTTAAGGAAACATTGCCCCATCTGCAAGCGGACAGGGCCGTGGCGGTCGTCTGCGCGGGTCAATCGTGCTTGCCTCCCACAACAGACCCGGCGCAATTAACCGCCCTGCTGGAAAACGGCGCGAGCGGCGCGGTGGGCAGAGGCTAGCCAGCCTCTAGCTTACGAGCAAGGTATACTATTTTTTGGGCCGCGACTCCGGCGGAACCAATCCCGCTAGACGGTAGTACACCACGAGTTGTCCGTAGTGTTCGCCGGTGTGTTCGGTGAGTCCGTAAGCGAGATCGGAAATCTGCACTTGCTGCTTGCTTTCTGGCTCGGTAATCCATTCGGCCATGCCTTTGTCGCCCTTGGACTTGATGACCGCCGCGCCGTCCTCCACGCATTTCTTGGCAAACGCCACAATCTCTGCTTTCGTTTTCAGGCCGTCGCGCTTGGGATCGTCCGGGTAGCGCGGCTTTTGACCCTGCGCCGCGTCGGTGAAGTAATACATCGAGGCTGCAGCGTGCAGCATCTGCTCGGCAAAGGTGCGTTGTGCCGGAGTGGGCTTGAAATCGTACTTGTCTTCGGGAAAATCTTCCGCCATGGCAGTCAGCTTGCGTCCGACTTCATTCCATTGGGAAAGGACGACCTGCGAAGGGCTTGGCGCGGGCGCCTTGCTCGCGGTTCGTGCGAGTACAAATGAGGCTCCGAGCAACACAGCTAGGGTGAGCCCTGCGCTTGCAATTACCTTCTTCATTTTGTCTCTCCTTGGACTTCGCTCGCGGGATTTTCTTGCCATGGTGTGAGCGCGCCCACACAGGCAGGCTGCTTCTTTCGACGCATCACTTGGCCAGACGGCTTTCCTTCGGAAGCGTTTCCGAGGATTCGGTGCGTTCGATAGTACTCACGAATGTTGTCGGCGGCAAACGAAAGCGGATGAACAAGTTCAAGTGAACAGAGGGTTGGTTGCTGAATAGGGGCGCAGCGGTGCTGCGCCCCTACGAGGACTTGCGCGTTAGGCGACGGTGACTTCGGGGCTGAGATATACGTCTTGAATTGTGTTCAGGAGTTGGACGCCTTCCTTCATGGGACGCTGGAACGCTTTGCGGCCGGAGATGAGGCCGGTGCCGCCGGCGCGCTTGTTGATCACGGCGGTGGTCACGGCTTCCTCGAAATCATTGGCTCCAGAGGCGCCACCGCTATTGATGAGGCCGGAACGGCCCATGAAGCAGTTGGCGACTTGATAGCGGCAGAGATCGATCGGGTGATCGCTGGCGAGGTCCGTGTAGATGCGCTTGTCGAATTTGCCGTAGCTGGAATCGCCGATATTCAGCGCCTGGTAGCCGCCATTACTTTCGGGAAGCTTTTGCTTGATGATGTCGGCCTGGATGGTGACACCGAGGTGATTGGCCTGGCCGGTGAGATCGGCGGAGAGGTGATAGTCCTTGTCTTTCTTGAAGGCGCTATTGCGCAGATAGCACCAGAGAACGGTGGCCATGCCAAGCTCGTGAGCTTCGGCGAAGGCGCGGCTGACCTCTACGATTTGCCGGTCGGCCTGATCGGAGCCGAAGTAGATCGTGGCTCCGACGGCGGCCGCGCCCATGTCCCAGGCCTCTCTTACAGTGCCGAAAAAGATCTGGTCGAACTTGTTGGGGAAGGTGAGCAGTTCGTTGTGATTAAGTTTTACGATAAAGGGAATTTTGTGCGCGTATTTGCGAGCGACCGAACCCAGCACGCCGAGTGTGGAGGCGACCGCGTTGCAGCCCCCTTCGACAGCTAGCTTGACGATATTTTCGCCGTCGAAATAGTCGGGATTTTTCGCGAAGCTGGCGCCCGCGGAATGCTCGATGCCCTGGTCGACCGGAAGAATCGAAAGATAGCCTGTGCCGTCGAGACGTCCGTGACGAAACAAGCGCTGGAGATTCGCCAACACGCGAACATTGCGGTCCGAGATCGTCCAGATGCGGTCAATGAAGTCGGGACCGGGGAGGTGGAGGCGCTCCTTGGGGATTTTGGGCGATTTGAAGCCGAGCAGGGAATCGGCCTTCGCGCCGAGATACGTTTCAATTTTGCTGCCTGTCACGCTTGTGGTTGCCATGGGGTTTCTCCTTGCGTTATTCGCGAATTCCTATAGAAAGCATGCCGCCGGCGACCGTGTCCACCAACCAGACTAGTTTGCCGTTCGGCGGCTTAATCAGTTGTGCCGGCAATTGGTCGGGCTCGTGCGGTCCTTCCAAAATGCCTTTCAGCGCCAGAGTCTTGTCCGCGCCGGTGACCATGAAAACCACGCGAGCGGCGCTATTGATGACCGGTGCGGTCAGCGTGATGCGGTTGGTGTACAGCTTGCCAACCCAGTTGCGCGCCGCGAGCCGCTTGGTTTCATGCAGCGCCTTGGTCCCCGGAAACAACGAGGCGGTGTGGCCTTCATTTCCGATTCCGAGAAACACGAGGTCAAAGCGCGGAAACTGACCATCGGCTATTTTAAAGGATGTGCGCAAGACTTGTTCGTATTCTTGCGCGGCTTTTTCCGTGTCCTTGTACTCGCCTTTAATACGAAAGACTTGCTCGGGCTTTATCGGAACCTTCGAGAGCATTGTCTCGGTGGCCATGCGGAAATTGCTGTCCGCATGATCGGGACCGACGCTGCGCTCGTCGCCGAAGTACATGTACATTTTATCCCAGGGGAGCTGCGAGCGCAGGGCGGCGTCGGTTGCTAAAAGGGAATAGAGAGCTTTTGGCGTGGAGCCGCCCGAAAGGGCTACCGTGAAGGAGCCTTTCTCCGAAACGGCTTGCGTCGCGGATTGAAGGAAATACTGAGCGGCGCGCTTGGCGATCGCGTCGATGTTGATCAGAATTCGGACATCGGGTGGCACGGTCTCTCCGAAATGCCTTAGTCGGTGGCTGCTTGACGCCGGGCGGCAACCCGGTCTTCCTCTTCGTTGCAGCCACGATCGTGGTCGATATCTTCTTCGCCGATCGGGCGCCACGCTCGGCCGTCGCGTTCGAGTAGCTCTTCGGCTTCTACGGGTCCCCATGAGCCAGCGGCATAGTTGGGAAAGCCACGCGCGGGCAGGGCGTGCCAGACGTCGATCACCGGTTGGATCACGTTCCAACCGGCTTCGACCATATCGGCACGCTGGAAGAGTGTTGGATCGCCGGCCATGCAATCGCGCAGCAGCCGTTCGTAACCGGTGTTGTGTTCCGCGCCGAAATAGGTGCAGTAATCGAAATCCATGTTCACCAGGCCGAGCTTCATGACCGTGCCGGGAACTTTTGCGCCGAAGCTGAGAGAGATGCCCTCGTTGGGTTGGATGTGGATGACGAGGCGATTGGTCTCCAGGCTTTTTACCGTGGTGTTGCGGAAAAGGACGAACGGAGTGCGCCGGAAATGGACGACGATTTCGGTGGCGCGGTGCCTCAGGCGTTTTCCGGTGCGGAGATAGAAGGGAACGCCCGCCCAGCGCCAGTTGTCGATTTGCAGCTTCATGGCGACGAATGTTTCTGTGTTGGAGTCGGGGGCGACGTCCGGCTCGCTGCGATAGCCGACGACCGGCACGCCGTCGATCGCACCGGGGCCGTATTGCCCGCGCACCATGCAGGTGAGCACATCTTCAGGGCTCAGCGGCTGGATAGCGTGCAGGACTTCGGCCTGCTTGTTGCGGACTTCGTCGGCGTCGAAGGAGATGGGCGGCTCCATGGCGGTCATGGTGAGGAGTTGGAAGAGATGATTGGGCACCATGTCGCGCAGAGCGCCCGCGGTTTCGTAGAAGCCGCCGCGATGCTCGACGCCAACCGTTTCCGCGGCCGTGATTTGCACGTGGTCGACGTAGTTGCGATTCCAAAGGGGCTCGATGATGTTGTTGGAAAATCGGAAGACCATTACGTTCTGGACGGTCTCTTTCCCGAGGTAATGGTCGATTCGGTAGATCTGGTTCTCGTTGAGAACCTGTTTTAGCTCTTCGTTGAGTTGGCGCGCCGATTGCAGGTCGTGGCCGAACGGCTTTTCAATGATAACGCGCGCCCAGTGCCCGGCTTCTTCCTTGGTCAGGCCGACTTGGCCGAGTTGCTTCACGATGGAGGAGAAAAATCGCGGAGCAACGGCGAGATAAAAAAATCTATTCCCGCCTGTGTTGTGCTGCTTATCGACTTCCGCTATCTGCTGCGAAAGACGTTTGTAGGCATCGGGATCCTGGAAGTCGCCTTTGACGTAATAGATGCGTTCCGCGAACCAGGACCAGACCGCAGGGTCAATCCTGCTGGGGGAATACTTGGGGATTTCTTCGGCGAGAGTCTTGCGAAAACTTTCCGTGGTGAAGTCGTTTCCGGCGAACCCAATGATCGCGAATTGCTTGGAGAGCAGATTATCCGCGGCCAGATTGGAAAGCGCGGGGATGAGCTTGCGCTTGGTGAGGTCGCCGGTGGCGCCAAAGATGACCATGACGCAGGGCGAGGCGACGGGATTTGCGTTCGAGCGGTTCATGAGAGTTCACTGTAATGAGTTCAACGCGCCGAGACTGCGATCAATTCCTGGTTCAGGCCTTCTTTTCCGCGTGACCGCCGAACTGAAAACGCATGGCCGACAACAGCTTGGCGGCGAATTCGCCTTCACCTCTAGACGAGAAACGTTCATAGAGCGCTTCGGTAAGCACGGAAGCGGGGGCGCCGGACTCGATGCCGGCGATAATCGTCCAGCGGCCTTCACCGGAATCCGACACTCGGCCAGAAAAACGCTCGAGGGAAGGCTGCTCGAGAAGCGAGATAGCGGTCAGGTCGAGCAGCCAGGAGGCAACGACGCTGCCGCGGCGCCAGACTTCCGTGACGTCGGCGAGATTGAAGTCGTATTGGTAGTGTTCGGGATTGCGCAGCGGCGTGGTTTCCGCGTCGGTTTCGTGATGTTGCTTGCCGACGTTGGCGTGCTTGAGGATGTTGAGGCCTTCGGCGTAGGCGGCCATCAAGCCATATTCGATTCCGTTGTGAACCATTTTGACGAAATGGCCAGCGCCTGATGGCCCGCAATGCAGGTAGCCCTCTTCGGCGGTGCCAGCAACCTTTTCTCGGCCGGGCGTGCGCGGTGCGTTGCCGCGACCGGGGGCGAGCGTCTTGAAGATGGGGTCGAGATGGCGGACGGTATTGTTTTCGCCGCCGATCATTTGGCAATAGCCGCGCTCGAGTCCCCAAACGCCGCCGCTCGTGCCGACATCCACATAGTGAATGCCTTTCGGCGAGAGTTCCTTGGCGCGGCGAATGTCGTCGATGTAGTAGGAGTTGCCGCCGTCGATGATGATGTCGCCGGACTCAAGCTTCGGAGTCAGGTCGTGCAGCGTGGCGTCGACGACGCCGGCGGGCACCATGAGCCAGATAGCGCGCGGCTTCGAGAGTTTCTTTACGAAATCGTCGAGCGAAGAAGAACCTATCGAACCTTCCGCGCTGAGTTGCTTCACGGAATCGGGGCTGCGGTCGAAGACAACGCATTGGTGACCATTTTTTTGCAGGCGGCGCACCATGTTGGCGCCCATCCTGCCGAGACCGATCATGCCGAGCTGCATTCGTTTGCTCCTGTTCCCAAGTTAGGTTGCCGCATTGTTGGCCGGGCTGAAGCTCGGCCGGCGGCGACAACTGTGTACTCGTTGCTAAAAGCTTTGCATTGCCAGGGCTTTCTTCATTGCTTTGGCGAGCTTTGCCAGGTCCGCCTTTACATTTTTCCCGATATGAATGCGCAGGGCACGACGCCCGCGTTCTGAGAGGACCGCGAAATCGCCGCGAGCTTGCGCGGCTTTCACTACGCTGAACGTGTATTTTTGCCCGGGCACGGGCAGATCGATCTTATCGTCGCACGTAATTTGCAGGAAAACTCCGCTATTAGGTCCACCTTTGTAGGCTTGACCGGTGGAATGCAAGAAACGAGGACCAAAGCCGAGAACGGTGGCGGCTTTCTTGTCGTCGCGGACCTGGTGGCGGATTGCCTGAAGTGCGTCTTCGTTCTGCTGGTTCATGGTGATGTAGGCGAGAACTCCGAAGTAATCACGCGCGTTAATGCGATCGAGATGAAATTTCAGCGCGTCGGCCAGCGTCCTGGAATTCTTGAGTGCGGCGGTATTCTTCTCGTCGGCGTAGAGCTTGATTCCTTCGGTTTCCAGGAAGGGGGATTCGGGAGGAAGCTTGCCGGTTTTTTCGTATTCGCCGGTGAGTTTTCGCGTCTCGATCTTGCTGGCTTCCACGTCCGGTTGATTGAATGAATTGATGCCGATAATAGAGCCGGCGACGGCGGTGGCGATTTCCCAACGGAAAAATTCCTGGCCCAGGTTGTACGTGTTCTTCACGGAGATGCGCACGACGGGCAGGCCGTGTTTTTCGAGGGCTTTGACCGCGGCGTCTTGTTTCTTGTCCGGTTTGGTCTCGAGACGAAGATAGGCGAAAACGCGGTCGCTTCCGTAAGCTTCGGGCTTGGCCAGCTTCTCGCGATCTACCGGGATGATGCCCTTGCCCTGCTTTCCGGTGGATTCCGCGATGAGTTGCTCGAGCCAGGCGCCCAGATCGTGAATTCCCGGCGAAGAAATAATCGTGAGCTTGTCGAGACCTTCGTTGGCGGCGGTGCCGAGAATGACGCCCAGCTGCACGCCTGGATTTTTGTCCGCGGCGACGTTTGCGCCGCACGCCTTCACCATTTCTTGGGTGTTCTTCAGGAACTTCGCAATGTCCAGGCCCATGACGGCGCCGGGAATCATTCCGAAATTGGAAAGGGCGGAATAGCGTCCGCCAATGCTGGGAACACCGAAGAAGATGTGGCGGAATTTATCGGCTTCCGCGACTTGCTGCATCTTCGAGCCGGGATCGGTGATTGCGATAAAGCGATTGCCAACCTCTTTGGGGCCGACTTTCTTTGCGATCCGCTCGAAGAAATATTGCTTGTAGATGTTGGGTTCGAGCGTGCTACCGGACTTGCTGGAAACGATGCAGACCGTGCTCTTGAGATCGACCTTGGCCTCAATCGCTTTGATCTGCGCGGGATCCGTGGAATCGAGCACATGCAATTCGGGGAAGCCCTTGATTTTGCCGAAAGTCAGGCGCAGGACTTCGGGGCACAGACTGGAGCCGCCCATGCCCAGCAGCAGAGCGTGCTTGAATTTGGCTTTCTTTACGTCGGCGGCAACTCTTTTGAACTGGTCGAGCTGGGCAAGCTGCTGCTCGGTGATGTCCAGCCAGCCGAGCCACTGCGCTTCGTCGCTCCCGGTCCAGACGGAAGCATCGCGCTGCCAGAGTCGCCGGACCTTGTCGTTCTTTTTCCAGTCATCCAGCGAAGCGCTGACGAGAGCTTCCAGTTTTTCTGGCAGCACGTAGAGCTGGGAATTGAGGCTCACGCACGTACGCCCGCGGTCTTGCCGGTCGCCTCCAGTAGTTGCTTGAACGCATTGGCGAAGAGTTTTACTCCGTCGACGACGAGTTTCTCGGTGACTTCTTTCATGGAGACGCCGGCCTTCTCTAGCGAAGTCATTACTTTGGCGGCTTCGTCAACGCTCTCAGTAAGACTGGGACGGACGCGGCCATGGTCGCGGAAGGCGTCGAAAGTAGCCGGCGGGATCGTATCTACCGTGTCCGGGCCGATCAGCTCTTCCACATACATTACGTCGCGATACTTCGGATTTTTTGTGCTGGTGCTGGCCCAGAGCAGGCGCTGTGTTTGCGCGCCTTTGGCAGCGAGTGCTTTCCACCGCGCAGTGCCGTAGATTTCCTGGTACTTGCGATAGGTCAGCTTGGCGTTGGCGATGGCAACTTTACCTTGCACGCTGGTGAGCAGGGCGCGTTTGCCGGCGTCCGTCTCGGTTTTCAGCTTGGCGTCGATCTGGCTGTCGATCAGGCTATCGATGCGGCTGACGAAAAAACTGGCGACGCTGGCGATGTGGCTGATGTCCTGCCCTTTTTTCGCGCGGGCTTCCAGGGCAGCGATAAAAAGTTCCGCCACTTGCTCGTAGACGGACTGAGCGAACAAAAGCGTGATGTTGATATTGATGCCGTCTTCAAGAAGCTGGCGAATGGCCGGAAGGCCTTCCCTGGTTCCTGGGACCTTGATCATTACGTTCTCGCGGCTGACGCTTTTCCAGAGGCGGCGTGCTTCGTCGATCGTGCCTTGCGTGTCGTTGGCGAGCAACGGCGATACTTCCAGGCTGACATAACCGTCGCGGCGCTTGGTCTGCTGGTAGACGCCCCTGAAAATATCCGACGCGTCTTGCACGTCGCGAATAGCGATTGTTTCGTACACGCTCTTGGCGTCGAGTTTCTTTGCTTCGGGCGACTCCAGAATGTCCGCGTAATCCTTGCTGCCGGTGATGGCTTTTTCAAAAATCGTGGGATTCGAGGTCATTCCCATCAGGCCGTCTTCCTGAATCATTTTCTTCAGGCCTCCGCTGGTTAGCAAGTCTCTGCGGATGTAGTCCATCCAGGGGGATTGACCGAATTCCAGCAACGCCTTCAGGGGGTTCACTCCCTTGGCTCCCACATTCGGAAGCGTTGTCGTAGTTGTCATGATGTTCTCCTTTGTTGAGGACTCCCCAAACTACTATTGTACGCCGCAGGGGTGAGCCTTGCTGCTGGGCTAGGGGTGATTAGAAAATGCCGATCAAGCGTTCGCTACTTTTCCTCCGCCGCAATACTTGGTTTCGATCGCTTTTACTTTGCCGAGGCGACGTACGTGGCGCTCTTCGTGCGTGAATTTTGCCCCTAAGAAAGCTTTGACGAGGTCCTCCGCGAGCATGACGCCGACTACCCGGGAACCTAGCACGAGGATGTTAATGTCGTCGTGCTCTACCCCTTGATGCGCGGAATAGGTGTCGTGGCACATGCCTGCGCGGATTCCGGGAATTTTGTTGGCGGCGACGCTGGCTCCCACACCGCTTCCGCAGATGAGGACCCCACGCTCGGCTCTTTTGTCGACCACGGCGCGGCCCACAGCTTCGGCAAAGTCCGGATAGTCCGAGGGATTTTCGTTAAACGCGCCGACGTCCAGCACTTCATGTTCCAGCGAACGCAATAAATCGCCGATCGCGACTTTCAATTGAAAGCCGGCATGGTCGGAACCAATCACAAGTTTCATCGGTTGCTCACTTTCCCAGAACTTCTTTGGCGACGGCTACGACGCGCTCCGGCTGGAAGCCGAATTTCTTGAGCAAGTCTTTTAGAGGCGCGGAAGCGCCGAACGTGTGCATGCCGATCGCTTTGCCCTTTGGACCTACGTAGCGCTCCCAGCCGGCAGTCGCGGCCATTTCGACGGAGACGCGCGCCGTAACATTAGGAGGAAGCACGCTGTCGCGATACGCGGCGTCCTGTTTCTCGAAGAGTTCCCAGGAAGGCATGCTCACGACGCGGGCATTGATCCCCTCGCTCTTCAGCTTTTCATACGCTTCGACGCAGAGATGCACTTCGCTGCCGCTGGCCATGAGAATTACATCGGGCTTGCCGTTTGCCGCGTCGGCAAGAACATAGGCGCCCTTGGCTACCCCGGAAGCTGGCGCGTATTTGGTTCGGTCGAAGGTAGGGAGGGTCTGGCGAGTCAACACGAGAGAACCCGGACTATGCCGAAGCTGGATCAGCACCTTGTACGCTTCCACCACTTCGTTGGCATCGCCGGGACGCAGCACGATCATATTGGGCATGGCGCGCAGTCCGGCGAGTTGCTCGATGGGCTGATGCGTGGGGCCGTCTTCGCCGAGGCCGATGGAATCGTGAGTGAAGATGAAGATGGAGGGTGTTTCCATCAACGCGGCCAGGCGCATTGCGGGTTTCATGTAGTCGCTGAAATTGAAGAATGTGGCACTGTAGGCGCGCAAGCGAGAAACGCTCAGCCCGTTGACGGTGGCACCCATAGCGTGTTCGCGCACGCCGAAATGGAGATTACGGCCTTTGTACTGGTTGGCGTAGAAGTCGCCCGCGCCTTCAAAGGTGAGATTTGTCTTGTTGGAATGCGCGAGATCGGCCGAGCCGCCGAGCAGCCAGGGAATATTTTTGGCTAAGGCGTTCAGCACTTTGCCCGAAGACTCGCGGGTGGCCATGCCCTTGGGATCGGCGGGGAAGCTCGGCAGGTCCTTGTCCCAGGCATCAGGCAACTGAAAATTCTGAATGCGCGCGAGCTGATCCGCGAGCTCCGGAAACAGCTTTTTGTACTCGCCGAATTTGGCGTTCCACGTGGAACGAGCTTCGGCTCCACGCTTGCCGATACCATTCTTGAAGTGATCGTAGACGCCGTCAGGAATGAGAAACTTGGCGTCCTCCGGCCAGCCGTAATTTCGCTTCACGAGTTTGACTTCCGCTTCGCCGAGCGGCTCACCGTGCGAATCCGACGAGTCTTGCTTATTCGGCGAACCGTAGCCGATGTGGCTATCGACCACGATCAGGGTGGGCCGGTCGGTCGTTTTCAGGAAACTTTGATACGCGCGGTCCAGCATATCGAGGTCATTAGCGTCCGCGACGCGCGTGACATTCCACCCCAAACCAACGAAACGCGTCATTACATCTTCGCTGAAAGACCAATCCGCGGGACCGTCGAGCGTGACGTGGTTGTGGTCGTAAATCCAGCAGAGATTCGACAATGCGAGATGGCCAGCAAGAGAAGCCGCTTCGCAGGCCACGCCCTCCATCATGTCGCCGTCGCCGCACATCGTGTAGACGTTGAAATTGAAGATCTCGAAGCCGGGGCGATTGTAATTCGCGCCCAGCCACTTGCTGGCAATAGCCATGCCAACGCTATTTCCGCAGCCTTGGCCGAGTGGTCCGGTGGTCGTTTCGACGCCTGCGGTAATGTGCGATTCCGGATGACCGGGAGTCTTGCTGTCGAGCTGGCGAAAACGCTTGATCTCTTCCATCGGGAGCGAAGGTTTGTCGAGGACTTTGCCGTCGGGAGAGACATCGCGGACGCCGGTGAGGTGCAGCATCGCGTACAGCAGCATCGAAGCGTGGCCGTTGGAGAGAACGAAACGATCGCGATTGGGCCAAAGCGGATCGGCGGGATCATAGCGAAGGAATCGCTGCCACAACTCGTACGCGACCGGCGCAAGGCCCATCGGAGCGCCCGGATGACCGGAGTTGGCCTGCTGCACGGCATCGATAGCTAAGGTGCGAATGGTATTGATGCTGAGTTGGTCCAGGTCTACTTGCGTTTTGGCCTGAGTCACGTTAGCTCCTGAGCGGGACGAGGACCCGCGGCGTTGCGACACGTCTTAGATGCGCCGCGTCACGCGGCGGGTGGGCGAATTCTGTTCTGGCACGACTTCTGTCAGATGCCAATACTCTGTGTACTCGAAAGCTTGGTGCCAGGCTGACGCGTTCTCCTTGGGACCAATCAGGACGACTCTAAGGGGTCAATATCAAGACACGCGATCGTCCCAATAGGGAGTTTCAAAAGCTACCGTTAGATCGGGTCATTGTCAATGAACGAGCGCAAGGAGTGCGATGAGCGGCTGTGCTAGACTGCGGCGCGTAAAGCGCGATAGAACAAGCGGGAGTCGATGCAAAAATGATGACGCGAATCCTCCTCATTTTTCTTCTTGGGCTTTGCTGGGATGCGCGGCTGCTCGCGCAAATGGGCGTCATGGCCGCTCCGACGTTTACAAAGGACGTTGCGCCGATCCTCCAAAAGAACTGCCAGACGTGTCATCGCCCGGGGGAGGCCGCGCCCTCTCCATTGCTGAGCTATGAACAAGCGCGCCCGTGGGCCTCGAGCATCAAGCTTGTGGTGCAACAGAAAATTATGCCGCCCTGGTACGCCGATCCGGCGTACGGGCATTTTGCGAACGATCGTGCGTTGACGGCCAAAGAGATCAGCACGTTGGTGGCGTGGGCAAATGCAGGCGCTCCGGAAGGCGATCCCAAGGATGCGCCGTCTCCCGTGAACTTCGTGGAAGGCTGGGGCATTCCCAAGCCGGACAAAATTTTCGAGTTGCCGAGGGCTTTTGCGGTGCCGGCATCGGGAATGGTGGAATATCAATACGTAATTTTCCCGACGGGATTCACGGAAGACAAATGGGTGCAGATGGCGGAGGCGCGGCCGTCGGAACGCTCTGTAGTCCACCATATCATCGCGTATGTTCGCGAGCCGGGTTCGAACTACTTCAAAGATCAAAAGTCCGGCGTTTTCTTTGAAGCTCCTCCGCCTAAATCGGACGAGAAGACCGATCGCAGTGCGTTACCCAGTGATTTTCTTGTGGGGTACGCGCCAGGTCAGCCTGCTGAGATGTTGAGCCCAGGCCAGGCAAAATTCATCAAGGCGGGCTCGGATATTGTTCTGGAGGTGCACTACACGCCGACGGGAAAGGCCACGACCGATAGAACAAGAGTCGGAATCGTTTTCGCGAAGGAGCCGCCGAAGGAACGCGTGCTGACTTTATCGGCGAGCAATGGAATATTCAAGATCCCGCCGGGTGACCCCAATCATCGTGTCGATGCTTCATTCGAAGTGCGTCGGGACGTGAAGCTGGCGAGTCTTCATCCGCACATGCACATGCGCGGGAAAGATTTCGAGTACCGGCTGGTTTTTCCCAACGGAGAAACGCGCACGATTTTGCGGGTGCCTGCCTACAACTGGCGCTGGCAACTCTGGTACAACTTGGCGGAGCCGATTGCGCTTCCGACAGGCACAAAAATCGAGTGCACCGCGCATTTCGATAACTCGCCGAACAATCCGGAGAATCCCGATCCGACCAAGACGATTATCTGGGGTCAGCAAAACTGGGACGAGATGATGGTGGGCTTCTTCAATTTAGTTTTCGACGCCAAGGTGCCGCGGCAAGCGCTGCTACCGCAGGACGAGGCCGCGGGAGCCAGGTAGGCCATCGCGCGAGTGGCAGCTTCGT
>WNFT01003530.1_pt1 | contig 13568 bp, 10 predicted proteins | sample 5400191 | NCBI WGS metagenome assembly WNFT01 (sample SAMN13153359, study PRJNA577476) | soil metagenome | isolation source: 80 cm saprolite under Madrone tree | place: USA:California | collected 2016-06-14
GATTACGATCGCGCGAAGCAGGAACTGGCCGTCGCGCAACGCACGCTTCCTAACAGCTCGGAACTCTTTGAGTTGAGTGGATTGATTGAACGTCGTCAAGGTCACTGGGATGAGTCGACGCGTAACCTGGAAAAGGTTCTGGAGCTCGATCCACTAAACTTTTTCACTCTTAGCCAGATCTCGACTAACCATATGTTCCTGCGCCGCTACGAACAATGGGCTGCGGTTTTGGATCGGACGCTGGCAGTCGCACCCAAGGATGTGGTAACCAGGATTACCCGCGCCTCAGTCGATCTCCATTGGCGCGCTGATCCCAAGCCGTTGCATACGACGATTGACGCGATTCTTGCTGAAGACCCGTCCACCGCACCGACCGTGGCGGTGACTTGGCTAAATCTTGCTCTTTGTGAGCACGACCCTATCGCTGCCAATCGAGCGCTGGTGGCGCTCTCTGGCGATTCCTACCGGCTGTTTCACATCGTTTTAAGTCCCGCATCCGTTGAAGGATTGATTGCTCGTATTCGTGGCGACACGGCTGCTGCGCGCACCGCCTTTACCGCTGCCCGTGCTCAACAGGAGGAAGCAGTTCGTGCGCAGCCCGATTATGCTCCGGCGCTCGGTGCGCTCGGCTTGATCGACGCGGAACTTGGGCGAAAGGACGACGCATTGCGAGAGGGCCGCCGGGCGGTTGAGCTTCTTCCAGTCGAACGGGATGCATTCGGCGGCTCGGATATGATTCAGTTCTTCTCCGTCATCTGTGCCTGGACTGGCGAAAAAGAACTCGCCTTGCAGCAACTGGATATCCTGACACGGATTCCGAGCTCGGTAACATACGGCCGACTGAAATTGCACCCATTCTGGGATCCATTGCACGGCGATCCGCGCTTTGAGAAAATCGTCGCTTCACTCGCGCCGAAATAAAAATGCCAGCCGAGGTTAAAAAGCAAATCGAGCTCGAGATCGCCCACGTCTTGTTCATCGATATCGTTAGCTATTCAAAGCTTTCTATTAACGAACAGCGCGCTGCAGTCGATGAACTAAATGAGGTAGTTCGCGCTTCAGAGCAGTTTCAGAAAGCTGAAACCGCGGGCCGCTTACTCAAGATCGCAACCGGCGACGGCATGGCCTTGGTCTTTTACACCAGCCCGGAAGCGCCCGCGCAATGCGCGGTGGAGGTCAGCCGCTCGCGCAAGGAACATCCGCGCCTACAACTGCGCATGGGTATTCACAGTGGACCCGTCAGCGGTGTGATCGATGTGAATAATCGTCCCAATCTGGCCGGGGCCGGTCTTAATTTGGCGCAACGGGTGATGGATTGTGGGGATGCCGGGCACATTCTTGTGTCCAAACACGTCGCCGAAGATCTCGAAGAATACGAGAAATGGCGGCCGTCGCTGCATGATCTTGGCACATGCGAGGTGAAACACGGCGTGCGCGTGAGCGTGACCAATCTCTACTCGGATCAGGTTGGCAATCCGCAGCTGCCGAAAAAGTTCCGAGCGCTCAAGAAACATCGCAGCCACCTGCGCTGGGCGGAGGTGGCAATTGCGCTCCTGGTGCTCGCTGGCATTGCGGTTGCCCTTATCTTTCTTTTGCGCAAACCGACACGAGGCGTACAAAGCATTAGCGAAAAAAGCATTGCAGTATTGCCATTCGAAAACCTGAGCAGCGACAAGAAAAACGCCTACTTTGCCGAAGGTATCTAGGACGAGATTCTGACACGCTTATCCAAGATCGCCGATCTCAAAGTGATCTCGCGCACTTCCACGCGGCACTACAAAAGCGTGCCGGAAAACCTGCCCGAGATCGCCAGGCAGCTTGGCGTTGCTCACATCCTGGAAGGAAGCGTGCAGAAGAGCGGTGACGCCGTGCGGGTGAACGTGCAGCTGATCAAAGCAGCCAATGATTCCCATCTTTGGGCTGATACCTACGACAGAAGACTGACCGACATTTTTTCGGTCGAGAGCGAGGTGGCCAAAGCCATCGCCGAGCAGTTGCGAGCGAAACTCACCGGTCAGGAAGAGCAAGTCATTGCCGCTAAACCGACAGACAATGTTGAGGCCTACGATGCCTACCTGCGTGGCCTGGCTTATACACTGAAAGCTGCAACCACACCCGCCAACTCCCTTGGCGCACAGAAATATCTCAGAGAAGCGGTGCGCTTGGACCCGAAGTTCGCCCTTAGTTGGGCACTGCTCTCATTCACGGATTCGCTCGGCTACATCACAACGACTCTTCAACCAACGGTCGCCCTTCGTGAAGAAGCGCGGCAGGCAGCCGAAACCGCGCTCACTCTTCAGCCCAATCTTGGCGAGACCATAGTGGCCAAGGGATATTACCTGCCTAAAGGATTACGACACCGCGGTGCGTTACTTTGAGCAAGCACGTCAGCTTCTGCCCAACAGCAGCCAGATTCCTGAATCGCTGGCCTATGTCGCGCGGAGGCGAGGCCAGTGGGACCGGAGCGAGTCGTACTTCAACGAAGCCGAGCGGCTCGACCCGCGCGACGTTAGCCTGCTCACCCAACACGCGATTTCCTATATCGTGAGTCGTCGTTTTCCCGAAGCCCTGCGGAAGCTTGATCAGGTTCTCGATATCACACCGGACGACCTGGATACCCTCGCGGTAAAGGCGGCGATTGCACAAGCCGAGGGCGATCTCCCGCGTGCGTCGGCGCTCCTCGCTCCGCTGCATCCGGCCGCCGACCTCCCCCAGACCTTGGAAACACAAGTTTACCAAGCGATCCTGGAGCGCCGCCCTGCACCAATCATCCCTCGGCTAAAGGAAATACTGGCCAAGCCCGATCCAGCGTTGGGTTATTTTAATGGCGAACTGCGCTTTTGGTTAGGCTGGGCGCAAGAAATCGCCGGCGACCAAGCCGCCGCACGGGAAACTTGGCGACAGGCGCGCAGCGAACTGGAATCTTTCCTGAAAGAACAGCCGGAAAACTTTCAGCTGATTGGAGATCTCGCGCTGACCAATATGGGCCTCGGTGACAAGGCCGCAGCGTTCAAATTGATCGAGCGGGCGATGGCTGTGATCCCCGTCGAGAAAGACGCCTTGTCTGGTCCCGGTCCGATCGAGATCCTCGCCCGGGTCGCGGCGCAAATGGGCGAACCCGACCGCGCCATCGCCGCTTTACAGAAAGTACTCTCGATACCCTACGCTAGCGCACTGGCTTCAAACGTGCCGCTCACTCCTGCCCTTCTCCGGCTCGATCCGATGTTCGATCCGCTCCGGAATGATCCGCGCTTCCAAAAACTCGCCGAGTCGGCCGCGCCGAACGAAACGAAGCACTGATCTGCCCGGGTTCGTGAAGTCGCGCCATGGCTGGGTGCTATTTCGATAATGCAGATCAAATTTCAAAGTCCTTAACTAGATCAGGACTTTTAAACTATCTCCTACATCTGCGCCCGCCATAGCCCGGAGGGCTGATGGAAATAAGCCGGTGGTGTAAGCCACCGGTTAGGATATAAAGAAGAACAAGCCCCGGAAGGGGCTGGGAAATTACCATCATGTCATCCACCCATCTGAGCCTTCATTACCATGTCGTTTTCGGAACTAAGAACCATGAGAGCCTAATTGCCTTAGACTGGCGAGCCAGGTTGCACGCTTTTCTGGGTGGGGTGATTCGCACGCTCAACGGTGTGCCGGAAGCAGTTGGAGGCGTGGCGGACCACGTCCACTTATTGATCGGACTACGGGCGACGCACACCCTGTCTGATGTGCTGCGCGAAATTAAATCGGTCTCCTCCGCCTGGGTGCATGAAAACGTAGGAGTTCGCTCGTTTGCGTGGCAGGAAGGATACGGGGCTTTCACCGTAAGCGTTTCGCAATTGGAAAATGTCCGCACTTACATTCAACAACAGGAGGAGCATCATCGGACCCGCAGCTTCCGAGATGAATATGTGGCGCTGCTACATCGCAGTGGGGTGGAATTCGACGAGCGGTATGTCTGAGGTTATTCGCGCAGCCCCTGCCGGGGCTGTCAATTATCGTGTGTGGGTACAGACGCGGTGGCTTGCGCCACCGGCTAATCTCCGACGGCCCTTCGGGCTCGGGGGAACGTTCGTATTTCCCTCAGCTTATTTCCGACGCCGCGCTTCATGACCTCGCTGGATTATTACGGTATTGAAGAACTCCTCACGAATGAGGAGCGCGCGGCGCGCGATCGGGCGCGGCGATTCGTGCAGGAAGAGGTGATGCCTGAGGTCGTGCCCTGCCATCGGGCGGGCAAGTTTCCCGAACATCTCACCCCACGAATGGGTGCATTAGGTTTTTATGCGCCGCAATTGAAAGAGCATGGCTGCGCGGGGTTAAGCTACACCGCTTACGGCCTGATCATGCAAGAGCTTGAACGGGCCGACTCCGGTCTGCGCTCACTGGCATCGGTGCAGGGCTCACTTGTTATATTTGCGATTCATTCCTTCGGCACGCCGGAACAACATGAGCGCTGGCTTCCGGGACTGGTGTCGGGCGCGCGTGTCGGCTGTTTCGCACTAACGGAACATGGACACGGTTCTGATCCAGGCGGCATGGAGACGAATGCCAGACGCGAGGGCGATCATTACATTTTGAACGGCAGCAAGTGTTGGATCGGCAATGCCTCCATCGCGGATGTAAAAGTGGTATGGGCAAAGGACGATGACGGACGTGTGGGCGGATTTGTGGTAGAGAAAGACGCGCCTGGATTTCGTGCGCAGGACATCGATGGCAAGTTCAGTCTGCGCATGTCACGCACGTCGGAATGCTGGTTCGAGAATTGCCGCATACCGGCGGGGAATCGCTTGCCCAAGGCCTCGGGTCTGCGCGCGCCGCTATCGTGTCTTTCCCAGGCACGGGTGGGCGTGGCCTGGGGCGTCATTGGCGCAGCCGTCGATTGCTATGAAACCGCGCTGGCCTACGTCAAATCGCGCGAGCAGTTTGGTCGTCCGATTGCCGGGTTCCAATTGGTGCAGGAAAAACTGGTGTGGATGGTGCAGGAAATTACGAAGGCGCAATTACTGGCACTCCGCCTCACCCGCATGATGGAAACCGGCGAAGTTCGTCCTGAGCAGATCTCGCTGGCGAAGCGCAACAACGTCTGGATAGCGCTGGAATGTGCGCGTAAGGCGCGCGATCTACTCGGCGCCGTGGGCATCACCGATCGTTATTCTGTGGTCCGGCACCTTATGAATCTTGAGGCCGTTTCCACCTACGAAGGCACCCAAGATATCCACACTCTCGCCGTTGGTCGCGACATCACCGGGCTCAGCGCTTTCGGCGGCTGAATTGGCCGGGAAAATCCGAATGTCGAAATCCGAAATCCGAAACAAGCTCGAATTTTCTCAATTTCGAGTTTTGGCATTCTGATTTCGGATTTGTTTCGCATTTCGATATTAGGACTTCGAAATTCAAAAAGTGAGTTAGCTTGAAATCTTGAGCCCAAAGAACGGTGAAGATCTCCGATTACGCCGTGCGAGTGGGTGAGGTCCCTCACTCCGTTCGGGATGACAGCAACAGAAGATTAGCTAGATTAAGGAAGCGATTTCTTGCTCTTCTCTCTCCCTTCAAAAAGGGGACCGGGCAGAGAGGCGAGAGGATCAAAATTTCAACTCTGAACTTCAAATATGGAACCTGTTTACATTCTTGGCGGCGGACGCACCGATTTTAAGCGCAACCTCAAAAAAGAGGGCAAGACCATCCGGAATCTGATTACGGAGGCCGGCAAAAAGGCGCTCGATGACGCGAAGATTGATCCGGCGGAAATTCAGGCGGGCGCGGTTGGCAATTTCAACGCCGGTCAATTCACCAAGCAATTGCATCTCGGCGCGTTTATTCCGGAAATCGATCCGAAATTACACGGTCTGCCGACGATGCACACCGAAGCGGCATGCGCATCCGGCGCGCTCTCAGTTCTTCTCGGTGCCCAATGGATCATGGGCGGATTCCATGACGCCGTGCTGGTGGTCGGCGCGGAGCAACAGAAGACAATGTCGTCGCTCGACGGGTCCGACGTTCTGGGTGCAGCCGCGGATTATCACATCGAAAAACCGGAGTATGGCGATTTCATGTTTCCGAAGTTGTTCGGGCGCATCGCGCAGATTTACATCGAAAAGTATGGCGCTTCCGAAAAGGATCTGGCGTGGGTCGCCTACAAAAACTATGCGCATGCGCGTCTGAACCCACTGGCGCAAATGCGAGAGGCCGATCTTACGTATGATTGTGCGTCGCAGGTCTCGGACAAAAACCCAAGCGTCGCGCCGCCCTTGAAAGTCTCAGATTGCTCGCAGATCACCGATGGTGCTGCGTCGCTCGTGTTGGTTTCGGGCAAATATCTGGATCGAATCGGTCGTGACAAATCAAGATTGCCACGTCTGCTCGGTTTTGGTCACACCACTGATTATCTCGCGTTAGAGAAGAAGGATGCCCCCACGTTCTCGACCGCCCGTAAGGCGGCCGAGAATGCTTTCGCGATGGCAAAGCTCAAGGCGCGCGACATTCAGGGCGCGGAAGTGCACGATTGTTTCTCAATTACTGAAATCGTCGCTTACGAAATTCTTGGCTTGGCGGAGAAAGGGAAAGGCGCTGAGTTGGCGAAAAGCGGTGCGACTGCGCTTCCCCAGGTCCGGCGCGAACATATCAGCGGCAAAATCGGCTGGGAGATTCCGGTCAACGCTGGTGGCGGCTTGATTGGCGACGGCCATCCCGTGGGAGCGACCGGTGTGCGCCAGGTTCACGAGGCCTACCAGCAGCTGACTGAACAAGCGAGCGCGCGGCAGATTGAAGGGGTAAAACGTTTCCTTACCTTTAACATGGGTGGAAGCCTCACTACTTCCGTCGCCATGATTTGGGGACGGGATTAAGCGGCTCCTTTCAGCGCTCGACAAGGAGGCGCGACGACAAACATTAGTTTGGCGCGGCCGTTTCTACATATCGCTGAGCCCATGACCACCGAGTTTTTCCCAATAGTCGTTAGTTGGTAAAGAATTAGCCTCAATAAGAGTCGGGGCTAATTAACTTATTACGCCAAACGTATAAACAAGGCGCCCCCGGGCAGCTGTATGTATTTAGCGTTGCTGTGCTATATCGCATTTCATTAACACCTCGCTTTAGCGAGGTGCATGGGGCCGAGTCTCCTACTACAACCGCTTTAGCGGTTTACTTGTTCACGGACAAAAAACCGCTGAAGCGGTTGGGGCTTTCTCGGGCGTCGTTAACACCCAGCTAAAGCAGGGTGTTAATGAGAGGATCAGTCGACACTAAACACATACTCAACTTGCTTCGTTTTGAAATAACTTAGTTTGTTCAGCTGCACCGCCAAGAAAAGCGGCTTCGTCTTCATCCCGCTTCGTCGGAGCTAAACTTAACTTATTACGCTAAACCTATAAACAGGACGCGCCTACGGCGCTACAATACTAGTCGGTTCTTAGGCCGCGATTGCGGAAGCCTGATATCCGCGAACAATTGTGTCTTATCGCTACCGGGCGAGAACGACGTCTTTCTTTGACCAGGTATGAGATTGGCCGCAATGCGGGCAATTCAATTTGTTGCTTTTAACTTTGGCCTTGGCCCACAAGTCCTCCCTAATCGTCTGCCCGCTGGGGGTGAGTTTCGCCGTCGAAGGGCACCTGATTAATATCCGTTTGATGATTGGTCCCCGGGCTTTCGGGGCGATTGTTGTTTCGAGGAAGTTCATAGATCGAATAAGTTAAGTGGCCATCCTGGAAGTCCGGAAGTTTCAAATTATAACTTCGCGTGACGAACAAGCGGGCCTGGCTCCAGAGGCCGTCACTATTGGCGATTTTCGCCTCGAACGCAAGCACAATGGCTAAAACTTAATCCCAACTTTTTGCACTTCCGCATAAGGCAAAAGCCAGATCAGCGATTCATCATGCAGATCGACTACCTGGATGCGGTTGCCCCAGGGGTCGCGAAAATCGCAGCGAAACGGCGGCTCCAGTTTCAAATCATACTTTTCTGTCACCTTCTTGCGCACCTCAGTCAGCTGTTTCTCGTCGCGCACGATGAGCCCGAAATGACGGACCCGGTCTGGCTTGACCCGCTCGACTTCGAAAATGGCGAGAAACTGGTGCTCACCCAGTTTTAAAAAGGCGTCGCCTTCGCCGTCATTCATCTTCTCTAGATTAAAGACATCTCTATAAAACTTTACCGCCGCCTCTACATCATCCACTTCGATCGCGATGTGGTTGCATCCATAAACTTGCACGCTCATGAATGCATTGTAACAGAGCTAGAATACTCCGCGAACATGAAAGATCTCACCCAGGGTTCAGTCACCCAACACCTGCTACAAATGACGGCCTTCCTCGCCATCAGCATGCTGGTGCAGACTCTGTACTTGTTGGCTGACCTCTATTGGGTGGGACATCTCGGCAAGGAAGCGATCGCGGCGGTTGGTGTTGCCGGCAATTTCACCATGATCGTGCTGGCGCTGACGCAAATGCTCGGTGTCGGAACGACGACGCTCATCTCGCAAGCGGCCGGACGGAAGGATCAACCGCAAGCCGAGCTCGCCTTCAACCAGTCCTTCGTCATGTCATTAATTGTGGCGGCGGCGTTAGGCATCTTTAGTTTTCTTTTACGCGATTTTTATTGTGAATCGTTAAGCGCGGATGCCGCGACTGCGTCCTTGGCCAAAAGTTATCTGCTTTGGTTTATTCCGGGCCTTCTTCTCCAGTTCCCATTGGTAGCCTTGGGATCTGCGTTGCGCGCGACGGGTATCATTAAACCTACTGTCGGCTTCCAGGTTCTCAGCGTCGTCCTCAATATGATCCTGGCGCCATTGCTGATCTTTGGTATCGGGCCCTGGCCCCGGCTCGGCGTGACCGGCGCCGCCCTGGCAACGTTTATATCGATCCTGGTTGCTGATGTTTTGTTAATACTCTATTTCGAACGAAGCTATCATTATCTCCAGTTCCGTTTCGCGCAGTTCCGCCCGCGAACCAGGATTTGGAATAGCTTACTTCGCATTGGATTGCCCGCTGGCGCGGAGTTCATTCTGATTTCGGTCTATATTATCATTGTCTATAGTATAATTCGCGGGTTTGGTGCAGCAGCCCAGGCCGGATTCGGAATAGGTGCCCGCATCATGCAGGCATTGTTTCTTCCAGTAGTTGCTCTTAGTTTCGCCGTAGCGCCGGTAGTTGGTCAAAATTTTGGCGGACGCCGGGCTGACCGCGTTCGTCATTCGATCTACTCTGCCATTGGCATTGGTTCGGTCCTGATGCTGTTCCTTACTATTGTCGCGCAGTTTTTTTCATCCGCCATGATTCGCGCATTTTCGAAGGATCCCGGGGTCATTGCCTTTGGCAGCGATTATCTCAAGATCGTGTCCGTTAATTTTATCGCTGCCGGAATTGCCTTTACCACGTCGAGCGCCTTTCAGGGAATTGGCAACACTTTGCCACCGCTAATTAGCTCGATGACGCGGTTGGTTCTTTTTGCCTTGCCCGCTTATTTGGTTTCGCTCCATCCCGGATTTCAAATCAGGCACGTCTGGTATTTGTCCGTGGGCTCGATCATCTTTCAGGCCTGTCTGAACCTGCTCCTACTCCGGCGAGAGTTACAACATAAACTCTCCCAGTCATTTATGGGAGAGATTGGCGCCCCTGGCAGTGTCGTTCCCAGCTAGTTTTCTTCCCCGAATACCCTTGCCGTCAGGTTATGAAAAATGCTAGATTCTATAACTACACCATGGCCCAGGAATACCAGCACCCAATGCAGAACGAGAATACCTACCGGGCAGATGGCGGGATCGATGAATCCGCTAAGGTGGACCGAATTCGGGACATTCTTTTTGGCCCGCTGATGCGAGAATACGATGGGCGTTTTCAGCGTCTCGAAGGCAATCTTGCGCGTGAAGCCAATGAGATCCGTAGCGACACGCAAAAGCGCCTGGACGCGCTGGAACGGTTCATTAAAGGCGAAGTGGACTCGCTGAATAGCCGGGCTGCGGCCGAACACGGCGAGCGTTGCAATGCCACCGATAAACTGGGGCGCGATCTGGCTGACGCCGCGAGGAATCTGGACACCAAAGTCAGCAATCTGAGCGAACAAACCGCCAAGAATCTTGGCGAGCTGCGTGAACTCATGCTGCAACAATACAAGATCCTGGGCACGGAAATCAAGGACAAGTACAACCAGATGAAGGCCGGACTCGACCACGAAACTTCGCAAATTCGAAGCGGGATGATTGCCCGCGAAGCGTTGGCGGAAATGTTGAGCGAGGTCGCTCTGCGCTTGAAGAACGAGTTCCGGATATCCGGATTATAGCCGGGCTTGCCGCTATGCGCGGACTTCCGGGTAATTCCAAAGAAGCGTTCGAGGAGCTTCGCCGCCTGATCCTGAGCGGCGAGCGGGAGCAATTGCGTGATCTGCGCGATCGGCTTTCCAACAAGGAGCGCCGGTCACAGGATGTCGCCAGTGTTTTGCCGGAGGCGCTGAAGCTGAGCCGGGAACGCAGCGATGAACTGATGCAGGCGTTGCGACCGGCCGTCGAAGGTTCCATCAAGGAATCGATCGAAAAGGAACCTGACGCCTTCGTCGAAGCGCTCCGTCCCATCATTGGTTCGATGGTGCGACGTTCTATCGCCGAAAGTCTGGGCAACCTGATGCGATCGCTCAATCGGACCTTGGAGCGCAATTTTTCCTGGCGAGGTCTGAAGTGGCGCATCGAAGCGCTGCGCACTAGGAGAAGCGTTGACGAGGTTGTGATGTTGCACAGCCTGATCTATCGCGTCGAACAGGTTTTCCTGATTGATCGTAAGACCGGTATGTCGCTCCTGCGCGTCACGTCGGATTTCGCGGGGCGAAACGGCTCGGGCATGGCTGCCGGAATGCTGGAAGTAATTCAGGCTTTGGTCCGCGATTCGTTCGCAACCGGTGCTGAATCAGGCATCGAGGAATATTGGCTCGGGGAATTGCAGGGTTGGATCGTACCGGGACCGTACGCTTGTCTGGCCGCAGTAATTCGAGGTGATCCGCCAAGGGAACTGGCTACGACGTTGGAAGATACGATCGAAAGCATTCATATCCTCAAAGGATCTGCCCTGGCCAATTTCAAGGGAGACGCGGCCGCTTTCCAGTCGCTCCGGCCCGATCTGGAGGCTTGCCTGCTTGCTCAATACGCCGCCGACCGGACTGGCAGCGGGAAAAACGTGCGCGCCTGGATTGTGGTGATAACGGTGGCGGCATTTCTCACTGCGTCCGCGATCGTGGGTCTGCGTAATGAATTGCGTTGGCGAAGGTTCGTCGCGCTGCTGAATGCTCAACCCGGCGTCGCGGTTACTTCTGATCATAGAGGTTGGTTTTCAAAGCCGGAAATTACTGGATTGCGGGATCCCTCGCTTGCCGATGCAACGGTGGTTGCCCGCGCTGCCGGGATCGATCCGGCGCGAGTGCAGTTCCATTGGAAGGATTTTCTCGCCCTTGATCCTGCCAGCATTGTGCAGCGCTTCCAAAAGCGCTTCAGCCCGCCTGCCTCCGCCCAGGTTTCGTCGAAGGACGGTGTGCTGGTGCTTGCCGGATCCGCCCCCTACGACTGGCTTGAGCGCGTCCGGCGCGAGGCAAAATTCGTTCCCGGTGTTTCCGGCCTCGATGACTCGGCGGTGACAGTAGTCTACGATGCGGCATCGATTCTTCAGCGCTTTAACGAAAAATTCGATCCACCGAATACGGTGAACGCGAGCGTGGTGCAAAACACACTGGTCCTCTCAGGCGAAGCTTCCCAGCAGTGGCTGGATCGGGTCCGCTCGGATGTATCGATGGTGCCGGCGATTAAGTCGGTGGATACGAGCAAGGTCGCGAACTTGGATGAACGAACATTTCAGCGATCGAAATCCGTGATCGAGAAGGCGTTTATCTACTTCCTCGCCAACAAGGATGATATCGGCAGCGATGGGCTCATCGCCTTATCTCGCTTGCCCGATGAGATTCGCCGATGCGAGGCAGCCGCCAAACACCTTGGCTCGAACATCACTCTCGAGGTCCTGGGCTATGCTGACGCTGCTGGCGACGAAGCAAAGAACGTCGATCTGAGTCAGCGGCGCGCACACAAAGTGGGGGATTTCCTTAGCCTGTGTGGATTCCAGTCGACTGCTCTGAAGCCCATCGGAATGGGAGGAGCGGCGAAGCCTTCACGGACGGAGAGGGCAAATTCAGAGCAAGCACAACGCGGCGTCGCCTTTAAGATAATCGCCGAGCCCGCAAGCGCTGCACGATAGTCAACGGGAAGGCTGGCTGGCTTCGATCCCTTTCAGTGGCGCCTGCTTGCTTTTGAGTCCGCGCTCTTTCGAGCGAAATTCCACCCATGCCTGCGACGTCACCATCGCGCGCAATCGTTCATCTCGACATGGATTGTTTCTATGCCGCGATCGAAGTGCGCGACCGGCCATCGCTGCGAGGCAAACCTGTTGGGGTAGGCGGCGCACGCGATCGGCGCGGCGTTCTAACTACATGTAACTATGAAGCGCGTGCTTTCGGTGTTCGGTCGGCCATGCCCACTTTCATGGCATTGCAACGCTGTCCGAACCTGATCGTGTTGCCAACGCGCTTTGACGTTTATCGGAAGGAAGCAGGAGTGGTCCGGGAAATAATGCATCGCTTCACGCCCCTGGTGGAAACCCTCTCGCTCGACGAAGCTTATCTCGATGTAACCGCGAATCCGCGTCCTCCCGGCCCACTGGCCAGGGAAATTCGCGATTTAATTTTTAAGGAAACAAAGTTAACCGCTTCCGTCGGAGTCGGGCCGAACAAACTGGTGGCAAAAATCGCCAGCGAAATCAACAAGCCCAACGGACAGTACGAAGTAAAGCCGGAGAAGGTGCCGGAATTCATGGAGCCATTGCCGGTGCGAAAACTTTGGGGGATTGGCGCGGTAACAGAAGAAAAACTGGCGCGCGCCGGCGTGACCACGTGTGGCGAGATGCAACGGTTATCCCGACCGGAGTTGCACGAGCTTTTTGGCAAGTTCGGCAGTGAACTTTACGATCTTTGCCGCGGCATCGATGATCGGCCGGTCGAACCAAATCGAGAGCGAAAGTCATTAAGCACTGAAGAGACCTTTGCCAGCGACCTAACAACTCTTGAGCAATGTGAAGAAAAAGTAGGCGAGCTATTTGAAGAACTAGCGGCGGAACTGGCACAAAAAGAACCGACCAGGCGGGTCACCAAAATTTTCCTGAAACTGAAGTTCTCGGATTTCACCCGGACCACCATTGAAAGAGCCGGGCTTCTTCTCAACCTCGGCAGCTACCGTCAACTCCTCGAAGAAGCCTTTGTCCGGACCGGGAAGAAGATTCGCTTGATTGGTATTGGCGTTCGCTTCGCTGAGATAGAGCAGGAAGTCGCCCAGCTGCCGCTATTATAGCTTGTCGAATCCAAGCTGACTTTTAACCTGCTGCTATGCGCAAAGTAAATACCAATAATATGGAGGAGCTTGTTTGGGCTTCACCGAAGGGGAAATTCGCGGGCGCGGGCAAACAAGTTTCCGAGGCGCTCGGCCGAAAACCATTCTCGACCGATTTAATGGAACGTCATCCGTTCGATGTCGAGATTTGCCGGATCCC
>WNFT01003533.1_pt1 | contig 13566 bp, 9 predicted proteins | sample 5400191 | NCBI WGS metagenome assembly WNFT01 (sample SAMN13153359, study PRJNA577476) | soil metagenome | isolation source: 80 cm saprolite under Madrone tree | place: USA:California | collected 2016-06-14
GATGGAAAGGGCTCGTGTAGCATTGCGAGCGCCGCCAGGGCGGCTTCGGAAGGAGCTACTCTTCGTTGAGCTGCGGCACGTACGTATCGCCGGGCCCGCTCTGCCGCAAGAGTTAAAACATCGCCGCTTTGCGATTGCTGCCTTGTTTTTGTGTCAGTCGCCATTCGGTTCTTCCTTTGTATTTTGCTCGCGCGATTCCCGCACGTGAACACAGCCGTGCGGCGAAAGGCTTGCTTCGCCCCCGCTCGACTACCTTATTCAATTACTGTGGGAATGAAAGAGCCGAATTGTCCGCTTACTTCTTCGAGACCGCTTCGTCGGAAGCGATCTTGCCGTCGCGGATGAAGATGATGCGGTGCGCGTGCTGCGCAATGTCGTGTTCATGCGTAACAAGAATAATCGTGTTTCCCTGCCGGTAGAGATTTTCGAAAAGTGCCATGATCTCTTCGCCGGTTTTCGAATCGAGATTTCCCGTGGGCTCGTCCGCAAGCACGATCGACGGTGAATTCACCAGCGCGCGCGCAATGGCCACGCGTTGCCTCTGTCCGCCGGAAAGCTCATTCGGCTTATGGGTCATGCGGTCCAGCAAGTCCACGTGTTGCAGCGCCTTCTTCGCTTTTTCAATCCGTTCTTCGGCCGGCGTGCCGTTGTAAATCAGCGGCAATTCCACGTTGTGCAGCGCCGTCGCGCGGGGCAGCAGATTAAAGGTCTGAAACACGAAGCCAATTTCCTTGTTCCGGATGTAGGCGAGTTCATCGTCGTCCAGATCGCTCACCAGCCGGCCCGCCAGCCAGTATTTTCCGGAGCTTGGCGAATCCAGGCAGCCAATCAGATTCATCAGCGTGGACTTGCCCGATCCCGAAGGACCCATGATGGCGACGTATTCGCCTTTGCGAATCTCCACGTCCACGCCGCGCAGCGCATGAACCTGCTCGGCGCCCATTTCATAAACCTTCGCCAGCGCTTCCGTTTTGATGACGATGCCGGAGCTGACCAGGTCTTCGCGGTACGAATCCGTAGCTGGGGTCTCAACAGGCATTCGAATCTCCCTCGTCCTTGGCTGCGCGTCAGCTCTGCTGATCGTCCTGCTTCTTCGGGGCGCTGTTGTCCACCTTAATCTGGGACTCGGGCTTCAGGGTGCGCAGTGCCTTGTAACTGCCGACCACGATTTCATCGCCGGGCTTCAAGCCTTTGGTGATTTCGATGTCCGTGACGCCGGCGATTCCCGTCTCCACTGGCCGGAATATGGCCTTCTTTGCGTTGACGACGAATACGCCTTGCACTTCATCCTTTTTGGGATCGCCGGGTGCCGGAGGCGGTGGCGCGGCCAGCGTCACGCTCGAACCTCCCTGATTCTTTGCATTCTTGGCGGCTTCTTCCAAATCCTTGCGCGTCCGCACGGCCAGCGCTTGGATTGGAATGGCCACGACGTTCTTTCTTTCCGCGGTCTTGATCTTGGCCGTCGTCGAAAGCCCGGGCCGCACGTTTTCCGGAGGATTCGAAAGCGTTACCACCACCTTGAAGTCCTTTGCCTCTTGCGTGCTTGTGGTGGTCTGCGTGGTTGTCAGCCCGGAGCTGCGCAGCACCGCTTGCGAACCGATCTCCGTCACTTTGCCCTTGAAAATTTTCCCGGGCACCGCATCAATCGTCACATCTGCTTCTTGTCCAATCTTTACATTAACGATGTCCGTTTCATCAACCTTGACTTCCGCCGTCACCACCGACATGTCCGACAAAGTCATCAGGAAACTGCCGGTCGAACTTTGAATCCCCTGCACCACAAATTCGCCCAGACGCACCGGCAAATAGCTGACAATTCCGTTGATGGGAGACGTGTAGGTGGTCTTCTGCAGAATATCTTTTGCCCTCACCAGCACCGCTTTGCTCTGATTCACTTGAGACCGCGTCTGATCGAGTTGCGCCTTTAGCGACTGCACACGCGCCTTCGAAGCCTCCACCGAGGCCATAGCCCCGTCATACGAGGTTTTCCGCTGGTCGAAATCCTGCTTGGGAATCAGTCCACCCTTCAAGAGCCCCTGGCCGCGGTCAAAATCTTGCTTCGCTTTCTCCAAGTTCGCTTGTTGCATCACAAGATCCGACTGTGCCGCCTTGAAGCTTGCTTCCGCCGCTTGCACACCGGATTCCGCCGAAATGATCGTCGCGGACTGCGCCTGCACGTCGGCATTTGCCTGCACGTTCTCCTGCAGCAGCAGTTTGTCGCCCTTCTTGACGTGGTCGCCTTCCTTGACCAGGATCGCGGTGATTCTGCCGTATCCTTGGGCAGTCACATTGGTGTAAGTCGTCGGCTTCACTTCGCCCGAAGCCGTCACCAGAGACACCAGGTTATCCTGCGTCGCTACCTTCGCCGTCTGGACGGTAACCACACCCTTGTTTGCCTGGTTTACGCTGAAGAGAACAATGCCGCCTAGCACCGCAACGGCCCCAACGCCAATCGCCACTTTGTGCCACGTCTTCATCTGATTCCCCTTCAATCCACTTCTTTGCGGTTGTACTTCTGGGTTCCCGCAGCGGACCACCCGCGCGGGGACACAAATGTTTCGCTTACTGCCTCTACCCTACATACGCCCTTGCGGGTCGAAATGTTTCGCTGGAGGCTTACTCCATCTTCGCAGTCCGGGCTTCGAAGCAGGGGACCTAAGGAAGCCGCATCTCCGACCTGGGAGCGGCTGGCCCTGTTTGACATTCTATGTTCAAAGCACCGGAAATGGAAGATTTCCCATCCCGCCGAGGCGGGACTCTCGCTGACAACCGACCCATTCCTTTGGACGTCAAAAGAGGCCAAATGTTCTGGTGGAGATGGAAGTTTCTGTCAAAAAAACTGCCCTCTTACGACGACGCGTTTGATGCTATACTCAAGCAATTCGGCCGCTATTTTGTGGCCGATCCGTCCGCGGAGAGGTGGCAGAGCGGCTGAATGCGGCGGTTTGCTAAACCGTTTTAGGGAATAAACACCCTAACGGGGGTTCGAATCCCCCCCTCTCCGCCAGAAATATCCCATCACATTGTAAATGAGCGTACGGGGGTATCCCTGTACGGAAGAACTCTGAAGAATAAGAGATAGTTTGAGCTGACGCCCTCTCAGGGTATGAATGCAGAAGAATGTGCGCAACGCCTCACGTTCGGCGTGTGGTTGTTTTCATCTGTCTGGCGATGGTGCTGTTCGCGGCGTTGACACCGGGTGCAGCCAGCCTACCGCTCGCCATCCTCGTTGCTCTGTGGTTTCTTATTGAAATTGCCGTAAGTATTCTCCTGCCCCACGTTGAAGAGCAGAGTCATGCGCAGCAAGCCCTAGCGCTACCTGCTTTTTCGCCGCGACCTCCTCCGGTTCGGTAACCCTCGCAGCATCTGGCCGCCATGCGGCGGCCCCGGCGCCACACAACACTGAAAAGCTTGCGGGGCGAGTTGCTCTCACACACATCTTCACGCAGTCCCCCTTCGATGGCCGAAGGACTATATGTCGATGAAACGCAAATGGCTAAAGGCACTCTTCATGTTGATGATCGCCGGATCATCATTTGTTGGTCCGATGAATCCCAAGGAAATCGAGGACCTTCCGCGCATCATGCACGAAACGAGGGTTGAATTCACGATCCCTGACGAAAGCCACAAAGGGAGGGAGGTACCGTTTGAGAGGGTTGAATCGGTACCTCGGTCATTCCGAAGCGCGTTGCTCGCCCACACAGCGTGAAAGGTATCCCCTGATAGTTTGCCAGGGTTATAATCGCGGCCATTATGGCTCTCGCCGCAGGCAGAAAACTCGGTCCATTTGAAATTGTTGCTCCACTGGGAGCGGGCGGCATGGGCGAAGTCTACCGAGCGTGGGACACGCGACTTGAGCGCTCTGTTGCGATAAAGCTCTTGCCTGCTGCCGCATTCCCAGCAAACAGCGTCCAGTTGCACCGATTCGAGCAAGAAGCGCGCTCGGCGTCTGCCCTCAACCACCCCAATATCGTTACCATCTACGAATCCGGACAGGACGGCCCCAATTATTACATCGCGATGGAGCTTGTAGAGGGCAAGACGCTCCGGGAACTGCTGGTCTCCGGCTTGCTGCCGATGCGAAAGGTGATCGAAATCGCGGCGCAGATTGCGGAGGGTCTGACCAAGGCTCACGAAGCGGGTATCACGCACAGGGACCTAAAGCCGGAGAACCTCATGGTGTCTCACGATGGCTTTGCCAAAATCCTAGACTTTGGCCTGGCGAAGCTCGCGTCGCCCAGCGGAGCGCATCTGGATACCCGCAATACGTCGGTGGCGCTAACTAGACCGGGTGTGCTTCTAGGAACTGTGGGATATATGTCTCCGGAACAAGCAGGCGGCCGACCCCTGGATTTCCGGTCAGACCAATTCTCGTTCGGCTTGGTGCTCTACGAGATGGTGACCGGAAAGCGCGCCTTTCAGAGAAGCACCACGGCGGAAACACTGGTGGCCATTCTCCGGGAACAAGCCGAACCGATCGGAGTGCAAAATCGCGACGCCCCCGCTCCGCTATGTTGGGCAATCGAGAGGTGTCTGGCGAAAGAACCCGATAAGCGTTACGTCTCTACCCGGGATCTCGCGCGGGAACTTGCAGCCATACGCGACCGCTTCTCGGAGAAGCCAGCTATGCAGGCGGAAACCCGCCCGGCCAATCTTCCTGTGCAGCGGACCGGGTTTGTGGGGCGGGAGAAGGAAGTGGCTGCCGCAAAAGAACTCTTGCTACGTCAGGATGTGCGCTTGGTCACGGTCACGGGTCCAGGCGGGATCGGCAAAACGCGTCTCGCTGTGGAAGTGGCGAGCGGCCTCGTCGAGCTGTTTCCAGGAGGGATCCATTTTGTTCCGCTCTCCCCGCTAAGCGATCCGGGCTTGATCGCTTCCGTAATCGTTCAGACGTTGGGTATCCGGGAAGCGGGTGGGCAGTCGCCGATCGAAATACTTAAGAAAAATCTGCAGGATTCACTGCGCGCACCAATGCTGTTTCTGCTGGACAATTTCGAGCACCTGATTCAAGCGGCGCCTACCGTGGCAGAACTGCTGGCCGCGGCCCCCAATCTTAAAATCCTGGTAACGAGCCGTGCAGCGCTGCACCTGTACGGAGAGCATGAATTTCCGGTTCCTCCGCTTGCACTGCCGGATTCACGGTCCATGCCTACTGTGGAGATCCTGTCACAGTGCCCGGCCGTCGCACTGTTCGTGCAGCGCGCCACCGCTGCCAAGCCGGATTTTGAACTTAACCGCGAAAACGCTTCAGCTGTAACTGAGATTTGCGCGCGATTGGATGGCCTCCCTCTCGCGATCGAGCTCGCAGCCGCCCGGGTCAAAGTACTTTCGCCCTCTTCCATGCTGACGCGCCTGGCGAGCCGGTTGCAGTTATTAACGGGGGGCGCACGGGACCTGCCGCAGAGGCAGCAGACGCTTCGTGCTGCCATGGATTGGAGCTACGATCTGTTGAACGCTGCAGAGCAGAAGCTTTTTCGAAGATTATCGGTGTTCGTGGGGGGATGCACTCTGGAAGGCGTGGAAGCTGTGTGCGACACCAAGGGTGATCTCAATTTGGACTTGCTCGACGGTATGGCATCGATGGTCGACAAAAGCCTGGCGCAGCAGGTCGAACACGCGAAGGGAGAATCGCGGTTCGTAATGCTGGAAACGATTCGCGAGTACGCTCTGGAAAAACTGCAGGCAAGCGGGGAGGAATCTTCGACGAAACGCGCCCATGCCGCCTACTGCCTGGTGCTGGCAGAAGAGGAGGCTACCGAGCAGAGCGGCACGGAAGGGGCAGAATGGGTAGTACGCTTCGCCCTCGAACACGACAATTTTCGCGCCGGCCTTGAGTGGCTGACAGAAACCGGAGATGCGGAGTGGGGTCTACGGCTCGGCACGGCCCTGTTTCGCTTTTGGGAGATTCGCGAGTATTTCGCCGAAGGAAGGGAAAGGTTGGGTAGGCTGCTGCAGCTCACAGGAGCGGCAGCCCCCACGAAGGCGCGCACGCGTGCGCTATTTGCAGCAGGCGTCCTCGCCGGCGAGCAGGGAGATTACGCCTCGGCAGATGCGCTCATCAGCGCAAGTGCAGACATCGCGCGTCAGTTGGGTGATAAGACGGGAGTCGCCGTCTCTCTAAACGCGAAGGCGGTTCATTCTCGCGACCGGGGTGACGTCGCAATTGCGCACGCCTTGTTCGAAGAAAGCCTCGCGCTTTGGAGAGAATTAGGCGACTTGAAGGCCGTCGCTCGCGCTCTCAGTAACCTGGCGAATGTCGTCAAATTGCAGGGAGACTGCGACCGCGCGCGCTCCTTATACGCGGAGTGTCTGTCCATCTTTCGAGGATTGGGCGATCGGACAGGTGTCGCCTGGTCGCTAAACTACCAGGGGGATGTTGCACGCGATCAGGGTGACTCCGTCGCCGCGCAGACATTGTACGAACAAGGACTGGCAATCTTTCGGGAGCTCGGTGACCGCTGGGGCATTGCTGGCACACTGGCTGATCTGGGAAGCCTGGCGAGGGACCAGCGAAATTATTCCAGGGCACATGCGTTGTACCGGGAAAGCATAAAAATTTTCCAGGAACTGGAACATAAACGCGGAATTGCCCGCTTGCTGGAGTGTTTCGCGTGCTCGGCGGCTGCTCAAGTCCATGCGCAGCGTTCCCTGCGGCTGGCGGGCGCGGCGGCTGCACTGCGCCAAAATATTGGCGCTCCGCTCACGCCGGCGGAACAAGTTAAACTGGAAGCAAGTCTGGACCCAGCGCGGCAGGCAATGACCAACACGGCAGGCGCGACGGCCTGGTTAGAAGGCTGGGCTTTGCCGGTCGAGAAAGCGATTGAGGAGGTGCTGATGTCTGAGGCGGCATCTCCCATGTCTTAGCACACGAGCACCCAAACGGGCTGACACTGTGCAAAAGGAAATCCGGATACTCCTTGAAAGTTCAGCCGGCACTTACTCTGCAGTTGTCGCGTCGATGAGTCGGCGCACGGCGGAGACTCGATTGGCAGGAATGCCTGCGCGCTTCGCATGTTCCTGGATGATTGCCTCGTCTGGAGCGAGGTATACGCAGTACACCTTGTCACCCGTTACGTAGCTATGGAGCCACTGAATCTCGGGACCCATTCCCTTCAAAACTTTGACAGATTTTTGCGAGAGTTCCCGCAATTCGGCGTCTGTTAGATTTCCGGCTCCCGGGACTTCGCGTTCGATGACGAATTTAGGCATTGGCATCCTCTGATACGCACGCATGCTAGCATGCAGATGGAGCGGCTTCAAGAAGGCTTGGCCAAAGCTGCCCCTGCCAGCGAAATACGGCCAAGAACAACAGATTGAGGTTGCCATGGATCTTCGCTCGCTCCAGAAGCCGCTGAAAGAGCAATACCGCAAGGACCCAAATGCCTCGCAAATCATTCTCCGGGCGAAAGGCGGGCAGACGGATGTTCCGCTTGCATGCTCGGTCGATATCGGGCGTGCCGTCTACCACGCCGAAGCCCACAAGGGTGTTGGAGGCACCGGTGCCGGCGCCTGCTCCGGTGACCTTTTGCTTGGGGCTCTGGCAGCTTGCGCACAGATCACCTGTCAAATGGTGGCGGCGGCGATGGGCGTACCCACCGAACGCATTGAAGTCACGGTGGAGGGAGACTTGGATCTTCGAGGCACCCTTGGCATATCAAAAGACTTGCCCGTCGGCTTCGAGCGCGTTCAACTTCATTTTGATGTCACAGCCCCTAAGGCAACCCCGGAGCAGCTGCGCGGATTGAGAGAGAAAACAGAACAGTACTGCGTGGTGATGCAGACCTTACTGCGGCCGCCGAGGGTTCAGACCGAGTGGATTGGTCACGATTGAAAAACCCCTCCTGCTTGGACTGGATCCTCGGCAAACGACAGTTGCCGGAATCAAGATCCAAGAGCGACCCGGGAGTGTTCCGCACACTGCCCTTCACGGTGTCTATTCCGGTGCAGAAAAGATGATCTTGCTTGACGAGCAAAGTTCGTGGAGCCATCCCCAGAGCAGTTCCGCAGGATCTAGAAAAGGAGTTTGAGGGCGAGTTGCATGATTCGGGGACCGGATGTTGCAGTACGTGTCTCGAAGGCAGTTGCACCGATGTGTTGCGGAACCGGGCACGGAGTCCCTGCAATTCCGCAGACGGCCGCCGGGTGGAGCGCGAAAACTGCGTCGTGGGCACCCTACTTATGTTTGCGCGGTTAGACACCTTGAGAGCTTCCCAGATGAATTGCAAACGGACGCGCTCGCAAGCGGCACACGCTCCCTTAGTAGGGAGAATGTTCGAGGAGGTAGATGTCGCCCGTTTTGTCGTCGCGCGTGAAGAGGAGCTTCTTGCCGTCGCCGGACACCGCTGGGTAGTCCAGGGTGATGCTGAATGAATTGTAGTGGGTCACTTGCTTAGCCTCGCCCCCGGTCCGTGGCACCGCATAGACATCGTGGTGGTTGCGGACGAAGTAGATGAAGCGGCTGTCGGCCGACCAAGCAGGATGTGAATCCTCGTCGTCACCAAAAGTCAACTGCCGAGGGATGCCACCGGCCAAGGGCATGAGCCAGATATCGCGGTCGTCACCCCGTTGCACGTGAAAGGCGACCCACCGGCCATCGGGCGAGCAGTCGAGATCGCCTCCCCAGCCGGAGCCGGCCGCAAGCTGGACCAGCACCTCTCTCTTACCTGAAGCAAGTTCAATGCGATGGATTAGCACGGGCTGGCCGCCCGAATCTACAAGTAGGAACTTATCATCGGCGGAGATGCAAAAGCTCCCCCCAGCGCCTTCGTAGACTTTCCGGGACGCGCCCGTGCTCACCTCGTACTGCCAGATGGTGTTACCACGCCCAGGGGTAGTGGAACGCAAATAGAAAAGATACCTTCCGTCCCAAGACCAGTGGGAAGGAACTTGAAGATTCAGGTTAGGAATGGTGCTGACCTGGGTCAAACTACCGGTCTGCCGGTTCAACAACCACAGATGGTTTCCCCCCAGCCGGTTCGAGGCGAAAGCCAGCCACGTGCCATCGGGCGACGGACGTGCATTGTCCTCCATAGTGGTTTCGGAGGTGAGGCGACTTGCCTGCCCCGACTTCAAATCGTATTCCCACAAGTCCATGGCAGCGCGCACGCTGCTATACGCTATCCGCCTTCCCTGGGGATCGAGTCGGGCTTGCAGGTCTTCTCCACCCCCGGCGGTAACCTGGTGGAGAGGGCCCGCGCGACCGTCCTGGAATGGGATCTTGTACAGATTCACTCGTCCGCTGCGTTCCGAAGAAAAATACAGCCAGCGCCCGTCAGGCGACCAACTGGGCATCAGCGCATTGGCATCCTCCTCCGTCACCACCTGCGCTTGACCCCCTTCGCTGGGTACCACGAAGATCCGCAGGAAGGGGTCTCTGCCCCCCGTAAAGGCGACCCACTTTCCATCGGGTGACCACGCTGGTTGAATCACAGCCGGTTCGATCAACGTAGCCACTCTCAAAGCTCCCACAGCCAGGCTTCGGGGCTCGCTCGCAGTGTCTACATCCTGAATCCATAAGCCCCATCTCCCCTTGCGTGCCGCCGCATAAACGATTTCCTTTCCGCCCGGCGACCAGGCCGGGTAGTAGGCGTCTTGGGCGATGCGGCGAGCGGTTCCGCCGAACGCGGGCATCACCCAAACGTCCCCATTGCGCAAGCCGAAAAATGAGTACAACCGGGCCATGCCGATGAGGGCCGCGAGGTGTTTCTCGGGGTAGGCCCTGGCCGAGACAAAGGCAATGCGGCTGCCGTCAGGCGACCAAGCGGGCTGCGCGTCGTCGGCCGCGGAGTCGGTCACGCGAATGGCTTGCCCGCTACCAATTTGTTCAATGTAGATGTCCAGATTGCCCGCGGCGTCCGAGACATACGCAAGGGAACGTCCATCGGGAGACCAGGCGGGGGAGTCTTCCAGGCCCGAAAGCGTCGTCACCTGGATGATGTGCGCCGGGGCCGACTCGCTGGCCTCTTTATGAAACTGGAGAACGAACCAGATCGCGAGTACGGCGAGAAAAATCAGAGCCGGCGCCAACCACACTAGTCTTCGGGTTCGGCCCGAGGCTGCCCGCTCTCTTAAGTCCAACCGGGCGTGGCCATCCTTCCACCAAGCGTCAATCTCGGACTTATAGCCGTAGACTGTAGCTTTACTCTTATGGATATGTCGCCGGACAGGTAAACCTTCATTCTCCCACCGCCGCACGGTACTTTCGTCCCGTTTCAGGTAGGCGGCGATCTCTTTCCAGGAATCTAGCCTTTCGCTCGCAAGAGGCTCGGAGGGCCCGGCGTTCGACTGTGGTTTCCCTACAGCCATTGGTCCGCCTTGATGAGGCAGGAGAAACTTATCGGTAATGCTACTCCCCGCCCCATTGGTTTTCAACTCTGGAAGTGGAAACGGGCCGATGAGCGTATTTGCGCGCGTCTGCGCGGACTTGCCGGTTGCGGGCTCCTACCGACGTCTCTATCCTCGGCGACAGGTCGCGCCAAACCACAAGTAGGGACAAGGGGCTGGGCGAGAGCAGGAGATGGCCGGATGGACTTGGGAGGACGCAATGAAGGGAAAAGTGTTGGCGCTTTTTACGTTAGGACCGCTCTGCTTGGCACTGGTTTCTAAGGCATCTGGACAGGTTGGATTTGCTCGCACCGACTATCCGGCCGGGGCCCAACCCGCCGCGTTGGTCATTGCCGACTTTAACGCCGACGGCAAGGCGGATCTCGCCGTAGCCAATTTTGGCTCCAACAACGTGTCCATCCTGCTCGGCAACGGAAACGGAACCTTCTCCCCTCAGACCTTCTTCAACGCCGGGATGGGGCCCGTTTCCGTGGCAACGGGCGATTTTAACGGTGACAACAAGCTCGACCTCGTTGCCGCGAACGTCAACTCTAACACCGTTTCCGTTCTGCTCGGCAACGGGAGCGGAACCTTCGGGGCCGCCAGTGGTTTTGCAACGGGCAACAATCCCGTTTATGTGGCCGTCGGCGACTTCAACGCTGACAACAAGCTCGACCTCGCCGTAGCCAACCAGAATTCCGACTCCATTTCCGTTCTCCTGGGCAATGGCGACGGCACATTCGGCACCAAGACGGACTTCATCACCGGTGCCCAGCCCTTCTGGCTAATCGTGGCCGATTTCAATGGCGACTCGAAGCTGGACTTGGCCAGTGCCAATCCTGCCTCGAATACGGTGTCCGTCCTGCTCGGCAACGGGAACGGAACCTTCGGGGCCAAAACCGATTTTGCTACTGGTACTTTTCCTCGCGCAGTTGTGGCCGCCGACTTCCGCAAACTCCTTCGTCTCGACCTGGCCACAGCGAATGAGAACGGCAGCTCGGTCTCCGTTCTTCTGGGCCGGGGAAACGGCACGTTCGATCCGAGGACCGACTTGGGCACCGACACAGAGCCCCTCGCGATTACGGCGGCCGACTTCGATAACGACGGCAAGCCCGACCTGCTGACTAGCAACGTCGGGTATGTGTTCGCCTACTGCTCCTACTACTACGGGTGTCTTCGGACAGCCTTTCCGACGGTTTCCTTGTTGCGTGGGAACGGTGATGGCACATTCTCGCCCCGCACCGATTTCAGCATTGGCTTCGATCAAAGTCCCGTGTCGGTCGCAACGGCGGATTTCAACGGCGACGGCCGGGTTGACGCCGTAACGGCCAACCAGCAGAGCAACTCGGTTTCGGTGCTTTTGCAGAGCCCCACAGTGACCCTGAGCCCCGTCGCGCTCGACTTCGGCAATCAAAACGTTGGCACCACGAGTTCGTCCCACAGCGCAGCTGTGACCAGCACCGGGTCGTTCCCCGTAACCATTGGGAGCGTGTCGCTTGGCGGTACGGCCCCCGGCGACTTCAGCAAGGCGGCCGATACCTGCTCCGGCGCCAGCGTTGCGCCTGGCAACAGTTGCAACATCAGCGTCACCTTTACTCCCACCGCTCTGGGGAGCCGCTCCGCCTTTCTCAACATCCCAGATAACGCTCCTGGCAGCCCCCACAGGGTTGACCTGACGGGCGCTGGCGTTCCGATCGACAGCGAGCCGCCGGACACATCGATCTCTTCGGCGGTCGACGGCAATGGCGCGCCGGTGGCGAGCGGGAAGGCGAGTTTGTCCAATACCATTACGTTTACCTTCATCGGCACCGACAATGTGGCAGTCGCAGGCTTCGAGTGCCACCTGGAAGGCCCAGGCTTCAGCCCGTGCACAAGCCCCCTGACCTACAACAGTCTCGCCGTCGGCCGGCACGACTTCGGAGTACGAGCTGTCGACACCTCGAACAATCGGGATAATACGCCGGCGCTCTTCACCTGGACTGTGGATACGCCTCCTGAGACGACGATCACGTCGGCGGTCGATCGTCAGGGCAGGCAGATTCCAAATGGCGGGAGCACCAGCTCGAACGTGATGACGCTAAGCTTCACAGGAACGGACAACGTGAGTGTTGCTGGCTTCGAATGTAGCCTTGACGGGACAGCGTTCGCGCCATGTACGAGCCCCATTACCTCCGTGAGGGTGAATCCAGGGACGCATACCTTTCGGGTTCGAGCAGCCGACAACAATGGGTTCCGAGACCCAACCCCGGCCGGCTTTACTTGGACAAGGCCCTAGTGATCCTAGCGTCCAAAGGGCTGGCGATAACGCCAGCCGATCTCTGTACCAGCTTGGACGGCCTTCTGGAAGCGAAAGCCGACGTCAAGCCGATATATCGTTGCTCCAAGCTCCGGACACCTAAATTTGGAATTGGGAGGTCAGTCGGATCGCAGCGCTTGCATGACGTCGACGCGCGCGGCCCGGGCCGCGGGCACTGCCGACGCGATGACCGCTGCGGCCAGCAGCACAAACGCGGAAACAATTACCGGCAGGGCGCTAGGCATGCGGACGTCAAGGAAATAGCTGCCGGCAAAGCGGGCCAAGAGATAGCCGCCAGCTGCGCCTGCGACGACTCCAGCGATGGCCATGATGGCGCCTTCGACGATGACTCCGGCGAGGAGACGCTGGGGCGGCGAGCCGAGAGCGAGGCGGATGCCGAATTCGCGGATGCGCGCGCTGACGGAGAAAGCGAGGACGCCCGCGACTCCCACCAATGCAATGGCAAGAGCGACCCCGGCGAATACGCCGAAGACCACGGTATTCAGGCGATCGGGAGTAAGCACTTCGGCGCGAACGTCTTCGAGGGTAGCGGCGCGCTCGATGGGCTGATCCACGGACATGTCCCGGATGATTTTTGTGATGGGAGAGACGAGCGAATAGGGATTCGCGCTGGTGTGAATGAAGAGGCGGCCGCCCCAAATTTCTCCTTGGTCAAAGGGGCTATAGACGGTGAGGGTGGGGCCGGGAACAATGTGTTCGTCATCTATATCGGCGGCGACGCCGATGATGCGGCGTGCCTCCGCGCTGATATCAATAAACTTCATCACAGGATCGGTCCAATAAACGTGGCGATTCACGGCGTCCTGCGTTGGGAACATGCGTTTTGCCAGTGTTTCACTGACGATGACGACAGGCTCTTTGCTTTGGCCGTCGAGTGCGTTGAAGTCGCGGCCGGCGATGATGGGAACGCCTAGAGCCGCGAAAAA
>WNFT01003537.1_pt1 | contig 13561 bp, 5 predicted proteins | sample 5400191 | NCBI WGS metagenome assembly WNFT01 (sample SAMN13153359, study PRJNA577476) | soil metagenome | isolation source: 80 cm saprolite under Madrone tree | place: USA:California | collected 2016-06-14
CCTGCCACCGCGTGTCGACATTTTGTACTTTAATAACAGGATCGGGAGCCGCAACGCCGGGCGAGAAGAGCGACTGTTGCATTATTGCCTTTGCCGAGAGCACTTCCTCCATGGCAGCTTCGAAATGCAGGTGCCCGATTTTCTTCGCCGGGTCTGGGCCAGGTTCGGCAGCAGCTGCGACGGCGGCCTTTAGTACCGCATTTTTGATATCGCCCCCGCTCACGGCATAGCGCTCGGCGAGTTGCCGGAAATCGACGTCTGAAGCCAGCGGCGTTTTTTTCGGATGGATCTGCAACTGCCAGATTTGCGCGCGCTCTTCCGCGGCCGGCATTTCAAAAAGCACATGCGTTCGGATACGCCGTTCGAATGCAGGGTCAAAGTTTGACGCCAGATTCGTCGCAAAGATCACGATGCCGTTGAACGCCTCCAATTCGCGAAGAAGGACATTCACAGTGAGGTTCATCTCACGGTCATACGGCAAAGTGCCGCCGGCGGAACGGCGTGTCGCGATGGCATCAGCCTCATCAAAGAGGAGAACGGAGTTTTGGTCCGTTGCCGCGCGAAATATGGCGGCGATGTTTTTCGGAGTCTCGCCTACCCACATCGACTCTGCTTCGGCGTAATCGACAACGAGAAGTTTCATGCCGACCGCGTGCGCGACTGCCTCGGCACAAATCGTCTTTCCTGTCCCCGGCGGTCCCGCAAAGTTAAATGTTAAGCCGCGTCCGGACGCGTGCCGCTCGGCTAATCCCCAACTGCGAAAAATCAAAGCGTGATTCCGAACCTGGGCCAGAGCCTGCTCCAGCGCACGACGCGTTCGAGGCGGCAGAACGACGTCTGCCATCGTACGCTCCGGCGTGACCGTTTCTACAACTCGTCGCAAACCGCGACCGGTAAAAAATGAAATCAGAGGATTGCTCATAGCTTACTTATATCCTCGATTGCCCACCGACGCGGCTATGAATTGTTTCTTCGGCAAAACGGATCGAGCACTGTTGCGGCGCTCTATGAGCGCCGGTTTTTCCTGGAATCAACGAATGCCGGCGGTCATAGACCGCCGCTACAGCTCGGATTGCCAAGCCGACGGGCACCTCCCGCCTCCGCCTGATGCCTGATGCCTGCTCTCCGTTCCGGCGGATGGCTACGGAGTATCGTCTGGAAAGTTTCGCAGGTATGACCGGATCTGATTGCGTATCTCTCGGAATATAGCCAGGCACTCTGCTTCAGAGCCCCCGGCAGCGGCTGGATCTTCGACGTTGTGGTGTATGCGCTTCGTGTGTCCTGGATATATTGGACAAGTCTCTTTGGCGTGATCGCACACCGTTAGAACGTAATGTCCGCTGACTTCAAATCTATTCCCGGCATCGTGACGCAGCAGGCCTTCCGCCATCTGACTACGAGCGGAGTTGCCGGTGCAGAGGATGAGCACGCGTTTTTTATCGGCCATGACTTGTCATTTCCTCTTGTGAAGGATGGGGCACCACTACATCCTCCGCCACGACAGGTAACGCCGGCATCAGCCATCGAAACAGAAGCGTTGCGGCGAGAGCGCCAGCGAATTGGACCACGATGAATCCGGGGACGTCAGCGGGACGAATGCCGGAAAACGTGTTCGTCAGGGATCTGGCCAGCGTCACGGCCGGATTGGCGAAGGCGGTCGATGCCGTGAACCAATAGCCCGCGGTGATGTAAGCTCCCACGGCAAACGGTGCCGCCCGGGCGCGCCCGCACACAACCCCAAATGACCGAGAGCAGTCCGAACGTTGCAACCAATTCACTGAAGAGCTGGGCTCCTCCGGCTCGTGCATGTTGGGAGGCTGAAAACAGAATCTCGCCAAACATGACATGTGCCGCGGCCACGCCCGCAAACGCACCGATTATTTGGGCTAATAGCCCGGTACTTCGCCCCAGCCCAGGCCCCCCTGCCGGAGATGCGCCCGAAAGCGAAAATGATGGCCACGAGCATTGCACCCGTTGCGATGGTATTTGCCAGGAGTGCAACGGCCACGTTTCCTCCGCTCAATCGCTCCCCCATGACGCCTGACCCAACGATGGCGGCCAGAAGCAGCATGGTTCCGAAACCTTCGGCTATTCTCGAAGCCCGCGGCTGTCAGTTTCGAACGGTATTCTCTTTCTTCCAGAGCTCCCGCGATGCAACCCACCCACAGAAGTACGTGCTCGCGAATTTCCGGAAGCATTTCCCCTCGGGTTACGACGTCCGATACAGCAAAGCGGCCGCCCGGTTTTAGCACCCGGAACGCTTCACGGAGCACGCTGTCTTTATCTGCCGATAGATTGATGACGCACTTTGAAATGATGACGTCTACCGAATTGTCCGGAAGCGGAATGTGCTCGATTTCGCCTTTAAGGAATTCAACGTTCTCGACGCCGGCCTTTTTTTGATTTTCGCGCGCCAGTGCAAGCCCTTCGGGATGGGCGGATAACAAAAGTTGCATGATCCGCAGGCGAGGTTCTGTCCCCATCGCCGCAAGCATGTCGGCATAACGCGTGATTTGCTCAAGCCTGTTGAGCCGCCTGAAATCGTTTCCCGAGCGGACCGCCCCCTATGTTTCGTTGACTTGAAAAGACCAATCCAGTACCTTATCGCCCGGAACAAACCCCACTTACATCGCACGGCAGCGTAAGGTCGGAGTTTCGGAGACCGCGCAGGTTCCAGGACTTCGATTTTGCGTCCTGGTTTTGGTCGAGCGTTCCCGTTGAAGCGCTCGATCCTGGCACGAAGCCACTCGAATTTGTTTGAAATGGCGACAAAGGAGGACGGTATGGTGTCGAAGGCGCGGATGGTCCTTGCGGGCCTTTTATTGGTCACGATGGCGGATCTAAGTTTGGCTCAACGCACTACGGCGACTTTCGCGGGGATCGTTACGGATCCATCCGGGGCAGTCTTGCCTGGAGCAGAAGTGCAAATGGTCAATGAGGGCACCTCTGCTGTGACGCAGCAACTGACCGGCGAGACCGGAGAATTCCTATTTAATTTTGTGCCGGTCGGCAGTTACACACTGAAGATCGGAATGCCGGGGTTCAAGACTTACGAAGGGCGGGGCATCCCGCTGGGCGCGTCACAAAACGTGCGACGGACATACGTTCTCGAGGTCGGCAACATTACGGACAATGTGACCGTCACGGGCGAAGCGCCGATGGTCAACACACTGTCTCCCGAGCAGCGGTTCAATCTTGAAACGCTCGAGGTCAGGAATCTGCCGATGATCAACCGCAATATCACGAACGTTCTTACTGTCGGGTCCGGGCTGACCAAGGGAGAAGCAACCGCCAACGGCTTTGGCGGAAACCGTTTCAGGCTGAACGGGCTCGGCGGCACCTCGATGAGCGTCACGGCCGATGGAACAGACGCCAGCGGCCACCCGGGCGAGGGCTCGCTGAGCCTGTACGGCAGTTATAACAAAATCGACGTGATGAGCGCGGAATCGGTTTCCGAGGCACAGGTCGTCAAGGGCGTCATCCCGGCAGAGTATGGTTCGGCAATGGCGGGCAGCGTCAGCCTGATCATGAGGTCGGGCACGAACCAATGGCACGGCAGCCTGTTTCATCGGTATGAAGGCTCCGTGCTCTCAGCCCGTAATCCGATCCTCGCTCGTGAACCCAACTCAGTGTGGAACCAGTTCGGAGGTTCCCTGGGAGGGCCCATCAAGAGAGACCGGGCCTTTTTCTTTTTTGCATACGAAGGCTATCGCCAGCGGACGACAGTAGCCACCACTCCCATTGTCCCGACACCATATTTTCGCGACATCATGATGAGGTCGCTGCCGTTCCCGGAGACGAAGATTATGTTGGATTACTACCCGCTTCCCAACCAGCCTTACGCTCCTACAGATCTCCTGGCCCGGTGGATCGGTTCAGGAGTCCGGCAGAATGATGACGATCACGTCGATTTCAAAACCGATTATCTGGTCGGTGGCGGCAACTTCTATTTAACGTTCTCCGGAGGACATCCTTACCAGGTCAACGCCAATCTCCAGCCGCTGGATCCGCTGATTGTCAACGTCAAAGCGCGCCGCGCAAGCGCGAACTACGTGATCGGCAGGGGACGCTGGACCTCGTCGACCCGCGCCGGATACAACCAGAACTTTCAGAACAAATACGAGAAGTTGTGGCTGGAAAAAAATCCCGCCAAACCCGAAACGATTCCGGGTTGGCAGTCGGTTCCGACAATTTCGTATCCGGGTATGACTGGTCTCAACAGGGAGAAGCGTAATTGGGGCGCCATACCGAGCTGGTCTCTCGATCAACAGGTCGCTCTCCTCAGCGGAACGCACTCCTGGAAGTTTGGAGGCTCCCTCAATCTCATACAGGGCGGAACGCCGGATTCGGAGTCCGGGCTGGTCACCTACCAGAACCTGCAGGATCTCATGCAGAATGAGCCGGCCTCGGTCCTGTTTAACGGCGGTCAGCCGGCGTTCTGGTCACGGATGGTCAACTTCGGGTTCTTCCTGCAGGACGACTGGCGAGTGAACCGAAAACTGGTCCTCAACCTGGGAGCCCGCTACGACCGCTATGGTCATTACGTCGGTTATACCCGCTACGACAGTCAACCCGCTGGCCTGTTCAACATGGATGGATTGATCGATGCGGTGAACTTCGCTTGGGGCCCCCCGCGCGATCCGCTGAAGCCGTTTGAGAACGACAACCTCAGCATCGGGCCCAGATTCGGTTTCGCTTACACCGCCGACAGCCGGGGTGACTTCGTCGTGCGAGGCGGTTTCGGTGTCAATTTCCAGGGCTTCGATCTGCAATCGTACGAAACGCAGGTAACAAGACCCTTTATTCCTCGCACCCGCACGTTTACCAGGGCGGAGTCCGCCGCCCTCGGCCTGAAGTGGCCTTTCTACGGCGGTGATATTGCGGACCGGGTTGCAACCGAAGCCAGGGCCAGGCCTCAACTGGCATCCGCTACGCGCGATAATCCGCAGACGAAGCCTCCCTATGCGATGAATTACACTCTGGGATTTCAGCGCGCGCTGACATCGTCGCTCGTGCTGGAGAGCGCATTCGTCGGGACGCGCGGAGTGAAGTTCAACATGACCAGGACGGGGAATCAAATTGACCGCATTACGGGACTGCGTCCCAACCCGAACGATATCCAGGTCAGTTATATCGACAATTCCCAGCAGACGAATTTCAATTCCTGGCAGACATCGCTGAGACAACGGCCGACCCATGGATTGTTGTACAACGTGCATTACACCTGGGGGAAGGCTCTGTCCTACACAGGCGGTGACACCGGCCATGGGTCCTATGGCGATACGCGCGGCGGCATCGAAGACTTCGGTAATGTGAAGATCGAGCGCAGCCTCTCCACCGGCGATGTTGCGCATAGCGTCGTCCTTGACTGGGTCTATCAGGCTCCCACACCTTTCGCCAACTCGGTGCTGGCCAGAAACGCGCTGGGAGGCTGGCAGATTTCCGGGATCTGGAGATCTTCAAGTGGAGTCCCCATCCCCATTACTCAGACAGGCGGGCGCCCGGATATTCTGGACATCCACAACGCTGTAAATCAGAACTGTTGCAGCTACGGAAACCTGCAGTATCTGAATCCGGCGGCCTTCCAAGCGGTGGAAATCAGCCGCGCCTCCAACCGGACGATCCGGCGCGGGCAGGCCGGACCCGCCCCGCTGCGAGGCCCCGGGAGCAGCAACATGGACCTCTCTCTGGGAAAGCAATTCTCGCTGGGAGAAAGCAGGAATCTCGAATTCAAGGCGGACCTGCTGAATGCGCTCAATCACACGCAGTACACGGACATTTCAACCAACCTGGCCAATATTGAGTTCGGCCAGGCGATTGCGACCAAACCTGCTCGTGTGATTCAGCTTCAGTTGCGACTGGCGTTCTGATGAAAAGGGGAACCAGCCGCGGATTACGCGAGCCGTTGAGCGGCGTGTCGCGAAGGCATCTCAATCGGTGAAAACTCTGAAGTTGAGCTTCCAGCGTGTAGGCGCCGGCTAAAGCCGGCGCCTACACGTTAGAAGATGAACTTCAGAGCAAGTTGGACGAACCGTGGATTGACAGCGGTCGTTGAAATTCGTCCGAAGTCGCTGCTGTTGAAATCCGTGGCAGGATTACTGAAATTGGCCGTGTTGAACAGGTTGAAGAATTCCGAACGGAATTCCAGACTCTTGTTCTCGAAACCTAACGGAATCGTTTTCACGATGGATATGTCTGTGTTCCTCTGGCCCGGACCATCAATAATGCTGACGCCCATATTTCCAAAACCAGTGGCCCTTCCGTCATCCCCCACTACGGCCGGTGTTGTAATACAGCTGGTGTTGAAATATTGCTTCAGCCTGTCCTGCGTCCGGCCGGAGGTTCCCAGATCGGCGTAAGTGCAACCCGCCTTGAGTGAGGCGCGGTCGGTCGTTTTGCCCCGGACGTTGTTGGTATTGGTGTAAGAGATCGTCATCGGCGTACCGCTCTGAAGTACGGTCACGCCCGACAGGACCCATCCGCCAGCCACTTTTCGAATGAAGCTATCGCTGGCCCCGAGTCCCGGCAACTGGTAGACATAGCTCAGGACGAATCGATGATCGCGGCCGGTCTCAGACCTCCCGTAGGCCTGCTTCTTTCCCGCCGCTGGGTCTCCGAGGTGTATGCCCTTCGCCCCGGCATATGTGAGGAAAGCCCGGTTCCCATCCAGATCCATAGTCCTCGCGAACGTGTAGGAAGCCATCATCTGGAGACCGCGGCTCATCCTTTTGGTCAGGCTTGCCTGAAGGCCGTTGTACCAGAACGCCCCGGAATTTCCGACCAGGTCGATTCCCATTGGTGTAAAACCGAGGATCGGAACACGGAGTCGCGCGTTCGCCACCGTATTGGTCGTGACACCCCGGATGGGATTGGAAGGACTTGCCAGCATAGCGCTGTTCGTCGGAGTGGACGAGATCATGTGTAATCCTCGGCTACCGACATAACCCACTTCCATCAACAGGTTTTGTGCCAGTTCACTTTGGATGTTCAGGCCGTACTGGTGCGTGACCGGCGGCCGGTAACTCATCTCCATTCCGCCCATGCTCTGGTTAGTGGTTGGTGAATAGGGGTCTCTGGACCAGACGATCTTGTTTTGGCACGATTTCCAGGTTCCGCCACCGCAGACCGTCCTGTTGGGAGGAAGCGGAACGAACGGGTTCTCCAGCGTGAAATTTACCGCGTTAACTCCGCTGAGTCCCTGGCTGCCGCTGCCACGAATGGCATTATCGAGGTTCAAAGGACCGGCGTCGCCGCTGATATGGCTGTAATACATGCCATAGCCGCCGCGTAAAACCAGTCGATTCGAGTCGGGAAGGATCTGCCACGACAAACCGAAGCGGGGAGCGAGGTTGTTCTGTCCTTGACCATCGATTGTGACTTTGGTTTTGCTTCTGATGGAACCGGGAGGAATGCCATTGGAATTGGGGAACTGAGCCTCGCAGCAGAAGTGGCCACCTGTAATAATAAAGCCCTGAAAGGTGCCCGATGCCGGCGGGTCGGGATTGGCTCGATACGGATCGAATGTTGCAGCGTTGCCCAGAGGATCCGATACATCACCCAGGCGTTCATACCGCAGCCCGACATTCAGCGTCAGCCGTGAGCTGACCTTTACATCGTCCTGGATGTAGGCGTTGCCATCCCACAGACGCATTGTGTTGAAACGCTCATTGGCATAGCCGTAGGTGGAGCCATTGATATTGCTGAACTGGGTGCCGTTCTGCGCTCCGCTCAGGCCCAACAGGAAATCCGGGAAACTGAGGAAAGTGAGAGCGGAAGCGCCGCCCTGGCCATTCAGGTCCAGTCCAAGCCGCATAACGCCGCCGCCGAATCGAAGAGTATGTTTCCCGACAATGTACGAAAGGTTGTCCGAGACCTGGTACACCCACTGCGGATAATTGATCATCGTACCGACAGTCGCGCGGTAAGAACCGGTGATCAGTATCCCGGGGTCGGTATCCTGTACCGGGGCAAAAACGCCGACGTCGGACCATTTGAAAGGCGCAGAAAAGTACGGGCCGTTAAACGTGCGCGTCACGCCGCCGCGCACTTCGTTGAACACGTTTGGGCCGAAAACGTAGTTGTGGGCCAGCGAAGCGACCAGAAACCTCGTGTTTGAATACTGCGGAAATCCTGGAACATTCGCGGTGGCGTCGCCAAACGTCGCCGTCTGTTTACTCGTCGCGTAGAATCCGCGTGCCACAAACTTGCTTTTCTCTGTCTGCAGGAAATCCAAATTCATCATGCCCTGGTCTTCCCCAAACGAGCACGGCTTCCTGGTTACCGAAAAACCCTGGCGGGCGAAAGGCTGACTGCGATCGATCACCTGCGGGGTGGGAAATAGATAGCCAGGGCCGTCAGGGCTCTTGAGGTTCAGTATGCGAAGCGCGACCGGATTGATATTAGAGCCGTCCGCCTTGATCGCCACGCCTCCATTCTGGCCGCTCTGTCCTGCGAACAACCCGCCTAACGCGGCGGCCGATCGATCATCGGTCAGCGGCGGGCCGGTGATGCTCGCGCTGCAGGATACCTTCAGTTTTCCAGCCACGAGTGCGTTGTACTGCTTTGTCCCCTGATAAGACGTGAAGAAAAATAGCTTGTCCTTTTTGATCGCGCCTCCGAAGGTTCCTCCGTATTGGTTCTGCCGAACGACCGGCTTCCTTTGTCCGGCAAGGTTAAAGAAGAAATCATTCGCGTTCAGCGCTTCATTGCGGAAAAACTCGAAGAGCGTGCCGTGAAAGTCATTCGTTCCGGATTTCGTGATGATGTTCACACTGGCGCCGGCATTCCTTCCGAATGAAGCATCCGCCAGACCGGTCTGCGCCTTGAACTCCTGAATGGTGTCCGGATTGGGCACGGGCGCGCCCGGAGTCAACCCGCCGCCACTCTGCTGAAAATCGTTCGCATCCAGACCGTCGATCTGGTAGTTGTGGTCGGACGTCCGGCTTCCATTGACGGTGGTCTTTCCGATCGAGATCCCTCCGCTGCCACGACCAATTTCGCCGGCATTCGTCACGTCGGTCGTAATACCCGGCGAGAGCGCAAGAATCTGAGTGAAGTTCCGGCTAACCAACGGAAGGCTCACCACGGCCTGTTGGCCGAGGACGCGCCCCAATGCGCTGCTCTCGCGTTGTACCATCTCGGGAGCCGCTTCCACCGTAACCGTTTCCGCCACAGCGCCGACTTCAAGCTGGATGTCCAGGCGCGTGGTTTCTGTGACCGTGATCCGAACGCCGGAGCGAACGGCCGTTTTGAATCCCGGCAACGCTGCTTCCAGGCGATAGGTGTTTGGGGAGAGTTGCGGAAACGAATAGTTGCCGTTTTCTCCTGAGACCGCAGTTCGCACCTCTCGAGTTGCTTCATTGGTAAGGGTCACTCCCACGCCCGGTATTACCGCACGCGTGGCATCGGTCGTTGTTCCTGTCAGAGCTCCGGTTGAGGCTGTTTGGGAAAGACCCAACGAAGCCAAACCAAAGACAATAATCACCGCCGTTATGGCAGAGATCGTTCTTATTTTCGTTTTCATGAATCTCCTCATTGCAGCAAATTCGCCATATACAGGCCGCTGGTCTAGAAGCTCAACTTCAATGCGAGTTGCACAAAGCGGGGATTCACAGAAGTGGACGTAATCTGCCCGAACGTACCCGCGCTGAAATTCGTATCCGGATTCGCGAACTGAGGTGTGTTGAACAGGTTGAAGAATTCCGCTCGGAATTCGAAGTGTCTGCTCTCGTTTGAACCAAAGGGAATCTTTTTCACAATCGACAAATCGATGTTCTGCTGAGCAGGACCATTGAGAATGCCGACGCCGGTGTTTCCGAAAGCAGTCGCTCGGCCGTCATCGCCGATCACCGGCGGGGTCGTGAAGCATTTGGCATTGAAGAAGGCATTCAGCCGGTCCTGCATCCGTCCTGGAGTGACCATGTCGGCGCGCGTGCACCCCGGAGACACCTGGGCACGTTCCGCAGTAATCCCGTACACATTGTTGGCGTTGGTTTGCAGGATGGTCAGAGGAACACCGGTCTGGAAGGTCGCGACGCCCGATACCGACCAGCCGCCAACCAGTCTTCCAAACAAACTATTCTGGTTGGCGGGCCGCGGAAATTCGTAAGCATAGCTGAAGACAAACCGCTGGTCCCGGCTCAGTTCCGACCGGCCATAACGCTGCTTCGGCATGTCCTGGTCGCCAGGAATGGTTCCGCCGCGGCCAGACCGGAAATCTTTTGCCGCTTCGGTATTCAAATTCTTCGCCCATGTATAAGAGGCCAGGAACTGAATGCCATGGCTCATCCGTTTGGTCACGCTCGCCTGCATGCTGTTATACCAGCCACTTCCGATGGAATCGATGTAGCTGATTCCGGTCGGCTGAAAACCCTGGACTCGAACACGCTGCCGGATGTTGGCGACAGTGTTCGTAGTGACGCCCCGGATGGGATTAGACGAACTCGCGAGCGGCGCCTGGTTCGCTGAAATACCGGAGGACAGATGTGTCATTCTCGATCCGACGTACCCGAATTCCAGCAGGAAGTTCTTTGCGAATTCGCTCTGGAGATTCAGGCTGTACTGTTGTGTCATGCCGTGCCGAAAATCCTGCGAAAGGACGCCGCCGACCGTATTGCTCGTGGTGGGAGAATAAGGCGGATCTGTCCACATCCAGGTGTGCCGATCCGTGGTTGAGACCGCGGGCGTAGGCCCAAATGGGTTCTGGAAACTTGCCGCCGCGTTGAACTGGCCGCTCTGTGAAAGGCTGGTACGGCCTGAAGCGCCCAGGGGGAAATAGAAAAGCCCGATGGGGTGCGTGTAGTAGGTTCCATAGCCGGCGCGCAGCAACAACCTGCTGGAATTGGGCAGGAGCTGCCAGGCCAGGCCGATTCGTGGCGCAAGGGTGTTTTGTCCTTTTCCTTTGATAACCAGATTGCTATCCAGGCGCGTGACGCCGGCAGGGGGTTGCTGTTTCGTCGGACTGAGATAATTGTAGTTCGATCCGACGACATAACCTTGAAACGTGCCTTCAGCCGGCGGATTGAGATTCGCGCGATTCAAGTCGAAATTCGTATCGTCGCCTTGACGGTCCGAAGCATGCCCGATGCGTTCGTATCGAAGGCCCAGATTCACCGTGAGCCGCGGGTTGACTTTCACGTCATCCTGGATATAGCCAAACCCATCCCATGAACGCATTTGTGCGTCGTCCTTCGGACCCGTGGCGAAGGACGAGGAGAAGACGTTGCTAAAGGGGGAGCCGTTGCCTGCAGAGTCCAGCCCCAACAGGAAATCCGGGAAACTTTGGAAGGTCAGACTCGCCATCGGCCAGGCGTCGATCACGTCGCTGTGAAGACGCGTGCCGCCGCCGCCCACTCGAATATTGTGCCTGCCACGCACCCACGAGAGATGGTCCTCGAGCACAAAGTTCTTCTGAGGCTGCTGCTTGTCGTTACCGTAACTCATCACGTAAGAACCCGTGATCGTGATGTTGTACCGAATATCGTACTGAGGATAAGGAGGCTTGATCCCGAGGCTCGAGAGTGTGAATACAGGTGTCTGGGTCCTTTGCCTCCACGGTGCGACGAAGGCGCCCAGCCGGATTTCATTGAAGACCCGTGGACTGAAAACATAGCTGTGGGACACCGATACCACGTGGTGATTGACGGGCAGCAGGTAAGGAGCGCCGGGAGGACTTGCGGAGTTCTGGAAAGATACTTTTGACTCCGTCATCGCGCGGAAGTAACGGACGGCAATTTTGCTTTTGTCCGTCTGCAGATAATCCACATTGGCCATGTACTGGTTTTCTTCAAATGTGCACGGAACGCTGAACGTTGAAAATCCCTGACGGGCGAAGGGCTGGCTGGGATCGATCAGCTGCGGGGTGGGATACAAATAGGTGCCGTCGGGATTCTTCGTATTTAACAAACGCAGCGCGATGGGATTGATGTTGGAACCGTCCGCCTTGATCGCCACACCTCCATTTTGACCGGCCCTCCCGGCGAACAGGGCGCCCAATCCCGCTGCTGAACGATCATCGGTCAATGGCGGAGACGAGATATTCGAGTTGCATATACCTCTGGCTTTTCCCGCAGCCAATCCGTTCAATTGCTTCGTACCTTGATAGGCGCCGAAGAAGAAAAGCTTATCCTGCGTGATAGCCCCTCCGATGGTTCCTCCATACTGGTTCTGTCTGACGACCGGCTTCTTCTGTCCGGTCTTATTGAAGAAAAAGTCGTTCGCATTCAGAGCTTCGTTCCTGAAGAACTCGAAGGCAGAACCGTGGAGGTCATTCTGCCCGGATTTCGTAATGATGTTTACGTGCGCCCCGGCATTCCGCCCGAACGAAGCGTCGGCCTGGCCGGTCTGCACCTTGAATTCTGCGATGGCGTCCGGGTTGGGCACCGCGGTGCCTCCGGTGTTGCCGCCGTCACTGGCTTCAAAATCGTTGGAATCAATACCGTCGAGTTGGAAGCTGTTATCAAATGAACGTGCTCCATTGACGCTGGTCCGCGACGTCACCTGCCCGCCGCTGCCTCGGCCCAGCTCGCCGGCATGCGTCACGTCAACCGTGATTCCGGCCGAGAGGCCGAGAATCTGCGTGAAATTCCGATTGACCAGCGGAAGGTTTGAAACGACCGTGTCACTAACCACGCGCCCGAGCGCGCTGGATTCCTGTTGCACCATCACCGGCGCGGCCTCGACGTTCACGCTTTCCGACAACCCGCCGACTTCAAGCTGAACGTCCAGTCGCGTGGTTTCGGTCACGCTGATCCGTATGCCGGAACGGACGGCCGTTTTGAATCCTGATAATGCGGCTTCCAGGCGATAGGAGCCTGGAGTGAGCAATCCAAAGGAATAGTTGCCGTTTTCGTTTGAAACCGCCGTACGCACTTCGCGTGTGGCTTCATTGGTCATAGTTTCTTCCACGCCCGGTATAACCGCGCGCGATGGATCCGTGGTTATGCCCGTCAGCGCGCCTGTCGAGCTTGTTTGAGCAAAGCCCAACGGGGCCATCCACGCGGCGATAGTCAAAGCCGCCACAATAGAAAGAACTGCTCTTTCGTTCATAAATGGCTCCATACCCGACGACTGCCGGGTTCAACTAGACATGGATACTCTGGGAGAAGATGCGCATACGTTGTTCCTCGAATCACGAGAAGTCAAGATAAAGCGGCACGAGCCTCAAGGAAGCAATCCGAGCTGTAGCGGCGGTCTATGACCGCCGGTATTTCGTTGATTCCAGGAAAAACCGGCGCTCATAGAGCGCCGCTACAGTTGCTCCATCCGAGTTTTTCCGCAGCCTGCGGGCTTCAAACTGACCGATAAACCGATTGACTTCGGACGTATTTGGTGCAGAATCTAACCACTAGTAATTTCAATTGTTTTCCGGCCGGAAGTGGACATAAATGTATCGACGAGCGTCCTTATTGTATGTGTGCATCGTGGTGCTGGGTGCCACTTACCTGGCCGCGCCCCCGCCCCGCAGCCCCCAAGCCGTCATTACCCAGACCCAGCTCGCCGTCGTGCCGCGCGCGGTCATCGATCAGTACTGCGTCGGTTGCCACAACGAACGGCTGAAGAT